>Ga0209016_1000639_pt1 | contig 38644 bp, 32 predicted proteins | sample EPASupsiteSAE305_FD_187265 | JGI IMG/M metagenome (GOLD analysis project Ga0209016, IMG submission 187265) | Bioremediated contaminated groundwater microbial communities from EPA Superfund site, New Mexico - SAE3-05 (SPAdes) (version 2) | ecosystem: Environmental > Aquatic > Deep subsurface >... | reverse complement strand
TCGCTTTTTTCGGCATAGGCTTCCGTGATGGTGGAGGGCAGTTCCTTTTCGGTTACATGTTCGTCCGGCAGGAAAATGACAGCTCGCTCGATGGTGTTTTCGAGTTCCCTGACATTACCCGGCCAAGTGTATTTAAGCAGCATGTCCATCGCCAATGGAGAAAAACCTTTACCCTGCTTATGATTCTTTTTTGCGTATTTTTCCAGGAAATGCTGGGCGAGCAGCGGAATATCATCTTGGCGTTCGCGCAGGGGCGGGATGCGGAGGCTAACGACATTCAGCCGGTAGAAAAGATCCTCGCGAAATTTTCCGTTCTTAACCTCCTCCTCCAGGTTTCGATTGGTTGCGGCAAGTATTCGCACATCAATGCTTAGAGTCTCTTCGCCGCCGACCCGCTGGATTTCTCTTTCCTGAATGACTCGTAACAATTTAGCCTGCATCGCCGGGGAAGTTTCGCCGATTTCGTCCAGAAAAATGGTACCTTTGTCAGCCTGCATAAAGCGCCCTTCGCGCCGTTTGTCCGCCCCGGTGAAGGAACCCTTTTCATGGCCGAAGAGTTCCGATTCCAGCAAGGTTTCGGTGATTGCCGCACAATTGACCACAATCAAGGGGTGGTCTTTGCGGCGACTGTTGTGATGGATGGATTTGGCTATCAACTCTTTCCCTGTCCCGCTTTCTCCGGTGATCAACACGGTTGCCTCCGAAGGCGCGACCATGGCCAGCATTTCGACTAATTTTCTCATCGGACTGCTTTTACCGATGATATTCTCCAATTCGTATTCAGCGCCCTGTTTCGATTTCAAGGCGGCAATCTCGGCTTTCAGGCCTGAATGTTCAAGGGCGCGCAACAGGCTGATTTTAAGTGCTTCAAAGTCCAGCGGCTTGATTAAATAGTCATACGCTCCGGCTTTGAGTGCTTCCACCGCCGAATCGACCGATGAATAGGCCGTCATGATGAGAATCGGGATGGCCGGATTGTATTGCTTGATGAGCAGAAGGGCCTCGATGCCGCTCATCTGGGCCATGCGGACATCCATCAGAATCAAGGCGTACGGCCGTTCCTTGACGCTTTCAACCGCCTTGGCGCCATCATCGACCACGGTGACCTGGTAGCCCCAGCTCCTGACAATGGTCTGGAGAGTTTTCAAATGGTTCGAATCGTCATCGACGATCAGGATATGGGCAGGGTTTTGTGTCGTCATGATTACCTCATTTCTCGGTCTTTAATGGCAAGATTATAGAGAACACAGTTCCCTGGCCGATGATGCTTCGTGCTTTAATTTGTCCATGATGGGCTTCGATAATTTTGTGAACTATAGCCAGCCCCAATCCAGTACCTTTCGGCTTGGTGGTAAAATAGGGATCAAATATTTTACTCAGATCATCGGTCGATATGCCTGAACCGTTATCTTTAATGTCGATCGATACGCTGCCGTCAACCCTAGTGGCACTAGCAATAGCCAATTGACCGCCGTTTTTCATGGCTTGTAAGGCATTCAAGTACAAATTCAAAAAACACTGGGTTAGCCGATCCGGATCAACCTCGGCCTCCACTGCATCCGGGGTGAGATTTAAATGAATTTGGATATTTTTTACCGTTGCTTCCTGTTGAATGAGCCGGGCCGAATGTTTCAGGAGTTCATTCAGATCCGACAGCTTCAGGTTGAGCTTCGATGGTCTTGCGAACTCCAGGAGTTCGCTGATGACCCGGTTCAAACGATCAGTCTCTTCGATCATGACCCCGGCCATCTCCTTGTCCTCGCTGCCGTCTGCAAATTTTGCTTTATAATAGGAGGCAATGCCTTTGATGGAACTCAGCGGATTTCTGATTTCATGAGCCACGCCGGCGGCAAGATCACCAATGGCAGCCAATTTTTCCTTGCGGCGAATTTCATCCTGGAGGCGGCGAACCTCGGCGAGGTCGCGGAGTATGAATACTCGGCCAACAAACTCCCCTTCTTCATTAATAATTTTTGAGGCGCTGATACTGACGGGCACAACTTTTTTCAGGGTAAATTCACACTCCATTTCTTTTTCGGATACCGATTCGCCAAGATCCAACAGCTTCTTCAATTCACAAAAATTGCTGGGGAGAATACTGTCAGGTTCCTTTCCCAGCGCCTGAGCCAGATTGATCCCGGTAATGCGCTCGGCGGCACTGTTACTCAGCGCGAGTTTTCCATCTTTATCCGTGGCGATCAAGCCTACGGGAAGGCTGGTTACAACCTGGTCCTTGATCGCACTGGTATCTTGCAGGGACCGTTTAGTTGAACGATAGCTTTGCATCCAGAACATGGAGACAAAGCCGGCCAGTCCCAAGAGTACCAATACGCCTGAGATGATCACGGTATTGCGAATATCTTCCTTTCGTGCCTCCTGAAAGGGTTTGGGGTCCAGACCTACCCGTATGATTTGCTCCTCGCCGGGTTTTGTCTGGGGCCAACACCAGTCGTCGCATGGCTCCATCTTCATACTTCTTCGATGTACCCCTTCGTCGTGATTGGAAATCGGTTTGAAAATTTTTGAGACTTCAAACGACTGTCGCTGGCTGTCAGGGTTTTTCAACTGCCCCTTGATTACCTCGGATGGCTTGGAGCCATTTTCATTGGGGTCGGGGTTCACCTGGGTGCCGATCACTTCACGATTGCTGCTGGCCAAAACGTGACCATCGCGATTCACTACCGTGATATAGAGCACATCAGGCAATTGAGCGGTTTCCTCGATCAATGTTTGAATTTGCTGGCCACCCCACATCATCCCCATCATTCCTGTCCTGGCTCCAGCTTCCACCGCCTTGACAATAACAGCGCCTTTCTCGCTTAAAATCTGCGACATATATTTTTTTTCGCGGCTGTAGTTTTGCGCCGCCAATACCACCACGACAATCAGCAGAATTCCCACCGATCCAATAATAATCCAGGGTGATGTGGGCAATTGCCACCGGCTGCCGCGACGTGTCTTTGGAATCATGATGCCCTCAAGTAATCATTCTTTTTTTATCTTACTATATACAAGGTGGGTATTTTAGCAACAATCAATGTCAATGACGATAACGGTGGGTAATAAAACCCCACATCGCGTGGCACCGAACCTTGAAATGCTCAAATGATTCGACAAAAAAACTATATAAATATTATAATATCAATATGTTATACGACAAATTGAATCCATGGCACGCAATTTGATAAGAACCATGCAAACGGCAACCATGGTGCCATGAACCTCTTCGTAGAACACAAAAAGATTAGGAGAAATAATCATGAAAAAATCGATACTCGCCCTTGCAGCGGCAGCAACTTTCACCCTGATCGGCACCCAGGCTATGGCCTGCTACTGGGATGGATACTGGGGCGGCCCCATGGGCGGACCGATGGCAGGGGTCCAAAGCAACGGCAAATATCAGGACTTTTACGAGAAAACGGCTTCGCTCCGACAGGATCTCGCCGGAAAGCAAGGTGAGTACAACGCACTTATGGCCAGTTCCAATCCCAATCCCAAACGTGCCGCAGAACTCAATCGGGAAATCACTGTTCTCCATGATCAATTGAGCGCTAAAGCCCGTTCGTCTCACCTGCCGGGTCCGAATACGCGACACTATGCTCGTATGGGTGGATACGGCATGGGCGGATGTTGGTAAAAATGAATCGGGAAATGGCGGCGCAGCCAAATACGGTTCAATTGTGCCGTCTTTAAGGGAGCAATCAGAAGGAAATGATGGCTTCAGGGAAATTAAATCGTACATGCGAAACACAGCACAGGAGAAATAATCATGAAAAAATCGATACTCACCCTTGCAGCAGCAGCAACTTTCACCCTGATCGGCACCCAGGCTATGGCCTGCTACTGGGATGGATACTGGGGCGGCCCCATGGGCGGACCGATGGCAGGGGGCCAAAGCAACGGCAACTATCAGGACTTTTACGAGAAAACGGCTTCGCTCCGGCAGGATCTCGCCGGAAAGCAAGGTGAATACAACGCACTTATGGCCAGTTCCAATCCCGATCCCAAACGTGCCGCAGAACTCAATCGGGAAATCACTGTTCTCCATGATCAGTTGAGCGCTAAGGCCCGTTCGTCTAACCTGCCGGTTTTCAATATGGGGCACCATGCCGGAATGAGTGGGTATGGTGGGTGTGGATGCTGGTAGGGTACAGATAAGAAAAACGACACGGCTGGATGCGGCAGCCGTGTCGTCATTTTTTGCAGGGAGCGTTCATTATGTGGGGTTGCGATTACACATCGATGTCAAGAGGCTGGGAGGGCGTTTTCCCCCCTTGGGGATTTCTGTCGCTCCTGATATGGGGCGTTGTCATCTTGCTGATAGCTTATTTGGCAATCCGGCTCATGAAAACCCAGGAGCGTAGTTTGCGAGGGTCATCTAAGGATCGACTTGATTCCTTGGCCATTTTAAAAGCACGTTTTGCCAGTGGAGAAATTTCAGAGGAACAATTTGTCAAAATGAAAGAGATGCTTTCCGGGTCATAATGGCTGTAAGATTCCTTGCCGAGAGATCCAGATCTCACCACCAATACAGCTACGCCCGACAACTACAACCGACAGAGGTGGCTCCATAAATCAATCCACCGACGAAGAGACGATGGTTGCAGATTAGTTGCGGCGAAGCTAGTATGCGCGAGCTGATTGAAAAAACGCTCAAGGGGTGGAAGGGGACGAAATGACAACTTTATCTAAAACCATGCTCAAAATTGGTGACGTGCTCAACAACAAATGGGTGATTCTTGGCTTCATCGACAAGGGGGGAATGGGTGAGGTCTATCGGGCACATCAGGCCAATTTGAATCGTGATGTTGCGATCAAGGTTGTTGCGCGGGAATGGCTCGAATCCCTTGACGAGGGGAGCGGAGAGACCGAGACAATGGTTCAGCGGTTCCGACGGGAAGTGCAGGCCATGGCCCAGATTCGCCATCCCAATGTGCTGCAGGTTTTTGACTATGATTCCATCATCGTAAAAAAGGGCGATCAAGACGTCTCCATAGAGTATATCGCCATGGAATACATTCCCGGCGGGTCCCTGTGGGTCACCATGTCGGAAGAAGGTTTTTACCCGGATGAAGCCGCCGTTTATAACTGGATAAAGCGGTATTTCATGCCGGTGCTTGCCGGGGTGAAGGCTTTGCACGATAACGGCATCGTGCACCGTGACCTCAAGCCTGAAAATATTTTCATGGACCAGGATACCCCAAAGATCGCTGACTTTGGACTGGCGCGTTCTTGTAACCTGAAGCCGGTAACGCAATCCATCGATGTCAAAGGGTCCCCGCCCTATATGTCTCCGGAACATTACTTCGATTTTAAAAGGGCTGATCAACGCGCCGACATCTATTCCCTCGGTAAAATTCTTTTTGAAGCTGTCGATGGCAAAATCAAACCCGGAACTCTTCCATTTAGAGTGGCTAAACTGGCCGAGACTGAAACACCTTTTTTTCATGAACTGGACCAAATTATTCAAACGGCCACGGTGGAGAGCAAAGACGAGCGGACGAAATCCGTTCAGGAGTTGTTCGATCAACTCGAACGTGCGATTCATGCATTAGAGATGCGCAACAAGGTCGAGCAATCACCTCGCCCGCATAACGCATTCCAACTTTTGCGATCTAAATGGATGTGGGGAGGTCTATTTGTCGTGGCGATGTCGGTATTGTCGATAACCGTTTGGCACTTCACGAGTGACCACGAATTTGATTTACTGAAGAACAACATATCAACAGGATCAAGCCAAGAAAAACTTCAAGCTAAACCAGGTAACGTAACAGTCACCGAAACGCCAGATACAGGAAACGTTTCGTTTGCGTCTGAGCATATTGGAAAGAATCATATTATTAATGGAGGGGAATTCACGATTCCATCGATTTCATCTAAAATTAAAGAGCAATCGGTGCAGGTCACCCCTTTTTACATGGATGAGTTTTTCGTCACCAACCAACAATTCGTCGATTTTTTGAATCACAATCTTTCACAGATCACCCTAGAAAGCGGAACTGTGAAAGGGGGAGGCGCAAACTGGTTCTTGTTGGGCGAAGTGCGCGCGGGATACGAACCAATCGTTTACCGAAACAACGAATTTCATGTCAATGATCCCTCCCACGCCTCGAATCCAGTTTTGCGAGTTACCGGCTATGGCGCTTCAGCTTTTGCAACCTACTACGGTAGACGTTTGCCGACAGAGATGGAGATGCTGTATGTGATAGTCAAGGGCGCAGACAGCTCGAAAATGAATAATGAACTTTCAGAAAGTGTGAGTGGAGGTCCAAGCGAGAGAAATTTGAGCGCTGACAATAGAGCCGCATCAAGATCTTCCATCTTTCTCTTGTCTGCAGCATCGTTTTTTCCGAATCTGTTGGGTATTAAAGGGTTGAATCATGACATCGGTGAATGGATTTATCGCGAGCAAGCTGCCGTCACAGATCCGTCGAAAACGAATCGTTATGCGGTCGTTGGTGGTGTCGAAGGGGAGGCTAAAGATAAGAGCTCCTTGCCCTCGATCGTTAATCGTTTCCCCTGGGAAGGATTCGAAGAGATTGGCTTTAGAACAGTGAAAAGCACCACCGCCAGCAATTCTGCGAGATAGACGAGAATGAGAATAGCGGTGATGTCGGATATTCATGGGAATTTTGAAGCGTTTATCCGTTGCTTGCACGATACCGAGCGGTCAGGTGTCGACCGGATTGTCAATCTTGGTGACGCAATAGGGTACGGTCCGCAACCAGAAGAGGTGCTCGGCCTATTGGAAAGAAGAGGCATCCCGAATATTTTGGGCAATCATGAGTTGGCTGTCGTCGATAAGGATGCTCGCGGCGATCTTTCACCACTTGCGATCAGATCATTGGAGCAGACTCTGAAATATCTGTCGGCCGCATCTCTGTTATATATTAAAAATCTTCCATCCGTTCGGGAAATGGAAGGAGCGTTGTTGGTACATGGCTGTCCGCCTGATTCACCGACGACCTATTTGCATCATATGAGTTTACCTGAAATTCGAGAACTCTTTGCGGCGACTCAATTTGATATCGCCTTTGCGGGGCATTCCCACCGCTTGATGCTCATTCACTATGATGAAAAAAAACTTGAGGTTGCCTCGTTGCGGCACGATCTCCTTCAGCTTAGACCTGGTTGTCGACATATCGTCAATGTTGGCTCGGTCGGCCAACCTCGAGACGGCGATCCGCATGCAAAATACGTTATATGGGACAACTGTCGCAACACGTTGGAGATTAGGCGAATTGGTTATGACATAGCCCAGACAGCGCTCTTGATCAGGGAGCGCGGTTTTCACCAAAGGGATGCGGAAAGGCTCTTTTCCGGCACCTGCTCAGACTAAAATTTATCAACAAACGTTGCGTGACAAAAGATCGTGGAGAGCAACTATGGTGCGGGGTTAGGAGTCAAGGATTTTTGCAGGTTGAGAGGGGCGAAGCGCCCGTGTGGCATTGAGCAAGGCAAGCAGGGCTGTCCCCATATCGGCAAATACCGCCTCCCACATGGAGGCCAAGCCAAAGGAGCCGAACACCAGAAAGACCGCCTTGACGGTCAAGGCGAGGACGATATTCTGGAGAACAATGTTTCGGGTGTGTTGCGCGATGTCTATAGCCTCAGCTACCTTGGATGGCGCATCAGTCATCAGCACCACATCGGCGGTTTCGATGGCCGCGTCGGAACCCAGGGCGCCCATGGCCACTCCGACATCGGCCCGGGCAAGAACCGGGGCGTCATTGATGCCGTCACCGATAAAGGCCGTCGCACCATGCCGATAGCGTTTCGCACGAATCTGTTCAAAAATGCGGACTTTGTCTTCTGGAAGCAACCCGGCGAAAAAATGATCCAGCTTGAGTGTCGATGCTATGTCAGCGGCTGCCGATTCGTTATCGCCGGTCAGCATGACAAGTTGGGAAACGCCGGCGGCACGCAGCCGTTCCACGGTGACCCGTGCATCCGCTTTGAGTTGGTCACCGATGAGGAGGTATCCAGCGTATTGGCCGTCGACCACCACATGCACCACGGTGCCATTGGCACCGCAGCTCCCATGGTCAATATCGTGCGCGTGAAGTAAGGCGTCGTTGCCCACCTCAATACGCTTGCCATCGTACACCGCGCTAACGCCTTTGCCGGGGATAGCCTCGTGCTCTCGAACCAGGGAAGCCTCGACAATTAAGCCCTTGGCTCTCGCTGCCTCGACAATTGATTTGGCAATGGGATGATCGGAGTGGAGTTCGGCTGCCGCCGCCATGTGCAACAGCTGATCAGCAGTAAAGCCGTTGTCCGTCACGACTTGATTGACAGTGAAGACGCCTCGCGTCAGAGTGCCGGTTTTATCGAAGACAACGGTTTTCACCTTGGCCAGGGCATCGATGAACATCGAGCCCTTGATGAGGATGCCGCTCCGCGAGGCCCGGCCAATGCCCCCGAAATACCCCAACGGGATGCTGACCACCAAGGCGCACGGGCAGGAGATAACCAACAAGACTAGAGCTCGATAGATCCAGGTGGAGAACTGGGCGCCCTCAATGAACAGGGGCGGCGCCAGCGCGATGACCGCCGCAATCCCCACCATCGCTGGCGTGTAATAACGGGCAAAGGTGGTGATGAATTTTTCGGTGGTCGCCTTGCGGGTCATCGCGCTTTCCACCAGTTCCAGCACCCTGGCAATGGACGAGGCCTCAAAGGGTTTGGTGACCCGCACCGACAGGGCCGCCAACGTGTTGATGCTTCCGGCCATCACCGCATCACCCGGCCCGACCTGCACTGGAACAGGTTCACCAGTCAATGGGGAGGTGTCCATCTGGGAAACCCCTTCCTCCACTACCCCATCCAGGGCGACCTTTTCTCCGGGCTTCACCAGGATACAATCTCCCACCCGCACCCGATCAGGGGTGGTTTCCATCAAGCCAGTTTCGGTCTTGAGCAACGCATGATTGGGGCGGGCCGCCAGCAATGCGCGCACTGATCGCCGCGATCGGGCAACGGCCCTATCCTGCAGCAATTCGCCGATTTTGAAAAACAGCATCACGCCGACCGCTTCGGACAAGGCGTGAATAGCCATGGCGCCGAGGGTGGCGATGACCATGAGGACATTTTCATCGAAAAAATGCCGCTGGCGCAGCGTGCGCAGGGCACCGGTCAAAACACTCCATCCGGCCAGCAAATAAACGGCAATCATGATAGGATATTCCAGCCAGGCCCATGACGATTGATGCAGTTGCTCTTCAAAAAGCAATTGGCCGGCGAACAACACACCCGCCGCGAGGATGATCGCCACTTGCTGGCGAAGGTCGTCGCCGTGTTCCGGGGCATGGTGCTCGTTATTCGTCATCTGTGCAAAGGGCACGACGGTGACCTCAGGCTCAATGTGCTCGATGACAGCCAATGCTTTTGGGATATCGACAGCCTTCAGGTGCAGCGTGAGGGTGGCAAAATCAAGCACAGCCTCCTCCACCCCCTCGGTTTGCCGCAGGGCATGTTCAATCTTGGCGGCACAGGCGGCGCAATCGAGATTGTTCACCTGAAATCGTATTTCCTGGATCGATGCCATACCTGCCTCCTGGAGTGAGCAATTTATCAATAAAGAATAGGCATCAACCTATTTGTTGGCCAGGCGATAATGCGCGCATAGCGCCGGAAGGTTCGACGCCGGTTGCGCGCACCGTCCTACTGGATGTGGGTGAGCAGTTGCAGCGAGAGATAGGCCCAGAAAAACCAGGCGATCTCTTGGAGTGCCCGCCTGACGTGCCGTGGTCGCACCGGATATGGATCGGGCTCAATTATCCGGAACCGACGAGGGATGAATCGAGGCACCTGACGCGTGTATTCCTCGTAGGTCTGGCCGAATTTACGAGACAAGTTGTGTTCCTCGGCCAGCACCACCAGAGGGTAATAGAGAAGAAAGGCACCGGCAATAACAATGAGAATCAACAGGTGATTCGAAGCCAGGCCCAGACCGATTACACCGATGCAACTGAAGACATAAAGCGGATTGCGCACGATGGCATATGGTCCTTCGTCAACAATCCGGTCCTCCTTGTAGCCGCTGATATAAACGCTGCACCAAATACGGCCCAAAACGGCGATCACGACTAAGGTGAACCCAACAAGATCCGCCAGGTGGTCGGTCACACTTTCCTTGGGCCAAGAGGGGGGCGTGGCCAGTTGCAGGATTGTGCAGGCCAAGATTACGGCAAGGGAAACAGGGTGCCGCAATCTGATGGCCCATTCAAAAGAGGTCCCTTTGGAGCCCCAATATTCTCGCAAATGTGTCATGGATAACGTTTCGTATAATTGTATTATGGCAAGTGCTATATAGTCACTGGACCGTTGGAATTTCGGACTGCATAACAAATTTCAAACACTCAATTGCCCGTAACAGCTGCACCCAATTGTTGATCAAGACGACCTCCCTGGACTGTTCGAGCCACCGCTCCCCCGGCCTTGATCTCAGATATCAGCCGTCATGAGGCCCGTTGTGAAACCGCAGGCTGACCAGGCTGTCCTGGGGAGCGATTAGGGGAATTTGGGCGTTGAATGAGGAGGTCAGCGTGCCACGACTGGGAATGATGCGAGGGGCGCACTCCGCGACCACCTGGCGAATGGGCTGGCCTTCACGGTTTTTCAGCGTCACATCGACATGTCCTTTGATAACTCCTCGGCCACCAGCGACTTTTCGCCGCACCTGGCCATCGACCAAGATGCTGTTCTCGTTTTGCTTGGCCACAACTTGAGTGATCTGCACATCGGAATTCGAGAGGATATCCACAGCCAATTCATCGGCGTTCAAAGGTTTTTTTGACGCAACGGAGCAGGCTGTCATGGACAGCAAAATTACCGTTGCGGAAACAGTCGTATAAAAAAATTTCATCTGATTCATAGTGTTGCCTCATGCTCTTGTGGTTGCGGAAAGGCCAGGAGGCCCAATGGGCTCCTCAACGGAGTAAGAATGCATGTATTACCCGCGATGCGATCCGTTGTGATATTGCACATCCACGTAACTGCCTTGGGAAACCAGCGTCGGGATGCGCGTGGTGAAATGATTTTCAACGGCTCCGGCTCTATACGCTCCTGTCGATGCTATTGGGGAAAATGTCTGTTCAATAGTCTTCCCTTGACCGTCGCGGATGCTGACGTCAACGCACCCAACCGGCAGCGGGCCTTTCGTTTCCTTAGTTCGCCGCACCACTCCTTCAATGACCACACTATCCCCTTCTTGCCTGGCGGATGTGTTGGCAATACGCGTATCGATTTTTCCAGATTGAACCTTCACGGCAATGGCCTCTTGTTCGTTTTGTTCAGCTGACACTTGTGATGCAGCGGCAAAGCAGAACAGACATGCGGCAAAAACAGCTGCATTTTTTATTGAGTTTGGACGATTCATGTATCACCTCATGACTTATTGGTTTTTTTGATGAGTTGCTGTTGTTTAAAAACTAACTAATTGATCAATTATATCATGTTCTTTTCGTGAAGCAATTTTGTGATATATACACTTCCTTGCAAATATTCTTTACAGTTATCAGCAATATCGACAAACACAAATCCAATGATATGCATTCCTCCTATCGCATGCACGTGTTTTACCGTCGCATGCGTGCTAATGAGTCGCGTTCCAAGAAAAAACGTCAAATAAAAATCAACACTACTGGATGAAAAAGGTGAGACTCGAATAGCTGCACCACCAGAGCTGACGTCATGCAACCATCCACTGCGACAGATGCCACCGTTTGTAATTTTGACAACAATCTCTGATATATCAAAAACATTGCAGAGTTCATTTAAATGGGCACGATCATGAATTCTTTCCCCTATCAAGTTTTCATTGTCGGCAATAAAGCAGTCGAATAAACTTGTTGTATTCGTCTTTTTTTTACAATTTTTTGTTTTGTAAAAAAAATGCTTGTCGAGTGCTTGCCTGGAAGTATGCCTGTGTGATACAGGCGCCGTATTGCACAAGATTATTTTTTTCATGTGTGTCATTTTGGTTGACAGCATTCATGCAGCCGACTCGCCGCGCTCTCCGGTACTGATTCGGATGGCATCATCGACCGGTGACACATAGATCTTGCCGTCGCCGCGCAATCCTGTTCGCGCCGCTCGCTCTATGGTTGCTATAATCGCCTCAACCAATACGTCGTGGCAGATCAGCTCGATTTTCACCTGCGGGAGGAAATCCACCATATCTTCGGTTATTTTTTCCGGCTCGTTTCGCACTCGGCCCCGACCGAATCCATAGATGTCAGAGACGCTCAAACCAGTCAGCCCATCAATCTTTTGTAACGCGAGCGTCACCTCGCCAAGTTTGTGCCGTTTGATATATGCTTTAATTTCTTTCATGACAGGTCCTCGCAGCCCATTCATTTTATTTGCAGCTTGCTTGCGGCAACGGGCGTTTCCCGCTCCACGGTGACCGCAAACCACTTGTATATTGCCGGAATCACCAGGAGGGTCAGTAAAGTTGAGGTAACCAACCCGCCGATCACCACCGTTGCTAACGGCCGTTGCACTTCGCTCCCTGTACCAGACGAAAAGAGCAGGGGAATGAGGCCGAGGCTGGCACAGAGTGCGGTCATCAGCACCGGGCGCAACCGTAGACAGGCTCCTCTCACGGAGGCTTCATCAATGGGGACGCCGTCTTTTACCAGTTGGTTCAGGTAAGTGACGAGGACCATGCCATTGGCCAACACGATACCAAAGAGGGCAATAAAACCGACAGATGCCGGGACGGATAAATTCTGGCCAGACACCCATAACCCGGCAACCCCTCCCACCAAACCCAAGGGGATATTAAGAAGGATGAGAGCCGTGTTTTTCAGGGAATTAAAACTGCTGAATAATAAGAGCGAAACAATGAAAATAGTGACAGGGACCACCACAGCCAGACGTTTGTTGGCCTCCTGTTGCAACTCGAATTGCCCTCCCCAACTGGTAATGTAACCTGGGGGAAATTTTACCTGAGTCTCAATGGCCGCTTGAGCATCCTGGACAAATGACCCCATATCCCGACCACGCACGTTACATTGCACGGTTATGAATCGTTGATTGTTCTCGCGTGTCACCTGACGTGGTCCAACAATTTCTTCGATATCGGCTAGTTCTGCCAAGGGGATGTTAAGACCGGTAGATGATTTCACCACTATGCGCCGAATGGCATCCACGCTGTCCCTGCTTTTGGGTTCATACCAAACAAGAATATCGAATCGCCGGATATCCTCGAATATCTGCCCTGCCTTTTCCCCGCCCACCGCTGTGCGAATTACCTCCTGCACATCTGCCACGTTTACACCGTAGCGGGCCAAGGCTTGATGTTTCATTGAGATTCGCACCTGAGGCGTTCCGGTGGTTTGGTCCTTTTGCACATCAGCGGCGCCTTTCACCGTCCTGATAACTTTTTCCACTTCCGCCGCTTTTTCCTTGAGCACTTCCGCATCAGGTCCAAATATTTTTATAGCCAGCTCAGCCTTGGTGCCCGTCAGGAGTTCATCGACAGCGGCAGCAATGGGTTGGGTAAAGTTGAATTGCACGCCGGGGAAATTTTCAAAGGCCTCGCTCATCTCGGCGTATAAATCATCCGGATTTTTGGCGGTCACCCACTCTTTTTGGGGCTTCAACCCCACAAAAGCTTCGGCGCTATTAACTGGGTCAGCATGAGCCCCGACCTCACCACGGCCAACCCGCGTCACGATACGCACCACTTCAGGAAATTTTTCCATAAGCTGGTTTTCAAACCGAGTCATGGTGTCACGCGCTTCCTCAAGTGATATTGATGGGGCCATGGTAGCCCGCACCAAGAGATCTCCTTCGTTGAGTCGAGGAACGAACTCGGAGCCTAAGCGTGGGAAAATCAGCGCACCGATGACAAGAATACCCACAGCCAAAGCTACAGCCAGGCGACGCCGCCTTACAAAAAAATGCACCATGGGCTCATATACTTTGAGACAATAGCGAATGATGATCGGTTCGTGAGTTTCTCCGAAAGTCTTGCTGCTTTTGGGGCGCCGCATAAGGATATGGGCAGCGACAGGGGCGAGAAAAAGAGCAAAAATAAGGGAACCCAACATAGCGATTGCCAGCGTGGTGGCCAGCGGCCGAAATGTTTTACCCTCCACTCCTTGCAGGGTAAACAGGGGCAAAAAGACGATGATGATGATAAGGATCGAGAAAAAGATAGGACGACCGACTTCAGAACAGGCTCGCATCACAATGTGCAAACGTGATTCTGAAGGATCTGCTTCTCGCAACATACGATCCACATTTTCCACCATGACGATCGTTCCATCCACCAGCATCCCGATCGCGATAGCAAGCCCGCCCATGGACATGAGGTTGGCGGATATCCCGAACAAATACATCAAGATAAACGTGAAAAGAATGGAGAACGGTATGGAGAGTGTCACCACCAGACTGGGACGAATACCACCGAGAAACAAAAGGATGATCAAGGTTACCAAAACGACGCCCTCCAAAAGAGCGTCGGTAACGGTTTTAATACACTTGGCCACCAAAGTGGCTTGATCATAATAGGGGACAACTTTAATTCCTGGGGGGAGCACCTTGTTGATCTCCACAAGGCGCTGTTTGGTTTTCTCGATAACCTCGGAGGTGTTGGTCCCGATAAGCTTCAGCACCATGCCAACCACCGCCTCACCCTTGCCGTCCCTTGTGGAGAGACCTTGGCGCAGTTCCCCGCCTATTTCCACATCGGCAACCTGATGCAGGTAAACAGGAGTACCATCCGCCGTCTTAAGCACTATATCCTTGAGGTCGGCTATGTCATTGGCCAGCCCCACGGATCGCACCAAGTACTGCTCCGCATTCTTTACAATGTATTGAGCCCCCACGTTTGAGTTGTTGGTCTTGATAGCGGTGATCACTTCGCCAAGGGAGAGCTTGTAGCGGAGTAGTTCAGCCGGACGTATCTTGATCTGATACTGTTTGACCTCGCCACCGAGGGAGAGCACCTCCGTGATGCCGGGAACTGTTTGGAGATTGAATTTAATCAGCCAGTCCTGAATTTCTCGAAGCTCCTGGGGAGTGCGCTTACCAGTCTCGTCTTCAACAAAATAAAAAAGAATCTGACCGAGGCCTGTGGAAATTGGCCCCATTTCCGGATCGCCGAATCCATCGGGAATCTCTTCCTTGGCGACCTGCAACCTCTCACCAACCAGTTGCCGGGCAAAATAGATATCGGTGCCGTCCTTGAAGTAGATGTTAGTCACCGACAGACCGAAGTTCGACACCGAACGGATCTCGCGCAGGTTGGGAAGACCGTTCATGGCGACTTCCACCGGATATGTGACATACTTTTCCACTTCTTCGGGCGCCAAGCCTTCGGTTTCCGCAAAGACCTGCACCAGCACGGGTGTGACATCGGGAAAAGCATCCACCGGCAAGCGTTGGTAGCTCAAAGATCCGGCCGCCAGGACGAGCAAGCCGAGCACGCACACCAGCAGCCTGTTGAGGAGTACAAATTGAAAGATTCTGTTCATGGTCGGTTCTCCTCAATGACCGTGTCCGTCGCCAAAAGCGCTTTTTGAAAGCTGCGCCTTGAGGGTGAAGGTGCCGGTGAGCGCATAGGTCGCCCCTGCGGAAAGACCGGAGGTGATTTCCACATGGGTCGCATTGGATCGCCCGACTTGCACCGGCTCAGCCTCGAAACCTTGCGGAGTGGCGACGAAAACCATGGTCTTCTCTTCCACGGTCTGGAGCGCTGTTTTCGGAACGACCAACGCAGCCTCCTCGCCTTCGCCAACCACCACACGGGCGGTGACGAACATCCCTGCTCGCCACAGTCCTGCCGGATTGGGCAGGATCACCCGCGCCAAGGCAGTCCGGGTTTCCTCTTTCACCACCGGCGCAATGTAGGCGATGGTGTTTTCGACATCGGGTGTGTCCTGCCCTGTGGCGATGAAGATTTCCTGTCCTTGACGGATATGCTGCAAATCCTTGGGGTAGATGTTGAAATTGACCCAGAGTGTGCTCAGATCAGCAATCATGAACGCATCCGTGTCCTCTTTCAGGGTCTCTCCCAAAGTGATGTGCTTCTCGATGATCGAACCGTCGAACGGGGCGACGATCTCGAACCTGGTGTAGGATGCGCCGGCCTGGCGTTTGGGAAGCAGGCGGATATACTCCTCCGCTAGACCGAGCGAGTGCAATTTTTGCCTGGCCGCACGCGTGGCGATGTTGGATTCGGCAACCGCTTGCTTGGCGTCGAGATAATCCTGTTCTGCCGATATTTTCTTTTGCCAGAGCCGCTCTTCCCGAACATACTTCGCCTGGGCCAGGGCTAATTTTTCGATGGCCGCAAGATACTCCGCTTGCACATCGGCAAGCTCCCGGCTTTCGATGACAGCAAGGATCTCGCCCTGGCGGACAACATCGCCAACGCTTTTGCGCACCTCGCGGACCACGCCAGACAGCCTGGGCACAACGTGCGCCAAACGATCATTGTTGATGCTCACCTCCCCCTGCAATTCAAGATAGTTGAGCAGTTTTCCCGGACCGGCTTGCGCCACCTGGATGCCGAACCGCTGCTGCTCTTCCTTGGAGAGGAGAATGACATCCTCCTCTGCTTCCTCGCCCTCCTTCTCCGCATGCGGCGATGCCGGAAGAGCTGCGGAATCGGGCTTTTCACCTGCTTCCTGTGCGTAGGCCGGGCGCGTTCCCGGCAGATCAAAAATAGCTCCTGCCATAAAGCAGGACAGCAGACCGATCCCAAAGCCCATCAACAACGTTGCTCGTTTCATGATTGTTTGTTCTCCGTTTGTGGACGCGCTTCGGTCACTTCAGTCAGCGGGGTCGCAATCAACCGTTCGACATCCACGACCGCCTTGTGATAGTTGGACAACGACGTGATGTAACTCTCTTTGGCCATGAACAGCGTTCGCTGCGCATCCAGCAATTCCAGGAAATCGAACTTGCCTTCCCGAAAACCTTCCTTGGTATCCTCGAAAACCTTTTGGGCCGCTGGAACGATGTCGTTCTGCAGGCTTTTTGATTCGGCATGAGAGGAGGCCAGCATCTGATAGGCATCGCTCAAGGTGGAAGCGGCCTTCGCGCGGGAGGTTCGAGATTCCTCGCGAACCTTGGCCCGCCGGTGTTCGGCCTCGGCAATATTCCCCTGATTGCGATCAAAGAGCGGCAGGGGGATGGAGACGCCGACCATTAAGGCGGAATCGTTCGTGTCGTTGTAGAATTGCATACCGCCACTCACCGTGAGATCAGGGATTTGCTTGGCCTTTTCCACCGCCAGTGTGGCGTCGCGTTGCTCCTTTTCTTTGACCCATCGGGCGATATCGGGGTTGCGGTCCAGGTAGGCGTTAAGCGCCTCGGGCGAAGGAATGGGGGCGAGCGTATCCAGCTTGCCGCTCACCTGCTGAAAGGTGACGGCTCCGAGCCCCATGCTGGTCGCCAGACGGTTGCGTGCGGCAATGAGTTCGTTTTTGGTGCGAGCGAGTTGAATACCGGTTTCAGAGAGTGCGACCCCGGCCTTGGTTCCTTCCAACGGAGATATTTTGCCCGCCTGAACCCGCTCCAACACGGTGTCGCGAGCGCGTGCGGCAAGCCGGACCAACTCTTCCGCCAGCTTGACTTTTTCCTGCCCGGTCAATACATCGAGAAAATTTCTATTAGCGTCGGCCAGGACATCAAGTTTCTTGCTCTCCACATCCCAATCGGCCAACTCTTTCTCCGCCGCTGCCAAATGCGTGCGTTTGGAGCGCTTGCCCCCCAATTCGATGAGTTGTCCCAACTGCACTGAAGAGGACGCAATCTCGAAGCCGCTGTACATTCCGGAGCCGCCAAAATCGGACATACTGTAGCTGAGATCAGGATTGGGCAGCAGGCCTGCCTGCAGCGTCCTTGCCTCGCCTATTCTCGTGTCCCAGGATATGGCGGCCAACTCCGGGCTTCCCATCAGGGTTTGCGCCAAGACCTTGTCAAGCGTAAGCACGTCCGTGATCTCCTGAACCGTTGCTTTGGCCTGCTCCGCTCTTGGGGAATCGACGGGTTGTGTGTGTTGCGACGCTTTCCCCATAGGCGACGGTTCCTGTCTGATCGACTCGGGTGCGCGCTTGGCTCCGGCGCAACCACTCAAGGTCACAGCAAGGAGAATTCCCCAAATTAACTGTTTGTGCATGGCTGAGTAGTGGGTGGATGTTGATTGGGATCGTCCTGTTTGAGGTCAAGTAGCCTTGGAAAACAAGGACGACCGTGGTTCCTCCTGTAAGGCAATCACCATGCCATACCCTGACCCACTGTTTAGCCAGAATGGTGATTGGCCGCAAACATCCCGAAACTAATAAGGAAAGAGATCAAGCTTGCCCGGCAGGATTCATTGCCTCCTCGTGGACACGTAAGAAGACAGGCGGCGTTTGCCCGGATGGTGAAGAGAGGGAAGAAAAAAGAGTGAAAGGATCTTTCAATGCGTTGAAAGATCCTTTTAGCCCCGGGAGGGAAAAGGGCACAAGTATTGGCGGGAAGGCGAGGGTTTGGTTGGTTGTCAGCCGTGGGCTCAGCAAAGCGTGATCTTCAGGGCATCCGGCTGTTTGTATGGCTTTTTGTTGGCGCGAGCAGGAGAATTCATGTGGTGGCCTTTCCCGTGCCGGCCAGGCTGCGCCATATCTATCTGTCTTTACTGGCGAAGCTATTCGAGAGCGAACATTATCGTGTTTGGCTGGTCACTTTGCTGAGCAATGGATTTGGCATATAGATTGCTCATACCAAGAAGCTTGCATGGTGCAAGCTCACATTAGATTGTTTTCAACAAAGGAGTATGTATGATCAAAAAGTTGACGGCAGTAACTGGCATGTTGGTCTTGGCATCGTTTATCGCAACCAGTGCTTTCGCGGCATCGCATACAATGTCGACAAAAAAGAGTTATGCAATCGCGAATAAACAGCATGTTACAGCGAATAAACAGCATGTTGCGGCGAAAAAACAGAACGTTACGGTGAAAAAAACACATTATAGCGAATCAGGTCACCATTAATCTCCACTCTTGGAGCCAGGAGCATCCTGGCTCCAAGAGTTTCTGCATTCAATCATTTTGCTCTAATTGATAATCATGTATTTTTTTTCGTAACGTAGGCCGGCTTATTCCAAGTATTGCACAGGTTTCGCCCAAATTCCACCGGGTGAATCGCAGCACTTTATTGATGTGATTACGCTCCAGTTCCTCAAGGCTGACCAACGAATCGGCCACATTTTCCTGGAGTTCCTCTCGTTTGTGCGCGGCATGTTTGTCAATTTTCCAGTTTTCGTCGAGTTCGAGGGTATCGCGGGTCGACATCACCAAGCCTCGATGGAGAACATTCTGCAGTTCCCGAATATTGCCCGGCCAATCGTATTCCTGGAATTCAGCGAGATGGGCATTGGGAATGCGAAGCACATGCTTATGCATCTCTTGATTTAAACGATTCAAAAAACACTCTGTCAGAGGAATGATGTCTTCCTTTCGCTCGCGGAGCGGCGGGATTTGGATGGTAAAGACCTTCAGGCGAAAATAGAGGTCTTCACGGAACGTCTTGTGCTGAACCATCTCGTTTAAATCCCGATTGGTCGCAGCAACGACTCGGGCCAGAAAGGGAACCGTCTGCACCCCGCCGACCCGCTGAATTTCCCGCTCCTGTAAAACACGTAATAACTTGGCTTGGAATTCCAGGGGTAACTCACCGATCTCGTCGAGAAACACTGTCCCATGACCAGCATATTCAAGTTTGCCGATCTTCCGTTGTACCGCACCAGTAAAGGCCCCTTTCTCATGACCAAATAATTCGCTCTCCAGCAGGGTGCCCACAATAGCCGCACAGTTGATAGCAATAAATGGCTCTTCCGGACACGAGGTGTGGTGGATGGTCCGGGCGACCAATTCTTTGCCGGTCCCTGTTTCTCCTGCAATCAAAACATTCGTTTGGCTCTGCGCCACTTGGGCAATAGCCTTGATCACCCCTAGCATGGCAGCACTGCGACCGATCAGCTGATCCGGCTTGTACGATTCCGAGATGACGTGGCACAACCTGGTCAGACGCTCCTGCCGCTTCCGCTGGACCAGGATTTTTTCCAGCAACAGATCGAGCGCATCTAGGTCGATGGGTTTGTAGAGATAATCGACCGCCCCGAGACGGATCGCCTTGAGGGTGGCATCGGTATCATGAAAGGCTGTGATCATGATGGCGTCACCGTTGAGCTTCTCCTCTTTGGCCTTGGCTAGCACTTCCGGGCCATCAAGATCGGGCAGCTGGACATCCATGAGGACCATATCCGGTTCTGTGGTTTGCCAAAGCTGCAAGCCGCCGAGTCCGGAATTGGCCACTTCGACACTGTAGCCCTTACCCTTAAAGTACAGTTCGAGGGTGCGGGCCAAGGAGGGGTCGTCGTCAACAACCAATACTTTCTTCAAAGAGCCCCCTGATCCGTGGAGAATGCCAACAGAAACGTCGTGCCTTTGCCTTCGATGCTCGTCACCTGAAGTGTGCCGCTGTGGGCTTCCACGATCTTTTTCACAATACTTAATCCAAGCCCTGTGCCTTTTTGCTTGGTGGTAAAGAACGGCTGGAAAATGGTCTGCAGATGTCGAGAGGGAATGCCTGAACCATGATCCGTGATGGAAACCGTCGCAAAGGTTTTGCCTTCGCCACACGACCTGCCAAAAACGATTTCGATGGACCCACCCTCACCACTTGCTTCCACCGCATTCTTGAAAATATTAGTCAAAACCTGTTCGATTTTGGCAGGGTCGGCCTGCACCTTGGGGACATCGTCCGCGTTCTCCTGATGCACGTGGATATCACGAGAGGATAAGGCTTCCTGTATCGTTGCCAAGGATTTCTCAGCCAGCTCGACAAGAGAAACAGAGGCGGTCTGCAACGACAAGGGGCGACTGTAATTCAAGAGATCACAGAACATTCTATCCAATTGCGATACTTGATCAAGCGCTATCTCGTAATGTTCGTACAAGGACGAAGTCCGGAGCAGTGACCGACCAATGATCTGGATGTTCAGTTTAATTGAGGTGAGCGGATTGCGCATTTCGTGCGCGACACTGGCGACCAATTCACCGATCGCGGCCATTTTTTCAAATTGTATTAATCGTACCTGAGTGGTCTTGAGTTCATCGTAAGCTTTTTGCAAGGATTCTTCCTTGTTTTGTAATGTGGAAACGGACAATGAGAGTTGTTGCGCCATATTGTTGAAATTCGACGCCAAGACTCCAATTTCATCATCGCTGGAACATGCCACGCGTTGTTCAAGCTCTCCTTCGGCCATGCGTCTGGAGGCATTCGCCATTGCGACGATGGGGCTGACAACTTGTCGACTGGTGGCATAGGCCATGAAGAGACAGATCACCATAACCAGCGCACTGGTGGCCAGGATGACCGTCTTAATCCATTGCAGCGGCCCCAAAGTCTCTTCCAGGGTCATTTCAGCCAGCATGCCCCATTCATACTGTGGGAGCCAGAGAAATGCACCCATGACGTGCTTTCCCGTATAGTTGTTGTAAACAGCGGTACCCGTTTTACCGAGCAGAGCCTGCTGGACACCGTATGTTTCAATGTTTTTTGAAAAAACTTCTGAACGGTTCAAAAATCTCGACTGCGAAATCATTTGACCGTTTTTATTAACCAGATACGCTTCGCCCGTCTGACCAAGTCCGATGAGATCATTCATCACGGGATCAATCGTCAGCGAGAGGTTTAAGATGGCGACAATAAAGGCAACCGTTTCTCCTTGCTCCGAACGAACACGAACAGCGATATCCATGGCCCAGTTCTCTTGGCCATCGGGGTAGATCTGCCCTGAGGCAGCGTCCTGATCGTTTTGCAGGCGATCCAACACCGATTCGCGCTTGAAATCTGGAGTTAAGCGGGCACCTTTACTGGTTGAAACGGCGAGGATCTCCCGTGCGGGCGAAATAATGAAAACACTCGTATAGGCAGGTGAACGTGCCTGGGTGGTGGCAACGGCACCGTTCAGGAGGTCGAGATAGTTGGTCGACGATTGTTTTATGTCCTGAAGCCAGCAGGCATCTTTGCACGCGTCCCGAATAGAGGGTAATTTGGCCAGCAGGCTGATATCGTCAAGGCGTTCGTGGACCCATGCATCCACATGCTTGGCGTGATCCTCGGCAATGGTCATCAGATGTTGGGCTCCTGTGGTGGTCAAGGCTCGCTGCGCAAGAAGATAGGTCACATAACCGGTGATCCCAATAGGGGTGAGCGTAAGCAGGATCATAAAAGCAAAAAATCGATGGGAAAGTTTTTTCCTGATACATTGCATGGCGGACCTCTTGCTTCAAAAGCGTCTGTGTCTGTTCAATCGGAATGACATGGCGATTGCTTTTTTTCTAACAATGGAAACAAAGAGCATGCCAACATGAAAGGTTGTTTGATTTTATTCCAAGGCCTTTTATTGTTGAGCACGTGCCCACGCGCAACGTGATCGGTTTTTTTTCAGGAGCTTCAATGGCACATAGCTTCTCTTACCAAACCACTTTTTGAAAAATTTTGTTTATGTTGCTGACTGGAATTATCTTTGCGCATGACCAATCACAAAATTAGCAATATAAACAGTTGGTTTGTTGCCAACCAGTTCTATTTGTCAGGATAAAATAAAATCCAGGCAATCTCCAGCACCTCCTATTCTGGGGTTCTAAGCCGGAACCGCCGAAAATTCCGACACTTCGATAAAGATTGAGTGTTTTGGCCAAACCTCAAAATCTTGGTTTCTCTACTACCAAGCCCCAGAACTGGCTTCAACCCCTAGATGCGGAACATCTCCGTTCATGAGGACAGTAGTTACTAACGTCCTCAGGTCATCGCAGTAAGCGCGAGCTTTTGAGCCAGCCCGATAATCTCGCTCCTTTGTCTTGTGTTGATGAGCACGTCGAGCAGCGTGAATTTCGTGCGTAATTACGTCTAGTGCTGAAACAGGGTTGAGCTTAGAAAATGGAGAGCAACGTGCACCGCTCGCAGAACCGCATAGAGTCCTACCATCAGCTACGCTCGACCAACGCCAAGGCGCTGGCACTGATCACCCAGATATCGCCGACGGCACGGCGGCACATCCTGCTTAACGGGCCTAGACCTTCCAAAGTGACGGCAAGATGATCGACCTGGATGCGCTTGTGGCTGGATTGGAGTTAAGGTGACGGAATTATCTGGGGTTCCGGCTTATAACCGCAAGCAGTGGTCAGAAAAACTTTGACCACATTAGGATCAAAGTGACGGCCGCTTTCTTTCTTGATCTCAACAAGAGCTTCCTCATGACTCATGGGGGCGTGGTAAGATCTTGTCGAGGTGAGAGCATCATATACGTCAACCACAGCAAAGAGTCTCGCACCAAGGGGGATTTCTTCTCCCTTGAGCCCACGGGGGTATCCACTGCCGTCAAAACGCTCATGATGGGCATAGACAATTTCCGCAGCCTCGCTTAGAAATTCGATTTTGTTCACAATCCCGTAGCCAACTGCCGGATGATTGCGCATTATTTTCTGTTCTTCGTCCGTCAGTGATTCCGATTTCAGGAGAATGGCGTCGGGCACCGCAATCTTCCCCACATCATGCAAGAGCGCACCAAAACCGACAGCTCTTTTCTTGGCCTCATCGAGACCGAACCTCTCGGCCAAGAGAAGCGTATTCTGCCTGACTCGCTGTGAGTGAAGGTGGGTGCCGTGTCCTTCATGTCGAGCGCCGACACAAGCCCGAGAAGTGTTTCTTCATGAGCCCGTACAAGATCTTTCAAGAGAGATCGCTCACGCTCAAAGAGCCGTCCGGCCACAAGCCCAGCGACCCAGAAGCTTATGAGTTCGCCACCTTGGTTAGCCTGTTCCATATAGTTTTCCGGCCAATCCAGAATCGCATGGAAAGAAAAAAAGATGCTGATCGTCAGCGTAACAAATATAGCCCCTCTAAATCCGAACCAAGCCGCCGCTATCACTGGAGGGAGAAAATAGAGTTTTCGCAGAACGATGTGTATTATGTGAAAGGTGTGTTGATCAGTCGGAACTAAAAAATGAAGAAAAGTAATTGTTCCTGTAAGCAGAACTAGAACAATAATTTTTCCCTTTGTGGACATGGCAACATTCTGCATCTCCACCCTCCTAATGTAGCCGATAAATAGCTTGTGAGGAAGTCATTGCCAAACTTGGCATGAAGAGATGGATAATGGAAGTTTGCCGCCATCACCTGAGTTCAGGCAAGAAGTGCCTACTTCAACGTATAATGAAAAGTGAACTGGCGCTTGCTGCCATCTGCCAGTTTGCTGCCGACCTGAAACTGGTACTCACCCTTGGCCAGCAAGGAGACATCAACCCCGAAATGGCCGCCCATACCCATCAGCGGGATCGCCTCTCCGGTCTGGCCGGTCTTCGGATCGGTGATTTTCACGGCCACCGTGCCCTGTTCAATCGCCGCCCCGGTCTTGGCGTCACTGAACATAACCATAAAGTGGTAATTCTCCTTTTTACCCACCTGGGCCATCACAGCGCCGACATCGTTGAGATGGGCCATCCCCTTGACGCCTTCGACTGTTTGCTCGCCCAGCATGATCGTCTGCTTATTCATCATCGGCATGGTGCCATGCTCACCCTGCGGGGGCATCATGTGCTGGCTGTGATCGCTTTGGGTCTGGCCGATGGTCAACGCAGGCAGGGTTAAAAAGGAAAGGACGGTGAAAAAAAGAACTGTGCGTTTCATGCTGGATTCTCCTTAGGTAATTCCTCAAGCTGAGGCGGGTTGATAACGATGGCATCTTCATGAAGAGGTGCCTCTGAACTGGCGACCAAGCTGGAATCAAGCCGCCGGGCGCGCCAGAGATAAAAAATAACTGGGTAAACGAGCAGTTCCATCAGGCCCGAGGTGACCACACCGCCGACCATCGGTGCGGCGATGCGCTTCATCACATCCGCCCCGGCCCCGTGGCTCCACATGATGGGCAACAGACCGGCGATGATCACCGCGATGGTCATCACCTTGGGCCGGATGCGTTTGACCGCGCCATGATGGATGGCCTGAACCAGATCGCCGCGGGTGCGCATCCGCCCCTGATCGTCCCATTGCTTATGGGCCAGATCGAGGTAGAGCAGCATGACCACCCCGGTTTCCGCGTCCAGCCCTGCCAGAGCGATGATCCCCACCCAGACGGCGATTGAGGTATGATAATCGAGCAGATAGAGCAGCCAAAAGGCACCCACCAAGGAAAAAGGAACGGCGAGAAAGACGATGCCGGTCTTGATCAGGCTCTTGGTGCTCAGGTAAATAATGACGAAAATGATCAGGATAGTCAGCGGGATGATGACCATGAGCCTGGCCTTCGCCTTTTCCATGTACTCGAACTGGCCGCTCCAAACGATGTTGTAGCCTGGCGGCAGCTTGATGTGGCCTTCCACTGCCTTGCGGGCGTCGGCGACATAGGTGCCGATATCCACCCCCTGGATATCGACGTAGACCCAGGCGGTGCGGCGGCCGTTCTCGCTCTTGATCGCATCCGGGCCATGAGTGATGGAGAGGGTCGCCAACTGGGCGAGCGGAATCTGGCGGTTACCCGGACCAGGTACTAGTACCCGCAACAGGGCGTCGGGATCGGAACGAAAATCGCGGTCATAGCGGACATTGACCGAATAGCGTTCCAGCCCCTCGACCGTTTCGGCAACCGCCATGCCGCCCACCGCCGTCTGGATGACCTCCTGAATAGCGCCGACATTGATGCCGTAGCGGGCGGCCTTGGCCCGGTCGATGCGGATGTCGAGATAGTTGCCTCCCACGGCCCGCTCGGCAATAGCGCTCAGCGTTCCCGGCAGGGTCCGGACGACTCCCTCGATCTCGACGCCAATCCGGGAGAGCGTTGCCAGATCGTTGCCCATGACCTTGATCCCGACCGGGGTTTTAATCCCGGTGGACAACATATCGATCCGGGTTTTGATTGGCATGGTCCAGGCGTTGGTCAGGCCGGGAAACTGGATGGCGTTGTTGAGCCGTTCGATCAGCTGCTCAACGCTCATGGTTTTTTCTTCCGGCCAAAGACGACGCAGGGGGCTTTTCAGCCATTCCAGCCCGCCCGGCCAGGTGGAATAGAAGCGCATGGCCGGTATCTGCCGCCATTCATTTTCCGGCTTAAGCATGATCGTGGTTTCAAGCATCATCATCGGCGCCGGATCGGTGGCGGTCTCGGCCCTTCCGACCTTGCCGAAAACATGGGCCACCTCGGGAAATTGACGGATGATGCGGTCGGTCTGCTGCAGGATCTCCTTGGCCTTGGTCACCGAGAGGCCGGGAAAGGTGGTGGGCATGTAGAGGAGATCACCCTCGTAGAGCGGCGGCATGAATTCCGATCCCATCTTCAACAAGGGCCAGGCAATCGAAAGCATGGCCGCGAGCGCCAGCAGTAGGGTCAGTTTTCGCCATTTGAGCACCCAGTCGACCACCGGATGGTAGAGGCGGATCAGGATGCGGTTAAGCGGGTTGGCCGACTCGGCCTTGATTTTGCCGCGGATGAACCAGCCCATGAGCACCGGCACCAGGGTGATCGACAGCAGCGCCGCCGCGCCCATGGCATAGGTCTTGGTGAAGGCCAGCGGCTTAAACAGACGGCCGCTCTGCTCGGTGAGGGTGAACACCGGGGCAAAGGAAACGGTGATCACCAGCAGCGAGTAAAACAGGGTTGGCCCCACTTCGCTGGCGGCATCAAGGATAATCTGCCAATGGGGTTTACGGCCGCGATCGCGCTCCAGATGCTTGTGGGCGTTCTCGATCATGATGATCGCGGCGTCGATCATGGCGCCGATAGCAATGGCAATGCCGCCCAGGCTCATGATATTGGCGTTGATCCCCTGGGCATGCATGATCACGAAGGCCAGGAGAATGGCCACCGGCAGGGTGCAGATGGCCACCAGGGCACTGGGCAGATGCGCGAGGAACAGCAGGGTCACCACGGCAACAACGATGGATTCCTCCAGCAGCTTCTCCTTAAGGGTGGCCACGGCCCGCTCGATCAGTCCGGAACGGTCATAAACGGTTTTGATCGTCACTCCTTCCGGCAGGCCGGCTTTCAAGGTTTCCAGCTTGGCCTTGACCCGCTCGATAGTCGCCAGCGCATTCTCGCCAAAGCGCATGACGATGATGCCGCCGACCGTCTCGCCCTGCCCGTCCGACTCGGCCACTCCGCGCCGCATCTCAGGCCCCAGCCGCACCTCGGCCAGATCCTTGACCAGCACCGGCGTGCCCTCGCCGGTCGCCATGACCACGATATCGCCGAGATCAGCCAGGCTGCGGATATAGCCCTGGCTGCGGACCACAAACTCGGTCTCGCCCATTTCGATGGAGCCACCGCCGACATCGAGGTTGGCCCGCTGGATGGCCATCATCACCTCGGTGATCGGGATTTTGTAGGCCGCCAGTTTGTTGGGATCGACCGCCACCTGGTACTGCTTGACAAAGCCACCGAGGCTCGCCACTTCCGAGACCCCTTCGATTGAGGTCAACTCGTAGCGCAGGTACCAGTCCTGGATAGAGCGCAGTTCCTGGAGATTGTGCCGGTTGCTCTCCAGCGTATACTGAAAAATCCAGCCGACGCCGGTAGCATCAGGGCCAAGGGTTGGGGTCACCCCCTGAGGCAGGGTAGCCGAGGTGGTACTCAGATATTCGAGCACCCGGGAACGGGCCCAGTAGATATCGGTACCATCCTCAAAGATGATATAAACAAAAGAAGAACCAAAAAACGAGTAGCCGCGCACCACCTTGGCACCCGGCACCGACAGCATCTTAGTGGTCAGGGGATAGGTCACCTGATCTTCCACCACCTGGGGTGCCTGACCGGGGTATTCGGTGAAGACGATCACCTGGACATCCGACAAATCGGGGATGGCATCCACCGGCGTTTGCCGGAGAGAATAGACGCCGGCGATCACGACAAAGAGCGTCGACAGGATCACCAGAAACTTGTTGCGGATCGACCAGGCGATGATGGCTTCAAGCATAGCGACTCCCAGGGTTGGCTCTGGCTGACCTGCTCATTTGAACAGATCGTCCAAAGCCTTGGCATCGGGCTTGTTCCCGGAAGGCACTTTTCCGGGATCGTCCGGCATTGTCGCAGGACCGGGCCCCGGAGGGGAAGGAGTCTCCCCCTCCGTTTTCGGGCTCAGCATCTTGTCCAGAGCCTCGCGCAGCCTGCTTTCCGAATCGAGCATGAACTGGGCGGAAACCACCACGCTCTCGCCCTCGCTGAGGCCGGAGAGAATCTGGATGGCACCGCTCTCGTCACGCACGCCGCTTTTCACGTTCCGCGGCGCAAATCGGCCTTCGCCCAAGGCGACAAAAACCGTTTGACCCTTCCCGGAATGCAGCAGGGCGGTCATGGGAATGGCGAGGGTCTCCTCCGCCATCCCGGTAGTAATGCTGACATTGGCGTACATGGCCGGCTTCAGTTCCAATCCGGGATTGGCCACCTCGATACGGGCCTTGACGGTCCGGGTTTCGTTCTCCAGGGTAGGATAGAGATAGGCGATCGTGCCGTCAATCACCCTGCCGCTGGCCAAGGGCAGTTCCACCTGTACAGCTTGGCCGACTTTGACCCAAGGCAGTTCATATTCATAGATATCGGCGTTGACCCAGACTGTGGAAAGATCAGCAATCTGCAGCAGTTCCTCGCCGGCCATAATCCGCGCCCCCGCCACCACTTTCTTGCTGGTCACAACCCCGCCCTGTTCGCTGAAAAGGGTCAGCGTTTTGAGCACCTGGCCGGATCGTTCCAGGGTGCGGATCTGCTCAGGACTGATGTCCCAGTAGCGCAGACGGGTACGGGCTGCCTCCACCAGCCGCCCGGCACCGGCGGCTATCTCGGGAAAGGGGCTGGCCGCCAGCCGTCCCCGGTTGGCCACGGCCAGCAGATATTCCTGCTGAGCGGCCACCAGTTCGGGGCTGTAGATCTCCAACAACGGTTGTCCCTTTTTCACCGGCTGGCCCTGCTGGTTGACATGGAGCCGCTCCACCCAACCCTCGATCTTGGCATTCACCGAGAACTGGCGATCATCGGCAACGGTGACCAGACCGACGGTGCGGATGGTCCGCTGCAGCTGGCGTTTGGCCACCTTCTCCGTCCGCACCCCCATATTCTGCAGGGTGACCGGGTCGATTCGGATCCCCTCCGAGGCGGCCCCGCCCTCCTGGACCGGCACCAGATCATGCCCCATGGGGTCCTTTCCCGGCGCATCCCGCACATAAGTAGGATCCATGGGCGAACGCCATTTCTGTTCCCCGCCGCTGGTTGCCGCTTTGACTGGAGTGAGGGCCATGCCGCAGATCGGGCAGGCACCTGGGGCATCGCGGATGATGAACGGATGCATGGAGCAAGTATACTGGACTTTGGCCACCTCCTGCCCCGCTTCGGGAAGCGCTGGTCCGTGCTCGTGACGGCTGACACCTATCAAGTACCCGCCGCCGAGGGCCAGGGCCAGCCCAATGATCACTGCTATAGTTTTCACCGTTGCTGTTAATTTCATCAAGGCTCCTCAACTCGCCGCGAATAGTTATTCACCCTCATTCCGATACCCTTTACGGTGCAGGCGGCAAAGGGGTGCCGACCACGTTTTCAAGCACTGCCAGCTGCATCTGATGATCGGCCATGGCTCCATGGTATTCCCGTTCGAAGTTGAACAGGGCCATGCGGCTGGCCAAGACCTCGGAAAATTTTGCCTTGTCGGTCCGGTACGCGGCCATGGCCGATTCAATGGCACCGCCAGCCTGGAGGAGAATACCCTTGTCGTAGAGCCGGGTCAGTTTGCGGCTGCGTTCAAGTTGGGCCAAGCCGTCGTTGATAGCCAAACGAATCTGGTTCTGCAGGACGGCCAATTCCTGGACAGCCATCCGTTTCGAAGCCTGCATTTCGGCAACCTTGGCATGGCGCCGGTCCGATTGGATCGGCAGGTTAAAGGACAATTGCGCGCCGTACATATCATCACCCGGTGTATCCATGGCCGGCTCACGCTGCATGTATTCCAGGGAAACGGTAAAATCGGGATAGAGTTCTTTCTCCGCCAGCCGAGCGCCGGCCTCAGCCTTGTCGATTTTCGCCTTCAGGGACTTCAACGCCGGGCGATGGGCCAGGGCCAGGCTCTCAAGCTCGGTAGCCGAAAAAGAAAAAGGGGGCAGGGATGTTTTGGCGATCTGGGGGATGGCAGTCTCCGGCGGACGGTAGGCCAAAGTGTTGAGGGTGGCGACCAGGGTCCGCCGCTTCTGTTCCAGGCCGATGCGCATCTCCTCCATCTTTGAGCGCTCCACCTGCGCCTGAAAAATCTCCTGCTGCCCGGCTTTGCCGACGCCGTACATGGACTCCGCCAGGCGGATAAGATCATCCAGCAGCCTGGCGGTGCCGGCCACCGTCTCCAGGGAGCGGTCAACCAGGTAAATCTGATACCAGGTCTCCTTGACCATCCGCCGCAACTCGATCCGGCGCTCATCAACCACCCAGCGCTCGGCATCGGCCTCGAATCCGGCCTCTTCCCGCATCAGGTCGCGCTTGCCGTAAAAGGGCAGTTTCTGGCTGAGGCCGATCACCTTGGCGGTCATGGTGTCGCGCTGGAAGTTGAGCGGATCACGGATCAGGGCATTCTGCACACGGAACATCATCATCGGATCCTCAAGCGCCCCCGCCTGCCGGGCCCGTTCCACGCTCATCTGCCAGCGTTCCGCCGAGGCTTTAACCTCGGGATTGTTGGTCACGGCTTGGGCAATGAGGGCTTCGAGATCTTCCGGGGCTTGCCCCTGACCGGCTTGGAGGAATTCGATATGGCAAACCAGAAGAAAAAAAAGAAAAAAAAGAATCCGAGGTGCAGGCATGACAGATGAGCCCTCTACAGGAAAAAGGTTAGGTATTCCAGGCTGTACATCCCATTACCTTGCCTGCCGTACACCACCAGCGGGCAAGCGGAGTAACGAACTGAACAAACAAAACAACAACATTCAGACAGTAATGTATGGAATAGTTGTACACCTTCAGGTGGTTAATGTAGGGGTTCCCTCAGTATTTAACTGTTACCCCATAAAGAAAGGAAAGTGTCCACTTTTTCACCACCACCTCATCTCGTCCCGTGCAGCTTTTAATAATCCAGGAACCGTCAAACTCCTGGAGTCATCCGGTAAAGCCGGGGGTACCCAAGAGAAATTAATGCTTCATTTCCATTCCATCGATTATCAACTGGATAATCGGTGTTGACGAGACTGGACTAGCAAAAGATGAGAAACTGATACCATTGGGTTTGTTTCCCGTCGGGATTTTGGCAATCGTTTTATTGGTCGAAAGATCAATAACACTCACATCGTTTCCGTATATATTGGTTACATACGCATATTGACCCGAAGGATCAACAACGACGCCATGAGATCCTTTGCCCGTTTCCACAGTGGAAGAAACCGAAAAGTTCCCGGTGTCAATGATCGAGACTGTCGTACTCGGCTTTTGTTCTGTCCCTTGATTAGCCACTAATACATGTTTATTATCGGGCGTGATAAAAATTTGGACAGGACCTATCCCAACCTTCACTTTTCCGACAACACTTTGTTTCTCGACATCAATCTTAACTACAGCATCCTCACCATTAAGTGAGACGTATGCGATTCTGCTATCCGATGAAAAGGCAACCTGCACCGGCTTCTCGCCTGCTGGTATGTCAATTATTTTAGCATTCTTTATTGCGTCGATCACACTCACACTATTGCCTTTAATGGTGGCAACATAAACATACTTCCCGTCAGGGCTCGGCCTCAATCCGTGAGGGTATTGCCCAACTGGGATTTCCGTCACAGTTTTCATTGAACTAACGTCAATAACACTGACGGTATTATCTCCGGCATTGGTGACATACACTCGTTTACCATCTGGAGAAACGACAATGTGTGCCGGATGCTTTCCTGTATGGACGGCACCATGCACTTTATATGTTGCCGCATCGATCATGACCGCTTTAGAATCATGCCCGCTAACAACCCATACTGTCTTGCCGTCTGGAGAGACTTGCAGGTTGTGCGGGCCAGCAATTCCAGTCAATGTCGCGGCAACGTTATTTTGGCCGGCATTGATTACGGTAATGCTATTTCCTTCTTCATTCGCAACCCAAATGCTCCCTTGGACCAGCCCTTGAGTTGGTGACGCTGCGGCAAGAAGCCAATCACTGCAACTGACAAAGAGCAATACCCATGACATAATAAAAAGAGTCTTCTTCATAACTTCCTCCTTATTTATTTGTTTGGGGATCATCACCTGAATTGTCCGGCACTGGGATCGAGATATTCTACGCGTGTTTGACACATACAGCATCCCGAATAGGTATCGTCCATTTCTAGGCAATATTCTTCAGCGCCATAAAAAGCCCTTTGAACATAGCCTCCCTCCTCCAGTTCTTGGTTGCCTTCCGAAGTTAAGATTTCGCAATAAGATGCCCCTTGTGGGCAGTTGACCGTGATCCTACTTCCTCAACTCAACCACATAATTGACCTTAACTTCACCGGTCAACACGTTGGCTTTTGCATAATGTTCATCTACTATTTCCACTATTTTCACTTTACCAATTTCTTCCCTTTTGTATCTAGGCTCTGAAAATCTTGCAGGGGTTGGCATCCTACCATGTTTGACCACGGTTAACTCCTGCCCCACACTGGCGCCATCGCTACTCCCTATGCAAAGATATGCTATGTTATCGTCTACCTCGAGGATTTGGCCCCTCATGATATACTTGTGATATGTTGGGCTATTTGTGGCGCACCCTGCCATAGAAACGAGCAGAGTGACAAACAGTAGACCGATAAGGGTTCTCTTTTTCATGATTTCTCCTTTGAGAATACTGGTTCATTTTAATTATGTCTTTTTTTTCAGAACCAGATTGAGTGTAGTTTGACTATCCCCATTTTTCCCTGACGACTGAAAGAACTTATTATTCCGGTATGTTGAGAAACTGACAAAAGGCTCTCCACTGGCGGGAAGTTTGCATTTTTCCGACCAGGGAGGGCCGCAGCTGTGACAAAGATTATTTTGTCTTCGTTTCCTGTTGCATCATCATGCCGTTCATCATCTCCTGCATTATGTTCATTTTTTTCTCCATCATGCCCATTCTATCATCCATAGGCATGCCTTTTTCTCCCATCATCTCCTTCCCGCCCATCATGTCCTGACCTTCCATCATTTTCATGCAATCCTTCATCATCTGCATCTGCTCTTGCATAAGTATTTTTCGCGCCGCCGGGTCTTTCTCCATCTCAATCTTTTTTCGCATCTCTTCCATTTTTTTTGTCTGGGCGTCCATTTGGCCCATTTCCATTTGGTCCGTCTTCATCTGGGCCGCAGTTGGCGCATCCTTCTTTTCAGGGTGATGCTCATCCACAGCCAAAGCAGACCCGGCAAAGAACAGCATCGACATCAGGGAAGCGGTCAAAATCATTTTTTTCATGTTCGTTCTCCTTGTGTAATGGTTGTTGAGTAAAAGGGGGTATCCCCCCTGGCCAAACGATCTTTGACGTCAGGAAATCTTGATTCGCCGCAACCTCAAGGCATTGCTGACCACCGAGACCGAGGAGAAACTCATGGCTCCTGCCGCTATCATGGGCGACAACAGGATGCCGAGGAAAGGGTACAGCACCCCGGCTGCCACCGGTACACCCAAAGAGTTGTAGACAAAGGCGAAAAAGAGATTTTGTTTGATGTTTGCCATGGTGGCGCGAGAGAGTTTCCTTGCCCGGACGATGCCGGTCAGGTCGCCCTTGACCAAGGTGACGCCGGCCGATTCCATGGCAACGTCGGTACCGGTACCCATAGCAATGCCGACCTGAGCCTGGGCCAAGGCGGGCGCGTCGTTAATGCCGTCACCGGCCATGGCAACGATGCAGCCTTCATCCTGAAATTTTTTTATGACAGTCGCCTTTTCATCGGGCAGAACTTCAGCCACGACCTGATCGATTCCCAGTTTGGCTGCCACTGCATCGGCGGTTACCCGATTATCGCCGGTGAGCATCACCACCCGCAGCCCTTCATCATGTAATGCACGGATGGCCTGCGGTGTGGTCTCCTTGATCGGGTCGGACACTGCCACTAGCCCGAGGAATTGACCGTCGGCGCTGACGAACATAACCGTCTGCCCCTCTTTTCGCATGGCTTCGGCCCGTTCTGCAAGTTCCTCGGTAGCAACGCCGAAATCCTGCATCAGTTTAAGGTTGCCGAGCGACACTTTGCGCCCCTCAACCGTGCCGGAAACACCCTTGCCGGTATAGGACACAAAATCTGTGACTTCAGCGAGCTTGACACCTCGTTCTTTGCTGCCATCCACGATGGCCGTTGCCAATGGATGTTCACTCACCTTTTCAAGGCTGGCTGCAAGCTGCAGCAGTTTTTCCTCGCTCACATTGCCCGTGACTACCAGATCGGTCAGTTTCGGCTTACCCAGGGTCAAGGTGCCTGTCTTATCCACCACCAGCGTATCAATCTTGCGCATGGTTTCGATGGCTTCCGCATTTTTGAATAAGACTCCCATGGTTGCCCCCTTGCCGGATGCAACCATAATGGACATGGGCGTGGCCAATCCCAGTGCGCAGGGGCAAGCTATAATCAGCACCGAGACTGCGACGATGACAGCATGGGTTAAACGAGGATCAGGACCGAAGTAATACCAGATGCCAAAAGCGAGGACGGCAATTTTAATGACAATCGGTACGAAATATCCGGCAACGGTATCGGCCAGTTTCTGGATAGGCGCCCGGGAACGCTGAGCCAGAGCGACCATTTCGACGATCTGCGCGAGCAGGGTGTCGCGTCCAACTTTTTCAGCCCGCATGGTGATTGCACCGGTGGTGTTGACTGTGGCGCCGATCACCTTGTCGCCCTGCTGTTTTTGGACAGGAATTGGCTCACCCGAGATCATTGACTCATCAACCGAGCTTGCGCCGTCGATCACCTGGCCGTCAACTGGCACCTTCTCTCCCGGCCGGATGCGGAGCACATCGCCGACCTGGACGTGCTCCAGAGGAATATCAACCTCGCTGCCATCCTCATGAATCTTCCGTGCCGTCTTGGGAGCCAGCCCCAGGAGCGCCTTGATTGCGGCACCGGTCTGGTTGCGAGCCTTCAATTCCATAACCTGACCCAACAAAATCAGGGTGACAATCACTGCCGCAGCCTCGAAATACAAGCCAACAGAGCCATCGTGTCCGCGCATGGTGCCTGGGAAGATATAAGGAAAAAGAACAGCAATGATGCTGTAGAAATAGGCGACCGAAACTCCCAGTCCTATCAGGGTGAACATGTTGAGGCTTTTATTGATCACCGATTGCACCGCCCGGACATAAAAAACCCAGCCGGCCCACAGGACCACTGGTGTAGCCAGGAGTAACTCTAACCAGCCAAGAGTTTTGGCAGAAGCCAGGGTGTCAATGACGTGGCCGCCGGGCAGCATTGCTCGCATAGCAATAATCACCAGCGGCACGGTGAGAACAGCAGCCACGATGAACCGCTTGCGCATGAAATCGTACTCAGGGTTCGTTTCCGCCTCTTCGAGACTGATGACACGCAGTTCAAGGGCCATGCCACATTTAGGACAGGAACCCGGGGCATCCTGAATAATTTCCGGATGCATAGGGCAGGTGTATTCGGTACGGGTGGGGGGAGCCGCCGGGGTCATTGATTCAAGCGCCATGCCGCATTTGGGGCAAGCGCCGGGACCGTCCTGAGCGACTTCTGGATGCATGGGGCAAGTAAATTTCTTGCTGGTTATCGGTTCGGGCTTCTCTGCCTGAACGAAAGGTTCCAGCTTTACCGCAAGAAATTTTTCGGGACTTTTTTTGAAAGTTTCAAGGCAATGCTCGCTGCAGAAGAAATATGTTTCTCCCTCAAGGGTAGAGGGAAGAAAGGCATTCGGTTCTTCGGTACTCATACCGCAGACAGGATCGGTAAAGATTTCCCGCTGGGAATGATGATGGAGATGTTCTTTGTGCTGGCCTTGATGTTTCGTGCCTGTCATCTGATTCGCCTCCTCTTGATGAAAATTTATGCTGTCAGTGCGTTGATCACGGACAACAATTGAGATGAAGGTCAAACAGTTACGTGCACCGCCCGGCACGGAAAAGAAAAAACCTGCTCAGATGTTAATAGATCATTAGAACCACTTTCCTGTCTAATTAAAAAATAGTTCTTATTGCGCTCTTTGGCCATGGGGCTGGGGAAAAGTTATCAGTTTTTTCTGATTCATTGCGTCTAGCAAATCTCGGATACAAGATACAAAAGAAAACAGATGATTGATTTGGTAGTGATCATTCACTTGTTAAGATTGCTCGGATACGCCGGTATTCCTCTTCACTAATTTCTCCTTTTGCCAACCGTTGCTCCAGAATGAGAAGAGAATCTCGTGTATCTCGGCTTGCCGGATGTTTCGTATCATTTGAGCGAAACAGCTTGTATGTAAGAACAACTAAGCCGAAAAAAACGATGAGCGTCAGGCCAAGACCTACAATTCCGTGACCAAAGAACCAATGTCCAACCCCTGAGAAACAACTTGCTCCCTGATGCCACATAACCCGCCCCCTCCTTCTTTTTCTTTTAATACAAAGAGGTTGCCGTGAAAACTGATTTCACGGCAACCTCGCAGCACTTTCTTGCTTACATTTGATGATGGTTACCCAACGTGCCATTCATGTCGTGATCCATCTTTCCTTGCATATGCTTTCCCGTCATGCCAGTGGAATCACAATTCATCCCGAGATGCATACCTCCTGGCCCCATGAGCGGAACATTGTTTTTCCGAGCCTGAAGTCTCAATTCATCTTCCGCCTTGCTGATATTTTCGCTTAATGTCCGGATCCGTTTTGTATCCTGACTCTTTGCCGCGACCAAAGCGTGAAGCTCTGCTCGATCCGCTGCCAGATTTGCGCGGAGGGTAGCAGTCTGGTCAAGATATGCCTGTTGATTCGTGTTGGTTGCGGGTGTGGTCTCGCTGGCGGTTGCGGCATATGCACCGGAAGTGAGGAGAGCGGCCAAGGCCAACATTGCTGTGACTGATTTGATTTTCTTCATGGTATGTACTCCTTTCTCTTTTCTTTTAGTAAGGGGTTGCCGTGAAAACTGATTTCACGGCAACCTCGCAGTGCTCTCTTGCTTACATTTGATGATGGTTACCCATCGTGCTATTCATGTCGTGACCCATCTTTCCTTGCAGATGCTTTCCCGTCATGCCAGTGGAATCACAATTCATGCCCAGATGCACACCTCCTGGCCCCATGAGCGGAACATTGTTTTCAAATGTCTGTTGATTCGTGTTGGTTGCGGGTGTGGTCTCGCTGGCGGTTGCGGCATATGCACCGGAAGTGAGGAGAGCGGCCAAGGCCAACATTGCTGTGACTGATTTGATTTTCTTCATGGTACGTACTCCTTGGTAAGGGTTAAGGTTTTGGTTATCTCTCTAATAGCAGTATCCATGCCAAACAATTTTTATTTATTCAACTAACTGTAATTGTTTTATTTTAATCAAAAAATTTAATAAAATTAGCAAAACGCAATTGAACGAAAGACCCTTGATGTTTAATTTTTGATCAACTCGGACGGGGGATATGTCTAATTTTTAAACATAATGACTGCCAAAGCCATCTTTGGTACAGAAGAAGAGGGATATATGCTTTTTCAGTGGATGAAAAGAAGCCAGGTGTATGGACCATCCTGGATGATCATCGGGATCAGTTTTGTGCTCATGGCCGTGGTTATCTTCATGGGAGGAACAAATTATCACCAGGGCAAGACCTCCATAGAGAACCTGTTACGTGAAAAGGGAGATGTGCTGATCCGATCCTTTGAGGCCGGGACACAAACCGGCATGATGGGGATGATGGGCGATGAGGCGCACTTGCAAAAACTCCTGGAAGAAACTGCGGCCCGTTCAGATGTTGCTTTTATTGCCTTGGTTGATAAAGACGGAGCGATCTTGGCCCATAGTGATGCCAAATTAATCGGCACGATCGCCAAAGCCTTTATACGGGGCGACACGTTTGCTCCAACCGGCAAGTCCCAATGGCGCACGATTGCTGGTGAGCATGAGGAGACTTTATTTGAAGTCTATAGGGATTTTCTTCCTGCCTCACCGCATTCCGGGCACATGGAGTCGATGGGCGAGCATCATAACCTCTCCTGTGTACCAGGTTGGATCAGGGGCCTGTCTCAAGAACGCATTCTGGATCCCAATAACCGGCCCACCATTGTCATTGGCATGAATAGCACCCCCTATGAAACGGCGCTAACCAAGGGCATATGGAACAGCCTAGTAATAGCAGGTGTGGCTCTTCTTTTAGCAATCACCGGGGTGGTATCCTTGTTCTGGGCACAGAACTATATAAATTCGCGCAAGCTGCTGCAGGATATTCGGACCTTTGCTTCTGAAATCGTCAAAAATATACCAGTCGGAATGGTTGTGATCAGCAGCGATGGCAGAATCATGTTTATGAATGAATTGGCGTGCTCCCTCTTGGCGATTCCTTTGGAAGAATCTAACCGTGCACTTGCGGCTCTTCGACGAATCAAGTGGATTTGAGTAAATTCTGTATCGGTGCGGCCAGCAGGTAGATGATGCTGATAAAGGTGTCGTCGTTTCTATATCCCCTGGCCCTGCATTTGGCCGCCTGGAAGATA
>Ga0209016_1000637_pt1 | contig 38754 bp, 31 predicted proteins | sample EPASupsiteSAE305_FD_187265 | JGI IMG/M metagenome (GOLD analysis project Ga0209016, IMG submission 187265) | Bioremediated contaminated groundwater microbial communities from EPA Superfund site, New Mexico - SAE3-05 (SPAdes) (version 2) | ecosystem: Environmental > Aquatic > Deep subsurface >... | reverse complement strand
CATGGAAGTCATTAAGAGATATGTCGAAAATCAAGGAAAAGAATATAAACAAGTTCATACAGAACAATTGAAACTGTGGTAGCATTAATCTACCGATACCTCGGGGCTTGCCCCGGGGTCATTCATTTGTACAGTTATCTCTTTTTGTTTTCCATCCCATTTTATGCTTGTTTTTTCATAAGCAGGATGGCTCAAATGCAAGGCAGCCGATTGAGGAAATAGGCTCAAATCTACTTTCCCTTTTTGGTTTGTTAAGGCAAAATGGTTATGATCCTCATCGGTTATCATCACATTCTCAATCGGATGGAGGTTGTTTTCATCCAAAACCAAAAGGAATTGTGATTTTGCATAACCTGATGAAAGGAAAAGAAAACAAATCAATAATATATATTTAATCATTGTGATCAAGTTTAAAATATTTAAAAAAACGATTCTCTGAAACAGTGAATAATAACTAGTGTCAAGTCAAATATAAAAAGTCGGGTAATATTCACCCGGTGACTTTGCGATAATAGCATTATGACTTATATTTATGCCCGGAGTCACCGGGTGAATTGATGCAAACGCATGCTTGACTGCAAATATTCTTAAGCTCAATTTATTCAAACCATTGATAAATGATCAATAGCTGACACAACTCAGAGTTGCCAGCGAATTTTGAAATTGAGGATTAAAAGGATGTTTGCTACAAAAAATAATCGATCAGGCTGATTTCTTTTGGAGGAGGAGTAGGAGTGTCGTGGCAGGTTACCAAATAGCAATCAATAGCACCGAAATTTAATCTGATGGAATTCAATCCAAATAACCACTTCGGAGTTATATTATAATATAGGTGTACAATGGTTTGCTTAATTACAATTTTATGCTTGGTCTGAAATGCGCCTTTCCCATTAATAGTATCCGATACATATTCATGCAATTTGGCAAATAACTTTTCCTCCTGGGTATCGCGGATACATTTATATATAATGGTATCGCCTAGTATTTCTTTGCTGACAACATCAAAAAGCATGTGATCTTTCCAAAACTCTTTTTTGTTTTCCCACCGCATCTGGCCCGACGGTTTCGAAACGATATCGGTAATAATAACTAAGTCTTCTGTTGGGAGGGAGTTTTTGATAATTGATTTTATTTCTTTTCTGATGATGCTACGGTTCCAATTGAAAAGATACAAATATCCCAACGTGTTGAATAAAACAACTGCGGCAAATAATATAGGAATCCCTTTTTTCAAACCGTGTACCATTAAAGCGAGATACAAAACAGATGCAATTTTAGCAAATTAATAAGACTTACCCTATTGTTTTTGAATATTCAAAATTCCCTTTGAAACAAAAATACCAAATACATATAAATATATTTACATATTTGCTATATTTAGCGGGTAGGTTTTGGTGGTTTAGCTCTGTATTATTTACATCAAAAACTAATTTGAAGAATTAAAGCTATAATTGTTTTATTTTTTAAATGAATATATATTTTCGCTTACAAATTGAATTCATTTTTAACGCTAAATACATAATATGTCATAAAAATACTTGAAAACCGAATCTCACTGGTTGGAACAATTTACATAGTTCGTTGTTTTGATAATAATTATTGTTAAATTTTATAAAACGTATCATTTATTAATTAAACATTATCATTTATGCTTTTTGATTTTCATATTCTTGAGGCTTTTTATAAAAATTATGCCCAAAAGGTGATTGCCTCGCGGAAACTGATGGGAAGGCCGTTGACCCTGAGCGAAAAAATATTGTACGCTCATTTAAGTTCCGAGTCGGAATATAAGACGTATGAACGGGGAATGGATTATGTGCTATTTAACCCTGATAGGGTTGCCATGCAAGATGCTACGGCGCAAATGGCACTTTTGCAATTCATGAATGCAGGAAAAAGCAAAACCGAAGTTCCAACCACAGTCCATTGCGATCACTTGATTCAAGCAGATGCTGGCGCTTCTGATGATTTGAATCTGGCATTGAAGCAAAACGACGAAGTGTATGAGTTTCTTAAAAACGTGTCGGCCAAATATGGTATTGGTTTTTGGAAACCCGGTGCAGGAATCATCCATCAAGTATTACTCGAAAACTATGCGTTTCCCGGAGGAATGATGATCGGTACCGATTCGCATACTGTAAATGCCGGCGGTTTGGGTATGATTGCCATTGGTGTGGGTGGTGCCGATGCCGTAGATGTAATGGTGGGAATGCCATGGGAATTGAAAATGCCAAAACTGATAGGGATAAAACTTATCGGAAAATTAAATGGTTGGGCTTCAGCAAAAGATATAATATTAAAGGTTGCCGGATTGTTGACTGTTAAAGGCGGAACAGGTTATATTGTGGAATACTTTGGCGAAGGAGCCGATTCCCTTTCTGCCACAGGAAAAGGAACTATTTGTAACATGGGAGCAGAGATTGGTGCCACCACTTCGGTATTTGGATACGATTCGAAAATGTCGGATTACCTGAAAGCAACAGGGCGTATTGAAATTGCAAAACTTGCGGACGGAGTATCAGAGCATTTGAAATGCGATCCGGAAGTGCTGAGAAACCCTGAAAAATATTATGATGTAGTCATCGAAATTAACCTTTCGGAACTAGAACCCCATGTCAATGGCCCTTTTACCCCCGATTTGGCTACCCCGCTTTCAAAACTTGCCGATTTTATTAAAACAAACAACTATCCTGAAGCTATGGAGGTGGGACTGATCGGCTCTTGCACCAACTCATCGTACGAAGATTTGACCCGCGCGGCTTCAGTTGCCCGGCAGGCAAATACAAAGAAACTGGAGGTAAAAGCTGAATTTATCGTTACCCCGGGTTCTGAGCAAATCCGCTACACCACTGAACGTGACGGTTTGCTGAACGATTTCAAATCTATCGGCGGAGTTATCATGGCCAATGCCTGTGGCCCTTGTATTGGACAATGGACCCGCCATACACACGACAACGAGCGTAAAAACAGCATCATCACTTCGTTTAACCGGAATTTTTCAAAACGGAACGACGGCAACCCAAACACTCACAGCTTTGTGGCATCACCTGAATTGGTAACCGCTTTTTCAATTGCTGGTTCACTTACGTTCAATCCTATTACCGATTTATTGACCAATAAAGAGGGTAAAAAAGTAATGCTCGATGCCCCAAAAGGAGAAGAACTTCCTGCCAAGGGATTTGATGTAAAAGATGTCGGTTATCTGGCTCCTCCCGAAAATGGCAACCAGCTACAAGTAGTTGTAGATGAATGCAGTGAACGGCTTCAACTTTTGGAACCTTTTGGTGAATGGGACGGTAAAAATTTCACCAATTTAAAATTACTTATCAAAGCCAAAGGAAAATGTACCACCGATCATATTAGTATGGCCGGACCCTGGCTCAAATTCCGGGGTCACCTCGATAATATCTCGAACAACATGCTTATTGGGGCAGTAAATGCTTTTAATGATAAAACAAACAGCGTGTTAGATACTTCAACAGGCGAGTATATCAAAGTTCCGGATCTGGCACGGTTAATAAAGGCATCGGGTGAAGGTTCCCTGGTAATTGGCGACGAAAACTATGGCGAAGGCTCCTCGCGGGAACATGCAGCCATGGAACCCCGCAATTTAGGAGTGAAGGCGGTTCTGGTAAAATCATTTGCACGTATCCACGAAACCAACCTTAAAAAACAGGGGATGTTGGCTGTCACCTTTGCAAATAAAGAAGATTATCAGAAAATTAAAGAGGATGATACCTTTGACATTCTTGGGTTGACCGGTTTTTCACCTATGACCGGGTTGCACCTAAATATCAAACATTCCGACGGGAGTTCGGAATTGATTCCTTTGAACCATACGTATAACCAGGCTCAGATAGAATGGTTTAAAGCCGGTAGCGCACTTAATTTGATTCGGAAACAGACAAAAACTAAATAACAAATGGCACAAAAAATAACAATATCAAATGGTAAACTTATTGTTCCAAACAACCCCGTCATTCCTTTTATTGAAGGGGATGGAACAGGCCCGGACATTTGGGCAGCATCAGTAAGAGTTTTTGATGAAGCAATTCAAAAAGCCTATAATGGCTCAAAAAAAATTGAATGGAGAGAGGTATTGGCGGGAGAAAAAGCTTTTAATGCCACTGGAGAATGGCTACCCAATGAAACTTTGGAAGTAATTAATGAATACCTAGTTGCTATCAAAGGGCCTTTAACCACACCGGTTGGAGGTGGAATCCGCTCGTTGAATGTGGCTTTGCGGCAGCAGCTCGACTTATACACTTGTTTGCGTCCTGTCAGATATTACAGTGGCGTACCCTCGCCTGTGAAAGACCCCACCACCACCGATATGGTTATTTTCCGTGAAAATTCTGAGGATATCTATGCAGGTATTGAATGGATGAACGGAACCCCCGAAGTTGAAAAAATCAGGAATTTTTTAATTCAGGAAATGGGAGTAAAGAAAATCCGTTTCCCCGAATCTTCTTCCATCGGTATCAAGCCCGTTTCGAAAGAAGGAACCGAACGGCTGGTACGGGCGGCTATTCTTTACGCCTTTGAACATAAAAAACCATCGCTTACCTTGGTACATAAGGGTAACATCATGAAGTTTACCGAAGGTGCTTTCCGCGATTATGGCTATCAATTGGCAAAAACCGAATTTGGAGCCAAAGATTATGAAGGTGGCCCATGGCAAGTAATTGAAAAAGATGGGCATAAAGTAATCATCAAAGACGTGATTGCCGATGCCTTTTTGCAACAGATATTGACCCGCCCAGCCGATTATTCGGTTATTGCCACCTTAAACCTGAATGGCGATTATATTTCAGATGCTTTGGCAGCCATTGTTGGCGGAATTGGAATTGCACCCGGAGCCAACATCAATTATGTGACCGGACATGCCGTATTTGAGGCTACACATGGCACAGCACCAAAATATGCCAATCAGGACAAAGTAAATCCTGGATCTGTAATTCTTTCGGGGGTTATGATGTTTGAGTACCTGGGATGGATTGAAGCTGCCAATTTAATTGTGAAAAGTTTGGAAAAAACAATTCTCAAAAAAGAGGTGACTTATGATTTCCATCGTTTGATGGATGGAGCTAAATTATTGAAATGCAGTGAATTTGGTGATGCATTAATTCGGAATATGTAATTCTCCCAACTTAAATCCTAAAAAAAAACATTGTTATGTCGCTGTTAAAAGAAAGATTAGCACAAAAAATAGAAGAACACAGGCCAAGAACTGCCAAATTGCTAAAAGAATTTTCCGAAGTAAAAGTGGGCGAAGTAAATATCGGGCAAATCATTGGAGGTGCCCGCGATGTGAAATCATTAGTTACGGATATTTCCTATCTGGATCCAATGGAAGGTATCCGTTTTCGGAGCTATACCATCCCGGAGGTACTCGCAAAATTACCTTTGGCTGAAGGAAATGAATACCCATGCATTGAATCATTTTGGTGGCTCCTGTTGACTGGGGATGTACCAACCAGAGAAGAAGCCCAATCGGTGAGAGATGAATTTAACACTAAAAAAATCATCCCTCAATATGTCATTGATCTGTTGCGCAGGATTCCTCGCGATACGCATCCAATGACCATGTTTTCTACCGCAGTTCTGGCAATGCAACGGGAATCTAAATTCTCGCGGGAATATGCTTCGGGAATGAATAAGTCCGATTATTGGAAACCAATGTATGATGATGCAGTGGAAATAATGGCAAAATTGCCTTCAATTGCGGCCTATATTTATCGGATGAAATATCGAAACGATACATTGATTCCGCCAAACTATACTGTTGATATTGGGACAAACTTTGCCCACATGATGGGTATTGGTAAACCTTATGATGATGTGGCGCGTCTATATTTTATTTTACATTCCGACCATGAATCGGGAAATGCATCTGCTCATACAACACACTTGGTTGCTTCAACTCTTTCCGATGCCTATTATTCATTATCTGCCGGATTAAATGCATTAGCAGGTCCGTTGCATGGATTAGCTACCCAAGAATTTTTAAGGTGGTTACAGGATGTAGTAAAAAAACTCGATGGTAAAGAACCTACTGAGGAATTGATGAAAAAATTTGTATGGGATACCTTGAACAGCGGTCAGGTAATTCCAGGATATGGACATGCCGTACTTCGTAAAACCGATCCCAGGTACGAAGCCCAACGCCAATTCTGTTTAAAACACCTTCCTGATGATAAAATGTTTAAGTACGTAAATATGCTCTATAAAGTAGTACCCGATATTTTATTGGAACAAGGTAAGGCAAAAAACCCCTGGCCCAATGTCGATGCTCAGTCTGGTGTGCTGCAATGGCACTTCGGGATCAAGGAATACGATTTTTATACCGTGCTTTTTGGCGTTGGAAGGGCATTAGGGGTTTTGTCAAATATCATCTGGGACAGGGCGTTGTATTATCCATTGGAACGTCCAAAATCATTGACAACAACGATGCTTGAGGACATTGCAGCCAAAAGTATAAGTGGTTCTAAAGTTTAAATAATTGTTCATCAATTTGTGAATGAAGGCTAACTTCTTACTAATGTTAGCCTAATTTCAGCAAGTAAAGTATCAATTGTTTTAAAAATGAGATAGATAATGTGAAGGAATTCAAAAAGATTTTTTACATTTAGAGCAAAGCCATACTAAATATGAACAATTTAAAAACAACCATTATGGAAGAGTTTATTAAGGATATTGGGGGATTAGTTTATAATGCCTGTCAGATAGATAAAACCTTATTTGATGAATTTGGAGTAAAACGGGGACTCCGCAATGCTGATGGTACAGGAGTAATTGCCGGGTTAACCAATGTTGGCGATGTCATTGGTTATGTCAAAGAGGACGGAAAAGTTAAACCTGTGGAAGGAAACCTCCGCTACCGGGGATATCCAGTCACTGAATTGGTGAAAGGATTTCAAGCCGATAAAAGGCATGGGTTCGATGAAACCACGTTCCTACTGTTAACCGGAAAATTGCCTAGCAAAGCCCAATTGAACCATTTCTCGGAATATCTGGCTTACAACCGCGATTTGGATGAAGCATTCACCAACATGATTCTTTCACTCCGTGGAAAAGATATGATGAATATGCTGGCTCGTTCCATCCTTATTTTATATACATTGGATGAAACTGCCGAGGATTATTCACATTTGAGCTTACTGAACCAGTCCTTAAGTTTAATTGCAAAATTACCTGTTATTGTAGCTTATTCCTACCATGGTATGCGTCATGCATATAGTAGAAAAACATTGGTAATCAGGCACCCACGACCGAATTTGTCTCCTGCTGAGAACTTTTTATACATGATCAAGGGTTGCAATTATACCGCTTTGGAAGCAGAAATACTTGACTTAGCTCTTGTATTGCATGCTGAACATGGCGGTGGCAACAATTCAACCTTTGTTACCCGTGTGGTTTCTTCATCAATGACAGATACGTATTCAGCTATTGCTGCCGGCGTTGGTTCGTTGAAAGGTAGATTGCATGGCGGAGCTAACCTTCAGGTACTTGAAATGATGGAAGATATCAAGGCTCATGTGAAGGATTGGACTGACGAAAACGAAGTGAAAAATTACTTGGGACGGATTCTTAAAAGTGAAGTAGGAGATAAAAGCGGGAAAATATATGGTATTGGCCATGCCGTTTATACCTTGAGCGACCCACGTACCATTTTATTGAAGGAAAAAGGTTGGGATTTGGCCCGCGAAAAAGGGCTGGAAAAAGAGTTTGCCCTTTACGACCTGATTGAACGATTGGCTCCAAAGGCATTCCACGAATTTAAAGGCGAAACCAAAGTTATTTCGGCAAATGTCGATTTCTATTCCGGCTTTGTGTATGAAACCATCGGAATACCTAAGGAATTATTTACACCTATTTTTGCTATTTCGCGTATGGCTGGTTGGGCTGCGCACCGTTTGGAAGAGGTAACCTTTTCATCCAAAAGAATCATCCGGCCCGCATATAAAAACGTGGCTCAATGCGAATTGCATTATGCACCGCTTGCCACTAGAAAATAATTGACAGAGCTGAACGCTAAAGCCATCCATTTCGGGTGGCTTTTATTTTGCCAATCCATCAAAGGATGCTTATTTTGTGAAAGTTTACCGAAATATCGATAAAATGACTAAAAAGGAACGGTTCCAAAAAACAATTGAGTGGTTTCAAACAAACATGCCCATTGCCGAAACTGAGTTAAAGTATGCAAATCCTTATGAATTGTTAGTAGCGGTAATACTTTCAGCACAATGTACCGATAAAAGGGTAAACCAAATCACGCCTCACTTCTTCAGTTTATTCCCTGATGTGTTTGCTTTAGCTAAAGCCCCTGTTGATGGTGTTTTTGAGGCCATCCGTTCCTGTTCCTATCCTAACAATAAAGCCAAACATTTGTCAGGCATGGCGCAAATGCTGATCGAAAAATTCAATGGCACTGTCCCCGACGATGTTCAACAATTGCAGTTATTGCCTGGTGTAGGCCGGAAAACAGCCAATGTGATTGTTTCAGTAGTTTTTGATAAACCTGCTCTAGCTGTCGATACACATGTCTTTAGAGTAGCAGCCCGTTTGGGATTATCTACTCATGCAAAAACTCCTTTAGAGACTGAAAAACAGTTGGTTAAGTATATCCCCGAAAACCTATTGCCAATCGCCCACCATTGGCTTATATTACATGGCAGGTATGTTTGTATAGCCCGAAAGCCCAAATGTGAGGGATGTGGTTTAAAAGAAATCTGTTTGTATTTCATGAAACAGTCGAAACCGCAAACTAAATAATTGACATAAAACGTTATGATATTATTTGCTTTAACAGGTTTAGTTCATCAACAAAAATTTGAGCATTGCGGGCATTATTGAAATTTTTGGTAAGAATCTCTTTCCGGATTAACAAGTCTTTATCTTCAAAAGGGAGCATCATCAACTTGCGGGTCTTATTTTCAAATTCTTCCGGTGTGTTGGCTAAATGACACAAAGTTTCCAGTCCGGTTCCTTTAATCATGGCTGAATTGACCAAGCAGTGTCTCCCTTCAAAAAGCGAAGCAATCAATTTTAATTTAATCCCGGTAGGTTGAAAGGTCGGTAAAAGATGCACCTGTGCCGTTTTCCTCAATTTCGAAATCTCTATTTCCGTTGGGTTCGGAATGAGTATCAAATTAGGATGCCCTTTCATGGATTTTGTTATCTCTTTGGAGGGATTCTTCCCGGCAAAAACAATTTTTATATCTTTATTTTTAAAAGTGCGGATTAAGAATAACGCCGATTCAATATTCTCCCGAACAGATAAATCACCATGATAGAGTGCAAAATCGCTTAGTCCAATGGTACTGGTTATTCCACTATTTGAATGAAAGGGAGGCAATAGAAATGTTTTACCATATTTTTCGTTAAAATACCTATAATCATTGGGCGAGATAGCAGCAATAGCATTGGATTGACGTAAAATTGATTCAAAACGGGCCAGTTTTGATGCCTCCTTTTTAAAATAGTATCTTTTAAACAATGTCCGTTCCTGTTCCGCCAATAGACGATAATATTCATGTTCAACATTATGGGCACGTACTATTTTTATCCGGTTTTTTAGCAATGGATGGTCCAGATAAAGTGTGGTATGCAACCCTTCAAACAAAATAGGATAATCTGTAGTTAGCAGCAATTCCAATAAATGGTTATCATTCCTCGACTTTACTATAAAAGGTTTTTGGCTCAATGAATTGCTAAAACCAGTTTTTCGTTGATGGTAAGTTACATTATTGCAATATTTTTCTAATTCCGGTTGGTTCCCGCGTCCATAATCAAAACAATGAAGGTGAATCTGGACCCCGGCTTCGTGCAAGGATTTTATTTTATAGAAAATATCAATAACTCCGCCATAATTGGCAGGATACGGAACATTTAAACTGATAATATGAATTTGCAAGATTATCAATATTTGCTTTCAAAGATAACAACTTATGCAACAATCTAAGTCCTTATCGGAAAGTTTTGCGATTGCACCAAATACAGAAAATCCCTTCAGTAGCATTGGCTTAAAATTATATCTTTGTAGCTTATTTAAACACTGAACGGATACATCAAATGGATATTATAGAAAACATCAAGTTACATGTAACAAAGGGCATGCAGATCATTTATAACCAGCCAACCGACGTTGAACAGATTCAAATTTATAAGACACGCAAAGATTTTAAAGGGGATTATACCGTCGTGGTTTTCCCCTTTTTGAAAGCTTCAAAAAAAGGACCCGAACAAACATCTACTGAAATAGGAAACTATCTTCTTTCTAGCCTGCACGAGGTGGAGGGCTTTAATGTGGTTAAAGGATTCTTGAATTTGAACCTTTCTAAGGCATTTTGGGTGTCCTTTTTAAACCAAATAATGCCTGAGGCACAGTTTGGTTTGAAAGCCCCCGGAACAAGCGGTAAAACGGTTATGGTTGAATATTCCAGCCCAAATACAAACAAACCGCTTCATTTGGGGCACATCCGGAATAATCTTCTGGGATATGCTGTATCCGAAATATTGAAGGCAAATGGACACCTGGTAATCAAAGCCAATTTAGTAAACGATCGGGGTATTCATATTTGCAAATCAATGCTTGCCTGGCAAAAATGGGGAAAAGGTGCAACACCTGAAAGTACGGGGTTAAAAGGAGACAAATTAGTGGGTGATTTTTATGTAAAGTTTGACCAGGAATATAAAAAAGAAATTGCACAGTTGGAATCAAAAGGGCTCACGAACGAGGAGGCCAAAGAGCAGGCACCAATTATTCAGGAAGCCCGTGAAATGTTGCGTAAATGGGAGGCCGGAAATAAGGAAATCAATGAGTTATGGTTTACAATGAACCATTGGGTTTATCAGGGATTTGATGTTACTTATAAAAATCTGGGTGTCGATTTCGATAAAATCTACTACGAATCAGAGACCTATAAACTGGGAAAATCTCTGGTTTTAGATGGGCTGAAAAATGGGGTACTCATTCAACAACCCGACAGTTCCGTGTGGGCTGATTTAACAGGAGAGGGATTAGATCAAAAAATATTATTGCGTTCCGATGGAACTTCTGTTTATATGACTCAGGATTTGGGGACAGCTCATCAACGATTTCAGGAATACCATATTAATGATTTGATTTATGTGGTTGGTAACGAACAAAATTATCATTTTCAAGTGCTTAAGTTAGTCCTTAAGAAATTGGGATTCGATTGGTCGGAAAACATCCAACATTTATCGTATGGTATGGTGGAACTTCCAGAAGGGAAAATGAAATCGCGCGAAGGAACTGTTGTAGATGCCGATGATTTAATTGTTGAAATGATACAAACCGCCCGTGAAACCTCACAGGAACTGGGAAAACTAGAAGGTCTCAGTAAGGAAGAGGCTGAAAAAGTATTTCAAATGGTGGGTTTAGGAGCTTTAAAGTATTTTATTTTAAAAGTTGATCCGAAAAAAACCATGTTGTTCAATCCAAAGGAATCCATTGATTTTAACGGCAATACCGGGCCATTTATTCAATATACTCATGCCAGAATACAGTCAATCATCCGTAAAGCCAAAGATACAGGTATAGAATATTCAAAACTGCAAGATTTTATAAAGCCTGCCGATAAAGAAATTGAACTCATTAAGCTCATATATACTTATCCCGAAGTTATTGCCGAAGCTGGAGCCAATTATAGCCCGGCATTTGTAGCAAATTATATTTATGAGTTGGCCAAAGAGTTTAACCAATATTATCACGATTTTTCAATTATGAAGGAACCCAATAGAGAGGTTCAAATCTTTCGATTGGCCTTGTCCGAAAAAGTAGCAGCTATTTTAAAAAGTGGTGCACTTCTTTTAGGAATTCATGTACCAGAAAGGATGTAAAAATCAATCTTTATCACGAAGGCTTTAAGATTTGCCACATTTCCGTCGTTTGAACAAAATCCATAAAATTTAATTATGAGCATAAATCATAGCTGATCAATTAATTACAATAACTATCCTGAATTATAACGTTTCCACAATCTGATATTTATTTAAAGCTTGGCATTTGTCAGGCTTTATTCATTTCTGAGCCGTTTATTTCCAAAACATATTTCGGAAATTCTTTTAAAACTAAAATTCCAGACTAAGATATTTTTAAAAATAGGGGTAAAGAAAACTATCAAAATTTGAAAAACATCTTTCATTTAAAATCTGAGGGTTATTGATTCAGGTTTAATAACAATTATTTTGAATTTTAACTCAATTTCACATTTGTTATATCGAACATAAACTGAATACATTAATCATATTATCAGTAGTTTACAGTGTTTATTTGAATTGAAGATTAAAATAAATTTTTTAATATTGAAAAAAAATCACTCAAATCAAGAATATATTTAGATAATATATTTTGATATTCAACTACATACAGTATTTAGTTCACCTTATTATTTAAATAAAAGATCATCAAATAAATTACATAAGTAAACAAGATGATGGTTTTAATGATTTACTATTGTGAATTTGTGATAAATTAAATTGATTACATTTGTGACACATCAAAATTACAATTGTATTATGGACATTAAGGAACGATTAATAAAAATCATCACTTCTGAAGGGCTAACATCTTCTTCTTTTGCAGACAGTATTGGCGTTCAGCGTTCAAGTATTTCCCATATTTTATCGGGGCGGAATAAGCCAAGCATTGATTTTCTGGAGAAAGTATTTGCAGCTTATCCTAAATACAATGCCGAATGGCTTATTATGGGCACAGGAGAGGTTTATAAAAAACCGAAGCAGCCTACTTTATTTGATTTCGATAACAAAGCGGCCCCAGCCTTAGAATTAAAAGAAAAAAAAGATGATGTAGTGCCAGAAATAGAGCAACAAATTAAAGCGGAGGAAAACGTAAATGGTGACTCCGGGCAGAAAATTAGTTCCAAAGAGGAGATACCTCTTTCAAATAACGAGATAATCCCTACACTACCTCAGAAAAAAATAGATAAAATAATAATTCTCTATTCCGATAGGTCTTTTATTGAATACCATCCATCTTAAGTAATTGTAATATTGCTTCTTAGCCATTATTTTCACATACACGAATTTTATTATCTTTGCAACAAAAATTATGGTTTATAAACACCTTGTCCGTCCAATTTTGTTTCGGTTAAACCCCGAAAGGGCACATTCAATAGCTTTTCTTGGTTTAAAACTCCTAAGAATTATGGGACTAAAATCCATCGTTAAAAAGATGATGTTTCCATGCAGTTTACAAATGGAAACAGAATTTAGTGGTCTTAAATTTCTTAATAAAGTGGGGGTAGCCGCCGGCCTGGATAAGAATGCAGAGGTATTCGATATGTTTGGCAGCCTTGGGTTCGGGCATGTGGAAATAGGTACCGTGACCCCAAAACCTCAGCCGGGTAACCCAAAACCAAGGTTATTTCGCTTGGCTATTGACAAAGCACTTATTAACCGGATGGGATTCAATAATCGGGGGCTGGAAAGTGCTGTGAAAAGACTGCAAAACAGGGATAAACAGCTAATTATCGGTGGAAATATTGGTAAAAACACATTGACAAGAAATGAAGATGCGTTAAGCGACTATGTACAATGTTTCGAGGGCCTATATAACCATGTGGATTATGTAGTAGTAAATGTCAGTTGCCCGAACATAAGCGATTTACATAAATTACAGGACCAAGATGAATTGGAGAAAATATTGTCGGAATTGAATAGACTGCGGTCGCAAAAGGAAGTTTATAAACCCATTCTTTTAAAGATTTCTCCTGATTTGAATCAGTTGCAAGTAGATGAAACCATAGAAGTGGTACTCAGGAATGCTATTGATGGGATTATTGCCACAAACACCACTGTTTCACGAGAAGGTTTGATAACACCTGCCGATAAAGTCAGAAGCATCGCTAATGGAGGTTTAAGTGGAAAACCCATTGCGAACCGCTCTACGGCTATGATAAAATACATCCATGATAAAACTAAAGGGAAATTGCCTATAATCGCTGTGGGTGGCATTTTTACCAGCGCCGATGTAATTGAAAAATTAGAAGCAGGGGCTACCTTAGTTCAAATTTATACCGGATTTATTTATGAAGGCCCAGGGTTGGCTAAAAGGATCAATAAAGACCTTATATCATATTACAAAAGTAAGTTTATCGGATAATTGATGGTTACAAATGTGATTTATATGATAATTTATTTGCGTTACATATGTAAACTTTAGGAAATGCTGATTTTCTTCTTTAGTTCTCTTATATTTTTTTCGGATGGAGATTATTCAACTCAATTTTTCTTCATCAGTGAAACTAACCGATTATTTTAAATTACTGGTTACATTTTCGGCTTGAGAGTTAATTATTTCAAGCTGACTACATGATTAGGCAAACCATTAAAATCTCAGAAAGGTATTTTTATATCTGTACGCTGAAAGCCAATTGATTATAAGCATTTTTTTAGTTAGGGTTTACTTCCCATCCAGCAAAAAGCTCTTATTTCAAGGGTCAAACAGCTAAAATTGCATGAAATAGTTAAATGCAAAATCCGAATAAGTCAATTTCTTATTGACTCAGTTTGGAAACGAAGCCACATTTACTAATTTGAAATCTTTAGTGAATTCTAACATATAAATGGCTGTGTTTTGATAGCCGCCTTGATCACTTACTGGAACGAAATGAAAATTGGTCTGCAACAGAGGAATGTTCAAACTATGTTGGCATTTCCTGAAATCACGACCGTACCTATTTAAAGCCAGGCAAAAAAACTTGGTGATATCATAGGCCTGAAATGAATATTTATCAGGTTCTCCTTTATAATAATGACGGTATTGCTCCACAAAATCAATCACTTCGGGCTTTGAATAGTCGATGAATGAATTCGAAAAGACATGCGTATTGGTATTGTGGAAGTTCTCCAATTCAATATTATCAAACCTTAGCCACCGGGGTTGCCCAAAAACGGTGATGTCATATTCATAGGAATACCCGTTTAATTTACCCATAACATCAGTAACAAACGCCTGATCTCCAGAAGGAACAATTACAATGTTTTTGATTCCTGGTGTAAAAACTTCCTTCAGAACGCTATCCTGAGCATCATAATAAAACACTTCGTTATACTTAATCTGGTCTAAATTGGTGCTATTCATTTGGGCATAAAGCTGCTTTTTAAACTCGGAGATGTATTCCTGCTCCAAATTATTGCCATCGTGGATAACTATGTAATTTTTAGTATCAATTGCGTTCAAAAAATCGGATGCATGTTGCATCTGAATATCAAATGGGGGTGCCACCTGAAAAGCAAAGGGGTTATGGTCGATAAATCCACTTTTCAACGATAAAGGTGACACAATATTTATGCGGTGTTCCCAGGCAAAATCGCCAACAACGGTTAAATTTTCGCTGAGAACGGGTCCAATAAACAGGTCAAAATCTTCCAAATGTTCCTTTTTCATGATTTCCGCCAGATAGGTGCTGTCATTCCGGGTATCAATAATTTTTACTTCAAGGTTTGTTCCCATTTTTTTCAAATCAAGCAAGGAGATTAATATCCCTTGATAGAATTCCAGAAAAATTTTTGATTTGGAATAAATCTTATCATCGATTCGTCCTGTTCTGGGCACTGTTTCCAGTATTTCATTGCCATTGTTGTCTTTGGTAATTATATCGACAAACTTTCCCAAAGTATCGTTCACATTTAGGTAAAGTGGCAAGAAAAAAGCCACTTTGTAAACCGAAAGTTTATCAATCCCGGGATCTGGGCATGGGGCTATTACCAGAGAGTCTTTATATAACCCATAGTGGTCGCGTTCTACATCGCGGGGGATATTGGTGGTATTTGAAACGATCTCTTGATTTTGTTGGTTTTCTGTAGCTGGCGATTTGGGTATCCGGATTAGCTCGCCCTCCTTAAGTCCTCTGTTTTTAAGTTCGGGATTAAGTTTCACCAATTGTTTTTCTTTAATATGATACAATTGGGTCAACCGAAAGATGGTTTCACTTTTTTCAACTTTATGATAAATAAATTCATTATCTGTTGCTTCAACTTCTTGACTTACAATATTCGTATCCTTTAGTGCCCTCGGTGTTGTTGCCATTTTAATCACGGGTATCTTTAATACATCCCCAATTTTAATCCCCAGTTTGGCATCAGGATTATTAGCATAAATTTCATCAATTTTTACCTGATACTTAATGGCAAGATTGTAAGGGGTATCTCCTTTGACCACTGTATGAAATATAAATTCTGGTTGTGCAATGGGTGGATTCTCATTAATTCTGATTTTTAAATATTGATTTATTTTAAGAGAATCGTTCAAATGGAGGTTGTCTTTTTTTAGCGTATCGATAGGAACTTGATACGCTTTACTGATTTTCGTTAAGGATTCACCCTTTCTTACAATATGGATGTAATAAGGTTTACCGCCTAAACTTACCTTATTATTTGATTTTTTCACATTATTCAGATCGGGTTCAACTTGTCCAAACAGCAAAGGGGCAGCCCAGAAAGTAATCAGAAGGGACGAAAGAAATCCTTTCATTATAAGAATGTTTAAATTTAATAATGTGTCAAAATTAGCAAAACCGTCGGTTTAAAAAAACCGGAATAAAAAATGCAAAAAGGCTGCCTGCAAAACCAGACAGCCTTTCAGGCAAGTGCTTATAAAACTATATCTTGAGTTTCTTTTCAATATCTTCAATAAAGCCACGGAATCTCTTATCGGTATCCATCAGGTTGTTTACCGTTTTGCATGCATGTAGCACGGTGGCATGGTCTTTTCCGCCAATTTGCGAGCCAATGGTAGCCAACGATGATTTGGTCAGGTTTTTGGCAAAGAACATGGCAATTTGGCGGGCCTGTACAATTTCCCGCTTGCGGGTTTTCGAATTAATAACATCATGGGGCATGTTAAAAAAGTCGCAAACAACTTTCTGGATGTAGTCAATAGATAATTCCCTTTTGGTATTTTTAACCAACCTGTCAATCATCTTGCGGGCCAAATCAAGGGTAATTTCCTTTTTGTTTAAAGTTGACTGGGCCAACAATGAAATCAAGGCACCTTCTAATTCCCTGATATTTGTCGAAATATGAGAGGCAATATATTCTACAACCTCATCGGGAAGAACGATGCCATCGTTATAAACCTTCTTTTTCAGGATGGCTATCCGTGTCTCATAATCGGGTATCTGCAAATCGGCCGATAATCCCCACTTGAACCGGGAAAGCAGGCGCTGTTCCATTCCCTGAAGATCGACAGGTGATTTATCGGAAGTTAAAATCAACTGTTTGCTGTTTTGATGCAGGTGGTTGAAAATATGGAAAAAGATGTCCTGAGTTTTTTCTTTGCCGGCAAATTCATGAACATCATCAATAATGAGCACATCAATCATCTGATAGAAATGGACAAAATCATTCCGGTTGTTGTTCAAAATGGCTTCAACAAACTGGGTGTGGAATTTATTTCCATTCACATACAGAACTACTTTGTCAGGATAACGCTCTTTTACCTCAATACCAATAGCCTGAGCCAGATGCGATTTACCTAAACCCGAAGCTCCAAATAAAAACAGGGGATTAAAAGCTGTTTTACCCGGATTGTTTGCCACCGCATATCCAGCGGAACGCGCCAGCCTGTTGCATTCTCCTTCAATAAAATTATTGAAATTATTCGATGAATTTAACTGCGGATCGACATGCAATTTTTGGATGCCTGGGATGATGAAAGGGTTTTTAATGGTCTTTTGATCGTCGAGCGGCAAAGGCAGGGGTTTGTTGCTCAATTCCTTTCTATCATTGGTCGGCAGTTTTACTGTGTATGGAGTGGCATTAGAATAGACGTTGTTTTCCATGATCACACTGTACTCCAACTTTGCGTCGGTACCAAGTTCTGTTCTTAAAGTTTTCCTGAGAATGTCAATGTATTGTTCCTCAAGGTACTCATAAAAGAATGGACTGGGAACTTGAATTGTCAGTACATTTTTTTCAACCTTAATTGGGATAATGGGTTCAAACCATGTCCGAAAACTGATGGCTGGCACATTATCTTTAATGATACGCAAGCAATTACTCCAAACTTGCTGGTAGTCTTTGTTCATTGGTTAACAATTAATATTTTAATATTGATTCCCCTAAATCGTGAAGCAATTTTGTGAAAAAAAAAGTAAAAAAAAAATAAAAATACTATTGACTTTTAAAAATATTGTATATGCTTTTCGAAATCAATTTCTTAATGAAGTAAAAAAAATATTTTTTTTATTTTATTGAAAATCAATAATTTAAAAATACCCTTGCATTAATATATTGATAAAGAACCTACTAAACGGAGTTACCTTTTTGATTTATTGCATTAATTAATTATGATAAATTAAAAGTTAATAAACCCGTGTATAGGATCCGCCCATAATTTCAACAATAAAAGATTCCGGAAAGAAAACCATTACCTCTTTGAGATACGATCGGGCACTTTCCAGGTTTTTCTTTTTTCCGATAAAATATATATATGTCCCTCCAACCATGGCTTCTTCCACATTCTTTAACCCATTAAAATTCTCTGGGATCAAAGCAATGGGCGTATTTGATGTCTTAATCTGGATTTTATAAATAATTTTCTGTTTTTGTTTGCGGACCTCCTCCGGGTTCTGATCCATATAAACGGTTTTTCCAAAGTTCATGGCTGAAAAATGAACGTATTTCTTGGGGTTCATCCGTAAATCTTCCACCAGGCGGTTTAAATTGTATGAAACATCTTCAAGGTTCGTATAAAGGGTGTCGTTGTTTATAAGCAGCCCCAGGCTTCCTTCGCCATTATTTATTTTGTGGGTTATGGTATCTAATTGAACCATCACGTCAAAGGTTTTATCCATTACTTTTTTTATATCTGCCTTGGCCAAGGAATCGCTAATGTTTTCCAGATTATTTATCAAGTTAGTCAACTGCTGGTTGTTGTTTTTCAGGTTTGACGAAATAGATTCCACATTTTTAAGAATGTTTTCAAATTTACCTTTCCCCCCAACAACAATAGAATCAAGGTTTGAAGATGATTTTTCCAGATTTGAAAAAGTTGCTTTAATGTTTTTAAAACTGCTGGTGATGTTTTCCTGGGTTTCTTCATTAAAAATGAATTTCACAATTTCAATGGCGTCTTCCATCTCTTTCATCAGGTTTTCAGCTTTGCTCTTTAATGGCAACATTTGAATGCTCACCATTTCCTGGATGCTTCCCTCAAAATCAGGAATCAGGGTATCGCCAGGCAGATGCAAGGCGGTATCATTACCCATCTGCAAATCAATGGCTTTGGTACCCATTAAATCGCTGCTGAAAATCCGGGCTACAGCATTTTTATTGAACCTATATTCCTTTTTTACAGCAATTTCAACTACCAGGTGCCCTCTTTTATTGCTACTAAAGTGAATGTTGCGAACCTGACCTACCTTAAATCCATTGATCAACACCGGATTATTAACAGCCAATCCATCAATGCGGTTGTAAACTACATAATACAAATCATCGGTGTCAAAGGTTCCTTTTCCTTTTAAAAAGTTTACTCCCCATATAAGGGCAACAATGGAAAAGGTGGCTACCAATCCTATCTTAATAAATGTTGAATTTTTCATGGCTAGTACATTTAAGGGGTGAGGACTTGTTTTAAATCGACTTTTTGATTGTTTTTAAAAGCAATGATAAAAGCTCCGGGAAAATCATTCTTAACCGATTGTTGCAATTTCTTTACCTCATCATAGTTGGTCGATTTTCCAATCGCGTATTTATAAGTATTATTCTCGTAAAATTCAAAAACATCATTGAACCCTTTAAAGATAGGGTGGTTGGGCATCACTTTTTTGGTGGAAGAGGTTATTTGCAGCCGAAAGGTGATTGATTCATCTCCTTGAAGGTTTAAAGAATCTTTAGCCTGACTTTTTTCAGTTGAATAGGATAGAGTTTCCAAACCAGAATCCAATTCGGCCTCCTGTTTTTCAAGCTCCGCCAGATACTGTTTGATAGCCCGGTAAATGGCCGATGAAATATGATCCTGCCCTGGCTCGGAAAGCAGGTACTTTTCTTCCTCCGGATGAGAAACAAAGCCCACTTCGACTAAAACGCTGGGCATGGTGGTATGCCAAAGTACCAGAAAACCTGCCTGTTTTACACCCCGATCCTGACGTAAAGCCTTTTCTTTGAACTCATTCTGGACATTTGCAGCCAGATTCAAACTCTGTTCAAGAAATATATTCTGCATCATGGAAAAGATGATGTACGATTCCGCAACATTTGGGTCAAAGCCTTCATATTTAGACTGGTAATTATCTTCTAAAACAATGACCGAGTTTTCTTTTTGAGCTACTTCCAGGTTTCCTTGAGTCTTATGAAGCCCCATGGTATAGGTTTCGGTTCCGACAGGTTTGTTGCTCTTGTTTGAGTTGGCATGTATGGAGATGAAAAGATCGGCATTATTCTTGTTTGCAATTTCCGCCCTTTCGTCGAGGGGAATAAAAACATCGGTTTTTCGGGTATAAATGACCTGTACATCCGGTAAATTTTTCTCAATGTACTGACCAACTTTTATTGCGATGGATAAAACAATGTCTTTTTCTTTTGCCTTCTTCCCCAAGGCTCCGGTATCTTTACCGCCATGTCCGGCATCCAAAACAATAATTTTTTTCTTTTTTATTTTGCCGGGAGCATTTCCTTGACTAGGCATAAAACCCAGAGCCAATAGCAGAACTATTAGAATTTTTCTTTTCATAACTCCCGGGGCTTTAAAAATTCATTAGTTTTGAGGCGCATTTTTTTAAGTTAAAAACAAGTTGTACAAAAATAGCATATTATATCTGAATTGAAAACAAAAAGCCTAATTGCAGGACTCATTTTACCTTTAATTTTCTATTCAACAGGTTATTGCCAAGTTGTTGATGATGAAATTATTAAAAAAGATTCTATTTTTCAGGATACCCTTAATACCCATCTTCTGGATTCGGTTTCTGGCTCCACAAATGATACTACCCTTAAAGCTCATGGATTCGTTCTTGATTCATTGAAATATGGTAACGGTGAGGATACAGTTCCCACAAAAAAGAGGCCCAGCGATGTTTTTTCGGATAATGTCACATACAATGCCAAAGATTCGACCATCTATTCCATCGATGGAAAAAAAGTGTTTTTATTTGGAGATGCGGAGATCAACTATGAAGATATCGTTCTAAAAGCTGCCTATATTGAGGTAGATATGGAGGAAAATATTTTATATGCCGAAGGTTTGCCCGATAGCGTCGGAAATATTGCAGGCCAACCGATATTTACCCAGGGAAGCGAAACCATGCAGGCCAAAACCATTACCTACAATGTCAAAACCGAAAAAGGTTTTATCAAAGGTTTATATACCGAACAGGAAGAAGGTTATTTGCATAGCCAACAAACCAAGAAAGAACCCAATGACCAAATAAATCTTTACCGGGGGAAATATTCCACCTGTGAATTGGAAGACCCCCATTTTTATTTGTGGCTTTCAAGAGGTAAAGTAATCCCGGATAAGGCTATTATAGCCAGCTTTTCCTATTTGGTGATTGAAGATATCCCACTGTATCCCATCATGGTTCCCTTTGGTTTTTTTCCATCTACCAAGGAGCGGGCATCGGGTTTTATCATTCCAAAATTTGGTGAAGAAAACTCCCGGGGTTTTTTCCTGCGCAATGGGGGGTATTATTTTGCCATCAGCGACTATGTGGATCTTACATTACAGGGCGACATCTATTCCTTGGGATCGTGGCAAATAAACGCACAAAGCAAATATAAAATGAGGTATAAATTTGGCGGAAATGTTAATTTATCTTATTCCAAAGTAGTGGCCGGTGAACCCGGGACTTTAGAATATGTGGAAAATAATCAATACAGCATCCAATGGACACATACGCAAGATGCCAAAGCACGGCCCAACAGTAACTTCAGCGCCAGCGTGAATTTTACTTCCATGGATAACAACAAGTATAATTCTACTACATCAGAGGATTACTTAACGAATACCACCAGTTCAAGCATCTCGTTCCGAAAAACCTTTGCCAATACCCCATTTACTATGTCGTTGAGTGTAAATCATTCACAAAACTCGACAAAAAAAATTATGACTTTTAATAACCTGCCTCAGGCCTCAGTGAACATGAGCCGGATTTTTCCGTTCCGCCGGAAGGTAGCTGTGGGTAAAGCCAAATGGTATGAGAATATTGGGATTACTTATACCGGAAATATCAAAAATTCCTTGTCGGCACCCGATTCGGTGGTATTTACAAAAGCCGCCCGCGAATTATTTAAAAATGGTTCACAGCACAGCATTCCTTTGAGCACTTCTGTTAAAGTGTTGAAATACTTTAATTTATCACCAAGTATAAATTTTACCGATCGTATTTATTTTGATCGTACGTTTAAAACAGCAGCACAATATGTAAATAATGGAGCAGTCCGCGATACTGTTTTGTATCAAAAGCAAAAGGGTTTTTATAATGTTTACGATTACAGCTATAGCCTTGGTTTAGGGACCACTATTTATGGGATGTTTCAATTTAAAAGCAAATATGTAAAGGCTATCCGACATGTGGCAACTCCATCGGTTTCGGTAAGTTACCGGCCTGACTTTCAGGAGAGCAAATGGGGATATTACGTTTTAGACCCGATGTCAAAAGACACTACAAAAAAGGTGTATTATTCGCCCTATAAAGATGGAATATTTGGGGTTCCCGGTGCTGGCAAATCGGGTGTGGTTAGTTTCTCGTTGAATAACAATGTGGAAATGAAGGTGGCCAATAAAAAAGATACAGTCACCGGAGAAACCAAGGTGAAGTTATTGGAATCGTTAAGTTTTTCAACCTCTTACAATATGATGGCCGACGAGTTCAATTGGGCTCCCATAAGCATGTCGGCCCGGACTACTTTATTTAAATCCCTATCTATTAATATGTCAGCCACCGGAAATTTATATGCCATTGATGATTCTTCAGGGCAAACTATTAATGAGTTTCATTTCAAGCATTACCCGGGACAACCTTTCCGCTTAACCAGCGCTAGAATATCTACAGGATATAGCTTCAATTCGCAATCGCTTTCAGGTGGGGATTCAAAAACCGAAGGAACCCCAACCCGCGAGGCAGAAACGCCAGAACACGAGGAACATGCAGCCGTTGGACATTCTCACGATTATTACGGTTACGATTATTTTAAAATTCCGTGGAACCTTCGGGTGGATTATTCCTTAAGTTATTCAAAAGCAGCATTTGTCTCTGATATTACGCAGACGTTAAGCTTCTCTGGTGATTTTAGTCTGACATCGAAATGGAAAGTGGGTTTCCGTTCGGGTTGGGATTTTGAAGCCAAAGATTTTTCGTATACCAGTTTTAACCTTTCCCGCGATTTGCATTGCTGGGTAGCTACATTAAGCTTGGTACCTTTTGGAACCCGACAAAGTTATACCTTTTCCATTGGTGTAAAATCGTCGGTATTGCAGGATTTGAAATACAACAAAAACCGTAGTTGGCAAGATAATGCCTATTAAAGTTAAAAGTTATTCAATTAACATGGATTGCTATTTCAAAGGTTTTATTGTAAAATGAATAACCAATTCTTGGGTTAGCAGATGATTACAAAAACAGAAAAAACGAATGAAAGCTCAGATAATTACCATTGGTGATGAAATTCTCATCGGCCAGATTGTAGATACCAATTCAGCCTGGATAGCCACAGAGCTAACCAAACTGGGGTTTCAGGTACAAACCATGCTATCAGTTTCCGACGAAGCCCATGAAATTGAATCAGCAATAACCGAGGCATTAAAATCGGTAAAGCTCACCATTGTTACAGGAGGTTTAGGCCCAACAAAAGACGATATTACCAAAACCACATTGAGCAGGCTTTTCCAGATGCCCTTGGCCTTTAAACAGGAGGTGTATGACGATGTGGTTTCCTTTATTGAAAGGCGGGGCGGTAAAATGAACCCGCTGAACCGCGATCAGGCTTTGTTTCCCGAAGGTGCCAAATGGCTGAAAAACAGGCAGGGGACAGCCCCCGGGATGTGGTTCGAAACATCCGGTTCGGTGGTCATAAGTTTGCCCGGGGTCCCTTCTGAAATGAAAGGCATCATGATGGATGAAGTCATCCCGGCATTGAAAAACCATTTTCCGCTACCCTCCACTATATATCAAACCCTAATGCTAACAGGCATTGCAGAATCGCATTTGGCCCTGAAAATAGAAGATTGGGAGAATAACCTGCCCAAAGGGATGAAGCTGGCTTATTTGCCTTCACCGGGCATCATCCGGTTACGGTTGGGTTTTACTTCGGACAACCCTGCCAAAGCCCAAGAGATTATTCAGCAGGAAATTGAAAAAGTGAAACCAATTATTGTCAAATTTTTATTTTCACAAACGGAACAATCACTTGAATTAACATTGGTTAACCTATTAAAAAATAACGCTAAAACAATTTCGATTGCCGAAAGTTGTACAGGTGGCAACCTCTCTCATTTAATCACTTCCATTCCCGGAAGTTCTTCGGTATTCAAAGGAAGTGTAGTGGCCTATTCCAACGAAATCAAAACACGGGTCTTGGGTGTGGATTCTGTAGTTTTGGATACGTACGGCGCAGTAAGTGGGCAAGTGGTAGAACAAATGGCCCAAGGTACTTTACGCTTAATGGAAAGCGATTTTTCCATTGCAACCTCAGGTATCGCAGGGCCGGATGGCGGAAGTGTTGAAAAGCCGGTAGGAATGGTATGGATAGCCATTGCTACTAAGAATCAGGTTTTAAGTAAGAAATTCCAATTTGGAACCGAGCGTTCCATTAATATCACCCGTTCCTCGTTGGCAGCATTGAATTGGTTGCGGGAAGTCCTGTTGCATGAAACGTTCCCGGATAATTGATAATTAAGAGGTTAGTTTTATTAAAATTGTGTTCAAAAAACACCGCAACTCATTGAAATATAGTGATGTTATAAAAATAATAATAGGGTCGTTAAAAAAAGGAGGTCTTTTATTTGATTAATTAAATTAAAATCACGTATTTTGCGAACCGATTTTTGGAATGAAAGAATATTAAAAGATACAGTGATGTCAAAGATTTGTCAAGTTACAGGAAAAAAAAGGTTAGTGGGAAACAACGTAAGCCACTCAAATAAGAAAACTAAAAGAAGTTTCTATCCAAACTTATTCAATAAAAAGTTTTACTTACCTGAAGAAGATCGTTGGATTACCCTGAAAGTATCGGCTGCAGGTATCCGTAATATCAATAAAAACGGTCTAAACAACGTGTTAAAAGAGGCTAAAGCCAAAGGATTTATTAATCAGTATTAAAAGTATTAAAAATGGCTAAGAAAGCAAAAGGCAACAGGGTTCAGGTAATTTTGGAGTGTACTGAACACAAAGAAAGCGGAATGCCAGGTACATCAAGGTATGTAACCAAGAAAAACAAGAAAAACACCCCCGAAAGAATGGAAATGCGTAAGTACAATCCTATTCTTAAGAAAGTAACTGTTCACAAAGAAATTAAATAGTTTTAAGATATGGCAAAGAAGGTAGTTGCAACGCTAAAATCAGGTGATGCCAAAACTTATGCAAAAGTGATCAAAATGGTCAAATCACCAAAAACCGGAGCTTATCAATTCAAAGAAGAAGTAGTAAACTCTGAGCACATCAAAGATTTTTTAAACAAATAAAATATTGATCGGGCTTTAAGAAAAGGCTTTCTTCATACACGAAGAAAGCTTTTTTTATTAATGGTCAGTTGTTTTTTAGTTACTTTACAGCCAAAAGCATCAAATTATGGGGATATTTTCAAAATCTAAAAAAGAGGTTCTCGACAAAGGATTGGAAAAAACCAAAGAAAGTGTATTCAAGAAACTTTCCAGAGCCATTGTGGGTAAAGCTAACGTGGACGACGAGGTCCTGGATAACCTTGAGGAGGTATTGATTACTTCCGATGTAGGAGTGGAAACCACCCTGCGGATTATTGAACGGATACAGAAACGGATATCTAAAGATAAATATCTAGGAACTAACGAGTTGAATGGCATCTTAAAAGAAGAAATTGCTGCTTTGCTTCAAGAGAGCAATTCCAGCGATGCTGCCGATTTCCTGATACCGGAAATAAAAAGAAATGTTCCATACATAATTATGGTGGTTGGGGTTAATGGCGTGGGAAAGACTACTACCATTGGTAAACTGGCGCATCAGTTTAAAAAAGCGGGAAAATCCGTTTATATTGGGGCTGCCGATACGTTTCGGGCTGCTGCCATTGATCAGTTGGAGATTTGGGCCAACCGAGTGGGAGTTCCCATCATCAAACAGCAAATGGGCTCCGATCCTGCATCTGTGGCCTTCGATGCCATACAATCGGCCATGAAAGCCAATGCCGATGTGGTTTTGATTGATACTGCCGGCCGCCTGCACAACAAAATCAATTTGATGAATGAACTTTCGAAGGTTAAAAAGGTGATGCAAAAGCTGATTCCAGAGGCTCCTCACGAAGTATTGCTGGTATTGGATGGTTCAACAGGGCAAAACGCCTTTGAACAAGCCAAACAGTTCACTTTAGCTACCGAGGTTTCCGCATTAGCGCTTACCAAACTCGACGGAACTGCCAAAGGGGGCGTGGTGATTGGGATTTCCGATCAATTCAAAATACCTGTCAAATACATCGGTATCGGCGAAGGGATGGATGACTTGCAGGTGTTTAACCGCATTGAGTTTGTCGATTCATTGTTTCAATAAGTTTATATAATCTTAAAAAAAATTAACCAGGTGTCGCCAATAAAACGCAAAGAACAATCATATTAAACTATTTAATAATAAAACACCTTGGGTTCTACGCTGAAAAAACTTCGCTACCATTTGTGTTTAAATCCCAACCTTTTTTAGACAGCCTCTTTTTAAGATATAAAATATTTGCATGAAAAAGAAAGTCAATATTTTTACCCTAGGATGCAGCAAAAACAGGGTCGATTCGGAAGTTTTAATGAAACAGCTTTCGGAAAACGGATTCGAGGTGTACCACGAATCGCCAGACGTGAAAGCAAACTATATCTTAATTAATACCTGCGGGTTTATTGGCGATGCAAAAGAGGAATCCATTGAAACCATCTTAAATTTTGTGCAAGCTAAGGAAGAGGGTTTGGTTGAAAAGGTAATGGTTTTTGGCTGTTTGTCGGAACGATATAAAACCGAACTGGAAAAAGAAATTCCTGAAGTAAATGCATGGTTTGGCAAATTTGAATTGCCAAAAATGCTGGAATACATTCATGCCGAACATTTTAAGAGTATCAACCCCAGCCGGATTTTAACCACCCCCAGCCATTATGCCTATTTAAAGGTTTCGGAAGGTTGTAACCGCACCTGTTCGTATTGTGCCATTCCCAAAATTACAGGGAGACATGTTTCCCGAAGCATGGAATCGTTGGTTGAAGAGGCGCAGTCACTGGTCAAGATGGGAGTGAAGGAGGTAATTCTAATTGCCCAGGATTTGTCGGATTATGGCATCGATTTGTATAAAAAACCCATGCTGGCTCCACTTATGGAGCAACTGGCACAAATTCCGGGTCTGAAATGGCTCCGCATCCATTATGCCTACCCCGCCCGTTTCCCGGTGGATATATTGCCTGTAATGGCCAAATACCCAAATATCTGCAATTATCTGGATATTGCCTTGCAACACATCAGCAACCCCATGTTGAAGGCCATGAGGCGCAATGTGACCAAAGAGGAGACTTATGAGCTTTTGCATACCATCCGGGAGCATGTCCCCGGTATTGCTTTGCGGACAACCCTAATGGTGGGGCATCCCGGTGAAACAGAAACTGATTTTGAAGAGTTGAAGTCCTTTGTGAAAGAAATGCAATTTGAACGCTTGGGCGTGTTTACCTATTCGCATGAAGAAAATACCTATGCCTGGGACAATTATAGCGATGAAATTCCCGAGGAGTTAAAGCAGGAGCGGGCCGATACGATTATGGAAATTCAACAGGGAATTGCTTTATCGCAAAACCTTCAGAAAGAGGGGAAAACTCTGAAAGTGATCATCGACCGTCGCGAAGGGGAATATTATATTGGCCGTACAGAATTTGACAGCCCAGAGGTGGACAACGAAGTGCTGATCCGTTCATCGAAAAAAATGCTGATTGGGGATTTTTACGAAGTTACCATTCAGGATGCCGATGAATACGACTTGTATGCGGTTCCCCGATAAAGAGGTCAAATATTCGGTTAAATACCTGAGAATGTTAAAAATTGGATGATCTATCATTTCAAATTCATCAGTTTTTTAAATATAAGACCAGTTCCCTTTTACCCAAGGAGTATTCAAAAGTGGTATTTTCACCACCTTGCCAAGGGGCATAAATAACTATTTTTGTTCCACCAATTTAAATGATACAGAGGGATTCGACAGTTTAAAAGGAAATCAAAGGGTATTTAAAGTTTTATGAGCAAATCAAAACCAATACATGAGCCCAATTTTTGGCACGGAATGTTACGAAGTTATGTAGGATTGTACATTTATACCTTCTATAACCGGGTTACCGTAGTTGGCAAAGAAAATGTGCCGTCCGATAAGCCGGTGATATTGGCCATTAACCACCAAAATGCACTCATGGATGCTTTAACAGTGCATTGTACCTTGAAAAGCCAATCGGTATTCATGGCCCGGGCCGACATATTTAGGAACCCCATTGCTGCAAAAATCCTGCGTTTTTTTAAAATACTTCCTATTTTCAGAATTAGGGATGGGATTCAAAGCTTACAGAATAATGATGCTGTTTTTGAAGAAGCTATCGGTGTATTGTTGAATAAAAAAAGATTAGCCATATTGCCCGAGGGAAATCATTTTGGACAACGCCGTTTGCGGGTATTGAAAAAAGGAATTGCCCGGATTGCTTTTCAAGCCGAGGAACGGGCCAATTTTGAATTGGGTTTGCAAATAATACCTGTAGGACTTGATTATTCCAATTACATTAATTTTGGTTCCGATTTGTTGGTCCATTTTGGGGAACCATTTTCGTTAATCGAATACAAAGAAATGTATCAGGAAAATCCGCAAAAAGCCATGAACACCTTTATGCAGGATTTACGCGAGCGGATGATCCCACAGATGTTGAATATCGCTGAAGAATCGCATTACAAAGAAGTGGAACTTTTAAAAGACATTTACATTAAACACTCTATTTACCGGAAAGGGCTGGACAGTACCCATACAACCGTACGAAACAATTCCCAGCAAATTGCCGATAAACTGATAGCTTTTAAGGAAACCAATAAGGAAAAATTCGATGCCATGGCTCAAACAGGTAAGGAGATTCTTACCGATCTAAAAAAACTCAATTTTAGAATGTGGGTTCCTGCCAAATCCTATTTTCCAGTCTTTTGGACAATTATCGGCAGTTTATTATTGGTGTGCTTTTTCCCCCTGTTTTTAGTGGGTTTTCTATTCAATTTTCCACCCTTTTATATCCCGGTATTAGCCGCATCAAAAATAAAAGATCCCCAATTTGTAAGCTCCATCCGGTTTGTAGCTTCATTATTAACCTTTACTTTATTTTACCTGACTTATCTTATTTTATTCCTGATATTTATAAGCCCGTTTTATTATGCAATCGGTGCATTTATCTCCCTTTTCTTTTTAGGGTTGGTTAGTTATGAATACTACACTTTTTTCATGAAGAATTTGGCCCGTTGGAGAGCTTTTATCTATAAAAAGAAAGAAAACCCGGAATGGACAAGGTTGGTAACCAATTGGAATGAACTTACTGCCCAAATTTCAAACCTGAATTAACTTGGAAAAGCATTTTATCCACCGGTTTGCTTGCCTGAACGGGACTTGGTTATATTTAGAGCATGAATTTCAATACCCCCTTGTGAACCAATCGGTGTACGAGGTGATAAAAATTGTTGGAGGAATCCCCCTGTTTATCGAAGATCATTTGGAACGGCTGGCACATTCGATGGAACTTACCCAAATCAACGGTACCGCACCTGGTTCAGAGACTATGATTGCGCTAATTCAGACGCTGTGCAATAAAAATCAGGTTTTTTTTGGAAACCTGGAACTGATGTTTTTTAATACTCTGTCAGGAGATTATCAATTTTTGTTAGGTTTTATTGCCCATTCCTATCCTGCGGCTACCGATTATCTGCATGGAATTGGTGTCGGACTATTCCTGTCGGAACGTAACCAGCCAAATGCCAAGGTAAAAAACACCGAAACCCGCATCAAAGCAAACCAATATTTAAAGGAGCACAATTATTACGAGGTACTTTTGTACAATCAGTTAAAACAGATTACCGAAGGCAGCCGGAGCAATGTGTTTTTCATTAAAAACGGTCAGGTATATACTGCTCCGGATGAACTTGTTTTAAAAGGAATTTCGCGGAAATACGTGATTCAGGTAATCCAGGAACAGGAACTCGAACTGGTTGAAAAGGCGCTTACTTTAGAAGATTTATCAGGCGTAGAGGCTGCTTTTTTATGCGGGACTTCCCCGGGGGTAATCCCCATCCGTAGCATTGAACAACATTCCCTGAATTATAAAAACCTGGTAGTGAAATCCATTATGCTGGGGTTCAACTTTAAAGTGCAGCGTTATTTATCGGAGTCATCGAAAACATCCCATCCACATCGGTAAGCACTTCAACACCTTCGGCAGTTACTAAAACGGTATGTTCATATTGGGCCGATAATTTGTTGTCAACCGTGCGGGCAGTCCAACCATCGTGCTTATCGACAGAAACACGGGCTTTTCCCATATTTATCATAGGTTCAATGGTAAAAATCATTCCGGGCTTCATGATTGCCCCGGTATTTTTGCGGGCAATGTGATCCACTTGTGGATCCTCATGAAACTGAATACCAACGCCATGTCCGCAAAATTCATACACCACACTGTAGCCTTTGGCCTGAGCATAGCGGCTGATTACATAACCAATATTTCCAAAATAATTACCCGGCCGTACTTGTTGAATACCAAGGTTTAAGCAGTGTTTGGTAGCTTCGAGCAAATCGTTGGCCTCCTTTGAAATTTCACCAATTTGAAACATCCGGCTGGTGTCGCCATAATATCCATTCAGGATGGTGGTTACATCAATGTTAACAATGTCGCCCTCTTTTAAAACCATCTCTTTTGAAGGAATTCCATGGCAAATGACATTGTTGGGCGAGATACACGAGGATTTTGGATAGCCATTATAGTTTAACGTGGCAGGAATAGCCCCATGATCCCTCATAAATTGCTCAATGAGATTGTCCAGATATTCGGTGTTCACCCCAGGTTTTACGTAGGGTGCAATAAAATTGAGCGTATGACCGGCTAATTGTGAACTTTTACGGATTCCCTCAATCTGTTCCTGATTTTTTATAATAATGGCCATGTTAACACTTTTTACAAAGGTGCAAATGTGCTGAATCTTTTAGAATTTTGAAAATGTTTTTGTTTGAAGACTTATTGAAAATAATGGATTTGGCCCGCGGTTTTATAACTATTTGTTTGAAACAGAATCGGCCACAAAAACCAACGAGATGGAATTGACACAGTGGCGGGTGTTTTTTTCGGTATAACCTTCGCCCAAAAACACGTGCCCCAGATGCCCTTTACATCGGGTACAGATTATTTCGGTCCTGCGCCCGTCGGGGTCGGGAATCCGGGTGACGGCACCTTTTATTTCGCTGTCAAAACTGGGCCACCCGCAGTGGCTGTGGAATTTATCGTCGGAACGGTACAACGGGGCATTGCAGTGTTTACAATGATATATTCCTTTTTCAAAAAAATCTTCGTATTCGCCCGTAAAAGGCATTTCTGTAGCTTTATAGATGATGACCTGTTCTTCCTCTTTGGTCAGTTTTTTTAATTCCGGATTTTGGCCCATAACCATGTTCATTTTTACAAATAGCATTAACAATCCAATAAAAACAATTCTCTTCATACGGTTTTATTTTGGGTAAGAAACAACCCTTACCTTGAATTGTTTTTCAATGGTACCTGAAGTTTAATGAACAGTAAGGTTTTTGTTTTTGTTAAATTCCTATCTTTAAGGATTATTAAACCTGTAGCAATGAAATGTATTAAAACCTTTTTAATGAGTTCGATAGTGTTTTTGGCACTGCAACCCTCGAAAGCACAAGTCGAAAATATGGTATTGAATCCAAGTTTTGAGGATTATGAGACCTGTCCGCAAGGATACACTCACATGGATCAGTCACACAAGCTGATTCCCTACTGGACTTATCCTTCGTTTACCACCCCCGATTATTTTAATGTGTGCAGCAGCGGCGAGGTAAAAGTACCCGATAACTTTGCAGGTTACAGCATGCCCAAGACCGGAAAAGGTTATATGGGGGCCATTTTGAGCGGAACCGATCGGGATTTTCGCGAATACATTGAAGGAACTCTGAAAAGCCCGATGGTAAAAGGGCAAAAATACTGCATCTCGTTCTGGTACCGGTTGGCATCGGGTTCAAAGTTTGCTGTGGACCAATTGAGTGTATATTTTACCCCAGAAAAAATTGCCAACGACAATACCACTTTTTTGAGTTATCCGGCACAGTTAAACAATCGGGAAGGGCTGTTTTTAGATAATGTTGAGGATTGGAAACAATTCTGCCAGGTATTTACCGCCCAAGGTGGCGAAAGCTTTTTTTTGGTCGGGAATTTCAAAAACTATGATAACACCAATTATGTAGTTACCGGCAAAGAGACCAAAAACAAGAAAGGGAAAGCGTATGCTTATTATTTCTTTGACGATTTTGAAATCCGCCCGTTGGTCGATTGCAATGTGTGTGCCTGTGTCCCGAAAGGGATGGAAACTGTTGTAATTGATTCGACTTACACCGGAGGTTTAGATCCTGTTACCGGACAGATTGATAAAATAGAAAACGACGGAATTATAAGCCTCGGAATTTCCGGAGGTACGCCGCCTTATAACATTATTTGGAGCCATGGGGTTACCAACCAACAAAAGCTCACCCGCTTACCAGCAGGAAAATATACCTTCGAAGTTACCGACCAAAACAACTGCCGTTCAACCGGAACCATCGTTTTTGTAGAGCCCGAAATTCCTGAGGATGCCTTTACCGAAGGCCTGCGGAATATTGAGGTAGGAAGTTCATTGATCTTAAATAATATTTTCTTTGAAACCGGAAAAAGCATGCTGTTGCCCCAATCATTTGTTGAATTGGATAAAATTGCTCAGTTTCTGGCTGAAGGAACCGTAGGGTTGATTGAAATTGGCGGGTTTACCGACAATGAAGGCTCCGACGAAACCAATGAAAAATTGAGCCAAAGCAGGGCACAGGCTGTTGTAAATTATCTGATAAGTAAAGGCATTGTCCCGGAGATGCTTAAAGCGGTGGGATATGGCGAAAAAAGACCGCTCGATACCAACCAAACCCCCGAGGGTAGGGCCAAAAACCGGAGGGTGGAATTTATGGTATTGAAAAAATAAGTCAGGAATCCATCAATAAAATTATTCCATTATCGATAAAATAATAAATCATGAAGACATTACATATTTTGATTCTACTTTTACTTGTTGGCGTTGCTGCTAGTGCCCAAAAACCGGCCAAGGTTTGGAGCAATTCCATTCTGCAGGCCATGGATAGCAAAGAACAACTCGATATTGACAAATACATGGATGAAGCTGTGGCCGATTTTACCAAAATACTGACTAAAAACCCCAATGATGCCCTTTCGCAGTTTGGGCTTTCGGTGGTTTATTCCTACGACACCTATACGCGCCACAATTATTTTGAAGCTTGGAAATATTTCCGGCTCTCGGAGCAAAGCATCCTTCAAATATCCGAAGAGGATAAAACAGTGCTTGACGAATACTTTTTTAAACAGGATAAAAAGCGGAGAGGACGGACCTTGGCCAAAAACATAGAGTGGGAGCGGAAACTGGTCGAAGAAAAACTGATAAAGTTTGTCCGCGAAGAAAATAACCTGGATTATGCCAACCAATTTATTACCGAATTCCCAAATTCAAAATACTACGAAAATGTCATCCACATCCGCAATTATATAGAGTTCAGAAAAGCTGAGGATGCCGGTACCGTGGAAGATATGAACCGGTTTGTTGAAAAATACCCCGATGCGGCACAAGTGACTACTGCCAAGGAAATCCGGAACCGTTTGGCTTACAAACAGGCATTAGATAAAAATTCGCTTTCGGCATTAAAAGATTTTGTTGCCACCTACACGGGTGCTCCACAGGTGGAAGAAGCTAAAAAAGTTATGGGTGTGTTGGCTTTCGAAGAGGCCGCAAAATCGGGTTCTATCGAAATTCTGGAGCATTATATGGCAGAATACCCCAATTCATCGAAAATGCCCGATGCTAAAATGCTCAAAAGGCAATGGGTGTTTGAATGGGCCAAAAAAGTTAACAGTATTGATGCCTATAACCAGTTTGTGGCCATGTATCCCGAAGGGGAAATGTATGTGGATATTTTTAACCTAAAGGCGGATGCATTAGGGCAACAGGTTTTATTGGATTTTCCGGTTGAAAATTACAAAATGGTTAAAATTTTTGATAACCAAAACCTGCCCGAAAGAGGCGGCGATGTTGCTTTACGTACCAATGGGGAATTGCTTTTGGTAACCAACTCGTACAAATCGAAAGACGAAATGACCGATTCCTGGTTATTAGGGTTAAATGCTGAAGGTAAAATGCTTTGGAACAAATTTTTGGGCAACGAATTCGACGATCAGGTGAACAAAGTTTGGGTCTCACCGGCCAACGAAATATATGTAGCTGGAATGACCAATGCCATTAAAGACAGCATCAAAGGGAAAGCCTGGATGTACAAACTCGATGCACAGGGAAAAAACATCTTCAACCGGAAACTCGAAGGTTCTGAAGTGATGGATTTTGCAGTTTACCCCGATGGGAAAATGCTGGTAGCCGGTTATACCATCCAACCCGGCGATACTACCTCAAAATCGTATATTACCAAGATTAACGAAGCGGGCAAAAAACTTTGGGAACGTTCCTACACCTGTAGCGATACCATCTATTCTATCCTGTTGCACCCCGACCGGACTGCTTTTATTGCGGCCGAAACATGGTTGGTGGCCCTGGATGAGAATGGGTATCTGGTTTGGGATAAAACCTTAGGACCCGACCAAAAAGCCACCTCGGTAATACTAAATGAGGCCGGACAGATTGTGTTTGCAGGTACCCAAGGCTCCGGTGTTTTTTCCATGGCCTTTGATGGGCTGGGAAACAAGATATGGGAGGTGAACCAGCCCGTTGAGATGCCCTGCCAGATTAAGCGGATTACCCCACTGGCCGACCTGAGTGTTATTTTAAGCGGAACTACTTTGGATAACAAGATTCTCCTCTTAAAGATCGATCATACCGGCAAATTGGTTGCCTCAAAAGAATTTTCAACCTCAAACGGAATCCAGTTAAATGGAGTAGCCGGAGCAGGAGGCAATTTTATTTTAATAAGTGCAACACGGTTAGGGCCAAACCCTGATGTGGTGGTATTTAAAATGAGTTTTTAAGTTATGGTCACTATTTTCAGGTAAAAATAGTAAGTTTCCTCATTTTGCTCAGAATGGCAAGGCTGCTGGATTTAAACCGGGAGTAAGGGGTGATTGGCGGCAATACCGCCAACCACCCCTTCTGATATCTAAATAGTTGATTGTCATTTCGAACTGCCTGCCCCGCAATGGCGGGGAAGTGAGAAACCTCTATCTAAAGCAGTTAAACCGGACAACCAGTGTTATAAAATGAATAGTGTCAACTTCCAAATAATCTCCGACAACTCCTAAATGACGCTCTTTAAGCGTCTAAATAACCATTTTCAGCTTCCAAATGTCATCTGACAACTTCCAGATAACATATTACGGGTCCCAAATGATTGCTGACAAGTTCCAGATAATACTTTACGGGTCCCAAATGATTGTTGACAACTCCTAAATGACAACTTTCATATTCCAAATAACTGCTGACAAGTTCCAAATGCCCTCTGACAGCTTCCAGATAACATATTACGGGTCCCAAATGATTGCTGACTTTTTGCCTTTTTACCTCATTTTCTCTGTGCATTCTTGGCGGTCTCCGCGGTTAATGTATTTCTCGCCACAATGAATAACACGCGGATGACGTAGATGCGTTGCAGCGCAAATTTCCGCAGTTTTTTTTACCGCTAAGGCGCCAAGGAATGGCACACTGATTACCCTGAAAGGTTATGATTATTTAAGATACCCTTGAAACCTTGTAACCCAGCCTCCTTTCTCCCTTTTTAATAAAACTGTTTGGTTGTTATATAATTTATCGTAATTTTGGTAACGGTGTACCAAATAATTGAACTAAAATTTCCTCTAGCAATTGTATAATTTCAAGCTTTTTATGGGTTATATAGCCAATGCAGGAAGATAAGGGGAATTAACTGGGGTTATACGGTAGTTGGCCACAATTTGACAAGACAAAATGAAAATAGAGCATCCGGAAAAATTTAGCATTGACGAATTGGATAATTTATTTCTTTGGAAATATCTAGACCTGTTTAAATTAATAGACCTTTTAACCACCAAGGATTTGTACTTTACGAGATTTGATAATTTTGAGGATGGATTAGAAGGATTAACGGGTAAAGCTATTGGTTTAATGGCGTTTACTCAGGGTAGACGTTTAACCAAAGAGAATATAAACAAGGAATTACCTAATGAACAACAAGAACAGGCAATTAGGAATGATAGACAATACCGATTAGATTTACAAGAACAAATAAATTTACAAAAAAGTCAATACGCCTGTTGTTGGTTTCTAGATGATAGAGAATCTCTTGCGATGTGGAAAATATATTCTAAGCAAGAAGGAATAGCCCTTAAATTTAAAGCAAAACAATTAACGGAGACTATAATTGCATCTGCACAAAGTTATACTAATTCAGATTTTCATATACTGTATTATGGTAAAGTTGATTACAAAAATATATGGCCTTTTGACCCACATGAGAATTTTGATGGAAAATTTAACGGTCTCAAAAAAGATAGAAGTTATATGAGTGAGAATGAATTTAGATTTGTGACTGTTGTTCCTAAAATTAAGGCTGGGGTACATCATCATTTTAAGTTACCAATAGGATCACTTAAAGACTTCGACTTACAAATAATTTCGACTCCTTTTATGGATGATTGGCAATTTGATTGTCTAAAAGATATGCTAAAACATTATGGACTTGATGATAAATTAATTCGTTCAAAAATGAAAATTAAAAAATAAAAACTGTGACAAATACATAGGAACATGAGCGGTATGCAAGACCCAGCGATTGTTCCTAGTTGATAATCCATTAAAACTTTTAGTGGAAATAAAAAAGGGCACTCAAGAGGCCCTTTTTTAATGAACTGTAGATTTTAATTATTGTTTAAAAAAGTGCTCTTTACCAACACACAACGTGCTTTGAATGGGTTCGGCTTTAAAAACCGTTCCTTTGTTTTGCGATGAGGTAAACACCCGCTCACCTAAATGGTTGGTGTAAGCCTTTACCTCAATAAGTTTTCCTTCGGTTTGCTCCACTGAAACGGTAAAATCGGGAAGCTGGTTGGCCTCTATCACCGTTTGGTTATCGAACGACTGGCTTGTAAGCATCCTGATTTTGGCAAAATACCCCTGAACCAGTGCCGAGTCTGCCAACATGCTGTTGACCATCCATTTCCCATCCTGATTTTCTAAGGTAAACGCACTATCGGCAGCATACCGGTAACTGATTTTCTTCCATGATTCGGGTTTACCTACCAACACGGAATTTTCGCGGAAAGCTTCGGCCGGGCGGTTAAACATCATGCTCAAATAGCCGTCAACCGCGAAAACTTCATTATCATTTGATTTTCGGATATACGAAGTCATGATATAATTTGGTTGCTGGTAAGGGTTTTGGCCTTTTCCGGGAGCGTACGAGAATTTCCCCAATACCAGTCTGGCCACCTCTTTTTTACCCTTCATCACGGTAATCTTAGTTCCCAAGCTATCTGTAACTTCATATTCGGCCCATTTGTCTTTGGTTGTGGCGGCTACCCGTTTGGGTTTGAGTTCATTCAGTTGCGACAGCAATTCATCTATGGTTTCATTATCGGCCTGAACCCTTTTCCCATCGTTTAAAAGCATCCACAAATCCTTTTCCTTTACCAGCTCCAGAACCTCAGCCGATTTCCGCAAACCGATTTTTATTTCAGTTACCTCAGATGTATCAATTTTTACAATGAATTTGTTAAATGATCGGTCGCCTTTAACATAGTCTTTGGTTTTTAAAGCCACCAATCCCACCAGAAGGATTCCCAAAATGAGGGATATCTTCTTCAAATTGTTTCTTTTAGACATAACCTTCCTCCATTCTCCGCATCCGTAGATTGCGCTGTTGTTGACTACGAATAATTCCCAAAATTAAAATCAGAACGATAGGCATCAGGAAGTTAAACCACTTCAAAAATGCTTTGCGCCCATCCTCAAGCTGATCGAGCGGGCGTGAGGTGACCCCCTTGGTGCGTAAATCGATCAATCCGGTGTCGTCGCTCAAAAAATCAATGGAATTCACCATCAGGTTGATGTTATCGGGATTTTGCTGCCTGGCCTGCTGGCCCTTACCGTTGATGGCAAAATCGCCATCACCGATAACCACCATTTTTGTATGGATGCCGTTCACAAAATTGCCTTCGAACAAGGAACCCAGAGGAAGCTGGGCCAAGGGGAAATCGCGATCGTCCCATTTCTTTTGAATATCGAAATACAAGGGAGCGGAGAGGGTTCCCGC
>Ga0209016_1000635_pt1 | contig 38778 bp, 45 predicted proteins | sample EPASupsiteSAE305_FD_187265 | JGI IMG/M metagenome (GOLD analysis project Ga0209016, IMG submission 187265) | Bioremediated contaminated groundwater microbial communities from EPA Superfund site, New Mexico - SAE3-05 (SPAdes) (version 2) | ecosystem: Environmental > Aquatic > Deep subsurface >... | reverse complement strand
AAAAGCCCCTGACCAGTGATGATCAGGGGCCTTTTTAATGCTTTATCCCCAAAACGGCAATTCTTATCCACGAAGGACACGAAATTTCACGAAGATTCAACAAGTTGCAGGACACAAATGGTTCACCCCAAAGGGTGTTGCGGTCTTAGCCTAAACAAATTCTTTCTTGGTGTTTCTTCGTGTACTTCGTGGACAGCTGTTTTTTTCCAGATTTATATCGTAGTCACCTCAACGATGAGCCATCAGCACCAGATTATCCCGGTGTACCACATCATCACCGTAGCGGTAGCCCAGTAACTGCTCAATCTCGGCAGATTTATGGCCTGCAATCAGTTGAATCTCACTATTGGAATAATCCGACAAGCCCCGTGCAATCTCTGCACCGTCCGGGCCGCAGATCCGCACACACCTGCCCCGTTCAAAACGGCCTTCCACGCCAGTAATGCCGGATGGCAGCAGGCTGGTACCCTTTTCAACCAACGCCTTCTGAGCCCCTGCATCCACCAGCACCTTGCCTGCCGGACGCAGGGTATAGGCGATCCAGTGTTTGCGACGGTTCAGTCCGTCAGTGGCAGGCAGAAACAGGGTGCCGATCTCCTGGCCGCTGACCGCAGCAGTGATCACCCCCGGTTGTTTGCCCGGCGCCAGAATGGTGGGCACCCCGAAACGGGCCGCCTTTTTGGCTGCCGTCACCTTGGTGGCCATGCCGCCGGTACCAACGTTTGAGCCGCTGCCGCCAGCCATCCGCTCGATCTCGCGGGTAATGCTGCGCACCAGCGGGATCAGCTGTGCATCAGGATCACTACCAGGGTTGGCGCTGTAGAGCCCTTCAATATCGGTCAGGATCAACAGCAGGTCTGCCTCTGCCAGGCTGGTCACCAGGGCAGAGAGATTATCATTATCACCAAACTTGATCTCAGCCACGGCAACGGAATCGTTCTCGTTGATCACCGGCAGGGCACCGGCAGTCAGCAGCGCCTCAAGGGTGGTACGGGCATTCAGGAAACGGTTACGGTTTGCCAGATCTTCGGCCGTTAGCAGGATCTGGGCCGTCACCAGTCCATGGCGGGTACAGGCCTGTTGGTAGGCCTGCATCAGAAGCGGTTGCCCCACCGCAGCAGCAGCCTGCTTCTGCGGTATGGTCAGGGTCGTATCAGCGGAACGCAGTGCATCACGCCCGGCAGCCACGGCGCCGGATGAGACCAGAATCACCTCGATCCCCTGTTGGCGCAGCCCGGCCATCTCGTCACACAGCCGGGTAATGGCGTCATAATCAAGCCCGCCACCCTCAACGGTCAGGACACGGCTGCCCACCTTGATCACCACCCTGCGGACCTGCTGCAACAGCTCCCTACGCATCACCACTCCTCCTTGGGAGCAGACCAGAGACGTTCAGCAATGGCATCCAACAGCGCCTCCACGCCTTCACCGGTAATGGATGAGATCGGATAGACCGGGATCTTGCGTACCTGGAACCAGGACTGGGCCTCGGCAAGATGTTCCTGCGCCGTAGGCAGATCCATCTTGGTCAGGGCCACAATCTGGCCCTTTTCTCCCAGCTCTTCACTGAACATGGCCAGCTCACGGTTAATAGCCTCAAAGGCTGCATAGGGATCGCTGTCCGGCAGACCGGAGATATCCACCAGATGCACCAGAATACCGGAGCGCTCCAGGTGCTTCAGAAAGCGGTGGCCCAGACCGGCCCCTTCATGGGCCCCCTCGATAATGCCGGGGATATCAGCCATCACAAAGGAACGGAAATTTTTATACCCAACCACCCCCAACGAAGGGGCCAGGGTGGTAAAGGGATAATCAGCAATCTTGGGACGGGCCGCAGAAACCTTGGTGATCAGCGATGACTTACCGGCATTGGGCAGCCCCAGCAGACCAACATCAGCCATCAGCTTCAGTTCCAGCCGTAGTTTGCGCTCTTCACCCTCTTCACCGGGCTGGGCAAACTTGGGGGCCTTGTTGGTGGCTGTGGCAAAACGGGCATTGCCCTGGCCGCCCCGTCCACCTTTCAGCAGAATGATCCGCTGACCATCATCGGTCAGGTCAGCCAGCACATCACCGGTCTCAAAATCCTTGATCAGCGTGCCCACCGGCACCTTAACGATCAGATCCTCACCGGCAGCACCGTGACGGTCCTTGCCCATGCCGTGCCTGCCCCGATCTGCCTTCTGGTGCTGTTTATGCCGCAGTTCAAGCAGGGTTGAAAGCGCCTTGGTGGCCTCAAAGATCAGATCACCACCCCGGCCGCCGTCACCACCGTTGGGACCGCCAAAGGGGATAAACTTCTCCCGCCGGAACGAAACGCAGCCAGCCCCACCGTGGCCAGAGGCACAGAGCAGGGTTACCTCATCAATAAACTTCATGCCTGCTCCCCTTCCAGCCAGGTTGCAATCTCCTGTAACCTGGTCTGCCAGCCATCACCCAGACGTTGCTGCAGAAACTGCAGCAGCAGGCTGTCAAACATCTGCAGCCCTGCCTCCAGCAGATACATCCGCTCGTAAAAGGCAGATTCACGCTCCGAAAGATCCTCCACCCCTTCCCGTTCCACCTTCACCGGTGGACACTTGAAGGAGCTGAAGGTAAACAGCTCAGCATTCAACGCAAAACGCCACTCCAGTTCATCCTTTTCAAGGTGGATCACCGCACTGCTGATCGCCTTGCCGGTGGTAAGCGCAGACCGGGCCTCCAGATACTTATCCTGTGAGCCGGACACCGCCACCTTCTGCGGCCCGCCTTCACCGCCCCCCTGCAGCTGGATCTTATCATCAATCCAGGCAGAAAACGGGGTGCCGATATCAAACTGCCCCTTGGTGCAGACCTTGAACCCTTCACCCTCCAGACCGCCATGCAGCAGCCAGAGCAGAAACTCCTCCCCCAGCCAGCAGTTACTCTGAATCTCATCCAGAGCAGCATCGGAACCGGCCTGATTCAGGGTCGCCAACTTCTCCTGATCAGCCTCATCAAGCAGCGCCTTGGCCCGGCTATAGGGGTAGATCACCTGCACCCGCAGGTTCTCAAAGCTCTTGCCGAACAGCTCTTCAAACCGCTCCATCACCTTGCCTGATGACGAAAACAGGGTCAGCAGGCCGTTATCCATATGCCAGGAAAGATCCACGGTAGAAGGGGCTGGCAGGGCGCGGGTCAAAAGCGCCAGCTTGGTCCTGTCGGCAATCTCCTCCCGCTCCCGCTTGGGCGGACGCTTCAACTCAGGCCGCTTGGTCAGGTAATCAGCCTCTGCCCGGCCGATGTGGGACTTCAGCAGCGCAGAAGGAATCCGGCGCTGGTCACGGCGGTAGCTGAAGAACAGGTAGCGGTCGCGCCAGAACTCACCCGGCGCCACAAAGGCAGGGTCATCGGTGGCATCGGTACAGGTCCAGCCCTCGGTCTGCTCTTCAGCAGACTGCTCAATGGATTTAAAGATCCGTCCCTGCAGCGCAGCGGACAGCCATTCAAACCGCTCCTGCTGCTGGGGTAGTTCTCCGTTCACGCGATACTGGGCAAAACTGACGGTATTTGAATAGACTCCCATGGTAGTAAATGTGTTCCTTTCAGGTAGAAGAAGGTGCTGCTTCAGCATATCCGGCCAAGAGAGCAGCCGGTTTTTTTAGGATCGATATCTATAGCATGATTTGCAGCAGATTGGTATGGCCTAGTAACTTCTGGAGGTATACGCCAATGGGGACGGGACTGCAGCGGTATGGACACTTAAAAACGATTGCAGTGATTGATAAATGCAGATGCTGAGCTATACTCTGGCAGTCGACATTGCGAGGGTTGCCCGCAAGGCGGCAGCGCATGTGGATGAGTACGAGGAAACCGGTCTGATCTGCACAGCGTCTAGTTCTCAAAATCTGACTGCATAGACCCTGCTGAATATTACAATGAATGCGCGAAACCGTAAGCAACTTATACAGGTAACATGCGCCCTATATAAGCAACAAGTCACCTATATAGGGAAACCGTAGATTAACGAGTTAGGCCTAATATAAAAATGTCGTTATTTTCACGCATACGAGCATGGTTCGAGGCACCGCCAGGCACAATGCTGATGTTTACGCAGGGCGGGAAACTTTCAGCAAGCGTTATTAAACGAAATGGTGCTATCGAATCGAACTACAAACAGGGAGTTGTAATTTTTAGCGACGATACGACGACGATAGATTTCGTGGTTAACGTTATTCAGAAATATTTCGGTCTAAAAATGGCTGATGCAAAATTGGCAGCGAACATAATTAATCTGCGCGGAAGCATGTTATTTGAAGTTGATTCAACTGCGGAAGCGGAACACATTATCAAGTCGATAAGTAATGATGCCACCGAAAAAGGATCTGAGTTGAAAAGTGAAATCATAATAGCCCAACAAGACGCTCCAGCCGACGCCCAAAAACGGCACGGCTGAGCTCTACGTTACCCTGAAGAGAAAGAAATCGAGGTAAATTCTGCGATGAATCCTGAATTGTTTGAGATTGCACGAAGCAAGACCAGTGATAAAGCAGAACGGCAGGCAATAGAGGAACTTCTTTTCCTTGCCCGAGGTATTCACGCAATAGAAACCCACATGCCTTCGATTATTACTGCATGCAAGGTAATGCGAGGAGAAAAACCACCTAGATATTCCAAGTCTAAACAACAAGAAATTGATGAGTATGGCGCTGACGTGGTGGAAATGGAGCAGGAGGCTATTGAGGATGCAAAAACAAAGGCATCAGCTGTAGATGTCGTTGGTCCAGTTTACGTTGGATTCAAAAGTGACATTGATGACAATATTGCCTTTTTGAAATATTTCAAAGACGGAGAGCTACAAATTGCTCAAGTATCAATTTCATTGAAACAGTCATTTATTTCAAAAATGGAAACGTACCTCCCTACATACGGCGGACAAACATTTATTGAATTTGCTGAGAAGTTTGCTGAGAGAAGAAAGCGTAAATAAATTGCGATAAACCACTATGTCAGTTCGCTGGGACAGAATTGGTAAGACGGTTCAATGACACACCCTACGCAGCCATCAACAGCGGCTGTGATAAAATGGCAAGAAGGAAAAGGACCTGAGTTTATGCCCCGACCTCATGCATCGGTTGTATGGTGATGGTCAGTCCCATACCATGAAGAACATTAAAAAGGCTGGTGAGCTCCGGATTGCCACGTTTGGAAAGCATCTGGTAAAGACTTTCCCGTTTTACATGTGATCTTTCGGCAATTGCCGTCATGCCGCCGTTAGCCTGCGCCACTTCCCGCAAGGCTAGGAGGGGCTGGGGGCAGGCTTGACTTATTGACTTTCCAACAAATAGCAAAAAGGCAAGCCTGACCCCCATAGACTTCCCTGCGGATACCGCCATTGAGGGAACGTAAAGGCGACATAGACCTGATCGCTCGGCAGTTTCTGGAAAAGTGTTGACGCAGCTGCGGCAGACCACCGATGAGGATCGCCAAGGACGTGCTGGAGCGATTGTGCGGCTACTCCTGGCCTGGTAACGTGCGGGAGCTGGATAACGAGATTGAACGAGCCGTGGCCCTGGCCTATGGCGACACCATTACCATGACCGACCTCTCTGATCCGCTGCAGTAGACCGCTTTACCTCCAGCAGGTGGAAAATCGTTGTTAAAGGATTCGGAAAAACAGTTGATTGAACAGGCGCTGAAAGAGGCCAAAGGGAACAAAACCAAGGCAGCGGAACGGCTAGGGATGAGCCGCGAAGGGCTGCGTAAGAAGCTGAAACGGCTGGGGATGGAATAGTGCAACCAAAGTTGGCTGCGACTAACAAAAGTTGTCGGTATAACCTCCATAACACACTGATATTAAATAATTATGTTTTGGTATAGACTATGCTTTTATTGAAGTACGGCTACACTAGAAAAAAGCGCAAAGGAGAATATCCATGAAAACAAACAGTAGTTGCACAGAGAAAACAGTTGCTTGCGCATTAACTACCGCCCTGCTGATTGCTATGGCAAGCGCAAGCATTGTGTCAGCCGCCAACTTCAGCAAAACCTGTAATCCTATGAAAATAAATTTTATCAAGCGTTTCATCACCATTGCCGCAGCAGCGATACTCACCCTGGCCTGCGCTGCTGGCGGTACCTTTGCTGAGCTAAAAGACAACAACAATGGCACCATCACCGACACCGCTACCGGCCTGGTCTGGCTAAAAGACGCCAACTGTTTTGGCAAGCGAGATTGGCGGTGGACCATGTCCAGTGTCAGCAACCTGAGTTCAGGCGGCTGCGGGTTGACCGACAAGTCCACTGCTGGCCAGTGGCGGCTTCCCACCAAAGTGGAGCTGATAGCCAGGGCAGCTAATAAGGCAGGATTTACAAACATCCAGACCGACTACTACTGGTCGGATAGTACATACTCCTTTGGCGCCTTCTTCGGCGCCTACGCTGCCTGGATTGTCCGCATGAGCGATGGCAACGCGAGCAACGGCAGAGAGAGCAACTTCTACTACGTATGGCCGGTACGAGCCGGACAGTAGACCAGCTTTATTGGCAACATACCAGTGAACGGCACGGTTTTGCATTAACAACAATGCAAGTTATATCTTACAGTAGGTCAAACTATTAAATAGCATTTGACTTGCAACAACCACCAGCGTACGATTTAGCGTACGGAATGGAGGTATGTAACATGACCACGCTATCAGCAACAGAAGCAAGAAAATCCCTCTACAACCTTGTCGATGATGTCGCTTTATCCCATGACCCGATCCAGATTGTTGGCAAACGCCACTCTGCAGTGCTCATCTCGGAAGAAGACTGGCGCGCTATTCAGGAAACCTTGTATCTGACTGCAATTCCCGGCATGCGGGAATCCATCCAGAAGGGTCTTAAAACCCCGGTATCCGAGTGCAGTGAGGAACTTGCATGGTAGGCTGGCAGCTTGTTTTTACCAAGCAGGCGCAAAAAGATGCAAAAAAGATCGCTCACGCAGGGTTAAAGCCGCAAACTGAACGGCTACTTGCCATCATCAAAGACAATCCCTTTAAAAATCCCCCACCCTACGAAAAACTTGTCGGCGATCTGGCAGGGGCCTATTCCCGCAGAATCAATATTCAGCATCGGCTGGTTTACGAACTGCTGGAAGATTGCAAAAAAATAAAGGTAATCCGAATGTGGACCCATTACGAATAATCCTTAAAAAGCGATTAGCCCCCATGCATTAATTGGTTTTTTACGCCATTCCAAAAATTGACACCACAAAACAATTGGTCTAACATACCAACTATGAAAGCAAAGCTACTTGCACACCGTAAAGAGCGAAATGAAGTCGGCCACATCACAGAGCTTAAAGCCTGGATCGTGCCCGTAACCGAACACACACCGCACGGGCTTAAATACTCCGCCGTCTACATTGTAAATGGTGTCCGAGTTATAGGGTACGACAACGAACGCGGCAAAGGTGACCATCGGCATTTTGCAGGCGCTGAAAAACCTTATGCCTTTATCAGCATGACGCAGCTTGTAGTAGACTTTAACGCTGATGTCACCCGTTACCTGGAAGGAGACGACAATGAAATCGACCTTTAAAACCATCACAATCAAATCACATGAACAAACAATGGACGAATTTGCTGCAATTTGTGACGCAGCAATCAAAGGGGAAAAAGTCAAAACGGAAGAGCCACAATACACCTTCACCAGCTTTGAGGCATTCCGTAAAGCCATGACCCCACAGCGCTTTGCTTTGCTTAAAGTCATTCGTGAAAATCAGCCTGAATCTATCAAAGAGCTGGCTGCTATCACGCACCGCGATATGAAAAACATATCTGAAGATGTAAAAATACTTCTGGAGATGGATCTGATTGAAATGGAAAAACATGGCAAAAACAAAGCCCCCAGATTGCATTACGAAGGGTTTAGGCTTGAAGTTGCAGTTTAGCCGCACCGCCGTTACTGATGCACTTAGCCAGGAGTACCCCTATGATTGCAAAAAATGCGTTTATAAACGGCAACATGATCGCCTATGACGATGTCGGGACCGGACCGGCTGTTATGCTGATCCACGGTTTCCCCCTGAATCGCAGCATGTGGCGCCCGCAACTGGGTGATCTGGTGGCAGCCGGGTACCGGGTCATTACCCCTGATCTGCGGGGATTCGGCGAAAGCGATGCCCCTGATGGGACCTACAGCATGGATCTGTTCAGTGATGACCTGATCAGCCTGCTGGACCATCTGGAGATTGAGCAGGCACTGGTGGCGGGGATGTCCATGGGCGGCTATGTGCTGTTCAACCTGCTGGCCCGCTATCCTGAGCGGATCAGTGGCGCTGTCTTTGTGGTGACCCGTTCTGTTGCGGATGATGAGGCAGGCCGCGCACGGCGGTTACAGCTTGCAACAGAGCTGCTTAAATTCGGCCCGCAGGTGGTTGCCGACAGCTTTCATCCCCTGATGTTTGCACCGGGTACCGTGGAAGCACGCCCGAAACTTGCTGAAGAGGTCTATGGCTGGATGGTGGCCAATGCAAGCCTGGGACTGGCAGGCGGGCTGATTGCCATGCGTGAACGCCAGGATGTAACTCCGCTGCTCCCTTCCATCACCACACAGTCACTGGTGATAGCCGCAGAACAGGACAAGGCCTGCCCACTTGAGCATCCCCGCATGATCGCCAACGGCATTAATGGCAGCAGGCTTGAAGTCATTGCTGATGCTGGTCACCTGGTAAATCTTGAGCAGCCAAACAGTTTTAATCACTGCCTGCTGGAGTTCCTGCGAGAGGTTTCTCCAACAGCGCTCAATGACGGCACAATTGGGTGTCACTGCTAACCTGAAAAGGGAGAACACCATGGATCTCAGCTGCATACCACGCCAGGCCCTGCCTGAACTGCTCTGCCGGATGCCAAAGGCTGAACTGCATATCCATATTGAAGGGTCGCTGGAACCGGAACTGATCTTTGCCCTGGCAGAGCGAAACCGGCTGCAACTGCCCTACCCCACCATTGAGGCGCTGCGGGCTGCCTACGCCTTTACTGACCTGCAGAGTTTTCTGGATATCTACTATGCCGGGGCCAGTGTGCTGCAGACCGAAGAGGATTTCTTTGACATGGCCTGGGCCTACCTGCTGCGGGCCAAGGCCGATAACGTTATCCATGCCGAGATCTTTTTTGATCCCCAGACCCATACGGCCCGGGGGATTCCGTTTGCAACCATCATCAACGGGCTTGACCGGGCTATTCAGCAGGCCCGGAAAGAGCTGGGAATCAGTGCGGCCCTGATACTCTGCTTTCTGCGCCACCTGACTGAAGCAGAGGCCTTTACGGTGCTGGAAGAGGCGCTATTGTTCCGGGATAAATTCATCGGTATCGGGCTTGATAGCGGAGAAAAAGGCAATCCGCCGGAGAAGTTTAGCAGGGTGTTTGTCCGCTGCAGAGAACTGGGGCTGCGGCTGGTGGCCCATGCCGGTGAAGAGGGAACTGCCGAGTATATCTGGCATGCCCTTGATCTGCTGCAGGCAGAACGGATCGACCACGGCGTACACTGCCTGGATGACCCACAACTGGTGACACGGCTGGTGCAGCAGCAGGTTCCGCTGACGGTTTGCCCGCTTTCCAACGTAAAGCTGCGGGTATTCCCCACCCTTGCGGCCCACAACATTGCCAGGCTGCTGGCCTGCGGCATCAGGGCCACCATCAACTCTGATGATCCAGCCTATTTTGGCGGTTACCTGAACCGGAACTACCTGGAGACCTTTGCGGCCCTGCCGGAGCTTGGGGCAGCGGAGGCATACCAACTGGCCCGCAACAGCTTTGAGGCAAGCTTTGTGGATGCAGAGACCAAGGCTGGCTGGATCAGGGAGCTTGATCGGTTCTTTCAGCAGCAATGAGTTATAAATCCAACTTCAGAGGCCTTCCATGTTTGTAAAAAAGCTGATCCTGCTACTTGCGGTTGTACTGTGCAGTCAGTCTGCCTGGGGTAGTTCCGACAACTACTGTTCGCCAACCTGGACCCTTACCCTGCGTGGTTATGACCGTTGCAGCAACCTGCCGCTGCTGGCTCCGGGCAATGACACACGGGTGAACCTGAAACTGCTCATGGTTGATGCTGATCTTGCAACCCTGCAGGCAAAACAACCCAGCAAGGAAGACGCCGAGTTTGGGTACGCCAAGGTCCCCTTCAGCCTGTATATGTTTGAATCGGTTCTTTTCTCAACGCTGACCAAAGGCGGCATCCCGGATACTGAAAATGGTACGGTCAGCTATGGCATAGCAGATCGTTGTATGAGTAATGAGAGCGGCAAAGATGACTTCATTGCTGCGGTGTATCAAAGCAAGCAGCTGTCTGAAGCCGAACAACAGCAACTGACAGAGGCGCGGAAAAAGCTGAACCCTGCCTGCGGTGGAAAACCTGCGCCTCCTGCCCCCCAAAAGGCTGCCAGTGAAGCTGACAACGGCAAAGAGACCGCATCAGCAACGTACCAGCAGTTTATGCGCTATCTTTCAGCAGCCACGGCCTTTTATGAAGAACGCTATGATCAGGCGTTACCGGATTTCAACAGCCTGGATACCAGCAGCCAACCCTGGTTAAAAGAGGCCTCACGCTACATGGCCGGACGTACCGAGCTGAACCGGGCACAACTGCAGGCGTTTGACAGCTATGGTTATCCGCAACTGGACAAGGCAGACAAAAAGGCCCTGTTACTGGCAGAAGCGCAGTTTAAGACCTACTTGAAAGAGTATCCCACCGGTCAGTATGCTGCATCAGCCAGAGGCCTGCTGCGGCGGGTCTACTGGTTGTCAAACCAGCCACAAAAACTTGCTGATGAGTATGCCTGGCAACTGCAGCACCCCCAATCTCCACAAAACAATGCATCGCCCCATGAACTGGCCCAGGAGGCTGACAGCAAACTGCTGGTTAGCGCAACCCCTGATCAGTTGCAGCACCCGCTGCTGCTGGCAACCCTTGATCTGTCTTTGATGCGGGACAATGGTGGTTCCGAGGCAAAGCAGCTTAGCCTTGCGGATCTCAAAAAGCAGCAGCCGCTTTTTGCCAAACAGGCCGCGCTGTTTGACTACCTGCTGGCGGCCCATCAACTGTATCTGCAAAAGGATGCAAAGGCTGCCTTAAAGGGTCTGTCCGCCAGTATCCCGGCAAAGATGAGCTACCTGGACTTTAGCCGACTGGTCCTGCGTGGGCAGTTGCTTGAGGCAACCAACGACTATCCCGCTGCACGCAAGCTATGGTTAAGCCTTTTAGCGGTTGCCAAACAGCCACTCCAGAACGAGACCGTCCAGCTTGCGCTGGCACTAAACTATGAATACAGTAAGCAACGGGCAGCAGCCTTTGCATCAGACTCACCGGTTACTGAACCGGCAATCCGCAGCATTCTTTTACGCACGGGGGCCTCTGCAGTGCTGCTTCGTCAACGGATACAGGCGAAGGACAGCAGCGAACAGGAACGTCACACCGCACTCTACACCCTGCTCTATAAAGACCTGTTGCAGGGGCAGTATCAGGACTACCTGAAAGATCATAAGCTGCTGCCTGCTGATGCGGCCAGATACAACCGGGACCCTGGTATGGATGTTGGGAACAAACCACACCTGGCACTCTTTACCTGGACCGGTAAAAAGAGTGATGACAGCTACAGTTGCCCATCCACCATTGAGATTGCAAAAAAGCTGGCTAAAAACCCTCAAGATCCCCACGGCCTGATCTGTCTGGGTGATTTTGCCAATGCCAACAGCCTTGAATCAGGGCCGGATACAACCAGAACCGCAACGCCACGGCCTGCAGGAATCCAGACACCGGTACTGGGTGCCGCCCCTTCTGATTTTCCCGGCACGCTCTTTTCCCGTGGCGAGGCGTACCAGACCGTTGCTAGCGATGCAAACGCCACACCGGATCAAAAGGCCTATGCGTTGTACCGTCTGATCAAGTGCTACGCCACTTCGGGCTACAACCACTGCGGCGGCAAGAGTGTTGAACTGCCTGAGCGCAAGGCCTGGTTCAGGGCCTTAAAAAGCCGGTACCCTAGATCCGCCTGGGCACAATCGCTCAAATACTACTGGTAATGCTGCTGCGACTGTTCACTGCCCTGTTGCTAACCATGCTGACTCTGGCGTGCATACCGCCACGGTCTGTAGATGCCGGTGTTGTCAGGGCAGAGGAGTACGCATCGTTCTGGCTCTGGGGCGGCGTGCAGCCACAACCGGTGCTGGCACAGGAGCTGTATATCCTGCAGGGGCAGGTGGTTGAAAAGAGAGATCACGACAGAAAACAGGTGGCGGTGGTTGCCCAGGGGATGTCAGTGGCCCGTTTGAAGAAGGGGAAGGTCTGGCTGGTGTACCGGGCAGACACCCTGAACTGGACACCAGCAACTGTTCAGGCACTGGTTGGACGGTTACAGCAGTGGCAGCAGGCAGGTAATCCAGTGATTGGCCTGCAGGTTGATTTTGATGTGAGGACGCGGCACCTGCCCGAGTACGTGGCTTTTCTAAAGCAGTTGCGGGCGGCATTGCCGAAAACCTGGCAACTGAGCATTACCGGGCTGTTGGACTGGGGCAGTAACGGCGATAGTGAGGCGATCAATCAGTTACAGCAGATTGTTGATGAACTGGTTGTACAGACCTATCAAGGCAGAAAAACCATTCCCACCTACAAGCGCTACCTTCCGGCGCTGAAACGATTGACATTACCCTTTAAAATTGGACTGGTTCAAAACGGTGAATGGATGGCTGACAAAACCCTGGAAGCAAGCCCCTGGTTTCGGGGGTATGTTGTGTTTTTGCAGAATCAGGCCCTGCACTAGCGCGCCATCAGCTCCCGGTAATCGGCCGGCGTCACCACAGAATCCCAGTGACCGGTGGCCTTGCCAAGCCGGGTACCTCCCCAGAACAGCAGAACAACCAGTAGAACAAACAGAATCCCCGGCACCACCAGCCTGCCAAAGGCCCGCATGCAGAGGGCGGTATTGACCCGACAGTGGCTGATACAACGCCAGCAGCCCAGACATTCCGGGTTGTTGACCCTGGTGGCATGCATGACATCAATCCGTGAGGGGCAGACCTGACTGCAGACCCCGCAGGAGACACATTTTTTCAGATCACGCTGCACTGCCAACGGTGAGGCCAGCGAAACCAGGCTTAACAGCGCACCGTAGGGGCAGACAAAACGGCAGAACGGATTGCGCAGTGGAATGGACAGGGCCACCAGTAGCCCCACCACTGCCAGGGTGGTGACGGTGGGCGAGCGGAACAGGTGCAGCAGTTTGACATCTGATATGGCGTGGTAACCACTGGACAGAAAGCCCTGCAGCATCGGCAGGGACCAGGACACCGCACTGAACATAAAAAAAGCCAGCAGCAGGTATTTGACGCTGCGCAGCCCCAGATCAAGCCAGCGGGGGGGCAGCCAGTTGCGTTGCAGTTTGTTGAAGCCCAGTTTCCAAAGCCATTCCGAGACCGTACCCACCGGACAGATCCAGGAGCAGAAGGCCCGCCTGAGCAGTAGCGAAACCAGTATGATCGTGACAAAGATCACCACCGCTGCCGGGTGGATCGGATTAATGCCGCCCCCCTTCAGCCAGGCTGCCGTACCAAACAGGCCGGAGATCGGCAGGAAGGCGTCAACAGCAGCAGGACGTCCCACCGTATCCAGCCCCTGCTGGACCGCCTGAATAAAGCGGTAAAACCTGAATCCGATCAGCAGTGAAAGCCCCAGAAAGGCCAGCTGCACCAGCATCCGCAACGGCTGAACATAACGATCTGACATGGATTACCTCTCACAAAAAACAGGGGCGACGTAATCACGCCGCCCCTGAATATCACTCATGTACCATTGTTGCCAGCTATTCTGCAGTGACGGCAACATACCCAAAGCTGCCATCAGGACGGCGCAACAACAGACGCACCACCTCACCCTTGGCAACCTTTGTTGCCAGTGCGGCAAACCCTTCCAGGCTTTCAACCGGCTGACCATTAAACTCAATAATCAGGTCACCCCGCACCATACCGGCATCTTCAGCAGAAGAGCCAGGTTTTACTTCAGACACCACCACCCCCTTGGCATCCTTCAAACCAAGTTGACGGGCCAGTTCAGGGGTAAGTTCACGGGCACTGATACCGATGCTGGCAGTGGCTGGCTCCCCAATCGGACCAAGCCCGGCCTGCTGGCCAACCACCACAGTCAGCTCAAGCCGCTTGGACTTACGGTAAACCACTGCCTTAACCGACTTACCCACCGGTGTTGAGGCAATGATCTTGGGCAGATCGGTTTCAGCATCAACCGCCTTACCGTCAAACTGCACGATCACATCTTCAACCTTGAGACCACCTTTTTCAGCAGGAGAGCCCTTGATAACATTGGTGACAATCGCTCCTTTGGCAGAAGGCAACCCCAACGACTTGGCAAGTTTCGGTGTCAGAGCGCCAAAATTGACCCCCAGGTAGCCCCGCACCACCTTGCCAGTGGCCTTGAGTTGGTCAGCAACAGTCTTGGCCATATTGATCGGAATCGCAAAGCCGATCCCCTGACCATTGGCAATAATGGCGGTGTTGATACCGATCACCCGGCCTTCACTGCTGAACAGCGGGCCGCCGGAGTTACCGGGGTTGATGGAGGCATCGGTCTGGATATAGTCATCATAGGGACCGCTGCCGATTACCCGGCCTTTGGCACTGACGATACCGGCAGTCACGGTATGGGCCAGACCAAACGGGTTGCCGATGGCCATAACCCACTCACCCACTTCCAGGGCATCACTGTTCCCCAGCTCTGCAAACGGCAGGGCTGCCTTGTCACTGATCTTGAGCAGGGCCACATCAAGTTTATCATCCAGCCCTTTCAGTTCTGCCTTGATCTCACGGCCATCGGACAGCTTGACCATGATCTCATCAGCGCCATTGACCACGTGATTGTTGGTCAGGATAAAACCATCGGCACTGATGATAAAGCCGGTTCCCATCCCCTGCTGCTTGCGGGGCTGCTGCGGTGCCTGCTGGCCGAAAAATTGCCCAAACAGATCAGCAAAAGGATCATTGCCCCTGAACTGGCTACCTGCTCTGGGTTTGATATGTTTGGTGGTACGGATATTGACCACCGTGGGCTTCAGGCGCTTGGACAGCTCAACAAAATCAGGACTGACCGGCTTTGCCTCAGCCTGCCCCGTGGTCAGGACAAACAGGCTTGCAACCGCCAGCATACAAAGCATTACCACATGTCTCAGTTTCATTCTGTAACCTCCATCATTGGTGCAAGACAGCTACTCTGCCTTGAGGGTATAGCCCTGACCACGCACCGTATGAATCAGTTTGCGGTCAAAGCCCTTATCCACCTTTTTTCGCACATAATTGACGTATACATCGATAATATTTGTAAAGGATTCAAAAGAATGGTCCCAGACCTTTTCGGCGATCATGTTACGGGTCACCACGGAACCGGTATTGCGCACCAGAAACTCCAGCAGACCGTACTCCTTGATGGTCAGTTCAATCTCTTTATCACCACGCCAGACCTTACGGCTAATCGGATCTATCCGCAGATCCGCCACCACCAGTTCTGCTCCACGGTCACGACCGACCCGCCGCCCAAGTGCCCGTACCCTGGCTGACAGTTCGGCAAAGGCAAACGGCTTGGTCAGATAGTCATCAGAACCGGCATCCAGACCAGCCACAATGTCATCGGTGGTGTCCCTGGCGGTCAGCATCAAAACAGGAGCCAGCATGCCGGACTGGCGCAGCTCACGCACCACACTAAGCCCGTCCTTGTGGGGCAGCATCACATCAAGGATCAACAGATCATAGGACTCTGTCTGGGCCATCTGAACCGCCTCGTCCCCATCATGCACCGCATCAACCTGGTACCCTTCTTCCTCAAGCCCACGTTTAATGAAGGCTGCCACCTTTTTTTCATCTTCAACCACCAGAACCCGCATAGCTCCCCCTTCCCAGAAAACATCAATGGCTGTTTATTCCGAAAACTGTCCCACCAGACGCCGCAGAATCTCTGAGGCAGATTCCTCGACTGACTTGCAGGTAACATCAATAATCAGCCAGCCCGGATGTCTGCGATAGTACTGACGGCAAAAGGCGATTTCATCTTCCACCTTTTCATAATCGGCATAGCTGTTTTTCATACTCTGGCCCATGTTTACCAGGCGGGAGGTACGGATCTCCACCAGCCGTTTGGGGCTGATCAGCAGACCAACCACCTTGGCCGGATCAATTGCCTCCAGTTCCTCCGGAGGATCAATCCCCTTCACCAGCGGCACGTTGGCCACCTTGTAGCCCTTGTTGGCCAGATACATGGAAAGTGGTGTCTTGGACGAACGGGAAACCCCCACCAACACCAGATCAGCCTTGACCAGACCACGGTTCTCCTGGCCGTCATCATGCTTGACCGTAAAGTTGACCGCCTCCATCCGGCGGAAATAATCGGTATCGATCTGGTGCAGGAGACCGGGGGTGGACTGGGCCACGGTGCCCAAAAAAATGGAGAGGCTGTGCAACAGCGGCGATAGCAGGTCAAAAGCCATCAGACCATGCTCTTCGGCAATGGTATGCACCGCAATCGCCAGGGAAGAATCCACCAGGGTGTAGACCAGCAGGCCTTCATCAGCGGTTACCGTAGCAACCGCCTGCTGCACCTCCTGCTGGTTGCAGACCTTTGCCAGGCGGACAATCCGCACATCACTGCCACCGAACTGGGACAGCGCGGCACGGACAACCCGCTCAGCTGTTTCACCGGTGGAGTCGGACAGCACATAGATTTTTTTCATGGCCTGGCCCCCTGTTAAGACCGATTATTACTTAATGGCTAATTTCTAATGAAAGCTAGTGAGCCACCACTGATTTGTCAAGGTTTTTTGTTGCCTGCATCCCTCTGTTCTGCTACGTTCTGGCCACTTTGGCGGGCTGTTCCGCCTATCAACCGCCTCTAAGGATACTCCTACATGGCTGCAACATGGTACCAAGTCACCTGCGACGTTCCAGCCCCCCTTTCTGAAACCGTGGCTGATTTTCTTTCTGAGCTGTCCGGCTGCGGTGTCTGCACGGAAAACCGGGATGTTGACAGCTTTTCACCGGATGACATTCCTGAACTGGCCATTGCCAGCATCACCTGCTACTTTACCCTGCCCTGCCAGATTGAACAGCAACTGGTACAGATCACCGGCTTTCTTGCTACCCTACCCGGCTACACGCCCATAGTGCCACCCCAGGTTTCCCTGCTGGGTGAAGAAGACTGGGCCACCTCCTGGAAGGCGCACTTTAAGCCGCTTGCCATCGGCCAACGCCTGCTGATTACCCCTTCATGGGAAACAGGCCGTCAGGACGAAGGGCGGGCCGTGATCGTGCTTGACCCCGGCATGGCCTTTGGCACCGGCGGCCACGAAACCACCCGGCTCTGCCTGGAATGCCTTGAAGGTCTGCTGGTGCCCACCCCTTCCAGTATCAAAACCATGAAGATTCTTGACCTGGGAACCGGTTCCGGCATCCTGGCCATTGCCGCTGCCAAACTGGGGGCGGTGCAGATTGATGCCGTTGATATTGATCCCCAGGCGGTCATCGTGGCTGAAGAAAACTGCACCCTGAACAAGGTGGCAGAGCAGGTCAGCTGCAGTACTACCCCCCTTGAACAACTGGGAGACGGCTACCGGATCATCCTGGCCAATATCCTGGCAGAGGAGCTGGTTCGTATGGCCCCCGGCATTGTCAGCCGGATGGCTCCCGGTGGCAGCCTGATCCTCTCCGGTATTCTGGCAGAACGGGAAGAGCTGGTTCGCAACGGCTTTGATCCGTTCCCGCTCAGCTTCGAGGCTTCACTGGCAGCAGGAGAATGGCGCTGTCTGCATTACCGGAGGCTGCCATGAGCGGGCGACGCCGTTTTATTGTCAGCTCCCGCAGCATCCGTGACGGCTATGCCTCCTATGACGGCCCCCAACATCACCACATGGCGCGGGTGCTGCGGCTCAGGTCCGGTGACGAAGTGATGCTGATCGATGAGCAGGGCAGACGCCATCTTGGGGTGATCGACCAGGTGACCCAGGAATGGACGGCGGTACGCCTGACCGAGACCCTTGAGGCATCACAATTCCCGGATGCCCCTGCCATCACCGTTATCCAGGGCCTACCCAAGGGTGAAAAGATTGAGCTGGTGCTGCAGAAGGGGACCGAGCTGGGGGTGAGCGAATTTTCCATCTTCAGGGCAGATCGCTCTGTACCCAAGCTGGCAGGAGACAAACTGCAGGCACGGCAGGAACGCTGGAACCGGATTGTGGCTGAGGCAGCCCGTCAATCAGAACGGTTTGATCAGCCAACGGTCGCCTGGCATCCCTCTGCAGCCGCAGCCGCAGCCGGGGCAGCCAATGCAGAGCTGAAGCTGCTGCTCTGGGAGCGTGGTGCGCCAACCCCACTACGGGAACTGCTGGAGGGGATGCCCCGTCCGGCACGGATCGCCATCGCCATCGGACCGGAAGGGGGCTTTGAGCCGGGCGAAGCGGAAGCGTTTTCGTTCTGGGGCTTTACGCCGGTTACCCTGGGGGAGCGGATACTGAGAACCGAAACAGCTGCCCTTGCCATGACCGCAATTGTGCAGTATAAGTGGGGAGATATTTAGAGCTGCTCCAAGGAGGGTACACCAGATGAGATGTCCTAAATGCGGTTACACCAGCTTTGAAAGCTATGATTCCTGCCGCAAATGTTCAGCAGACCTGACGGAGTTCAAACAGAGTCACGGCATAACCACCCTGATTCTCCCCCCCTCCCTGCGGGCGGAAATGGCTGCCGGGCTGGGGATCGAAACCTCCGCCAATCAGGACGCCTCTCCTGATACCAGCAACGACATGTTCAGTTTTGATCTGCCCACGGAGCAGCAACCAGCAGCAGCCCAGGCTGCAGCACCATCACCGTTCTCCTTTGACGATGCTCCGGCTGCCCCTTCCTTTGCTGCACCGGCAGCAAGCGCACCGGATCCTTTTGCTTCCCTGATGACCAATTCACCCCAGCCCGCAGCCGCGCCACCGCAGGCTCCTGCGCAGGGTTTTGAGATGAACAGCTTCTCCTGGGACGATACCCCGACCCCCGGCGAAGCAGGCAACCCTGCAGCTGACGGTGGAAAAAAGGCTGAAGATGACGACTTCAACAGCCTCTTTGGGGACCTGGGCGATTCAGACAAAAAATAAGTAGCACCTACCGATATCATCGTTTCTTTTTTTTGAGCGGGGGGTTCCCCGCTCTTTTTCGCTGTTGTGATGGAGTGGCATTCCTGTGGCACCGCGCGTACGCATCCTTTCAGAATCCCTTGCCAACAAAATAGCCGCCGGTGAGGTGGTTGAGCGACCTGCCTCAGTGGTGAAAGAGCTGCTGGAGAACGCTCTGGATGCCGGTGCAACCGATATCCGGCTGGAGATCAACGCCGGTGGACGCCGCATGATCCGGGTTATTGACAACGGCCACGGCATGTCCCGGGAAGACGCCCTGCTGGCCCTGGAACGCCACGCCACCAGCAAGATCACCTCTGACCATGACCTTGAGGCGATTGCCACCCTGGGCTTCCGGGGTGAGGCACTGCCTTCCATCGCCTCGGTATCCCGTTTACGCCTTAAAAGCCGCACCAGCGACAGCATTGAGGGAACAGAGATCGCCCTTGAAGGGGGGATTGTCCGCTCTGTCACTGCCTGCGGCATGGCAGTGGGGACCGAACTGACCGTGGAACAGCTCTTTTTCAACACCCCTGCCCGACTGAAGTTCCTGCGCAGTGCCGAGACCGAGGCAGCCCATGTGGGCGACCTGATGGTCCGGATGGCCATTTCCCGCCCTGATGTCTCCTTCAGCTACCTTAATGACGGACGGGAGATAGTACGGGTCAGCCCGGCAACTCTGCAGCAACGCCTGCAAAAACTGGTGGCCAAAGATGCACCCCTGTTTCCGGTAGAAGGAGAGACCGCAGCAGCACGCATCAGCGGTTTTTTGGCAGCGCCGTCAGTAGCCCGCTCAACCACCGCAGCCATGTTCACCTACATCAATGGCAGGTTTGTCAGGGATAAGGTCATCCAGCATGCCATCATGCAAGCCTTTCGCCCGATCCTTGAGAAGGGGCGCTACCCGCTGGTGGCACTGTTTATTGAACTGGCCCCGGATGAGGTCGATGTCAATGTCCACCCCACCAAGCATGAGGTCCGTTTCCGCCGTCAAAGCCAGGTCCACGACACCATTCAGGGGGTACTGGAAGAGGTCCTGCGTGAATCCCCCTGGCTGCAACGCCGAGAAGTACCGCCATCTCCTGCAAAGGCGTATGGCCATACGTCCCTACAGCCCTATCAAGCCGGGGTTCAGCAGGCGCTGGACCGTTTTATGGCAGCATCCCCAACAGTGGCGCCACGGGTCTACGAACCTGCTGCACCGTACCAGCCGCCACCGGAACAACCAGCTACATCGACAACAGTCTGCGGTTATTTTTCAGGCCTGAGCATTATCGGCCAGTTCCGTGCAGCCTACATCCTCTGTCAGGCAGATGACCGCTTGGTTATTATTGACCAGCATGCTGCCTATGAACGGGTCCGCTTTGAGCAGCTTAAGGCCAGCTTTGCAACTGGAGGGATTGAATCCCAGCGTCTACTGCTGCCGGATACCCTGGAACTTTCCTTTAGCGAAGCAGACACCGTCCGTCGCTACCTGAACATCCTGGAACCGCTGGGGTTTGAGCTGGAGGAGTTTGGCGGCCAGACCTGGCGGATTAATGCGGTGCCCCGAATTGTGTCAGAGCAGGATCATTGCGGCCTGCTGCGCGACCTGCTGGCCGAGCTGGCCGAACAGGGCAGCAGTGCAAGCTTTGATCTGCTGCGGGATGAACTGCTGGCCAGGGTTGCCTGCCATAGTGTTGTTCGAGGCACGCACCCCCTGGACCGCCGTCAGATGGAAGAACTACTGAAGGCGATGGATGCCACCGACTTTTCGGCCCACTGCCCCCATGGACGGCCGGTTTCCCATGAGATCCCTCTGCGGGAGCTGGAAAAGTTTTTCAACCGGACATGAAACCGCGTCTGCTTGTCATTGCGGGACCGACCGCCTCCGGTAAATCTGCCCTGGCCCTTGACCTGGCAGAGCAGCTGAACGGTGAAATCATCTGCGTTGATTCCCTGACCGTCTATCGCGGCCTTGCCATCGGCAGTGCCAAGCCAACCCCGGAGCAACAGCAGCGGGTCCCCCATCATCTGCTGGATATCTGTGAACCGACTGATCCGTTTACCGCATCTGATTTCAGGACAGCTGCTGCAGCTGCGATTCAGGAGATCACCGGGCGGGGCAAGCGCCCGATACTGGCCGGTGGCACTGGCCTGTACCTACGCAGCCTGCTGCGGGGATTGAACAAGGCACCGGGCGAAGACCCTGCCCTGCGCGAGCTACTTCGGAAACGGCTGGAGCTTGAAGGGGGAGAAGCACTGCTGGCAGAGCTGGCCAAAGTGGACCCGGATACTGCGCAGCGATTGCACCCCAACAACCGCAACCGGATTATCCGTGCCCTTGAGGTCTTTCAGACCGCCGGCATTCCGCTGTCACAGCTTCAGGCAGAGCACGGTTTTTCCGATAGCCCCTACCATGCGCTGCAGTTTTGCCTTGATCTGCCTCGCCCGGAGCTGTACCAGCGAATTGATGACCGGGTTGATGCCATGCTTGCCGCCGGTCTGGTGGCTGAGGTAGAGGGATTGCTGCAATCCGGTGTACCGGCAGACTGCAAGCCGTTGCAGGCCATCGGCTACAAAGAAGTGGTTTCGTACCTGCAGGGTGAGTTTGATCAAATTGAGATGGCACGGCTGATCAAACGTAACACCCGCCATTTTGCCAAACGTCAATTAACCTGGTTCAGGAGTGAGCCGGAGATGCTGTGGGTTGCATATCCGGAAAACTCTGCTACTATCCATTCTGCTGCAGCCACGTTCTTCGCCTAAAGGAGAAAGAAGATTATGTCCAAAGCCCCCTTTAACATCCAGGACCAGTATCTGAATCAATCCCGTAAAGAACGGGTCAAAGTGGCTGTCCGGATGATGTCCGGTGAGTCGCTTGAAGGCCACATCAAGTCGTTTGACAACTTTTCACTGCTACTGGATGCCGGTGGTGATATCCTGATCTACAAACATGCCATAGCCACCATTACCTCGGTTGACGGCACCTTCCGCCTGCACCATCACCCTTAAACCTTACAGATGGCGGGTTTTACCCGCCATCCCCATACCAACCAGAAACCATTCAATGCACGGACTTTTGATAGAAACAGTGGAGCCCGGTTCTCCGGCAGATCGTGCCGGACTACAACCGGGCCAGCAACTGCTGGAGATTGACGGCACCCGTCTGCGGGATCTGATCGATTACAGCTGGCTGGCCAGTGATGAAGAGGCCGAGCTTACCCTGGCCAATGCTGATGGCCAGCTGCAGACAGTGCTGCTTGAACCTGAACCGGGTGAACCGCCCGGACTGACCTTTGCCCCGCCTGAACCGAAACGCTGCGGTAACAACTGCATCTTCTGTTTTGTGCATCAGCTACCCAAAGGGCTGCGGAAGCCCCTGTATGTAAAGGATGAGGACTATCGCCTCTCCTTTTTGCAGGGCACCTACGTAACCCTTAGCAACCTGAAGCCGACAGAGCTGCGTCGGATCATCAAGCAACGCCTTTCACCGCTCTACATCTCGGTTCATGCCGTTGACCCGGCTGTGCGTGAGAAACTACTGGGCAGGACAAATATTCCGCCGATTCTGGAACAGCTGAAAGAGCTGGCCAAGGCGCGGATAGAGTTGCACACCCAGGTGGTACTCTGTCCCGGTGTCAATGACGGGGCCATCCTTGAACAGACCGTCACTGAGCTGGCAAACCTGTATCCGGCGGTTCGATCCCTGGCAGTGGTGCCGGTTGGCCTGACCGAACATCGACAACGCCTGCCTGAACTCACCCCGGTTGATCGAGACTACGCGGCAACGTTTCTGGACAGTTGGCTCCCCCGCATGCGGGCCGTTAACAAACAGCTGGGTGAGGCCTTTCTGCAACTGGCGGATGAGTTCTTCCTCAAGGCAGATTATCCCTTCCCGTCACTTAAAGAATACGGTGACCTGCCCCAGTGGGAAAACGGGGTTGGCATGGTGGCCTGGTTTTTAAAGGATGCTGCAGCGGTACTGAAACGGGCCAAACCGTTGCCGCCACGTACGGCAACCGTGGCTACCGGTCAGTCATCAATCGGTTTTGTCAGCAGCTTTCTGGCAGACCTGGGCGAGAAAACCGGCTGTGCCTTAACAGCAGCAGCCATCCCTAATCAGCTGTTTGGCACCAGCGTCACCGTGACCGGGTTAATTTGTGGCAGTGACATTATTACTGAACTGCAGGGTAAACCGTTAGGGCAGACACTGCTGATTCCAGAGGTCATGCTGAAAGAGGGGGAAGGCTGCTTTCTTGACAACCTGACACCGGCAGACCTCAGTCGCGAACTCGGGGTAGCGGTCATCCCCTTTGAACCGTCCCCTGGCGGGCTGTACAAGGCCTTGAAGGGCCTGACCCCCAGAAAGTTAAAGCTGGCGCACGTTACCGGCACTACACGCTGATTTTAGTTTTCATCCACTACGTAAAGGATCCCTTGGTATGAAAAAAACCATCATCTGCCTGCTGAGTCTTACCGCCCTGCTGGCTGGCTGTTCACACACGGTTGAGGTGGCAAAGTACCGGGAGGCCGCCATGGACCAAGCTGTGGCAGAGATACTTCCGCCCCAGCATGTTATTGAGAAAAAACAGCCCAAAGTTGCCATTTTGCCGCTTGGAGAGCCGTTTGAGTACAGTGGCCGCCTAAGCCCTGGCGCCCAGGAAGGACTGACCCAGATTGCATCAAAAGGCTGCGGCATGGAGGTTGTTGAACGAAGCCAGGCCCAGAAACTTTTTGATGAGAAAAAATTTGTCTGGTCACTGGACATGGCCGCTGATTTTTCAGAAATAACCAGCATGGTCCAGGGGATTGATTATGTTGTGCTTGGCTCCATAACCAACCCGGTGGCACGGGCTGAATTTATACCGAGCCAAACAACCTGCGACAATAAGGGGAAATGCACAACCACCAAAGCATCATGCACAATCAAGGGAAGTGCCACCGTCAACATCCGCGTCATAAACGCCTCAACCGGCAGCATTGCCCAGGCATTTGAACCGTTCAGGGGCAGTGTCAGCAACAACACAACAGCAGAGGTACGACATGAATGCCGGGTTCGTAACGCGACAACGGTTATTAACCAAGCGGTAGCCAACGCGACAAGTAAAGCAAAACGACCTTTTATTGAAGCGTTTCCACGCTACGGTTATCTGTACAAGACCATGACCGGTCCCGATGGAACCCGCATTGCCTATGTCAATATCGGGAGACGGGACGGGGTTAAGGGGGGCGATGACGTTGAACTGCTCCGCTATATCAAGGAGGTTGACCGGGTACGCAAGACCGAACGGCTGACTACACAGAAGATTGCCGATGTCACCATTGCCGACACTGACCTGCAAGATGACCGGAGTATTATCATCATACCAGAGGAATACTCCAACCTGATCATGCCCGGACTGGCGGTTAAAACAAAGTACAACAGCAGCTTTTTCTGGTGATGTTCTGACCAGTCACTGCACATCATGCAAGAAGGGCCGGTGATCTCTCACCGGCCCTTCTTTGTTCAGCTCGTATAAAACCTCTACTCCACCAGTTTGGCAGAGATAATGGTGATCGGCTCCAAGGGCACATCACCGTGACCAGCCTTGTTGCCGGTCTTGACCTGACGCATCTCATCCACCACGTCCATCCCCTCGACCACCTGACCAAAGACGCAGTAGCCGAAATCATCCTGGCGCTTGCCCTTGTTATCCAGAAAGGCATTATCAACGGTGTTGATAAAGAACTGTGAGGTGGCCGAATCAACCAGTGCCGTACGGGCCATGGCCACGCTGCCGCGAACGTTTTTAAGCCCGTTCTGAGCTTCGTTCTTAATGGCAAACTTGGTCTTCTTGGGCTGCATATCCACATCCATACCGCCACCCTGAATCATGAAATCCTTGATCACACGGTGGAAGATCAGCCCGTCATAGTAACCGTCCTTCACATAGCCCAGAAAGTTTTTAACGGTAATTGGTGCCTTTTCCTTATTCAGTTCAAGGGTAATGTTTCCCTTACTGGTTTCAAGCAACACTTTGGGGTTCGTTTCTTCTGACATCTCTCGCCTCCTGCCACCGACACTGCGGTAGGTATGAAATTTAGATTATTTTGTATAGCATACCGTTACCCACCAGAAAAGGTAATTTGAACTCTTTGACAGGACCGTCACCTTTCGCTACCCTGTCTCGCCATGCGCAGCCTTGAGAACACCATCATCCGCCTCCTGAAACAGAAACCGTTCTACGGACACCTGCTGTTACAACTGCGGCGCGTCCCTCTGCAAGGCCGTGACCGCTCCGTTGCCATCACCGTCCGGGACGGCATACCGATCCTGTCGGTTAACGACGCATCGTTCAACAACTTCACCCCACCGGAACAGGAAGCGTTGCTGGAGCACCTGCTGAAACATCTGCTCCACCTGCATCCGCTACGCCGACGGGAACGGAATCCCCATGACTGGGATGTGGCCTGCGATCTGGCCATCAACCCGAGTATTGACGGCCTGCCAGGCGAGGCGCTGTATCCACAAAACTTCAGGATGGAAACAGGGCTGTCTGCTGAGGAATACTACGACCTGATCGTCCCCCCCTTTGACATGGGCAACCTGGAAGGCAGCGGTGCAGGCAGGGCAGAACAGGCCAGCAGCGGGATTGATGGCGCTGGGCCTGGGCAGCAACTGCACGAGGCAGAAACCATTGACGATCACGAGGCCTGGCAGGATAGCGATGGCACGCCGCTGACCCTGGCAGAAGAGATGCTGCGCAGCATGGTGCAGGATGCCCTGCGGGGCAGTGATGGTGAGACCCCGGCAGATATCCGGTCGGTGTTGGATAGCCTGCTGCACCCGGCGCCGATCCCCTGGCGCCAGATTCTGCGCCAGTTCATTGCAACCGCTGGCAGAACCGGCCATAGCAGCACCTGGATGCGGGAACACCGGCGTTTTTCCCACCAGACACCGGGGGTACGCAAACGGCGTAAGCTGAACCTGCTGGTGGGAATTGATGTCAGCGACTCCACTAACATCGTGGCGCTACGGGAGGCCTTTGCAGCGGAACTGGTCAATCTGGCCCGTGGTCGGGACTGCAGCATCACAGTCCTGTACGCCAACAGCCGGATTCAGCAGATTGAGACTTTCAATAGTTCCTCATTTGTGGCCCAACGGTATGATGGCGGCGGTTTTACTGACCTGCGTCCGGTCTTTGAGTATGCGCAAACCATGCATCCGTTGCCTGCTGCCATAATTTATCTGACTGACGGTATCGGCCCGGTACCGGAGCAGATGACCTTTCCTACCCTGTGGGTGCTGACCCAGGAAGGGGAAAAACCGGCCCCCTGGGGAGTGGAACTCAGGTTGACGGTATGATGAACTTACCCCCCGTTTTCTGAACAAACCCATCCTTCACCATTCCCTCCAGAATCCGCGCAAGCCGTTCTGTCTCAACATCCAGCTCTTTTTGCATGGCACGGACAGTCATCCCGCTAGAGCCAAGCAACAACCGCAACACCGCCCCCCGGATCTGACGGTCTGAACCTTCAAACCTGCTTTGAACGGTATGATGCCGACTGCGCCGCGATGGATTGGGAAAGCGACGTTTCAGATCACTGCCGTAATCCATCAGGGCATTGTACCAGTCACGAGGGTTGGCCTGGTCCAGTACCGCAGTTGCAACCGGTAGCAGCTGTTTATCGGTGATCCCTTCCTGATCGGCAAAGAAGAAATGCAGCAGTACGGCCCGGATATTGGTTTCAAGAAAGATCTGCGGCCGGTTAAAGGCAAAGCAGGCGACAGCTCCGGCAGTGTAGGGACCGATGCCAGGCAGCTGCTGCAACAGGACAGGATCATCCGGGATACTGCCGTCCCACTGCTCCACAATCATCCGGGCTGCCCGCTGCAGGTTCAGGGCGCGACGGTTGTAGCCCAAGCCCTGCCAGGCTGCCAGCAGATCAGGGACCGGGGCTCCAGCAAGAGTTTGGGGATCAGAAAACTGCTGAATAAACGCAGTAAATTTAGGGATCACCCGATCCACCTGGGTCTGCTGTAGCATAACTTCTGACACGAGTACACGATAGGGATCAGTGCCATCACGCCAGGGCAGGTCACGGCGATGCTCAGCATAGTAGCTGTACACAAGCTGCTGTAACAGCTTCACAGGGCCATCAGCCACCCCTTGTTCACCGACAGAGCGTTTCAGCTCCAATTCTGCAGGTGTGTCTTTGCCAACCGGCCAGAGCTGCATCTCATGCTTGCAGTCAGGCACTGCTTTCAGGTAGGCTGCTTGCAACTGTTCTGTTTGAGAGGATGACATGGAGACACCTTTACAACCAATGACCGATGATTCTGTCCGTGAACTATTGGAGGCTGCCGGGGCCCAGGTAATGGCCCGTTCAGGCCGTTCTGAACACTACAGCGCCCCCCGCGAATTTTCTTTTGAAGCCAAGGCGATCTTTCCCAACGGCATGGGAATGCATGTTGTTGCCCGTCAGTTCAACTACCGCGACCCCTGGGAGGCAACCGGCCGGGTCAATGATCTGGTGGATGTCATGCTACTGCGAGACGGAGCATTAACCCCGCTTCCCAAAGGGTATCCCTTCTTTCAGGGGATAGACGAGGAGTGTGGCGTGGATGAAACCGTCCTCAAAGAGATCATCGCCTGTGTCAGCGGCGTCAATGTCAAACTGTATGAGTTGCAACGGATCACCGGTGATCTGAACTGAGCCGAACAAGCAAGGGGCACCTGAATTCAGGTGCCCCTTGCCAATGCTATCATTCAGGTTACAGCGCCTGTTATGAACGATGTTTTTCGCTGAACCCCTTGAAACCACCCTGGGGCTGAGGTATCGGCTTCCGCTTTGGCGCGGTCATATCCCAGACAATTTTGGAAAGTGATTTTTCCACCGGGAAAAGGGCCAGGGCAAACAGAAACAGGAGCATAAAAACCCCGAAGAAGCATGCCAGCATGATTACCACAACCATAATTGCTTCTACAAACAACGGCATGGGCTTCCTCCTGTTCTGATTCAAGCTGTGTTTATACTAGCACATAATCATGCCAGTTTCCAATCAGGCTTTTAAAACAGCTAAACCATCCGACTAGTTATCAGCAACAAGCTGCTGCCGCCGTTCTTCCTTAAACATATCCAGAGCGATCAGAGCAACCCCGACACAGATCAGGGAATCTGCCACGTTAAAGGCTGGCCAGTGGTGGGTCTTCCAGTAGACATCCAGAAAATCGATCACCTCACCCATTCGTACCCGATCAATCAGATTGCCGATGGCACCGGAAAAGATCATGGCCAGACTGGCCTGGGCCAGTTTTTGATCGTCACGCATCTTCTTCAGCGCAACCACAATAACAACAGCAGCCACCAGCGTCACCCCGATAAAAAACGGCAAACGCCAGGAGGCATCAGAGAGAAAACTAAAGGCAGCCCCCCGGTTACGCAGATAGGTAAAACTGAACAGACCGTTAATCACCGGGATGGACTGATGCAGGGCCATAACCCGGTCCACATACAGCTTGGTGGCCTGATCAACCACAAGGCCGACAATCGCAATAATGGAAAAGATCCCCCAACGGTTCATGCTATATCACCGCTGCAATACATTTCGGGCAGATGGTGGGGTGTTCTGCATTGCCGCCCAGCTCTTCACTGTAGCACCAGCAACGCTCACACTTCTCACCCGGCGCCTTTTCCACCAGCACCTTCAAACCCTCAACAACCGTACCTTCATAGGCATCGCCAGACAACTCTTCAACAAGGTCCAAACAAGAGACAATGCAGATCGCCCGCAGTTTATCCAGATAATCGTTCATAAAGGCGATGGTTTCCGGTGGGGCTGACAGACTGACTGCTGCATCCAGGGGATGACCGATGGTCTTTTCCACCCGCTTCAGCTCCAGTGCCTTGAGTACATCGGCCCGCACTTCAAACAGCCGGGCCCAGGTTTCAGCCAGCTCTTCATCCTTGTGCTCCGGTGCCGATTTGGGAAAAGCGGACAGATGTACGCTGGCCTCACGTTCACCCGGCAGGAACTGCCAGATCTCATCAGCGGTAAAGGAGATCAGCGGTGCCAGCAGACGGGTCAGGGTATCGGTGATCAGATACATGGCGGTCTGGCTACTGCGACGCTCATGGGCATCCTTACGGCTGGTGTAGAGGCGGTCCTTAAGGATATCCAGGTACAGGGCGCTCAGTTCTACGGTACAGAAGCCATTGACTGCCTGATAGATGCTGTGGAATTCAAAATCTGCGTAGGAAGCCAGCACCCGTTCCTTAAGCAGTTCAAGGTGATGCAGGGCCAGACGATCGATCGGCATCATCTCGGCAAACGGTACACTGTCAGCGGCCGGATCAAAATCATTCAGGTTGCCCAGCATAAAGCGGCAGGTGTTACGAATCCGGCGGTAGGCCTCTGCCACCCGGTTCAGAATTTCTTCCGAGATCCGGTTATCATCACGGTAGTCCTGGGCTGAACACCAGAGCCGCAAGACATCGGCCCCGAACTTCTTGATCACATCCTCAGGCGCCACCACGTTACCCATGGATTTACTCATCTTGCGCCCCTGACCATCAAGCACAAAACCGTGGGTCAGCACAGACTTGTAGGGGGCAACGCCACGGGTACCAACAGACTCCAGCAGGGAGGAGTGGAACCAGCCGCGATGCTGGTCACTTCCTTCCAGATAGAGGTCAGCAGGTGACGAGAGCTTGGGATTGGGCTCCAGCACTGCAGCATGGGAAACGCCGGAATCAAACCAGACATCTAGGATGTCATTCTCTTTTTCAAAGGCGGCCCCGCCGCACTTGGGACAGGTGGTTCCGGCAGGCAGCAGCTGGCTAGCCTCCCACTCAAACCAGACATCAGAGCTGTGCTGCTTGAACAGCTCAGCCACATGATCCATGGTGGGACCGTCAGCCAGAAACTCGCCGCAGTCAGTACAAGAAAAGGCAGTGATCGGCACACCCCAGGAGCGTTGGCGGGAGATACACCAGTCAGGCCGGTTCTCCACCATGCCGTAGATCCGGTCGCGACCCCACTTGGGAATCCACTGTACCTTGTCAATCGCCTCAAGGGATTTTTGACGCAGCTGATTGGCATTCATGGAGATGAACCACTGCTCAGTGGCCCGGAAGATGATCGGCTTCTTGCAGCGCCAGCAGTGGGGATAGGAGTGGGAGATCTTGCTGACACCCACCAGCGCCCCTACCTCCTGCAGCTTCTCAATTACCTTGGGATTGGCCTCAAAGACCTTTTCTCCGCCAAACAGCTCAAGGTTGCCGATATATTTGCCGTGGTTATCCACCGGGTTGTAGATCTCCAGCCCTTCCCGCAGACCAAGCTCGTAGTCATCCTGACCATGGCCAGGGGCGGTGTGGACGCAACCGGTACCGGCCTCAAGGGTAACATGCTCCCCCAGCAGGATAATGGAGTCACGGTCGTAAAAGGGGTGTTTGCAACGCTTACGCTCCAGCAGACCAGCCTTAAAGGTGGCAACGGTCTCACCGGACAGGCTGTTGGCAGCCAGGAACTGATCCTTCAGCCCTTCAGCCACGATCAGTAGTTGACCATCAACCTCAACCGCGCAGTAATCATGTTCAGGATGCATGGCTATGGCCAGGTTGGCCGGGATGGTCCAGGGGGTGGTGGTCCAGATCACCACAAAGACCGGTTTGCCAGCCAGGGCCGGGACAGCAGCAGAAACATCATCCTGCAGGACAAACTTGACAAAGATGGACGGCGAGGTGTGATCAGCATACTCAACCTCGGCCTCAGCCAGGGCGGTCACACAGGAAGAGCACCAGTGTACCGGTTTTTTGCCGCGATACAGTCCGCCGTTGTGGGCAAACTTGGCCAGCTCGGCAGCGGTCAGCCCCTCATACTCATTGGTCATGGTCATGTATGGGTTGTCCCAATCCCCCAATACGCCCAGACGCTTGAACTCTTCTTTCTGGATATCAATAAATTTCTTGGCATAGATACGGCATTCCTTACGCATCTCAGCCTTGGTCATCTGGTGTTTCTTGGACCCCAGGTTTTTCTCCACCTGCAGCTCAATCGGCAGACCATGGCAATCCCAGCCCGGCACATAGGGAGCATGGAACCCTTCCATCCGCTTGACCTTCAGTACAATATCCTTCAGGGTCTTGTTCAGGGCATGACCGATATGGGTGTGGCCGTTGGCATAGGGAGGGCCATCATGCAGCATATAAACCGGCTTTTCCTTGCCGGCCGCCTCAATCATTCCGTACAGATCCAGCTCCTGCCAGCGCTTAAGAAGCTCCGGCTCACGCTGATACAGATTGGCCTTCATCGGAAAATCGGTCTGGGGTAGGTTCAGGGTTGCTTTGTAATCCATTATCTATTCTCCACAGTAAGCTGCTAAATTTGTCTAAACTACCGGCATCTTAACGTCAAGTCAAGGGGATAGCGAATCGTCACCTGACACACAGCCTGTTTTCTCCCTTGCATTCAACTGCTTGTTCTGATAATTTTTCAGGTCCTATTTATAGTGAAAGGATTCCAACTATGTTTAAAATATTTGACTCCCTGTTCGGGATGTTTTCCAACGACCTGGCCATTGACCTGGGTACTGCCAACACACTGGTATACCTGAAAGGTAAAGGTATTGTGGTTCGTGAGCCTTCGGTGGTTGCCGTACAGAAGATGCCCACCGGCCAGCAGAAGGTGCTGAAGGTCGGGATGGAGGCCAAGCAGATGCTGGGCCGCACACCCGGTTCCATCACCGCCATCCGCCCGATGAAGGACGGCGTTATTGCCGACTTTGACATCACCGAAGAGATGCTGCGTTACTTCATCCACAAGGTACACAACCGTAAGACCCTGGTCCGCCCCCGGATCGTGATCTGCGTCCCCTCCGGCATCACCCAGGTGGAAAAGCGGGCGGTCAAGGAATCGGCCGAGTCTGCCGGTGCCCGCGAGGTCTACCTGATTGAAGAGCCGATGGCAGCTGCCATCGGTGCAGGCCTGCCGATCACTGAGGCCAGCGGCAACATGATCGTTGATATCGGTGGTGGTACTACTGAAGTTGCGGTGATCTCCCTGGCCGGTATCGTCTATTCCCAGTCAACCCGCATGGGTGGTGACAAGATGGATGAGGCGATTGTCCAGTACATCAAGCGCAAGTACAATCTTCAGATTGGTGAGCGGATGGCTGAGGCGATCAAGATCGAGATCGGTGAAGCCTACCCCGGCCCAGAGGTCCTGACCATGGAGGTCAAAGGGCGCGACCTGGTATCAGGCATCCCCAAGACCATCGAGATCAACTCTGACGAGATCCGTGACGCCCTCAAGGAAGCGGTTAACGCCATTGTGGATACTGTCCGGCAGTGCCTTGAGCGTACCCCGCCTGAACTGGCTGCCGATATCGTTGACAAGGGTATCTTCCTGGCCGGTGGCGGCGCCGGACTGCGTAACCTGGACGTGCTGCTGCGCGAGATCACCAAGGTGCCGGTGCTGATTGCAGAGAATCCACTGGACTGCGTTGTTCTGGGATCAGGTAAGGTACTGGATGAACTGCACCTGCTGAAGCGCGTTGCTGTTACGTCCTAAAATCACCTATTGTCACGTCAGTACGTTTTTCAACATCTACTCAAAAGGGTGGGCGATGCCCACCCTTTCTGTTAGCCCCCTATGACCTCTCCCACGCTTGACATCATAGTTCCGGTCTGGAACCACCCGACTGAAGCCCGGGCCTGCCTTGTTTCGATTCTGGACTGTGCTGCAACGGCTCGCTTAATCATCATTAACAATGGCTGTGACCGCGCTACCGAATTAATGCTGGAGGAATTTTCCGACCATCTGGGTGATCGCGCAATCTACATGACCATGGAACGCAATATCGGTTTTGTTCCGGCTGTCAACCGTGCCCTGAACCGCTCTGATGCTGACTGGTCCGTAATCGTACGCCCCACCGGGACTCTTACAACTGAATGTTACCAACAGATTCTGGAGACAACAGCAAAAGAGTGTGCGGGCATCATTACCCCCCATTGCCCTTCAGAACATCCACTTCCGGCCAGGCTCCTTAAAAGCGACTGCAGCTGTCTTGAAACCTGCGAAATCAGCTTTGCGCTGCTCGCCCTCTCCCACACAATGCGCACCACCATCGGACTTTTTGATGAGGAGATGGATGGAGGCACCTGGTGTCTGCAGGATTACCGCCATCGGGCGGATGCCCATGATTTCAGAACCTACCTGCTCCCCAAAGTTGCTGCCCTGGGAGAACCAATCACCATCTTTGGCTCCCGCGAACGCCGCCGCATAATGGATGAGGCTGCCATCACCACCTTCAGGCAACGCTGGGGAGCTCAACAGCAGCTTGCACTGTATCTCCCCAAGGATACCGATGAGCACACACTGAAAGAGACGCTGGAGCTACTGCATGCTGCGGCACGCCATGGTCACCGTCTTAATCTTTTTCTGCATCGCCGTCAGTATACGCAGGCGCTCCAAAGCGGTGCGGCATGTCTGCACAGTGGCATAACTCTCCACAGACTGCCGTTGCTTACTCCCCTTAAAAGTCTGGCGCGCAGCATGGAAACGCTGAAGCTTCAGTATCCACAGCTTCAACCTGTTTGCGGTCTGGACGGCATTCCGTTTCCCGGTTATGATAACGCACTACCCACTGCCCTGTTGCAGCAACTTGCAAAGCCGTAAGGAGGTTTCCCATGCAGCAGTTCGTCACCAAACAACTACAGGACCATCAGGCACTGTTTCACAAGATAGAAACAGAACTGGCCACACCGATTGCACACCTGGCTGAACGCCTGATTGAGACCCTTAAAATTGGCAACAAACTGATGATCATGGGTAACGGCGGCTCGGCGGCCGATGCCCAGCACTTTGCCGGAGAGATTGTCAGCCGCTTCAGAATGGAGCGCCCCGGTCTGCCTGCCATCTCCCTTTCAACCGACACCTCCGTTATTACCGCAATCGGCAACGACTATGGCTTTGAGCGGATCTTCTCCCGCCAGGTAGAAGCACTGGCTGCGCCCGGTGATGCAGTCATCGGCATCTCCACCAGCGGCAACTCCCCCAACGTGCTCAAAGCCCTGGAAGTGGCCCGCGAGGCAGGCTGCACCACCATCGGCCTACTGGGTAAAGATGGCGGCAGCATCAAGGCGGTCTGCGATATTCCGCTGATCATCCCTTCAAACGACACACCACGGGTGCAGGAAGGCCACATCACCGTGATCCACATCCTCTGCGACCTGATCGAACAGGGCCTGTTCGGTATTTTTGCCCGGGAAGGACTGTAGGCCATGGACCGAAAGACCGTTGAATCACTGTTTCAGCGAGCCACCAGTCTGAAATGCCTGGTGGTAGGCGACCTGATGTTGGACGAGTACCTGTGGGGTAAGACCGACCGTATCTCACCGGAGGCGCCGGTTCAGGTGGTGGATGTACTACGTGAAGATCTGAGACTGGGCGGTGCAGGTAACGTGGCCAACAACCTGCTTGCCCTGGGCTGTCAGGTTACGGTGGCATCGGTGATTGGTGAGGACGAAAATGGCTGGGCATTGCTAAAATCGTTCAGTCGGCAAGGGATCGACACAACCCCGATCTTTCAGGAAGCTGGCCGCCGCACCGGGCGCAAGACACGGGTAATCGCCTCCAATCAGCAAATTGTGCGGATTGACCGTGAATCCCGCGAACCGCTTTCAGAGCAGGTCGAACAACAACTGGTTGGCTGGCTGCAGGAACATATAACCGGTTTTGATGTACTACTGGTATCAGACTACCTCAAAGGGGTGCTGACACCAGCAGTACTGACAGCTATCACTGCCACTGCTACAGAACGCAAGATTCCGGTTCTGGTTGACCCCAAGGGGACTGACTACAGCAAATACCATGGCGCCACCTGCCTGACCCCCAACCGTAAAGAGGCAGAGGCAGCATCAGGCGTACCGATTCGTGACCAGGAAAGCCTGAACAGGGCTGCTGAAACCCTGATGTCACAGCTGGAACTGGACAACCTGCTGATCACCCGCAGCGAAGAGGGGATGTCACTGTTCTGCGGCAATGGCGAAACCGTCCATATCCCCACCGTAGCCCGCGAAGTCTTTGATGTCACCGGCGCCGGTGATACCGTACTGGCCCTGCTGGCCTGCGGCCTGGCTGGCGGCCTGCCGCTGGCCGAGGCAGCACGGTTGGCCAATGTTGCCGCAGGAATCGCGGTGGCTAAACTAGGTACCTCCACCGTCACCCCGACCGAGATTATCACTGCGGTTTCCCTTGAACACCGCGACAGTGACAGCAAGATCAAAAACCGCGAGGTACTGGCTGAGATCATTGCCGGAGAGCGTGCCAAAGGAAAGCGGGTGGTCTTTACCAATGGCTGTTTTGATCTGCTGCATGCCGGACATGTCAAATACCTGCAGGCCGCCCGCCGCCTGGGTGATCTACTGGTCCTGGGCCTGAACAGTGATGCCTCGGTACGACGCCTGAAAGGCCCTAAACGCCCGCTGATTGATGAAGAAGAGCGGGGCCACCTGATGGCCGCCCTGGACTGCATTGATTATGTCTGCCTGTTTGAGGAGGACACCCCGCTGGAGTTGATTACCGCCCTGAAACCGCAGATTTTGGTAAAGGGTGGTGACTACACACCAGAGGGGGTGGTGGGCAAAGAGGTGGCGGAGTCATACGGAGGCAGAGTGGAGCTGATTCCATTCGTGGACGGCAAATCAACCACCAACATCATCGAAAAGGTGCTTGAGCGATATACCGACGACCAGTAAACAAAAAAGGCGACCAACCAGGCCGCCCTTTTTACTTCTATTTTCGCACAATAAAGAGCCTGTTAACGCACGAGGCGTCGTACCACCCTCCCCACCACAATCGGATAGGTCATGTTATTGTTGGGGTCAATAATATCCGGCGGGCAACATTCGTTATCACATTTAGCCAGAAACGTTCCATCAGGATTACGGAACACGCGGCGCACCATCATCATGCCATCAGCATACCGCAGCATCAGACAACCGCCATTGATAGTGGTCTTGATACCGGCATCAACCATCACCAGATCACCATCCTGCAGCCAGGGGGCCATATTATCCCCCAACACCTTGACCAGCAGAAAGTTTTCCGGCGCAACCCCCAGAGAATGATTAAGCCAGTTAAGGCCGGGGGCAAGCACATCAACAATCTGCGGCGATACAAAAGATGTCTGTACTTCACCATTATCCGAGCGCTGGGTGTAGGCCTTGTAGGGTGGATGAATCAATGGATGGCCGGATGTAGACAGGGTAAAGGTATCTCGGACCTTGTTTGCCGTATCCAGATCAAAAAACGCCCCTGCCATCCCTTCCTGAACCTGCCGCATCTCACCCTGGCCATCTGACCTTCCCAGGCCGATCTTCTGCCCGGTCAATACATACTGCAGGTCAAGACCTTCCTTGCCACAGATACCAACAATCTCTTCAGTTGGCACCGTGTTACGGTGCTTCCAGTTATGAATGCGACGGATACCGACCCCCATAACCTCTGCCAGCTCCAGGTCCGTATCCAGCCCCAACTCATCCTTGATCCTGTTCAGGACATCCCTGGTGCTCAGTAGCGCGTCATCCGCAGAGACAGCCCCCCTGCTTGAGGGCGTAGAACCATCTGCGTTACTGCCACCTTCGTGAAGCTCAATCACTTTGCCATTTTTCACAGCTATTCCCCTACCCCGTCTCAAAATTGCTCAAAGCACTTTAAATGACTACTCACGACTGACAGCTTACGCTTGACAGCATCATCATATACGGATATACAGTTCATGTAATTTACCGCTTTTGATGAACACCAAACAACAATTACTCAAATACGGTAACAAGACTGAGAACAGTTATACCAATTTTCTACAAAGTTTACAATCAGCGATAAGGATACAGGCATGCATACACCAGCCCCACATACCACAACAAGCACACATAAAGCTGATTACGGCCATTGCCACACCTCTCCACCGCCTCAGCTCCGTGATAGCCACCATGATTCAAATACATTGCTTGCCCTTGCCCTGCTTCTGGATTTCCTTCCCCATGAGCGAGCCCACCAGCTTCACCAGCGCTTTGCCTCTGAAGTTCTCTACCGGCTGCCGCAAGGCAGGTCACCTCTTTTTCTTTCCCGACATGACATTATGAGCTGGGTCAATGCGATTTAAAAGAACATCATAGCCATGAACCTGCAGAAAACACCAACAACAGCCTTAGTTCTTGATGACAACAGGGGAACTCGGCGTCAAATTGTTTCAGACCTGGAACAAAGCGGTATTTTCAGTCAGATTTATGAAGCTGGGGACGGCCTGGACGGATTACACAAGGCATCAGAAACACTCCCTGATATAATTCTCTGCGATGTTGAAATGCCTCGGCTTGATGGCCTGAAATTTCTGGCAGCAATACGTTCAAAGCCGGAAACCGAACACATTCCGGTCCTGATACTAACCAGCAATGCAGACCGGGGAGTAAAACTAAAAGGACTGACAGACGGCGCGCGCGACTTTATTCTCATCCCCTATGACCCCCAGGAGCTTGCTGCCCGTGCCAGGCTGCATCTGAACGCCAAACGACGCGAAGAAGAACTTCGCAAACAAAATCAAGAACTTGAACTACTCTCCAACAAAGATACGCTGACGGGTGTTTTTAATAGACGCTACCTCAACCATATCCTGAATGTTGAACTGTTACGGGCCGCACGAACAGACGGGCTGATCTCTGTATTGATGATCGATATTGACCACTTCAAGCAGATTAATGACACCTTTGGCCATCAGTCAGGTGATCATGTACTAAAGCGGATGACGGCAGCAATAACCGCCAGCCTGAGAGATTATGACCTTCTCTTCCGCTACGGTGGAGAGGAGTTTGTGGTGTTGCTACCTGACACCAGTCACCGAGAGGCTAAAAATGTGGCACAACGGCTCTGCCAAAAGGTACACGCACTCAGGTTTTCAGATGCGCTTGTGCATTTGCGGCTCACTGTCAGCATAGGTGTCGCTGAATTTCCCGGCATGGATATCGGCACAGCAGAAGAGCTGCTTGATTACGCAGATCAAGCACTTTACCGGGCTAAAGAGAACGGCAGAAATCAAATTGCTTGATAACACCTTTTTTGCACTTCCAGCACTTCCGGCGGTTTGATTGCCTGAAAACAACCTGGGGTTAATTCACCCTATCACGAAAGGAGTAGTACAGATTATGAAGAAGCTTGTATCCCTCACTGCAGCCGTTGCAATCCTCGCCGTTGCCTCCCTGGCATCTGCAGCAACAAGCATCAAAGGCCCTGTTACCAAGATTACCCCGAATGCTGATGGCAGCTATACAACTGTTGTCAAGGATGAAGCCACAAAGAAAGACTATGTGATTGAAGTGGCTGATGACGTGACAAAAGACAAACTAAGCGGGAAAAAAATCGTTGTTGACGATGAAGTGAAAGTAAAATTTGATGAAAAAGGCGGCAAGAACGTCAGCGCAAAATTCCTGAAGGCAGCCGGTTGCTAACATTGTAACATACGGAGATTGTTTGGCCTCCTCCCCAAGCATCACCGTAACAATACCCCCTCTGTATACCTGTACAGAGGGGGTATTGTTTGTTCAACGCTATTGGCACAGCATTATTACAGTTTGAACTTACTCACCAGGTTCTGCAGATCCTGCGCCTG
>Ga0209016_1000634_pt1 | contig 38831 bp, 33 predicted proteins | sample EPASupsiteSAE305_FD_187265 | JGI IMG/M metagenome (GOLD analysis project Ga0209016, IMG submission 187265) | Bioremediated contaminated groundwater microbial communities from EPA Superfund site, New Mexico - SAE3-05 (SPAdes) (version 2) | ecosystem: Environmental > Aquatic > Deep subsurface >... | reverse complement strand
ATAGCATGATACAGGCTCTAAAGGCGAATGCCAGAGGGTATCGTAATGACGAGAATTTTATGACTATGATATACCTTCGTCATGGACAGTTAAAAATCAACTTACCCACATGAAACGACGAAGAGCCTCTTTCTTGTTATCATCGATAACACCAAATTTTTTGAAAAGTCATAAACCGCTTCATCCAGGGTCTTATACTGGTATATGTTCTCTGTCTCATAGATCTCAACATCCGGCTTGATTCCCATCTGAAGAAAAATCTGACATATCACGTCAGCCTTTGGCAAGGGAGAGTACTCCTTTCCATGAAGATCAGGCAACAATTTGATATAATGTTCTCAAGAAATGACGACTGAAAAAACCAGAATAAGTATACAAATCCTAAGGAAACATCGTTCATTTTTTGCAAGGCTGCTTGCAGATTATTCATCCCCAATGAATGTGAAGCAAGAACCAGATCGTACATTCCGAACAGATCTACCTTGGGATCAATCTCCTCCCATCGTTTCTGAATAATTGTGACATTCCTGATATGAGATGTTTCCAGATTACTTTTAAGTACTGTAGCCATATGACAGAACGGTTCGATAGCGGTGATATGCTCCACAGCACATGAAAGAGGTATTGTAACAGGTCCGGTTCCAGGACCTATTTCTAGAACCCTGAATGATTTATCGGTTTTGATCTTAAGGATCAAATCATTTAAATTTTTTTGTTGATAATCGAGCGTGAATTGAATCGTTGTACTGATTTATCATCATTCCATCGCTGTGACCAGTGAATATTATTAAAAGAGGCCTGGTTTTTACGTAAATATTCATCCCAAAAATCATTCCACTCTGTCATACCCATATTATGCTCATCCAAAGATATCTATCAGAAAAAGAGAATGGATTAAAATTATCGAACGTGACAGGTATGTATTACTGAATCCTTATTTTTCACCTGCTATGAGTCATGATTGCATTATAATCATCATCAGTGAGATCATAGTTAAAGAATTTTTTGTAATATTTTACGGTTTCATCTTTGAGTGTCTCACTGCTTATGATATCAGGATATAACATGTTAGTCAGCCAGAGCAAATACAAATTCGGCTCAATCTGTGATTTATCCCAGTAGAATACTCCAATCGGTGCCTGATACACATGTCCTTCTTTCTTTGCACGGACATTATCCCATACAGAAGAGTTATTTACAATATCATCATAATTTGTCTTTCCTGTTGGTGATACGATAATATAATCAGGATCAAGGTTGAGAAGCTGCTCCATATTCAGATCAACGGTAAATCCAGGCACATTATCTGTGACAAATTTTCCCCCTGCCTTTCTAATCAGATCCCCGTCTCTGGCATCAGCACCCATAGCTTTTAATGGATTAACTTTTGAAAGGACCAGGACTTTTTTCTTTTCGCTCTGGGGTATTGCTGAAACCTTATCTTTAACCATCTTGACAGTATCATTGAAGTAATCAATCAGTTGTTTTGCAGTATCCTGAGTTCCAGTGATCTCTGAGATGATCTGAATGTTTTTCATCTCATCACTCAAATTGGTTGATTTTAATAAGACAAGTGGTACACCGGCATCTCGCATCTCTTTCTCATTCTTAAGAGTATACCATCCAAATACTACATCCGGTTTAAGTTTCAGGAGTTCTTCGATGTTACCCTCATATTCCTGGACCTTATATGTATCCAGTTTATCATATTCGGGTTGAACTTTTACCTGCATTGGTGTTTTAAAACACAATCCACCAATAAGTTTATCTCCAGCACCGACTCCAGATAAAACATACGGAGCACTACAAGCACCATATAACGCAACTATTTTTTCTACGTTTTTGGGTATGGTGACAGTGTTGCCCATCGCATCAACAACTGTCTTTGTATCCCCTGACTGGGTATCTATTGCACTAACGGGGATGGCTGTCAGAATTATTATCGCAAAAATAGCAAAAATACTTAGCAGAGGAAAGTAATTTGATTCCCCTTTTCGGGTTCTCCTTTTTTTCATAAATTTCATTTATTTTTTTGTAATGAAAAAGGTATTGATTTGATATAGTTAAAAATACATTTAAAGATATGTAATATTTTTACTGATCTGAAGAATTTACAGGACTTACTGCCAACACGAAGATAACAAAAATATCAATAAACTAATGTAACTGATACAATGGCCCCATTTTTGGAATTTTTTTTTGGCCCAATACATACAATAACACTAGTCTATTAAAATTAATTACTATTTTAGATGTATTTACATAGTAAAGAAATAATACATAAATAAAAGATAAGATAAATTTATTCAATATAAAAATAAATAAAATTCAATTATCTGATCTAAACATGAGTTCGATGAGAACATTGGAGTCTGGTATTATTGAAAGCAAAATGAACGTGGTACCTGATAATGGCAGTTTCACTCATATGTATCTCCAGAGTGTAGTATCATTCAAGTAATTCCAGAAGTACCATCAGCATCGTATGGATTGAATTAAAACCCAACCCGAAATCTACAATTATAATTTGATTAATCAAAATCTCACAAACTCAGTTCCGAGATCCAGATATTTGAGACGATTATATGAACAGAACACTAGTAGCCGGAGTTGATATCGGATCACTCACCACAAAATCGGTGATACTATCGAATGGAGCACTTATTGGATCATCAATAATTCCAACCGGAATATATCCTGAAAAAAGCGGTTTGGAAGTACTTGAAAAAGCCATGAAATCAGTAGGCTGTCAGGGAGAAAAACCTGCATATACTGTGGCAACCGGTTATGGAAGAATATCAGCACCCTATGCAGACGAAACTATGACAGAAATTACCTGTCATGCAAAAGGGGCGTATTCAATTAACCAGGCAACAAGAACAGTCATAGACATGGGTGGCCAGGATTGTAAAATTATCAGGATAGACAATGCTGGAAATGTCTCTGATTTTATTATGAATGACAAATGTGCTGCAGGAACCGGCCGATTTCTTGAGGTTATTGCATCGGTATTTAAAGTAAATCTTGAAAATCTCGGACCTATGGCACTACAAGCCGAAGAGATAGTTCCAATCAGCAGTACCTGCACAGTGTTTGCAGAATCGGAGGTTGTATCATTGCTGGCAAGAGGAGAAAAGCCGGATAATATCCTTCGGGGTGTTCATCATGCAATCGCACATCGCGTAACTGGAATGACGGTCCGGGTCGGTGTAGATGATGCAATTCTCTTCTCAGGTGGAGTTGCAAAGAATGAGGGAATGAGGAGTGCTTTGGCAGATGCGTTTAAAAAACCAGTAATAGTCCCGAACTTCGATCCTCAGATTATCGGTGCTCTCGGTGCTGCAAGGATTGCTGAGAAACGAGTATCCTGTGATGCATCATGACCCTCTCAACACTTGAAAAAATCCGAAATGCTGTAAAACAAAGGCCGGGTATACTCGAGAGTGAAAAGAATAACGGAAAGATCGTTGTTGGTTGGTTCGGATATTTTATACCCGAAGAAATAATCCATGCTCTGGGTATGATACCTGTTCGTCTCGGTAGAGGGGGGGACGAACGATTAGTAGAGTTAGGAGCACGATACATATCATCTCAAAATTGCGCCTTTATTCGTGCATCCATGGGGATGTTTGCAGATGATTCAGACCCATATTTACGGAACGCAGATGTTGTTGCCTTTGATAATGCATGTATGCAGATATTTCGGTTGGGTGAGGTTTCAAAGTATTATTTCAAGAAAAAAACCCTGTTTATCGGCGTTCCCAGAAACCCGTATTCAATAGCATCTCAAACATATTTCCGAAATGAGTTTGAAAATTTTACCAGAAATCTTGAACTTCTTGCTCACAAAAAACTAGACCCGCTAGACCTGGCAGATTCTGTAGATCTCTTTCAAAATATACGTGATGTGACAAAAGAGATAGTTCAGTCCCTTCTTGTATCCAATTTTCCACTCAGCTGGAAAGAGGTAACTGAGGTTATTCATGCCGGATACTACCTGGATAAGAGAAATTATCTCTCCCTTTTGCAGGAGTTACTCCGTGAGATTGAATCAAGTACAAAGAGCACAGCACAAAAACCACAGGAGATCAGGATTATACTGTCCGGAAGTGTAGTTGCACCCGGAGATCACAAGATCGTTGATCTGATTGAACAGATGAAGGGGACTATTGTGAGGGACGATCTCTGGTCAGGTTTGAATCCTTCCCTACAGATGCATATAGAACATCCTTCTGTATCCAGTATTGCAGATGCATACCTGAGCAGGATACCCCACTACACTCTTCCTTGTATTGAGAAAGATGATGATTTCAGGTTTGAACATCTGAAATCCACAGTGCTTGAGACCAGAGCTCAAGGGGTCATATATCACACTATTAGATACTGTGATTCAGCGACCTTCAAGACGACCGGGTTAAAAAATCGATTGAGAAATGTTGGAATTCCCATGCTTGAGATTCACACTGAGTATTCTGATTCAGATGTTGAAGCGATCAGAACAAGAGTTGAAGCATTCTTTGAGATTCTGAAGATGCAAAATGAGTCAGGAGTACGGGCATGAGTGTTGAATATCCCCCTTTCATCTATCCTGAAGAGATTAAGCCATTAATCCTTGAAACAGATGACATTCTCTTCTCAGACGGGACCAGAGTAACACCTGAAGATATCTGGCATTTTATGACAGTTACCGGACCTAAACGATTTCCATTTGCATTCTCTACCAATCCAGCCTTTGGTCATCAGTTGTCTCGGGATGTTACCTTAATCAGTGGAATAAGAAGGAACTATCTGGGGATGACCGGAATCGATCGTCTTCGGAAATTTGTTCGAAATGGTACTCCCCTTATTCTTATCCAGGGAGGCATTACATCAGATATTTATCAGGCTGCTGGGTGCATCTCTGTAGGTCCGATGTTTTTAAGGGGATGGATTATGAGTTCGCAGGAGGGGAGGGCGTATAAGAATGCAAACCTCACCGGAGCTTCAATTCTTGAAGAGGCCAGGCAGAACCTGACATTTGAATGTTGTAATCTCATTGCGAATGTAGCTCTTTTAAAAACACATGACCTTCCTATCGCTGGCATTGCACCATGTCTCTGCTCACGATGCTCGGATATGGCATATGCAGTTGAGGCGTATCGCAGCGAATCAGATAAGATACCAACTGTTTTAATCGATTATCCCACAAATCATGAAGATGCTATATGGAGAACTGAATACCTCAAGCAAGGACTTCATTCACTTGTGAACCAGTTAGAGAAAATTACTGGAAATGAAGTCACCGATGATGATCTTCGTGAAGAAATAATAATTCAAAATACTGCACGTTCTCTTGTCAGAGAATGCGAACAGATCTGGTGGAGCGGAAAAGTGCCACCTACAAACAGTATAGATGGCGGATTTGCTCATCTTGGAATGATGGGTGCGTTTGATTTTCCAGTGGCAAACCAGGTCCTAAAAGAGACCCGTGATGAATTACATTCGAGAGTAAAAGACGGGGTAAAGGGATATGGGCTTGTTGATGATCCAGCACGGCTGTTTATCTGTGGATCATGTGTCATGCCAAATCCCAATTTTGTGGATACAAAAGGTGGCGTTCTTGTCGGTAGCGATGATGTGTGGAGTTCTATCTGCATGGATATAAAGGAAAGTGGAGATCCATATGAGAACCTGGCAACCGCATATGCTTCACTTCCATACGAACGCTCAACCGAAGAACGAGCGAAGTGGACAATAGAACAGGTAAAAGCATCCCGTTCAGATGGAGTTGTATTTATGTATAACTGGGGTTGTAATTACCAGAGTGCCATAGCGGGAATGATTACCGATATTATCAAGGAAGATACAGGATTGCCGGCCATCACCATTGAAGTAGGGGAGTTGACCCGGATGGAGTCATTAGAACAGTCACATAACCGGATTGAATCATTTATTGAGATGCTCAGATAATTTCAATTTTTCCCATTTATTAACACGTAAGATCCTTGAGTATCTTTTTTATCTGACCTAAAAGTCAGACATTTCTTTCAATACTATCAGTTGATGCACATTTTCTATATTTGCCCGTAATTCTGCTGGAAATTCTCGCAGGTATGGACTATTTGAAAAAAGAGAACTGAATTTTTCATGATACTATCATGAAAAATACCATTATCTTGATTACGCTTTTATTCCTGAAGCTGAAAGAAGGTCTTCTGCCTCCTGATCGCTCATATCATAATGATAGAACTTGGTGTAAAACTCCTTTGTCAGGGCCTTAAGATCTATATCAGTAAATTTGTCAGGATACAATATCTTCGCGGTCCACGGAATTCCCATAACAATGTTCACACCTGGAGATCGGTCATACCAGTTGAACGGATCACTTGGAACCAGATAGACCTGTTTATCCTTGACTGCCTTGATCTCTGCCCAGTTCGGATCAGAATACACTTTATTGTAGAACTGTTTGTCTGCTGCAATAATTACTTCCGGATTCCATTTCATGATCTGTTCGATGGAAACTGGAGTTCTGCCAACCATATTTGTCCATTCAATATCTGCAACATTAATTCCATTGCATACATTCAGCGGTTCGGCGTGGTTCGAACTTGCAGGATCAGTCATCAGACCTTCCGGTCCTTCGGCATAGTATACCTTCTTTCGTTCGGACTCTGGAATAGATGCTGTTTTTTCACTTACTTTTTTGTAAATGTTCTCATAGAATGTGTTGAATTCTTCTGCTTTTTCAGGATTGTTGTACAGTTGTCCTAAAAATGTCATGCCTGGAGCAAAATTGCTGATATTTGTGATATCGCCAACAACAACAACCGGAATTGGATTCAACTGGTTCTGAATGTCATCAATACTGTTTGCATCCTTAAATGGTGAAATAACCTGCCCATTTAATATCACATCAGGATTATACTTAAAAAAACTCTCTGCATTCAATTTTGATTGTCCCTGGGTTCCTCCAACATTTGGAAGATTTTTATACTTATCAGGGAGGTATTTCGAACTATTATAGTTTGAATTAAATCCGACTAATTTATCCGGTGCAATGATATAGGTCATTACCGTAACAGGTGGGGCTGTACCGATTGCTGCATTGATAGTTTCCGGAACAGTTACCTGACGACCAGCCATATCGGTGATCATCTTCGTGGATCCTGATGCCGTTGCTACGCAGATCGTGCAACTCATCAGGAGTGTTGTGATTATAACAACACAAAACCAGAATTGCGTTCTTTGTTGACTCATTTTCAACCCATCCCTGAAATGAAAAGAGCATTTCACTTCAGATCTTGATATCCGGATTACCGGATAGAATATATTTATCAGATTATCAGTTAAAAATATCTTACTTTTCGTGGATGTTAATAAAACATAAATAATTTAATTTTTTATTCAAGAATATATCTGCGAGAATATGAGGAATGAAAGAATTTTAAACAGGAATTGAAGCAAATTAATGAGATGTACTTGTAATTTTGTTAGTATAAAAACCAAGGAAGTTCACCTAAAAGGGGAAAAGGGTGATTTTTGGATCGGATCACGCCAGATTCCCTGTGTCCCGGTTTGAGGAATTTTCGGTAGATAATCTTGATCTTACCCGAAATAATCAGTAAGAGGTTGATAACTTACAATCACCCTGTATATCCGGAACAATAAGTATTGAAAATATGATTTAATTAATGTTGCGATATTGTAAAGATAATTAAATAACTAATTCAGATAAATAGTACACATAAGCAGGTACCCCTGCAAGATCCAGGTGATTTCCATTCCCAACAATGACGTAAATAATAAGTTGATCTCACTGAAAGAAGCGCAAAAAATTATATTGGAATCGTTTCCTTCTTGTGATTCTTCAATATGTATCTCCGCTTCTGATGCCGCTGGACGAATTTTAGCCAAACCCGTATATTCCACTCGTACCAATCCTCCACTCCTTCTCTGCGGACCGGACGGTATCGCAGTGAAAAGTGAGATGACAACTGGTGCGAGCGAAACAAACCAGATTGAACTTGATGCTCCCCGGGTCAATACCGGAACACCAATGCCTGAAGGATATGATGCAGTCATACCAATTGAAGAGGTTATTCAAAATTCAGACGGGAAGTACAAAATACATACACAGATGACTGCATTTCAAAATACAGTGCCAAGAGGAGTAGACGTTGGAGAAGGAGAAATGGTCATGGATACAGGTCACTACCTGATTCCGTATGACATTGGTGCTCTTCTTACCTATGGAATCAGGGAGGTTGAGGTAAAAAACTGGAAGATAGGGCTCATCGCTTCTGGTGATGAAATTGTTCCACCAAATAAAAACCCATTACCAGGTCAGATTATTGATAGTAACTCATATATGATCACTGCATATCTGAAACAATTTGGGATCACTTCAGTCATTGCACCGGTTGTTTCTGATGATCCAGGCAGAATCCAAGAGGAAATTCTGCAGTTAAGTAAAAAATGTGATGTAATCCTGTTATTTGGAGGTTCATCAGCAGGTTCAAAGGATTTTGCAGTTGAAGCTTTGAAACAGAGTGGAACTCTCCTGTTCCATGGTGTTGGAATGGGCCCAGGAAAACCGGCATCCCTTGCAAAAATAAATGATAAGCCTGTATTTGGTATGCCAGGCCCATCCATTGCATCCCTGACTGCATTATATCAACTGGTCTATCCACTACTCAAGCAGTGGGGAGTACCAATTCCCCCAGATACATATATTAAGGGAGAGATAACTCAACCAGTTGCCTCTTTTGATGGATTTGACTTCTTTATGATGGTAAATGTTACCCGGAATAATGGAAAGAATCTGATCTCTCCGGTTGAAAGAAGGTTTGGACAGATGATGGGTGTACGTGCAGATGCTGTGCTTCATAAAAAAGTTGGAACACAAGATCTTCAGATCGGAGATGTAGTTGAAGTTCGAATGCTTCGACCTGATTTTACCCGATAATTTTTTTACAAATATGCAATATTGAGTCATATCTTATTTTTAATCGGAATTCGGTAAAAAAAGTCCAATAAAGAACAAAAGTATGTTAGAATTAGATTATGAGAGTGAACTACACCTATTTCATTTGAAAACATATATGTGGAGTAAATAATTGTAGAGAACTACCTTTTTTGATTGTACGTGTGGTTACATTGGTTAATTTAAAAATATTAACCGACAACAATAAATAAATTATCGATGCCACATAGGAGTATAGTACTTATAATACGTAATATTTCTGGATTTCCCATCAATATAGAATACTAGGAGTTAAAATGGATAATTCAACAAAGGATATTCAAGGGGGCATAGAATCAGTGCCGAATGAAATGAACAGGGAGAACATCAGCAAGGAAGAAATAAGCAAAATCACCAGAAAACGAAAACTTATTCTTCCGGTCATGATCATTCTCTACATTCTTCCCATCTTCGTGATGATATGGTCTCTTTTTATTGGCCGCTTTGAAGTAGAACCAGGAAACGTCTTAAAAATATTATTTTCTCCCATAATTCCCATGGAGCATACATGGTCGAGTGCAGAGGAGACGATCATCTTTCAGGTACGACTTCCCCGGATCATAGCAGCGTTACTTGTTGGTGCTTCCCTTTCAATGGCCGGTGCTGCATATCAGGGACTTTTCAAAAATCCACTTGTATCGCCTGACATCCTGGGTGTTTCATCAGGTGCAGGATTTGGAGCAGCATGTGCTATTTTGCTATCGCTTTCGACCTGGTTTATACAGATATCAGCATTTTTAGGTGGAATAACTGCGGTCATTACGACCTACCTTTTAAGTAGGTTATATAAATCGGGCCAGATTCTGGTACTGGTGTTATCAGGTGTAATAGTCTCATCATTTTTTGGAGCACTTCTCTCAATCACAAAATATGTTGCTGATCCGTACGAAAAACTGCCAACAATTGTCTTCTGGCTCATGGGCAGCCTTTCTTCAGCAAGATATATTGATATAATGTCGATTGCCCCGGCAATATTCCTGGGAGGAATCGTTCTTCTGCTCATCCGGTGGAGAATTAATCTTCTGGCACTCGGACCTGATGAAGCAAGAACTCTTGGTATTGATATAACACAGATCACCCGGATCATAGTGTTATGTGCAACACTCCTTACCGCGGCAGCAGTATGCATCAGCGGTATCATCGGATGGGTTGGACTCGTTGTTCCCCATCTTGCCAGAATGATAACCGGTCCAGACTATTCTCGTCTTCTTCCGATGACAATAGTCATGGGAGCTTCATACCTCCTGATAATGGATGATATTTCCCGGACCCTGATCAGCACCGAGATTCCACTAGGTATTCTAACTGCACTACTTGGTGCCCCGTTCTTTGCATTCTTACTTTGGAGGAGGAAAACCGGATGGGTATAACATTAAGTGCTCATAATCTGAAATTCAGCTGGAACAGTCAAAGAAACGTCTTTTCTGATGTTTCTTTCAACTTAAAGCCTGGCGAATTATTCTGCATACTGGGACCGAATGGCACTGGAAAATCGACTCTTCTCAGGTGCTTAATCAATCTCCTTGACATAAATCAGGGGTCTGTGGAGATTGACCGGGTTGACATAAGGGATATGGAACGTCATGATCTGGCCAAAAAACTGGCATTCGTTCCGCAACGATGGGATGTCTCATTTCCATACACGGTCATTGATTATGTCGTCATGGGACGTGCACCATTCATCTCTGCCTTTGCCTCACCTTCTGATGATGATGTGAAGATAGCAATTGATGCAATACAGGAGGTAGGTATCTTTCATCTTCTGGAAAAATCTGTAAATGAGATTAGCGGAGGAGAACATCAGCTTGCTCTCATCGCCCGTGCTCTTGCCCAGCAGCCTGAGATCCTGCTTCTCGACGAACCGACATCACATCTGGACTTTGGCAACCAGATGCAGGTGCTCTCACTTATCGAACGTCTTCGAGACAGGGGGATCAGTATCATAATGACATCTCACTTCCCTGACCATGCGTTCATCGTTTCAGATCAGGTAGGTATCATGAGAGAAGGATCTTTCTCCATGATCGGTCCTGCCGAAGAGGTCATAACAAGTGAAGCACTTGGATCAACCTACCATGTGGATGTGAGAGTAGAGTTTATTGAGGTTGCAGGAAGAAAAGTCTGTATCCCGGTACGGTATAAGGCAGGGTGTAACTGTTCTACTGAATCATTATTAGACCAGTATTACAGGGAATGCGAGGAACATGCTGGTCTCTGCAAAAATTGTGGATTCTGCTGATAAGAATAACCGACATAATACCATTTTTCCTCACATCCATGTTTTGCCTCACCATATCAATGTCAGGTGTAATGAGGTAATTAGCGGAAGAGAACCGATATAAAGTTTTTAGCATGTAGGACTCAGCTATGCACTTTTTTAAGAAACAAAGAAAGGTGTGACCTTTTTTACTCTCCATCAGGAAGATCATAAGAGGAAATCTTTGAATGATTTAGTACATAAGATTATAATTATTTTTTAAAATCGTAAATCTAAATTATCTATTCATGCCCTCTTTTACTTGAGGCACTAGCACGTCCTATTAATAACTGGTGATAATTATTCCAAGCATTTTTGTTCATTCTGAACTTATCCCACATTCAAAGGCTAAACAGATAGTATTTGAATCATTCTCCCACCAGGATCGTCAGAAATCACTTACGGTAATGGATGCGTGTGGCAGAATTCTGGCATCTCCTGTATTCTCAAACCGTACACATCCCCCACAGATCCTGGCCGGACCGGACGGGATTGCGGTCAAGAGCGAAGACACCACAGAAGCAGGAGAAGACAGAACAGTGGAACTCGATGTGCCTCGGGTCAACACCGGGATGCCAGTGCCTGATGGATTTAACGCTGTAATACCCATAGAAGAAGTCATCCATGTTACCGGTGACAGATATAAAATCCATACACCGGTGACCCCATACCAGAATACCATCCAGGCTGGATCAGACATAGAAAAAGGAGATATGGTGATGGATAGCGGGCATCTTGTAAATCCCTTTGATATCGGCGCCCTCCTCACATATGGGATCAGGAGCGTTACAGTAAAAGACTGGAAAATCGGACTTATCGCTACAGGCGATGAGATAATCCCCTCAAACAAAAGTCCTCTTCCGGGACAGATTATTGACACCAACTCATCTATGGTTTCAATGTATCTACAACCGTACGGCGTGACCCCGGTAATTGCACCGATCACCCCGGACGATCCAGTGTGCCTGGCCCAGGAACTTAATCAACTTGCAAATGATTGTGACATAGTACTTATTTTTGGTGGTTCATCAGCCGGATCCAAGGATTTCACAGTCGATGCAATGAAAGAGAAGGGGACACTCCTCTTCCACGGAGTTGCGATGGCACCGGGAAAACCCGTTTCACTTGCCCGGATTCATGGAAAGCCAGTATTTGGAATGCCTGGTCCCTCTATTGGATCTCTTGTTGTACTGTATGAACTGGTTTACCCGTTACTCAGACAATGGGGAGTCCCAATTCCACCAGACACCTCCATCAAAGGTCTTCTTACCGCCTCGGTCTCATCATTTAACGGGTTTGACATGTTTCTTATGATGTCAGTTGAGGCTCATGGAGAAAAGGTACTCATATCACCCGTTGAGCGGAGATTCGGACAGATGATGGGTGTAAGAGCCAATGCCATATTACATAAAAAGGCCGGGACAGGTGACATTCAGGCTGGAGAAGAGGTTGAGGTGAGAGTGATCAGATCACTAGTGAACACCTGATTCTTTTTATCAACATCGCACTGATAATTTGTTCTGTCAAAAAGGGGTTGATGTGGATCAGGCCGGTGGCATGTGATCCAGAATTCTTCCAGCCTCATCATCAGTGAGGGTGTAATTGTAGAACTTTGAATAATAATCCTTAATCTCTGTCTTCATATCGAGATCTGCAAATTTGTCTGGGTGGAACAACTTTGCCAGGTACTCGAGCAGAAGAACTCCTTCACTTGAATAATCCCAGTACATTACTCCTTCCGGATTGGTGTACACCTTCCCGGCTTTGACTGCAGATACATCCTTCCACTTCGGATCGTTCATGATTAGAGAAGTTGAGTTCACCCTGCCCATAACGATGATATCAGGGTTCCATGAGATGACCTGTTCCATCGAGACTTTCGGAACCATCTCAGTGATATCAGATGAGACCAGTCTGCCACCTGCAAGATTCACCCACCACTGCGTATACGAGTTCTTTCCATGAGTAGTCAAGGCATCTGGTCCACGAACATAATACACAGACGGGCGTTCGCTATCAGGGATCGCTGAGGTAACCTTGAGAATCCTGTCAACCTTCTCGTCAAAGTATTGGTTATACGCATCAGCCCGTGCTTTTGCATCAGGACCCAAAACTGACCCGAATGTGCTGACCTCGTTCTTGATCATATCCCTGAACTGGTCCACAGACTGCGCCTGCCCTTCGGGAGTGGAAGGTTGTGTAACTACCACCGGGATACCTGATTCGGCCATCTTATCCAGTGGTTTTGGATAATCCCAGAAGAATACTACATCAATCTTCTGTTTCATCAGTTCTTCAACATTAGGATCCTGGAACGAAGCCATCGTAGGGATCTTATTCAGGTTTGGAATAATCTTCGCAGCCCAAGGCATCTGCTTGGGGAATGGCGGCATTACAGAAATTTTGTCTGCCGAACCGAGCAGGAAGATTTTTTCATACGACGGCCCAACAAGGGCTGCTACATGTTGAACATCTGACGAAATATCAACCGTTCTTCCGGCGAGATCCGTAATTGTATGGTTTGTTGTATCTGCAGATAACCCAGGGATGAGCATCCCAAAAAGGAGCATAATCCCGATAATTGTCAATACATTCTTTGAAGTCATGTTGTTTCCTACTGATAAGTTCGCGTTCCAAGATGGAGTCTTGAAAACCCGGTGCTTGCCCTCACCCTGGTGCTCGTGATATCTGACAATCCTGCTGATTCCAGATAGGACGTAAACTCTTGATCAGATATCATACGGTGGTGATCCCTGGTTACGATCATATCCAGGGCAGATGTTGCATCGTTCTCTGGAATAATCCAGTCGTCGGCAAATTTGTGATTTGAGACAAAGAGACCCCCAGGATTCATCGTTTTGATAATATTCCGGAGTAATGTGGGCATATCCGCACTGCGATACAGGATGTGCGATGAATATACAATGTCATACCCGGATCCAGGGATTTCTGTATACATATCCCCTGCAACGACAGATATGCGGCCAGTCATACCGTACTGTTCAATCATCCCCTCAGTAAATGGCGTTATTGATGGCCGATCTAAAATTAATGCAGAAAGGACAGGATTCTGTTGACAGAAGGAGATTGAATACATGCCATGCCCCCCACCAATGTCAAGGAGACGGCGGGCTGATGAGAACTCCTTTCTCTGACACAGGTTCTTTGTGATATCAGGCAGTTCTCCTCTCATGCTATGCTGACAGACTACCCTGAGAAACTCAGGACTCATCTTTCTGGCAGGCCCTTTCGAATCTGCTCCAATTCTGAACAGATCAACACCTTCTTTCCAGATCCCCTCTGATGCCATTCTGATAGAATCGCCCTGATATAATGGACTCTCCCGGACAAGATATGGCATAATAACAGAGGACAACCGGAGAACATTCCCGGTTCGTTCTATAAACCCGGACTCAACGAGTGCATCTATCCAAACCAGTGCAAATTCTGGTCGGTACCCGAGCCTTGAAGACAAGAGGTCCGAATCCATCTGACCTTCCTTATTCAGGATATCTGCTATACCTGATTCAAGTGCCCAGAGCAGGATCCGGTACCTTCTGAACCCAGAGATAAGTTCGTCAATCTGGTGATACCCATCACCAAAGGTCTGATCCATAAGGGAAGGAGAATTCATCCTTCCAGGATGGGATTGATCCATCAGGATGCATCCGGATTAAGAGCAGCTTTGATCTGATCATCGCTGATATCATAATGCAGGAAGAGCGAATGGAAATCCTTTATGAACTGGTTCAGATCCATATCCTTGAACTCGTCAGGATAGAGCATCTTTGCTGTCCAGGGTATTCCGATGATACGGTTCACACCAGGCGGGTGATCATACCAGCTGAATGGAGTCTTTGGTGTCAGATAAACACGTTTGTCCTTGACCGCTTTGATCTGTGACCATGAAGGGTCGGTAAACATCTTTTTGTACAGGTTGGCATCTTCAACAATGATGACATCAGGGTTCCAGGTCATTACCTGTTCCATTGAGACTTTCACTTCTCCGAACGCATCGGTCAGAGGCTGATCAACAACATTGATTCCCCCTGCCACATCAATCAGTTGTGAATGAGGTGATCCCCTAACCTCGGTGGTAAGCCCATCAGCTCCAGCCGCCTGGTACACGGTGACCTTCTTACTATCAGGGATTGCTTCCACCTTTTTCTGAACTTCCTTCAGAACAGAATCATAAAAGGAGATCATCTTATCCGCCTGCTCAGGTTCTCCAAGCAGGTCACCCATAAACCTGATCGGTTCAGAGTATCCAAGAGCGTCAACACTGTTCTCAACTCCGACAACAGGAAGTTCACCGAACTTTTCCTGTCTAGCATCAACAGTGGCCTTCATATCACCCTGCTGGTTATATCCTTCCAGGACTATATCCGGGTGCATTGAGAGAAAAGACTCATAATTCCCCTCCTTCCCGCCAAACCATCCTCCGACAGCAGGTAGGTTCAGGTATTTTGCTGGCAGATACCCGGTATTATTAGAATTCCATCCAAGCAACTTGTCTGGTGCAATCATGTAGATGAGCATCGTGGTTGGCGGAGAAGTACCGAGCACACTCGTGATATGTGCCGGGATTGTTACTGACCTTCCAGCCATGTCAGTAATCGTCTGAGTCTGGTTCACTTCGGCCCAGACCGAGACAGGTATGCTCATCACTATCAGCATTATGGCAAATACTGCAAATGTTCGCAAATTCATGGTTTCATTCCATCCATTTTAACGTATAGCTATTCGCTTTTTTATTTGTTAATATTTTCTTTTAAATAAACACAAAAATAATACTCATTTAATCATATAAATTCAAGATTTTACAGGTAATTGGTGATAGGAAGCCGCAGTATAGAACTATAAGTTAATTCGGATAGAGATATATGAAGTTGTGTTAAGTATTATTCAATTAAAAGGATAAACAGAATAAAATAGACAATCTTTTTTATTCAGATATGAAACTCTACAACCAGATCTGCCATCAGTTGCTACCCACTTATTCATCATGAAATCCTCAGAAAATATTCAAACCCTTCTGGACTGCTGGAACTCATCAGTATCAGGTACAGAGCCGATTACTGACGAGAGTCAGGCAGACCGGTGGAACCGGCGTGCATCAACCTTCGGCAACGACCATGATCCTGAGAAGAGAGCGAAAAAGACAGCCGACTTCTTTAGCCTTCTGAGTGAAGCGGGCTTTTCACCTCAAGGTTCGCGGGTTCTAGACATCGGTTGCGGTCCAGGTTCACTCTCACTTCCCCTTGCTGAAGCCGGTGCAGATGTCACTGCAATCGATATATCATCCAGAATGCTCGAGCGTCTGTCATCAACAGCAAAAGATAGAGGCCTCTCCATTAAAACACTTGTATGTTCATGGTGGTCTGCAGACATCGATCTCCTAAACCTGCGAAACTCGTTCGACCTAGTTATCGCTTCCATGACTCCCGGAATAAAAGATCCAGAGACGTTTGACCGGATGATAGCATGCTCACGGGGATACTGCTACTATAGTAGTTACATGAAGAATGGTCCCAATAAAATCCCTCCAGAACTCTATCTCCGCGTAATGGGGGAGTTGCCACAGTCAAGGCCTTTATTTGCAGGTTTTTTCTATCCATTCATGTATTTGTATGTACGGGGGATTCATCCTCTGGTCAGAATGTACCGAAAGCCATTAAGGTATGAGGAGTCATGGGAAGAAGCTGCAGAGCGGGCCATCGAAGATATTCAGCATACAAGAGGCCTCTCTCAGGAAGCAAAAAAAGAGGTTATGGAGTATTATAAGAACTTATCAATAAACGGGAGGTATTCTGCTGATGACGAGATGTATAATGCCATGATGGTCTGGCCTGTTCACAACCCTGATATCTAATTTACTTCTGCTGAACAAATACTGCTGATTCAAAGGGGTATAAAAGATGAGAATCGGCCCGTAAAATCTTTTCTTTCTCTGTTTTTATCGATATAATGCGTCCTTCCCCATCATTCGCTGATCATGTCACAGATAAACACGCCATATCTGCAACAACTATATATGTCGGAGCAGATTATCACCTAGATGAGTTACCTGTTCCATGAGAGTCACTGGGTGTGGATGTACCTCCTGGTAGCATGAACTAAATTGGTACTAATTAGGACAGGTAATTTTTAAACGATATACTCTGAGGATTCTTCGGCAGGATGAGAGTGGATACTATGACCGAGCAATACCAGTCAGTAATTAAAGCAACAGACAAAGAGTCACTTCAGACAATTATTGACTCAATACCAATTGCAACCCTGATAATCGGGCCGCAAGGGAATTTTATTGATTGCAATAAAGAGACACTTCGTATCTTTGATACATACGACAGAAATGACATCATAGGAAAACCACCGAACATCCTCTCACCACCAAAACAACGAAATGGTACTGATAGTGACTCTGAAGCGGCCCGTCATATTCAGAAGGCGATCAGTACCGGCTCGACAACTTTTTACTGGGATCTTATAACCCAAAAAAAGAAGGTGTTTCCTGCCAGGGTTACTCTGAAGCAAATTCACTATAGTGGAGAACAATGTCTCCTGACAACTGTTACTGATATGTCAAAACAGATCAGGATTGAAGAGAACAAAGCACTGATAAACCAGAACCCATACGCTCTTCTCAAACTCAACCCTGACCTGAGCATTGCTGAAGTCAACCCTGCTTTTACGAAGATATCAGGATATAGATGGGAGGACTGGATTGGAAGATCCCTGACCGACTTCAAGGTTATCAAACGGGACGGCCCGACTGTCACTGATGCTATAAAGACAAAGTCGCTCGTTTCAGGAACGATTGTCGTTGATTTTCCAAACGGCATCAAGAATATGGAGTACTCATATATCCCGGTCTTTGATCCTGAAGGTAACCTGATCCTTGTGTATGATATCTTTGCTGATGTCACAGAACTAGTCCAGAAGATAAACGAGTCTGCCGCACTAGTTGCAGATAACCCCGCTTCCATCATCACGATGGAACCAAGCGGCAAAATAGTTGCAGTAAACCCATCATTTTTGGATCTCTGCAGAATGCCTGAACAGCAGTTGCTCTCCATGAAAGTTCAGAACTTCAATATTACCGGACGTGAAGGCGAATCTTTTACCGATGCTCTCACCTCAAAAAAGCCTGGAAAGGGGAAACTTGTCGTCGACTTTGGATGGGCAGTAAAAACACTCGATTTCACGTATATCCCTATCATTGATGCAAATGGTGATGTGATTCGCATGGTTGCGATGTACATCGATATCTCTGACCAGGTGGCATATGTTGATGAGATCCAGACGTTTATCAAGGAAAATCCGAATGCAATTCTGATGATGGATACTGATCTGAATATCACCGACAGCAACCCCGCTTTCACAACGATACTTGGATATAGTTACGAAGAGAGCCTTCGCATGAAATTAACCGATATCAAGGTCACGAAGCGGGTGGGTCCGACCATCAGGGAAGCAATCCAGACCAAACAGGCAGCCCGGGGAACCCTGGTTGCAGACTGTCCGACAGGTATCAGACATCTTGACTATGTTTATGTTCCGATCACAGACAAGAAAGGAACTGTAATCCGGCTTATTGAGATCTTCTCTGATATGACCGCTATCAGATCGGTCATATCATACCTTGAAGAATCAGTCGGGATGCTTGAGCAGAATATCAGCTCACTGGCAAAAGGAGATACATCCTTCAGTATGAAGACCCTGGATGCAGATGAACATTCAACAGCAGCCCGGGATCAGTTTGTAAAGATAGGAGAGGCAGTGGAAACTGCACGCCAGGCAATCACCCGACTGGTCGCTGATTCTGAAGCCATAGCAAAAGCTGCGATTGCCGGGAATATAAAATTCAGGTCAGATCCTTCAGTTCATGAGGGTGATTACCGGTCGGTTATTGAAGGTATGAATCAGACCCTCGATTCCATTACCATTCCGGTCTATGAGTCGATGAAGATCGCTGAAGCGTATTCAAACTATAACTTTGCTGTGCGTTTTGATCAGAAGATAGATGTAAAAGGCGAATGGGTTCAGTTCAGGGATGCCCTGAATAATATCGGGATCAAGGTTTCAGAAGCGGTCACCCTTATCAACAAGAATGTCTCTGATCTCGCATCACGTGCAGAACAGGCTAATGCAAGTGTTGAAGAGGTTGTTGCCGGAGCTCAGCAGATTGCAACGAATGCAGGAAAAGTCAGTCAGAATGCTGAGCAGGGAGGAGACGGGATATCTCAGGTTCTTCGTGCGATGGACGACCTTAATGAGACAGTCGCGGCTGTATCAAGGAAGGCTGAGTCTGTGTCAGTTGCTTCAAACGAAGCGAATGAACTGGCTAAAGGTGGAATTAATCTCGCCCATAAGTCTGAAAAAGCCATGGGTGATATCACCATCTCTGCCGAGGAGGTTGACTCTATCGTTTCAGGTATCAATTCAGAGATGGATGAGATAGGAAAGATCGTTCGTTTGATATCAGATATCGCAAGCCAGACCAATCTTCTGGCCCTCAATGCAGCCATCGAAGCAGCCCGGGCAGGGGATGCAGGGAGAGGCTTTGCTGTAGTTGCTGCCGAAGTCAAGTCTTTAGCTCTCGATTCACGCAGATCAGCAGAGACAATCGAAGACCTGATCACTAAACTCCAGGCAAAAGCTAAACAGGCAACAGAGGCGATGGAGAAGTCCACCACAGCAGTGATGGAAGGGAGCAATGCCCTGGAGGAGACCCTGAATGCCTTTACCAGAATTGCTGATACCATCGGTGAGATCAACAACAACACAGTCGAAGTAGCTTCTGCATCAGAGGAACAGGCAGCATCTGTCCAGGAAGTGACTGCAAGTATTCAGGAGGTTGCAAACCTGATTCAGAACACCTCACAGGAGGCAGGGGACGCTGCTGCTGCAACCGAGGAGGCGAGTGCATCAATCGATGAGATCGGCAGGATCGTTACCGGAGTGGTTGATATCGTCGAAAATGTCTCTGGTGAGATGGCAAAGTTTAAAACGGCCTGACATTCTGATCAGTGGGCATATCTAACCTCTTTTTTGCACTCAAGGACAACTGGAGCCATATTATATCGTTTCAGGATCATATTTGCATCCAAGCAATCCTCTTCCAGGTGAGCCATGATTCTTCTCCGGAAGAACGGGTTGTCAGGATCATGGACATGTATTGTGATCACCGGATAGGATATCCTGACCCCTGTGATGTTCTGATGTGCCTGCCAGTGTCTTCTGCTATGCTCATTTAGCCCGTCTTCTATCAATAGAAATACCTCTTCAGGGCACCGGTCTGTACCAAGATCTACTGCATCTGCAACACGGAAGATCGCAGTTATAAGAGGTATACGAATGGATGGTGATTCTTCCCTGATAACTGAAAGATCGGTATGAGTATCATGGTACCTGATGATTGTCCCGAGAAGGGAAAGTTCAGTTGGCCGGAGAAGACTCTGTATTCTTGGATCCCTGCCGATCATCTCGATCGAGAGGTCGGCATGAATTCCCCGATCATAGATTGTGAGGGGGTGAAGGTACCCGATGTCATGAAGCCATGCAGCAAGATAGAGAAGAAATCTCTCTGTATAGGTGACCTGAACTCCAGAACCGGCTAATTTGTTGATATTGTCAATAAGTGTGAGTGAGTGGGCAACACCATGTGTCTGGTAGACAGGGAGCCCACGGGGTATGAACGGGAGAATACGCGATGCATACTGCTCAATCTTTTCGATACGATCAATCAGATCAGGGTGTCCGGTTATTGCCTGATATCGTCTTTTCTCGTCAGGCTGGTTCATACCATCAGGATTTTCCTCATGAGCAGAATCAGGGCTTTCTGATCAGGATCTTTTTTGCTGATTTGCCAAAGAAATGATACCCTGATCCTCCCTGCATAATAGTCGTGAGTAGACCATCAGGATCTGTTACGATGTCACCGCCAATTGCGGTCACTCCCATCTCAAAGAAAATATCAGGGATCATACTGACAGTCGGTCCACCGATAATTACCGGAACACCTTTGGGTATTCTGGAAAGGAGTAACTCTGTTGTTCCGGTCACCATCGTTGCACCGGTCATCACAACACACCCTGCCTCTGCAAGAACCAAATCCTGCTTCTCCGGGGGAACAAAGAATGGCAATTCGTCCTCGCGAAGTGCGTTTTGGTTCAGTTCAAAGATCCGGTATGATGCTCCCCGTTGTTTAAGCCGGTGAATCACAGGCCAGAGTGCGCCAACAACCACGACCGGTTTTTTGGGATCGATCTCATCAACCAGATCAAATGCATCCTTGTTCTCCTCGATCAGATAGGTTCCCTGGGGGCAGATATCAAGATACCAGGCAGAGAGGGCGTTGACGATACTGATCAGGACTGCTCTGACCAATGGGGCAGGTGAGGATATATGACTCAGGATATTCTCTAGTGAAACTCCCTGCAGATTCCCGCAGTAAGGCATTGCACTTGCAGCCGTTGTACAACAGACAGCCTCCGGGATGAGATCAACAGGAGTAAAACAGATCCCTCCATACCCGTTGCTCAGTTTCACTCCTGTGAAGAACACACCGACAACAACATTCTCAAGCGTGATGGCAGATAGTGGTTCAGGTAGTCTCTCCCGAAGCAGGGCAATGGTTTCGTTCAGGATCTGATCAGGTTCAGATTTTTTTATCATGGTAACTCAGGGTTTAAGATGATTCATAAATATGGATTATTTTCTCCTGATGTAATTACATTCACAAAATAATCTGCATATCTTATTTAACTATTCTGATTAAAGAATTACCATGATTGATGTTACAACAATAGACTGGAATGAGGCATGGAAAAAACCTGAAGAAGGGGAGAAGGGAAAGAAATTATTTATCAGCTGTGCAGACAGGTGGTCTGAAAAGGAGCGGTGTGATCGGTTTAATCGCTCTGCTAAAGAGAACAACTGGCAGGCATCCAAGGCACGAATAGAGGGGATGAATATAACCCCTGATGTTAGGGTGCTTGATATCGGATCAGGGCCCGGAACCCTTACAATTCCTCTTGCGGGTCTAGTCAGAGAGGTTACCGCAGTGGAACCATCTGCCTTTATGCGTGACTGCCTCTTCTCAAATATTTCGGAAGCAGGTATGAGGAATGTGATAGTTGTTCCAAAGAAGTGGGAGGATGTTGACACTGTAACCGATCTGAATGCTCCATATGACATCGTGGTTGCATCCTACTCTCTCGGATTTCCCGATCTTCGGGAGGGCCTCCAGAAGATGGATCAGGTTTCATGTTCGTATGTGTACATCTTCTGGTTTGCAGACATGCTCTCACCCTGGCAGAAAAATTACGGAGATATATGGGAAGCCCTGTATGGGATACCGTTTAAAAAATATCAGAAACCAAATATCATCTTTAATCTGCTTCACCAGATGGGTATTTATGCAAACGTGGAAATCACCAAGGAAGTGCATCAGCAGAAATTTGTATCGATAGATGAAGCAGTCAGCGATCAGGGGGCTGGCCTTAATCTTGAGACTCCAGAGCAATACGCCGTGCTGAGGGATTATCTTGAGATGAAACTCATACAGCAGGATGGTCAGTACGTGATGAGTAGTATCTCTCCGAGAGCAAAAATCTGGTGGAAAAAAGATTAACGGGAATTCGAATTCAGAGGATCGTATAATATGATCCCTGTGCACAGTTTTTGCAGACCGCCTTCCCCTCAATTATGATCTCTTTGCTGTCCATGATCTCCTCACCACAGCGACTGCAGATATCCTTGTGGGTGGGGAATCCAGGCATGTCCTCCTTCGGGATAGTGACCTGAACGTTCTTGATCGTGAAGATCTCCTCTTCAGGAGCATTGCAGATCATCTTTGCAACCTCTTTCATATCCTTGGGCTGGTTTGGGTTTTTAGGAAGAGATGCCACCCGGACTGCTTTACCGGTTTTTGTGTTTATGAATGTGGCTGCAAATTTTCCATAATTCATATGTTTGAGTGAGCGGTGACCGAGGGATACTCCGGTGATGGCCTGTATGGCATCGGTGGCACACCGGTCTATCTCTACATACACAATGAGATCGTGGGTCTTCGTGAGGGGATCGAGTCCAAGTTCTCGCATCCCGGCCATGGTCATTCGCGTCCCCATGACAATTCCCGGGCATATCTCCCCATGGAACTCTTTTGCTTTCTGTAAGAGGGTATCAATAGTGCTCATAATTTCAGTACTTCTATACTCACTCTTTAAGTTAAACTCTTATTACAGTATAATCAGATCTCTTCATACACATACAACGAAATTTCACCATGGGATTCCCTCGTTTTAACCTGGATGATAAACACTTGACCACCTTTGTTAATCTTAAATAGTATATTTATTGGAATAATCAAAGCTTTTTTATTATATGGAGAACAACACTTCTCTGCCGGAGTCGGAAGGACTGAGTCATTCCCAGAATGAATTAGTGCTTCCTGACAACTGGAGAACAGGGCATTCATGTGATATGAAACTCCAACCGGGCTGCAGAACGCACCAGGATTATATCCTGATGAGTGATAGCACCACTCTTTCCGGGCAGGAAAGAGCTCCTTCGGCAATCAGTGAGAATCATCCCTTCAGAGATTCTTTCAGACAGAACATGCCATTCCGCCTGCATGAACCAGATATCCAATGGCAGCAGCCGGGAACAACCACACAAATCCCGCAAGTCAGCTGGTTAGCCCCAAAATCCCTCGGGGTGGACCGGTATTCATCGATTCGATCCAGGAATATAAGAGGGAGTAGAAGCCGGATGACTCAGTCTTTATCCAGCGGTTCATGACCGGACTTGTCTCATCACACCCGGCTCCTCTCCATTTGCGGGATTGAAGATGTAATAGCAGCCTATTTTTAAAAAGTTATTGAATCGTGATATAACCGGTTTTCGTCAGAGTTCCGTTCTTACTTCCGTTTGTGATCTTCAATGTTACAGGGTACCTTCCAATGTTCTGATAAATATGCCGTGGATTCTTCATTGCAGAACTTTTGCCATCTCCAAAGTTCCAGTTCCATGCAGTCTCACCTGCAGATGATGTGTCTACAAACTGGACCGGAAGAGGTGAATGTCCTGATGTTGGAGCAGCGGTGAATGTGACTATGAGATCACCGGAAGAACCCCCGGGATCCTTATCATTCCCTTCTGATGATGACGATACCGCATTTGCAGCATTGAGTCTTCCGTTGCTTACCACCTTTCCACTCAATGAACTGAGAATGTCTGCCCCTGCCAGAATTTTTGCTATAACTCCGGTATTGGAGAGAGAAGAATTGGAAGCGTATGTAAGTGCTGCAACTCCTGAGACAAAAGGCGTCGCCATCGAGGTTCCGGAAAGGTATGCATACCGGTCATTTGAGTAGGTGCTTCTGATCTTCACTCCTGGTGCTGCAATGTCCACCGATTTTGAACCATAATTAGAGAAAGAAGCAAGTTTATCCAGATAATCGGTTGCTGCAACGGCGATGATGTTTGAACTGTTATATGATGCAGGATAGAGCGGGGTTGTGTCAATATTCTCTGCATCGTTACCTGCAGCACAAACAACAACAGCTGAAGATGTGTCAATCGCCTCCTTTAGGGATCGTGATAAACCGGTCCCTCCCCATGAATTTGAGATGACCTTCGCACCCATCTTGTCTGCATATAGAATTGCAGAGATTGCATCTGATGTGTACCCGCTCCCTGATGAGTCAAGGAACTTGAGGGGCATAATTTTGGCTTTCCAGTTCACACCGGTCACACCAACCCCGTTATTACCAACAGCAGTGATGATCCCGGCACAATGAGTTCCGTGCCCGTTGTCATCTAACGGATCATTGGTATTACTGCAGAAGTTCCATCCCCGGATATCATCGATGTATCCGTTTCCATCATCATCAATGCCATTCCCTGCAATTTCTCCTGAATTTACCCAGATATTTGCAGCCAGATCTTCATGTGTGTAATCAACTCCGGTATCAACGACTGCAACGACAACCCCTGATCCTGTTGTTGTATTCCAGGCAGTAGGAGCATCAATATCAGCTCCTGCAGTTCCATAGAACGGTGACTGACCGGTATTATGAAGTGCCCACTGGAGTGAATAACCCGGGTCATCCGGAGTAACCGATGACGAACCTGAACTGTCCACACCATTACTCAACGAATCAGCCGTCTCATTCGGTGATAATGAGATGATATGATCAGCCTCTGCATAGAGAACTTCGGGCTGTTTTGCATACTCGGAGATTGCTACATCTACACTCCGGTTATCCGGCGGTCTGATGATCTGCATCCCGGAAATTCCCATAGGAGAGAAGTCAGTCATAACCGTTCCACCAATTTTTTTGTTCGTGTTTTCCATGAACGAACTCAAGGTCTTATCGGGGCCCTTTGCATCAGACTTATATCTGACGATAATCCGGTCCTCTGCATGCTGGGGTAAGACCTGTAGGTTCTTCTCTGACTCTGACCCCTGCTGTCTGTAGTTTACAGTTTCTGCTGATGCAGATACAGCTACACTGATGAGAAGCAGAATAATGATCCAACAATATATGCTGATATTGAAAGTGCGGTTCATAATGATTCAACCTGCGAACCCGTAACCTCCATAAGATCTATCGGGTTCGCGAAACTTTCCAGTAACCCTGTCGAGGATCACTGATAACCGAGTATTAATAAAAAGTGGAACTGGCTGGTTGAGCAATCAGAATGATGCATGTGACTGGTTATCAGAAGTGTTCAAAGGGCTTCATCTCATTACCTGTTGAACAGGGGTTCCTGTTATCGTATTGTTCAATCACGACAGATTCATTCCTCTTCCATTCATATAGTAAAGCATGCGGAAATTTGCCCTCCACGAAAAGGGAGGGATCATCCAGGAGATGGACGGAGAACGCTATACCGTTCGTATCCGGATCCCTGCCGGAATCATATCACCAGAGCAGATGTCTGGAATCGGTAAAATCGCTGATCAGTTCAAAGTCGGCGTTCACCTGACAACAAGACAGACAGCAGAACTCATCCATGTAAAGCATGAGGATCTTGAGGCAGTTGTCGAGGCGCTTGAACAGAACGGGACGCCTCTTGGTGCTGAGAAGTCAGAGATCGTAAATGTTACGGCATGTCCAGGGACAGACCGTTGTAAATATGCCCAGATGGACTCGATCTCCCTTGCCCTTGCCCTTGACAAGAAGCATTTTGGCAGGGACATGCCGGTGAAGGCTCGCATTGCGATATCAGCCTGCCCCAACTCATGCATGAGTGAGAGACTGAATGAGATAGGGATAACCGGTGTGGTCAGACCATACCGTATACCAGGCACCTGTACCGGTTGTGGAACCTGTACCCACTACTGCAGGGAAAATGCCATCGTCATCAGAAACGGGGTAATTCACCTAGATGAGAATAAATGTGTTCACTGTGGAATGTGTATCGCATGCTGCCCGTTCCATATCATCAAGTCAGACCCACCCGCATACCACATAACGGTTGGAGGGAAACGTGGGCGTCATCCAAAGGTGGGTAAGCACTTTGTCACCGTAAAGAGCCCGGAGACCGTGGACCTCTGTATCGAGAAGATCGCCTACTGGATTTATCGCAAGGCCTGGGGTGACCTGCTCCTTCCGGATCAACTCGATGACCTCGGATTTGACAAGTTCAGGGAAGATGTGGTCTCATCTCTGCCTGAAGAAGAGATTGTTACCGGGTATTAACGATACATACCCTTTAATCAGGAGATTACCAACAACATCTTATTTTTCCGGACTAATCCTTACGAACTTGTAAGTTCTGACCTACCGAAAGGAAAAGCGTCCTCATCATCGACAGGTTTCACTTTTCCTACCGTCGCAAGATAGAGTACGAATCGATCGGTTCCATCAAGGCTTAACATTTCATTCAGACTTTGATCTTTGAAAGCCCCGATAGCGCAGCAGCCACACCCGACCGGTAGCACTGACAGGTAGAGATTCTGACAGATATGTCCTGCATCAAGGAAGAGATTGCGATATCCCCGCTCCCCGTACTTCCATGTCATGCGGTACGCATCTGCTGCCCAGACGAAGACTACTGCCGCCTGCTTTACACATGGTTGATCTAAACAGGCTGGGCCAATATCCTCGCCGATTTCTGGATATGCAGGAAGTATCTCAAGGGAATGTTCCATCGCGATGTATCGATACAGTCCCGGTTTTAATCCCTCAACGCGGTTTATCGCAAGATAGGTATCGATAGCATGACAACATCCTGCTGAAGGTACAGTCCTGAATGCCCCTCCGGGAAGTGCCCATTTCACACCGGCACAGCACCAGAGCATGTACGATAATTCGGTAAGGGTCAATGACTCATCAGTATAATCACGAAGGCTTTCTCTGAGTTCTATCGCTTCAGAGAGATCCATTTCGTGAACTGTTTCACGATCAGGTTCAGGGAGGGGGATGAGATCGCCTGCTGGTTCTTCTTCAATATCAGGTTGCTCAACCCCATTCATCTCATCAGTAACAATCTGTTCATTCCCGTACCGAGTAGCCTCGATAAACTCAATCCCCTTCATGATCGTATCCTCTGACCGGTTGTCTGTGTCTCAGTGTATTCGTGCCCTGACCCAGATATCTCTTCTTCATAATCAGCATGTTTTTCAGTCTCCTCTTCCAGCAGTCCTGCCTCTATTCTCCATTTCTCTGAAGAGAGGAAGGTTGAAAGCGGAGATATCTCACCGATGACAGAGGCCGTATCCCTGAAGAGGAGCAGAAGACGTCCACCTTCACTATACCCGACAACCATAGATCTGACCGGGTCTATGCATCCTGACTGAAGTAACCGTGAAACATCTGTATCTGTACCAATCACAGATTCATATACAAAGATACCATGACACGTGCCCTTGCAGAGAGCTACTGCAGCCCCGACTGTTGAGAGGGGTCGTATGATCAGATGTGAGTTATGAGAATAGAAGACAGCCTGCAGACGGTCAGTAAGCGTATCTGATACTCCTGCGATGAAGATACCCTGCTCATCATGATGGACCCGGGTGTGCCTGACTGTAACGACAGCCCCTTGCCGGTATCCCTCTTTTACTGCCGGGATGTGAAGTACAGCATTGGATCGTACTGCCTGCATCTGGCCGGCAGCGCCCCGTGGCCTGGGAAATACATAATCCTCACCGAGAACCCTTACAACGGATACCGGAATGAACTCGTCTATTCCCCCGTCACTGGGTATTGGCTCTGCAGTTATGGCTGATGACTCAGGATACTTCCATAGGTCAAACTCCCAGGAACCAAGGAGGGGGACCACAACCTCACGCCATGCGGTAAGTGACGCCATCGGCTGTCCCGGAAGGCCTATCACCGGCGTATCGTTGACCATACCACAGAGGATTGTCTTACCTGGCCGCATTGCAACCCCGTGAAATAGAATGCTTCCGAGTTCTTCGATAACCTCTCGGGTATGGTCACGATTTCCCCCGGATGACCCGGCAGAGATGAGAACGAGATCGCACGCCTGTACCGCTGTATTAATAGCGTTCCTGATCAGATCAGGATCATCAGGAGTAATCGGGTACAGTACCGCCGTAATTCCTGCCTGCATGAGAGAGGCTGCAATAACAGCTGTGTTGCTCTCCCTTACCTGGCCTGGCTTTGGCTCCTCATCACCTGCAACCAGTTCGTCACCGGTCGGGATGAGACCTACAGCGAGAGACCTGACCTCGACATTCCGGATCCCATAGGTGATGAGTGCACCTAGGTCAGATGGTATGATCCGGTGGCCGGGATGGAGAATGAGACGTCCCTCCCTGACCTCCTCACCCGGCTCCCGGATATTCTGGCCGATACGGGCCGGGCGACGAATCAGGAAATTATTCTCACCAGCAACTCCGATCTCTTCTGATGCGATGATTGCATCATATTCAGGTGGAACCACCTGACCGGTGCTGATACTGACAACATTGGTTAGTTGGACCGGGCTCTGATCCCTTGCATCTAGTGTGTCACGACTCTTAACGGCAATCCCATCCATCGATGAGAGGCGGGCAGAAGGGATTGTTGTGTTGGCATACACCGGTGAGGCAAGAACTCTTCCGACAGCCTCCTCCACCTTGAGTGTCTCACGTCGATCAGGTTGGGAAAATGCCGCGGTCAGGATTCTGATGGCTTCAGGGAGGGGTATCTTGCTCAGATACCTCTTCACCAGAGCATCACCTCAACCTCGTCACCGGCCTCGTATCCCTCATCGCCAGCCGGAATCCTGATGATACCGTCACTCCATGCAAGTGTGTTCATAAGGCCCGACTTGCCCAGCACCGGGGTTGCAGAATCGCCTTCGATCCTCACCCGGAGGTAATGTTCACGCCCCTGTTCTGACTGTACACTCGTGGCCATCCTGATCTTCTGTTTGTAGGTCTTCTGACAGGGGGATCCCTTAAGTGCCTGTAACAGGTGAATGACAACAAGAGAGAGGACCATAAACGTGGAAGCCGGATGACCGGGAAGTCCGATGACAGGAACATCCTGTATCTTACCGATGATCGTAGGCTTTCCCGGTGCTATCGAGATCCCATGCACAAAAACTTCGCCAAGTTCTCCAATAGTTCTCGCAGTGATATCATTGCGGTCCTTGGAACTTCCTCCACTCACAACCACAGCGTCGCACTCGCGGGCAGCTCGGGAGAGGGTCTCGCGGAGTTCATCAGGATTGTCCCTGATGATTCCGTACCGCACCGGTACGGCTCCCTGCCTGCGTGAAAAGACGGTGATGAGGTACGAGTTTACCTCCCTGACCTCTCCAGGACGGGGGATTGCCTCAGCGGGAACCAGTTCGGTACCGGTTGAGATGATCCCGATGACCGGTTTCTTTCGCACTGTGATCTGGGTTTTTCCTATTGATGCAAGGACTCCGATATCCTGGGGACGGAGAATCCAGCCGACCGGGTATATGAGATCAGAGGCTTTGAAGTCTTCATCACGTCTGATGATATTCTCGCCTACAATTGCAGGCTTTTTTATAAGGATGGTGTCTCCGATCCTCTCGGTGTATTCAACCATCACCACAGCATCGGCGCCTGCCGGGATCTGACCCCCGGTTGGTATATACATACAGGTCCCGGGGGTGACTGTCAGGTCAGAAGGTGTTCCCATCCTGACCGACCCAAGGCAGGAGAGATTTTTAGGTGAAGATTCTGACGCTGACTGAATGTCGCTTGTAATGACCGCATACCCGTCACGCCAGGATCTCTCAAACCCGGGAATATCAGTGAGAGCAATAACCGGTTCGCTCAGCGTCCGGCCGTCTCCGTCATCAATAGGAATCGTCTCTGTCCCGGTCTGGTGCGAGATACTCCTGACGATCCGCACCGCTTCCTCGATCGGTACTACATCAAAATAGTATTCAGATGAAGCACACTGACCTGATTCTTCTGGATTAGACATATATTATCAGGGTTGTGCTCCTTTAGCAGCACCAGCGGTTATACCCGTCCAGGTACAGGAATCGAGAGATATCTGGTTCAGATGACTATACCCGAGTTCAGAGTACATATGTATTTTTTTACCTGCGTGGATATAACCAGTTCCAATTACAGTTACCAGATCATCACTTCTACCCTATCACCGATGCTAAATCCTTTACTCCCTGCCGGAATCTTCACTATCCCGTCACTTTGGGAGAGCATGTGAATGAGCCCTGCCTTTCCAAATACCGGTGTTGCCTGGTCATCGGTGATAGTGACCCTGATATACCGGTCACTCTCTCTACTGGCATGGAGGTTATCGGTGAGCCTGATAAACTTGCGGTACACAGGCTGATTCGGCGATCCTTTCATGGCCTGCAGGAGATGAATCACAACAAGAGTTAGCACCATGAAGGTGGCGGATGGATGGCCAGGGAGACCAATGACCAAGACCGAGTCTATCTGCCCAATTGTGGTCCTTTTTTCAGGAGCAAACGAGATTCCCTCGGTATAGACCTTCCCGAGTTTGTGGATAACCTGCGCAGTGATGTCATGTTCATCCCGGGAACTTCCCCCACTCACGATGATGGCATCACACTCCTGTGAAGCCTGTTCTATCAGGTTTGTGAGTTCTTCAGCATCATCCCTGATGATTCCATATCGGACCGGGATGGCGCCCTGCCGTTTGCAGAAGGCAGTGACCAGGTACGAGTTTACCTCCCTGACCTCACCTGACTTCGGAATAGACTCAGAGGGTACCAGTTCCCTTCCTGTAGAGATGATCCCAATCACTGGCTTTTTCCTGACTTTTACGCGGATTCGTCCAATAGAAGCCAGAACTGCAATATCCTGAGGTCGCAGAATCCATCCTGTCGGATATACGGGATCTCCTTTTCTAAAATCCTCATCCCTTCTGATGATATTGCAACCAGGTGGAACCGGGTTCTTAACGGTGATCCTATCTCCCTGAACTACACAGTCATCTGCCAATACTACAGTATCTGCTCCCTCAGGAAGTTTTCCTCCGGTCTGGATCGAGACCGCCTGCCCGGGATAGAGATGAGAGATCGATGAGAGCCCTTTCCGTACTGAACCGATGAGGGTGAGAATGCAGGATCTGCTTGTTGCATCTGCTGTATCAGAAGAGATGATGGCAAAACCATCCATGGTTGCACGGTCAAACCCGGGTATATCATTCAGTGCATAAATGGACTCACTCAAGGTCCTGCCATCGGCCTCATCTGTCGGTATCGTCTCGGTTCCGGTCTTATAGGCTATCGAACGGACGATCCGGACTGCCTCATCGAGAGGAACAGTTCCGGGATCTGAAGAACTCTCCCCTGCTAATTGTTTCTCCGGTTTAGCCAGCAAAAATTGATCAGCCCAGCGGGTCCCCGTCTGATACATAGTCCATGGAATCGGCATCGCGATGAATGATTGTTGATTTCATGGGTACATATATGCTCAACCGGAGGACTCCGTTAGCGAAATCTCTTTATTAAATTCCGGTAAGTTAAATGATTTTCTTAACCGACAGGAGAGAAATATGGACGCAGCTTATTGGCTGCTTCATAAATCATATCTGGCGGTTTTTTGGCCGTTCAACCTTAACGAATGCCGACTTTGGTTCCTTACACGGAGGACACCGCCAGGTATCGGGCAGTTTGGTGAATGGTGTGCCTGGCGGGATATTCTGGGTAGGATCACCTAACTCCGGATAGTAGTAATATCTGCATGGATTACACCGGTACACATCCATATCTGGATTTGAGGTAGAGACCACTTTCTTTACCATGTACATATAAATATTCGATATAATGTCAGATATGCTTTATCCGGGCATGAAATTCAATAAATCAATGTGTCATACAAACGAGAATTGATAAGTACTCCTGATCTCAGCATGGTATTTCTAGATTTTTCACTCATAATTACAGTAAATGCCACATACAGTGACTGAGGAAGAACGGACCATTTCAGACTCACACTTATACCAGAAACGTGAAAAGGTCATATTTAAAAGTTTAGTCATTGACCTCGTCTTCTGGATCCCGGATATAATACTGGCAGTTGTATCAGGTTCAGTAACCCTGTATGCAGATGTAATAAAAAGTGGCAACGAGATACTTTCGACCTTTTTTTCCTGGCTTGCCATGAGAAAGATAACAAAAGGGGGGGGGAGATGTCTATGACTACGGGATGGGGAAGTTTGAAACCCTGACCGGGATCATAACCGGTGCCGTGATGTTCCTTTCTCTGGTCCTGGTCTTTGCAATCACAAGTTTTAAACTTCTTAATCCTACACTGCTCCATGAAGAAGGGACTTTACTTGCAATCGGGATGATGGCGATTGGTGTCTGTGTAAACACCTGGCTTTGGAAAGAGAAATCCCACATTGCTAAAGAAGAGTACTCACCGGTGATGGAATCACAGGTCAGACTATTTAAAACCAAGGCACTCACAGATCTGACCGTTCTTATTGCACTGCTCCTGGTGATGATGCTTGCAGATTACGAATGGGCAATATATATCGATCCGTTAGCTTCGTTTATCGTCATTGGATCCTTTCTCTTCTCAGGGTACCGCACGATCTCTTCATCGCTTCCTGATCTCCTGGATAAAACAATCGATGAAGAACTTCAACTTGAGGTAGTAAGAGCTCTGGCTGACTATTTTGATGAATACGAGGCTTTTCATGGCGTCAGATCCAGGAGGAGTGGAAACAACATTTACATCGAACTCTTTCTTGAATTTGATGGAGATAAAAAAAAATTCTGACGTACAGGACGTGATCAACAGGATTAAAAAAACACTTGAAAAAGAGATACCACGAAGTTCGGTAACAATAATGCCATGCACATGCAAGTATGGAACAGTATAAAACTACACAAGTATTCCCTTCAGCATCATGTAACCAGCATTCGTAATCGTGATTCAGATGAAATTTTTCTTTTTTGCTCTCACTACCGGGGATAGATCTGTACTTAAGTCCTCACTCTTCAATTATCCCGAGGCAAAAAGGATTACGAGGGCACGGTAACGGTACGGCTTTATACCCGTGAGTCAATCTACACACATGGCACTATGGGTTTGTACAAAATGTGGCTATGTTTACAACGAAGAGTTCGGCGACCCGGAGCATAACATCCCAAAGAATACACCTTTTGAGAAACTCGATGCATCATGGGTATGCCCGAGATGCGGAGTTGGTAAGTCATTCTTTGTGAAACGGTAATCCGAATCCCCAGATTTCTGATGACCAATCAATCTAATGCTCAAATGAGTTGAGAGAATACAATCTTCATATAACCAAACGCTTTAGACCTCTTTTTGCTATTATCTATAGATGGACCATCATGACGAGTATACGCAGGATGAACTCCTGCAAAAACTCCGGGAACTCGGGTATGATTCCAGGTTCCAGGAATATTACAAGAGTTGTATCCCATTCCATACGTATCCTGCACCCGGCCTACTGATTGCAATAGGAATGGTAGATTATGCACTTGAACTGCTTGGTGCAAAACCCGGCGACAAGGTGTATGCGGTCTGTGAAACCCAGAAATGTGCACCCGATCCCCTGCAGGTTATCGCCCACTGCACAATCGGAAATCACCGGCTCACCGTTGTTCCGGTAGGGAGATTTGCATTCACCATGAACAGACCGAGTGAAACCGATTCTGCTGATGGTATCAGGATCTATATAGACCCGATAAAACTCAAGGCATATCCCACCCTGGAGAACTGGTTTGCAAACAGCCCAGAGTTTTCTAAGAAGACGATGACAAAAGCACTTCTTGACGATATTCTTGCTGCAAAACGCTCGATCCTTTCAGTACAGAAGGTCAGAATTCCGGTCACCCAGAAGAAGAAATGGAACACAGCAATCTGTAAAACCTGTGGAGAACCAGTCCCTGAATACCTCATTGAAGGTGATCATTGTGCCGCTTGCGGAAGCCTGCGGTACTATGAACTCATCTGATACTTCTTCTCTGAACTTTTTTTTCCAGTACAATCGTTGAAATCGATAATCGTAGTCCTTCGTCGGACTGATGTCCAAATATGCATTATATCCGGAATAAGAGAGAGGGACGTACATCAGGATGGGGAAAGGAGTTCTCCTCTCCTCCCCTAATTGCGATGATGGTAATGTCGTAAACTGGTGAGGACTGATTACTCCTCGTCGAAGATGTTGATGTAGATAGAGTCGGTGCCGGTTGCTTCCAGACGTGCACGCTCTGCCTTCTCCTCTGCAAGTGCATGGATTGGCGGGCTCATGTCGCGTCCCGGAACGTGGCCGAACATCTTCTCGATCTCGGTCTGCTGTGAGTGCATGAACAGAGCGTTTGGAATCTCCATCGGACAGAGTTCTTCACACTGACCACAGTTGACACAGGAGTCAGAGACGTGAGCGAACCGGATCAGGTGGAACATGAAGCTGGTTGGCAGTACACCGGGTGCAATATACCAGGGTTTCTTGGTCGAGCACTCGATACAGTAGCAGATCGGGCAGTTCTCAACACAAGCGTAACACTTGATACACTTTGAAGACTCCTCCATGATCAGTTTGAGGCGGTCCTTACCGGTGCCGAGTCCCTCGAAGTCACGCTTTCTGCATGAGTCTCCGAGCTTGAACATTGCGTTCTCGACCTTTCCTCTGATCTCAATACCTTTCGGGTTTGCTGCTTCGGTCTCAAGAGCACCCTTTGCCTTGGCACTCTCGATAAGGTTTGCACCCTTCTCTGAGCAGATCTCAAGGAATGTTGCCTTTCCTGCCTTGTCTCCGATGACTCCCCAGTTTCCTGCTGCAATATCAGCCTGGCGGGGGACTTTCATCTTACAGCGCTGGCAGTTGGATCTGCGTCCATAGCCTTCTTCCTCGAGCTCATCGATCTTAATGCCCTTGTGGCCACCTTCGAACTCGATGATGAACTGACCCTTGTCGATCTCTTCCTTGTGAACGGTGTCAGGGTCAACCTCGAACTTCTCGCTGATCATCCGCCGTGCTGCAACCGGGCTGACTGAACCTCCACAGTTGACACCGATCATAACGATGTTGTCAAGGTTGATCTGGTTCCTCTTGGCAAGTTCGTAGAACGCCATTGCGTCGCAACCCTTGCAGGTAACTGCGTACTTCTTGTCCTTTGCACCGTTCAGGTACTTCTTGATCAGTTTGGGGATGAGAAGAGTACCGCAGTGCAGGGAACCTGCAGACTTGATGACATCATCGGCATTTGTGATCACGGTTGGGACAGCATCGTAGAGATCCTTACCCTTCTGGATAGCAATCACAGCATCAACCATCTTGGACTCAAGTGCATGCTTCAGGAGTGCAGTGACAGCTCCTCCACACTCACCTTTCTTCTGAACCTCGGAGTCTTTTGCCCATGCGTAGATCATGTCGCCTTTTGCTACCATCTTAGTTGCCTCCGAGTTTTTCGATAGATATTGCACAGTGCTTGAGTTCAGGCATCTTAGAGAGTGGATCGAGTGCGGTGTTGGTCAGGTTGTTGACACCTTCTGCAAAGTGCATGGACATGTAGACCACGCCAGGTGCAACCTCATCGGTTACACGTGCAACGGTGTTGGTTTCACCACGGCGGCTCTTAAGTAAGACCCGCTCGCCGTCCTTGATCTTCAGGCGTTCTGCATCCTCGACGTTAATCTGTGCATATGACTCTGGAACCTCACGGTGCATGTCACTGCGTCCGGTCTGGGTTCTGGAGTGGTAGTGGAAGACGACACGTCCGGTCATAAGGGTGAACGGATACTCGGCGTCTGCGACTTCTGCTGGTGGCCGGTATTCAAGACCGAAGAACTGACCTTTTCCGTTTGCGGTTGCGAACTTTTCACGGTGCAGGATTGGAGTTCCCGGGTGCTCTGGGGTTGGACAGGGCCAGATGACTGACTCAGGTTTTTCCATCCGCTCGTAGAGACAGCCGAACATGGACGGGGTTACTGCTCTCATGTCGTCCCATACGTCCTTTCCGGTTGGGAGATCAAAGGTCTTCAGACCCAGCCGCTTTGCAAGCTCTGCGATGATCCAGATGTCTTCCTTTGCCTCGCCCGGTGGGTTTACTGCCTTGCGGACACGATTGACACGGCGTTCTGCACTGGTGAATGTTCCATCCTTCTCTGCAAAACAGGCTCCTGGCAGGATGACATCTGCATACTGGCATGTTTCGGTGAAGAAGATATCCTGAACAACAAGGAAGTCAAGCTTCTCGAGCTGGCGTTTCACGTGGTTTGAGTCAGGGTAGGTGACAGCCGGGTTGATACCAAGCATATATAGTGCCTTGATCTCTTCACCACACTGGTTGATCTGTTCGGTGAGGGTGACACCGTACCAGTCTGGCAGGTCAGTGACTCCCCAGGCCTTCTCCATCTTTGCACGGTTCTCAGGAACTTCACACTTCTGGTACCCGGAGTACACGTTCGGGTATGCACCCATGTCACAGGCACCCTGCACGTTGTTCTGTCCACGAAGTGGGTTGACACCGACACCTTCGCGTCCGATGTTTCCACAGAGCATTGCGAGGTTTCCAAGTGACCGGACGTTGTCGGTACCGGTGGTGAGCTCAGTGATACCAAGACAGTAGATGATCACCGCGTTCTTGACATCTGCATATCTGAACGCAATATCCTTGACCGTGGCAAGAGGAACACCGTGGATTGCTTCGCAGTCTGCGTAGTTCTCGACAGTCTTCTTGAGATCCTCGAAGTGTTCGGTCCGCTCCTCGACAAATTTCTTGTCATACTTGCCTTCCTTGATGATCCAGTACATCATCGAGTTTATCAGGGCAATGTGGGTCGAGGGGTTGAACCGTACCCAGGTGTCAGCAATCCGGGCAGTCATGGTCTTACGTGGGTCTACCACGATGATTGGAATGCCCTTCTTCTTTGCCTCTGCAACACGGCGCCCTGCGAGTGGGTGTGCCTCCATTGCATTGGATCCCCACATCAGAATCAGGTCAGAATTCAAACAGTCGCGGTACCCGTTAGTAGCAGCACCGGATCCGAAGGAGAGTGAAAGACCGGCAACGGAAGGTCCGTGACAGATACGGGCACAGTTGTCGACGTTGTTCGTCTTGAATGCGCACCGTGCAAACTTCTGGAAGATGTAGCAGTCTTCGTTCACGGTTCTGCATGAGGTATGGAACCCAAGACCACGTGGGCCGTGTTTGTCACTGACCTCTTTCAGCTTCTTGGCGACCAGGTCAAGAGCTTCGTCCCAGGTTGCGGGAACGTGCTTGCCATCCTTCTTGATCAGCGGAGTGGTAAGACGGTCAGGGCTGTGAACATGTTCCCAACAGGTCATACCCTTTGGACAGAGTTTTCCCTCGTTCACCGGGGTTCGCTGGTATGCTTCGACACCAACAACCTTCCCGTCGTTAACAACCAGGTTCAGTCCACATCCCACACCACAGTATGGGCAGGTGGTCGGAACATATTTCATTATTTCTGTATTTTCACTCATATTTCACCCGAGTTCAAAACGGTGAAAGAAACCACGATTTCAGAAACCGGCACTGCCGGAATGCGCATTCCGCCATGCGGTTAGGAATTCCTGTACTGCAAACTACCCGATAGTCTGCATAGGATATCGTATCCTGACCACAGTGCAGGTTAGATATTATCATTGATCCTGATATAAGTCTGACGAAAACCCATCAGATTTTGAGGATTAGTAGTGGGCAGAGTTCTGATCAGTCAGGAGCGTTTCAATAAAGGTGTGAATTCTGTCTGGTGCCTGACAGGTATATTTCCCCTTCATCCTAACCCATCTATACAGTTATCACGAGACGAAAACCAGGCCCATACTGCAAAAAAAGGCGGGTTTCCATTGATACACGACAGATGATCAACTACTGCAAAAGAGATGTCGACGGGCCTTTACATCCCAAGCCCAATGGTCAGAAGATCACATAGAGGGGGTGTCTGCATCCATTAAGGGATGTAACTACCCCACTTGGATCAGTCCTTTCTCCTGATCATAGTTAGTTGCATAACATTTTATAATAATAATCCCTGCTTAAGAATTTTTTAGCCCATCCAAAAATGTATGTTTTTCGCATAACCCGATCATAAAATTCCTCTTTAATTATTGCCATCAAGTGTCG
>Ga0209016_1000632_pt1 | contig 38907 bp, 33 predicted proteins | sample EPASupsiteSAE305_FD_187265 | JGI IMG/M metagenome (GOLD analysis project Ga0209016, IMG submission 187265) | Bioremediated contaminated groundwater microbial communities from EPA Superfund site, New Mexico - SAE3-05 (SPAdes) (version 2) | ecosystem: Environmental > Aquatic > Deep subsurface >... | reverse complement strand
CTGAAAACTTTGAAGCCATCCGCGCCAACCTTGACCGTCTGGAATGGCACTGCCTGCCGCTGGAGGAATTTCTGGAACAGGAAGGTGCGGCCTCCATTGACCGCTTTAATCTGAGCGACATCTTTGAATATATGTCAGAGGACAATTTTCATCGACTGCTGGAGCGGTTGGTGCGGACCGGTCGAAGTGGTGGGCGGCTGGCCTACTGGAATATGCTGGCGTTGCGCAGCCGTCCCGAAAGTATGGCCGGGGAACTCCGCTCTCTGGAGTTGGAGGCACAACGGCTCTTTAAGCAGGATAAAGCCTTTTTCTACAGTGCCTTTGTGCTGGAAGAGATTGTCTGATGCTCTCCCCCTGGTTTGGCATACTGCTGGTGTTGGTGTTGCTGGGCGGCGTCATGGCCGCTCTGAAACTGATAAGCGCTCGCTGCTGCCTGCATCCTGAGACCAGCCGCAAGGCGGTGCATATCCTGATGGGGATGGTAACGCTCTCCTTTCCCAGGCTGTTCAGGGAAGCATGGCCGGTACTGCTGCTGACCGTGCTGGCGGTAGCCGCTTTGGCGGGGACGCGCCTTGTCGCGCCGCTACAGAAACAGTTCGGCACTGTCTTGAACGGGGTGGAACGTCATTCCCTGGGGGAAGTCTATTTCCCCTTGGCCGTGTCGGCGCTCTTTGTGCTCTCCTCCGAAAACAGGTTGCTTTATCTGATTCCGCTGTTAACCCTGACGCTTGCCGATGCCGTGGCTGCGCTGGTGGGGATACGGTACGGACAACATCGATTTTGTACCTCCGAGGGAACCAAAAGTGCCGAGGGGTCACTTGCCTTTTTCATGGTGGCTTTTTTAAGCGCCCATGTTCCACTTCTGTTATTAAGCAACACCGGTCGGGCAGAATCGCTTCTTATCGCTCTGGTGTTGGGAATTCTGGTGATGCTGTTTGAAGCGGTTTCAGTGGGCGGGCTGGATAACCTCTTTATCCCGCTTGGCTGCTATGCCTTGCTGCGACGTTACCTGATGCTGGAAGCTGACGAGCTTCTCTTCAGGCTGGGCGCCATTCTGTTGCTGGCGCTACTGGTCTTTATCTGGCGCAGACGTACTACCCTCAAGGAGAGCGGCCTGCTGGCAGCAGCGCTAGTGGGCTATATGAACTGGGCTTTGGGCGGGTGGCAGTGGCTGACGGTATCACTGGTGCTCTTTTGTACCTATACGCTGCTCTGGCCCCGCAGCAAGGAGAACGATCATCCCGTGCATACGGTGCGGGCGGTGGCCTCGGTGGCTGCACCTGGTATGCTCTGGCTGCTGGTGTTTCAGGAAAGTAACCGGATGGTGGGGCTGTTTGAACCGTTTGTGCTTTCCTATGCAGCCCATTCTGTCATGGTTGGCATGAGCCAGCTGGACTATGTCAAACCGGAACAATCGGTTCAAGTCCGGTTTTTAACGGCCCTCTCCCGTTCCTGGCTGGTGTTTGCGCCGCTGTTCTTTTTGCCGGTGATCAACAACATGCAAACCGGAAAACAGTTTGTTTCCCCGGAGATGGTGACCGCATTATCTGCGGCTGTTCTTGCCATACCTCTGTTACTTGCCACCGCTTTCCTGCATCAGCAGTTGGTCAGAAAGTATGGTGGCGATGAATGGGCCTATGGCCGCTGGCTGGGGCGCGGGGCGATTGCTGTTGGAATGTCTGTTCTTTTGTTTCTGTTGTTGGGGTGGGGAAGCTATTGATACGATTTGTATCTGTCTGAAAAAATAAGCAGGAGCTAACCGATGAATAGCTTTGTCTGTATACAACATCCTGGCGAGTTGTCCGCCTTTTGCGGAACAGAGGCGGTTTCGCTGGTAAGTGCCGAAGATCTGGATGGACAGGGGCCTGATGCGCACTGGCTCTTGACCGGTAACGGACAGGAGGTTCTTGCCCGCTGTTCACTCTGGTGGCGACAGACGCCGGAGGTCCAGGGACAACGCCTTGGGTTCATCGGGCATTATGCCGCCGGTGATGCTCAATCGGCTAAGGCGTTGTTGAACCATGTGGGCAGGATATTGAGAGAAAACGGCTGCAGCCTGGCTGTCGGGCCTGTGGATGGCAGTACCTGGCGCCGCTATCGCCTGATAACTCGCCGGGGGGATGAACCGACGCTTTTCATGGAGCCGGATAATCCCGATACCTATCCGGCGCAGTTTGAAGCAGCAGGGTTTATGCCGATGGCCCGCTACTATTCCACGTTGAATGATGACCTAGAAGCAGTCGTACAGCCGCCTGACCACATGCGTAAAAACTTGCATAACGCCGGAATTCGTATCCGATCCCTTGATCCTGATATTTTTATGGAAGAACTGACCAGAATATACGATCTCTCCATTGCCGGGTTCAGGAATAACCTGCTTTACACTGATATTTCCCGTGATGAGTTTATCCGTATGTATACCCAGGTTCAGCCGTTTATCCGTCAGGAACTGGTTTTGCTTGCTGAGCGGGATAGCGAACCGGTCGGTTTTATTTTTGCCCTTCCGGATATGGCGCGCATCAGGCACGGTCATCCTGCTGACACGGTCATTCTTAAATCCATGGCAGTGCTGCCGGAAATGAGCGGCAAGGGGATTGGGGCCTGTTTGATGGCAGAGGTGACCAACAATGCACGTTTATCGGGATTTACACGGGCAATCCATGCCTTGATGCATGAAGATAACCGTTCCCGAACCATGAGCAGCCACTATGGGCGGGAGATCCGTCAATACACGCTCTACTCACGGTTGCTTTCATGAATATTGTTGAGATTCTGCAACGTCAGGCAAAAGAGCGTCCCGATGCCCCGGCCATCATTGATATGTATGCTGGCCGGGAGCGGGTGACTACGTTTGCCGGACTTGACCATGCCTCGGCCAAAGGAGCGGCCCTGCTGCGGGAAACAGGTCTGGTCGAGGGCGACACGGTGCTGGTCTTTCAACCGATGTCGGCGGAACTGTATATCGCTTTGATGGCGCTGTTCCGTGCCGGGATGACCGCCATGTTCCTTGATCCGTCAGCCGGACGGGAACATATTGCACGTTGTTGTGCCATTCGCCCCCCTCAGGCGCTTGTCGCTTCTTCCAAGGCTCATCTGCTGCGCCTGATTTCTCCGGCGTTGCGGCATATTCCCCGACATATCTGTTTCAGCCGTTTCATGCCGGGCTGCATACCGTGGCAGCGGGCCGAAACGCTCAAACCGTGTCAAACAATAACTCCATGCGCAGCCGATGCACCGGCATTGATTACCTTTACCAGCGGCAGTACCGGTCAGCCCAAGGCGGCAGTACGCAGCCACGGATTTTTGCTGGAACAGCATCGTGTGTTGGAGCGGGCCATTTCCCTGGCACCCGGCGCGGTTGATCTGACCACATTACCGATTTTTGTACTGGCCAACCTGGCATCGGGAGTTACCTCCCTGATCCCGGATGCCGATTTGCGTTATCCCGGAAAGATTAAGGCGCTGCCGGTTCTGCATCAGATCTATCGTCATCATCCGGTATCCGTGGTGGCATCGCCTGCATTTCTGGAATGCCTCTGTGGTGCGTGTGAAGCAAGCGGGCGCACGGTTCCGGGGTTTCGGCATCTGTTCACCGGCGGCGCGCCGGTTTTTCCCGACCATCTGGAACGTTTCGCTGTCATTTTTCCCGACGCCGACGTGGTGGCGGTGTATGGCTCCACCGAGGCTGAACCGATTACCCATATCAGCCGCCAGGCGATGAGCAGTGATGATCTGGACGCAATGACGTCGGGCGGGGGACTGTTGGCCGGAGAACCGGTGGAGGAGATTGCTGTTCGGATCATCGTCTCCCGCTGGGGTAGTCCGCTGGAGCCTTTGGATGACGCCGGTTTTTCAGCCATTTGCCTGCCTGCGGGAAAGATCGGTGAGATTGTGGTCAGCGGCGGTCATGTCTTGCAGGGCTATTTGAACGGCACGGGTGACGAAGAAACCAAGTTTCGGGTGAACGGTACGGTCTGGCACCGCACCGGCGACAGTGGTTACTTTGATCACGCCGGACGGCTGTGGCTGCTGGGGCGAAGTGGTGCAGTCATCACTGACGAGCGGGGCGAAGTATATCCGTTTGCCGTGGAATGTGCTGCCCGGCAATGCCCCGGCGTTGCCAGGGCGGCGCTTGTCAGCCGCCAGGGGCAGCGAATACTGTTTGTACAGCCGAAAAAAGGGGCGTATCTCGACACCAATGCCGTGCGTACCGCTTTGGCATGGGCGCAGCTTGATACGGTGCGGAAACTTGATGTAATTCCGCTGGATAAACGGCATAACGCCAAGATCGATTATGGTCGTCTGGCCAAAGTGTCTTGAAATACTATGGGAGTTCTGTCTCAAAATGGAGTTCAAGCGGGCAGGGCAGGAACATCTGGAAAACCTGCGCAAGAGCCCTTTGCCTGAGGTTATCTATTTTCTGGACCATTTCCTGCCGGGATACCGGCTGTCTCTTGATGAACTGTATCTGGGGTAGGGGAGGTCGTGCTGATGGACGATCAACTTGCTGAAGCGGCTGAACGGGAGTACCAGCGGGCCTGCCGGGCGCTGGATTCCGGCAATGTGCTGGCGGCGTTGCTGCTGCTGGAGGCTGCCCTGCGGCAGCAGGACAATCTGCAGTGGTATGCCATGCTGGGATACTGTGTTGCCCGTGAGCGGGGGCAGGTCGCCCGTGGCACGGAGCTGTGCCGTTCTGCGCTGGAGCGGTTCCCTGAAAATCCTGAACATTACTATTACTATGCCAGGCTGTTGTTGATGGCGGGGCAGAAGGCCGAGGCGGTGCAGGTGTTGCGGCAGGGGCTGGCCCATGGCGAAAGCCCTTCTATTCTGAATCTGCTGCAGGAGCTGGGCACCCGCAAGGCGCCGCCAATCCGCTGGCTGCATCGCAATAATCCCCTCAATAAATATCTGGGCATCCTGCTGGCGCGGGCCGGTTTGCGCTAGCCGGCTGCTGCCTTTGGATAAAACAGTCTGCCTGCCTTGCAGATTGCCATTTTTCCGCTAGAGTAGGAGACACCAAAAGCGGGGTGCACTCATGGCTGACAAAGCGATACAACTGCATCAGGTGGAGAACCGGCTGTTTCGGCTGGCAACGGATCTGCTGGCAACGGTCCGCGATACCGCCGGTTTTGCAGCCACCATGTCGGCCTATACCGACCTGGCCGAGCAGCTGGCCGGGCATAAAACGGTTGCCTGCAAGGCCGGTTGTTTTCACTGCTGTGTCCTGAATGTGTCGGTGCTGCTGCCTGAAGCGGTTGCCATTGCCGGCTGGCTTTCCCTGCACTGTTCCGGTGCCGGGTGTGATGCCCAGCTGAAGCGCCTGCAGTCCCATGCGCTGCGTGTGCGCTGGATGGAGGACAGTGAGCGGATACATCGCCAGACCCTCTGCCCGTTTGTTGATGCCCAGGGGAGCTGCAGTATCTATCCGGTGCGCCCCCTGGTCTGCCGTGCGGTGACCTCGCTGGATAAAGCCGACTGTCTTACGGCCCTTGATCCCAATCAGTCTGAAGCCGGCCATGGCGTTCCGATGGACACCACGCGCCGGATGGTCATGGATGCCGCATTCTGTGCCCTGGCACGGGCAATGAATCAGCAGCCGATGATGAGCCGCAGCATAGAACTGAGCAATGGCGTGACCGCCTTTCTGACAGACCCCGGCCTGGTGGCCGCGCTGATTTCCGGTGCGAATCTGCCGGACAGCCTGTGGGATTAGGCAGCCCTTCCTGCCTGAAACGCCGCCTTGGAGTAATTATGAAGATGCCCAGAATACGACATGCACCGCTGCTGGTGGCCGGGATCATTACCCTGCTGATGCTGCTGGCAACACTGCTGCAGTGGTACCCGCTGCAGCTGCTTGAGTACAAGAGCTACGACCTGCGGGCCAGGTTGCGGGCCAGGAAGCCGGTTGCGCCGATAGTGGTGGTGGCCATTGATGATGCCAGTATTGAACGGCTGGGGCGCTGGCCCTGGCCCCGGGGCTATATGGCGGAGTTGACCGCCCAGATCGCCTCCTATGAACCGGCCCTGATCGGTACCAATATCCTCTACACCGAGGCGGATAAAAATTCAGGCCTGGAAGAGATCAAGGCGCTGCGGGAGTCGGTCAGCAAGCTGGGGGGCAGCCCGGCAGTGCTGGAGGCGATCAGCCAGTCTGAGCAAAGACTGGATAATGATGCCCTGCTGGCTGCCTCACTGGCCAGCACCAACAAGGTGATCCTGCCGCTGTTCTTTACCCTGGGCGAACAGGCCGGCAACCCTGATCCCAACCTGGCTGACTATCTTAAAAAGTCTTCAAAGGAGCAGGCCGGTCCGGCCGGTCTGCAACAGGCCCGTGAGCTGGCAGCGCCGATCCCGGCCTTTGCCGGCAAGGCTCTTTCCCTGGGGCATATCAATATTGTGCCGGACAGTGACGGCACGGTGCGGCGCGAGTCGCTGCTGGTCTATTACCGCGGGCGTCTGTTTCCCTCCTTTGCCCTGCAGTCGGCACTTTCCTACCTGCGGATTGCGCCAAAAGATATTCAAGTTTCCGGGGGGAGGTTGTCAGCCGGACGGCTTTCGATTCCGGTGGATGAACGGGGTCAGATGCTGCTCAGCTACAACGGCGGCTTTGGCAGTTTTTCCACCTATTCCTTCTTTGATGTGGCAGCAGGTAGTGTTAAACCGGAAACCTTCAAGGGCAAGATCGTCCTGATCGGTCCGGTAGCCACCGGCATTGCCGGTTTTGCGGTAACTCCCTTCCAATCCACTTATCCCGGTATTGAGGTGATAGCCACTGCCATTGAAAACCTGCTGAACAACAATGTGATTGCCCGCCCGGATTGGGCACGCTGGGCCGAGTTAGGGGTCATGCTGTTGTTTGGCCTGTTCCTGGCCCTGGCGTTGCCACGGCTTAAGGCAGGCATGAGTGCCGCCATTGCCGCCGGTCTGCTGCTGATCTGGAACGGTGCGGCGGTCTGGTTATTTGCCGGGCAGGGGATCTGGCTGGGCATGGTGGGGCCGACACTGCTCTTGGCCATCGGTTACACGGCACTGGTCTCCATGCGCTACCGGATGACCGAACAACGCAACGAGCTGGTGGAGAGCGACAGCATTGAGACTAACAAGATGCTGGGGCTGTCGTTTCAGGGCCAGGGATTGCTGGACCTGGCCTTTGAGAAGTTCCGCAAGTGCCCGATTGAAGACGATACCATCAAGGATCTGCTCTACAATCTGGCCCTTGATTTTGAACGCAAGCGGATGTTCAACAAGGCCGCTGCCGTGTACGAACATATCCTGACCGTGGGTGATTACAAGGATATCAAGGAGCGGATCGCCACCATGAAGGTGGCGGGCGAGACCATGATCTTTGGCGGCGGCGGACGGCGTGAAGGCACCATCATTGCCGGTCCCGGCGGGGTAATTGTCTCTGCCCCGACCATCGGGCGCTATGAGATTCAGAAAGAGCTTGGCCGGGGCGCCATGGGGGTGGTCTATCTGGGCAAAGACCCCAAGATAAACCGGCTGGTGGCAATCAAGACCGTGCGATTTGAAGAGGTGGATCCGGATCTGCTGGAGGAGACCAAGAAACGTTTCTTCCGCGAGGCCGAGGCGGCCGGTACCCTCAATCACCCCAATATTGTGACGATTTATGATGTGGGCGAAGAAGAAGATCTGGCCTACGTGGCGATGGAACTGCTGGAAGGTTCCGACCTGACTCCTTATATCAAGAAGGAAAAGCTGCTGCCTGCCAAGACCCTGCTGAAGATCATCGGCAGCGTGGCCGAGGGGCTGGCCTTTGCCCATGAGAAGGGGATCGTGCACCGCGATATCAAACCGGCCAACATCATGCTATTGAAGGACGGTACGGTCAAGATCGCCGACTTCGGTATCGCCCGTATCACCACCTCATCAGCCACCCAGACCGGTACGGTACTGGGTACCCCCAGCTACATGTCGCCGGAACAGGTGGCAGGCCAGAAGGTGGATGGCAGATCTGACCTGTTTTCGCTGGGTGTGGCGATGTATGAACTGCTTTGCGGCCAGAAACCATTCAGCGGTGACAGTATTGCAGCGTTGATGTACGCCATTGCCAACAAGCCGCCGCTGTTGATTACCCAGATCGATCCGAATATTCCGCAGTGCTGCGCCTATATTGCCCACCGCCTGATCACCAAGGATCTGACCAAGCGCTACCAGAATGCGCGGGAAGTGGTGGAGCATGTCAAGATGTGCCTGCATAAATTGGGGTAAGCTATGGAATTAACCGCCTTTGGACAGACCGACGTGGGTCAGGTGCGCCCCCATAACGAAGACTCGATCCTGCTGGAGCCTTCCCTGCAGCTGTATGCCGTGGCCGATGGCATGGGGGGGCACAAGGGGGGCGAATGTGCCAGCCGGATCTGTCTGGATACCCTGCGGGATTATCTGCAAATGGCAGCCAGGGGGCATGCGCCGTTGGTGGGTGAGGCGGATACAGCCCATTCAGAGGCGGCCAACCTGCTGGGCTCTGCGGTCCGTTTTGCCAACCGGGCGGTATTTGAGGCGGCGTTTTCCAAGCCGGAGTGGCGTGGCATGGGCACGACCATCGTGGCCCTGACCGTTGCAGACAACAGGGTGGCGATCGCCCATGTGGGGGACAGCCGGGCCTATCTCCTGCGTCAGGGGAAATTTCAACAGTTGACTCAGGATCATTCCTGGATTGAAGAGCAGGTACGGGCCGGCTTGATGAGCCGTGATGAGGCGCTGTTTGCCAAGGGGCGCAATGTTCTGACCCGGGCTATCGGGCAGGAAGAAACGGTACAGGTGGATCTGGACGAACTGGAACTGCAGACGGGAGACACTCTGCTGCTCTGCTCCGATGGTCTGTTCGGCATGGTGGCGGATGAGGAGATTGCTGCGTTGATCGGGGTGGCCAGGAACCCTGAGGAGGCCTGCCGGGAGCTGGTGGCCTGTGCCAATGGCCGTGGCGGACGTGACAATATCTCGGTCATTCTGCTGACTGCCGGAGAGGGAAAGGGGCTGCTGGCCGGGATGAGGCGGCTGTTTACGAAAGGTTGAGGGTGCTTACCAGCAGTACGGTCTGACCGATGCCGATCCGGTCCCCCTGCTTCAACTCCCGCTGGGTGATTGTTTCGTTGTTGAGGGTGGTTCCGTTGGTGCTGTGCAGGTCGATCAGCAGCAGTTTGCCGTTGATGATCTGGATGGCTGCGTGGCGCTTGGAAACCATCGGGTCATTGATGATGATGTCGGCATCTTTTCTGCCCAGTACGCAGGGGAGTGAACCGCCCAGCTCGCTACCGGCCTGGGTTCCTTCAAGCACCTTCAGCCGCAACTGGTCGTGGTGCTGAACGGTCAGCTTGCCGGGGGCAATGGTCTGCTCGGTATCTTCGACTGCAGCAAATAAGCGTACCAGACCCTCCAGCGAGATATTGGAAGAGTCTTTGGACTGCATGGTGTTAAGGGTCTGGTAGATGGTGGCGCTGACCGGAACGGTTGTCTCCTGATAGGCGTACAGCAGCATCTGCTCATCCACTGACAGGCCGTCCTGTCCCCCTGCCAGTCCGTCAGACCAGTAGGCAGCGGTCTTGCTGCCATCCAGGAAGAAGAAAAAGTTGCAACAGCCTTCCTTTTCCAGAATCACCAGGGCATCAGCGGCGTTAGCCTGGATCTGGCGTACCATCCTCTCCAGATTGATCAGGTTGACCGGTCCTTTGGCAGCCGGTTCATCCTGGATAAAGACCAGCAGGCACTTCAGCAGCACCGGATCGGTTGCATGCAGCGAGATGGTTCCGTCACCATCATGGAGAGTTGCCACCTGGGCGCAGAAATTGGTGATGGTCAGCGGGGTTGTTTTTTCGCCAACGGCAAGTCCGGCCGAGTAGGGTGCGCCCTGGAAGATGAACAGCAGGAAAAGACGATCATTGCTGGTAATGGCAAGGTAGCCGGTGAACGAGGAACCTGACAGACCTTTCAACTGCTCAACCATGGTTTCACGGCTGTAGGTTGCTGTTGTCGCTTGAATCGTTCCTATGGGCAGGGTCAAGGCTGTCATGTCCGGAACTATACGGTGAGGTTGCTCTGCTGTCAAGTTACAGGGGTTTTGCTTGCCCTTGACCGGCTGGAATGGTAATCTTCCGCGCATTATCTCACAGCAGGAGACGGTTTTTATGCGCTATATTACCGCTGGCGAGTCCCACGGACCCCAGTTGACTGCCATTATTGAAGGTCTACCCGCCGGTCTGGAGATCTCTCCGGAGATGCTTGACCTGCAGCTTGCCCGCCGTCAGCAGGGCTATGGCCGGGGTGACCGGATGAAGATTGAGCGGGACCGGGTCGATATCCTGTCCGGTGTTCGCTGGGGTAAGACCCTGGGGTCCCCTGTGACACTGGTGGTCAAGAACCGGGATTGGGAAAACTGGCTGGAGAAGATGTCTCCCCTGGCCGAGCATGAAGGCCAGGCAGAGGCAGTGACCCGCCCCCGCCCCGGCCATGCTGACCTGTGCGGTGCCATGAAGTACGGGCATCGCGATGTGCGCAATATTCTGGAACGCTCCAGTGCCCGTGAGACCGCTGTGCGGGTGGCGGTAGGTGCGGTGGCCCGTGGGCTGCTGCATGCCCTGGATATCCGGATTGGCGGTGTGGTGGTGGAGGTTGGCGGCGTGGCGGCGAAGCCTTCTGCGGAACCGTATCCGCAACAGTGGGCACAGGCTGCTGCTTCAGAAATGTTCTGCTGTGATCCGGCTGCCGAGCTGGATATGAAGCGGCTGATTGATCATACCAAATCAATTGGCGATACCCTGGGTGGTGTGGTTGAGGTCCAGGTGCTGGGGCTGCCACCCGGTCTGGGGAGCCATGTGCAGTGGGATCGCAAGCTGGATGCCCGTCTGGCCATGGCGCTGATGAGTATCCAGGCCATCAAAGGGGTGGAGATTGGTCTGGGGTTTGAGGCTGCCCGTCGTCCCGGCTCCAAGGTGCATGACGAGATCACCTGGAATCCGGCCCGGCTGCAGCAGGGTGAGTTGACTCCGTACCAGCGCCCCAGTAACCATGCCGGCGGACTGGAAGGCGGTATGACCAATGGTGAGCCGCTGGTGGTGCGGGCTGCCATGAAACCGATCCCAACCCTGTACACACCATTGCAATCAGTGGATATCGCCACCCATGAACCTTATGAGGCGTCGGTGGAACGCTCCGACACCTGTGCCGTGCCGGCAGCCCTGGTGGTGGCCGAGGCGGTGGTGGCGATTGAGCTGGCCCAGGCCCTGCTGGAGAAGTTCGGTGGCGATTCGCTGGATGAGATCCGTCGTAACCGTGACAACTATCTGGCTGGACTGCGGGACTTCTGATGCCTGAGTCGATCATCCTGACCGGCCCGATGGGGAGCGGCAAGACCAGTGTTGGGCAGTTGCTGGCTGCGCGGCTGGGCTACCGGTTTCAGGATCTTGATGCCCTGCTGGTTGAGCAGGCAGGCAAGAGTATCAATCAGATCTTTGCTGACGAGGGCGAGGCTGCCTTCCGGGAGCGTGAGACCGCGCTGCTGGCAACGCTGGTCGGCCAACACGGCATCATACTTTCAACCGGTGGCGGTGTGGTGATCCGCGAGGCCAACCGCAGGTTGTTGCATGCCGGCGGTCTGGTGGTAAACCTAACCGCAACGGTGCCGGTGCTGGCCGGGCGTTTGGCCCTGGCTGATGACCGGCCTCTGTTGAAGGGGGATGAAGCGCTTGAGGCACGGATTGAGCGGATTATGACGGAACGTGAGCCGTTTTATGCCGATGCCGACATAAGAATTGACACCACCGGTAAAACATTGGAAGATGTTGCCGCTGAAATCCTTGCAGTTTACGCTGAAAAGCGTTCAGGAGCATTGTGAAAACCATCACGATCCAGCTTGATTCACATTCCTACGATATCGGCATCGGCGAAGGCCTGCTGTCCGGCATCGGTGCTGCCTGCAAGGCCGTGGGACTGGCAGGGGCTGCTGCCGTGGTGACCAATCCAACGGTTGCCCCGCTGTATGCCGGGGTGGTTACCGGTTCGCTGCAACAGGCCGGTTTTACTCCGGTGGTGATAGAGATCCCTGACGGTGAAGAGTTCAAGACCGGCGAAACCCTCAACAGTGTCTATGACCGGCTGCTTGAGGCTGGCCTGGACCGCCGTTCCTTTATAGTTGCCCTTGGTGGCGGGGTTGTCGGTGATCTGGCCGGGTTTGCTGCGGCCACCTTTCTGCGCGGCATCCCGTTTGTGCAGGTGCCTACCACGTTGCTGGCCCAGGTGGACAGCAGTGTTGGCGGCAAGACCGGTATTGACCACCCTCTGGGCAAGAATCTGATCGGTGCCTTTTATCAGCCCCACCTGGTCCTGTCCGATGTCAGTACCCTGAAGACCCTGTCTGAACGCCACTACCGGGCCGGACTGGCCGAGGTGATCAAGTATGGCGCCGTGCTTGATGCGGAACTGTTTGCGCTGCTGGAGGCAAAGGTGGATGGCTTGCTGAAACGCGATCCGCAGCTTCTGGGACGGGTGATTGCCCGCTGTTGCGAAATCAAGGCCTGGGTGGTTGAACAGGATGAGCGCGAAGGCGGTCTGCGGGCCGTGCTGAACTACGGCCATACCCTGGGACATGCCTTTGAAACCCTGTCCGGCTACCGCGATCTGGTGCATGGCGAGGCGGTTGCCATCGGTATGGTGCAGGCGGCACAGCTGTCACAGCGTGAAGGCTACTGCAGCGTCGGTGACGTCGAGCGGATTACCACACTGGTACAGCAGGTCGGCTTGCCGTCAGATGCCCCGGTCGTGGCCACAGAAGATCTGATTACATCCCTTGCCAAAGACAAGAAGAACCGTTCCGGTACCCTGCAGTATGTCTGCAATCGCGGTATCGGCTCCTATGTATTCCATCAGTTTACCCCGGCCCAGTTGGCCGAAGCCTGTTGCTCAGGGAGGTAAAGGCGCCTATGCAGTCGTCAACGGAGTCCTTCTGGAGTGAGATCAAGAGGTATGAGGAACGCTTGAAGAGCGACCCGGCCTCTTACTGTTTTGCCCCCCTTGCCGAGGTGTATCTGCGGGCCGGTCTGCTTGATGATGCCCTGGCGGTTTCACGGGCCGGTGTTGCCAGATATCCCGGTTATGTGGCCGGACAGATGGCGCTGGCGCGGGCCTGCCATCAGAAGGGGCTGGTTGATGAATGCCGGCGCGCCCTTGAAGCGGTTGCGTCTGCGGTGCCGGATCATGCCGAAGCACAACGTCTGCTGGCACGGCTCTACGCCGAATCGGGGCAGGTGCAGGCAGCCTGCCAGGCGCTTCAAACCCTGCTTGACTTCTGCCCGGGTGAAGAGACGGCACGTATTGAGCTTGAATCGTTGCAGCGCAGGCTGGTTGAGCTGCCCCATGATGATGAGCTTGAACTGATTGAACTGACTGAGGCGGATATTCTTGAGGAGCTGGAGGAGGACGGTCAGCCGGTTGTCCCGGCCATGCCGGCTGCTGCTGTTGTGGAAAACCCCTGGTCGGGTGTACCGGATGCACTACAGCCAACGTCGGAACTGGAGGCGGTCTGGGCACTGCCTGAACAGAAACTTGCTGCAGCGGTTACACCGCCTGCAGAACAGGACCCGCTGACTACAGCAACCTTGGCAGAGCTGTACGTTTCACAGGGCTTTACTGACAAGGCCGTTGAGATCTATCGCAGGATTGTTAGCGCCGATCCCGGGAACCGGGAGGCAGCCGACCGGCTTGCGGAGTTGGAACGTGTGGAAGCGGCTGCTGAAGCAGAAGTCGGCCAGGCCGCCGTTGTGGCCGCCGATCTGACCCCTGCACCGGTAAATCTGCCGTCAGAAGGCGCTGCAGATCAGCAGGCCGTAGTCACAGTTCTGGAAGGATGGCTTGAGAACATCCGGAGGTTACGGGTATGTCGTTAAGAGAACAGTTAACCTCGATGCTGGAGCAGGTTGAAGGTGCCTTCGCCGTGATGCTGATGGGGTACGACTGCATTGCCATCGATGAGGTGCAGCAGGGAGCAGCCGGCTTTGATGTCCAGACCATGGCGGTTGAGTATGGCACGGTCATCAAGGAGATCCGTCGCACCATTGAGGTGGTGGGGGCAGGGGAGATGGAGGAGATCACCATTACCACCGCCAACTCACGCATGATCATCCGGGTGTTGAATGACGAGTTTTTTGCCGCCTTTGTGCTGTCCAAGGAGGGGAATCTTGGCAAGGCACGCTATCTGTTGCGCGCCAAGGCACTGGAGCTGGTTGAGGCGGTGGGGTAGCCATGCGGATTCTGGTGTTGCACGGTCCGAACCTGAACCTGCTGGGTAAGCGGGAGCCTGAAATATACGGTACCCTTTCCCTGGATGATATCAACGGGGCGCTGGAGACGCTGGGGGCTGAATTTGAATCGGACCTCGGCTTTTTTCAGTCAAACAGTGAGGGTGCCCTGGTGGATGCGATTCAGCAGGCACCGGAAAACTATGACGGCATTCTGATCAATCCGGCTGCCTACACCCATACCAGTGTTGCCTTGCGTGATGCCTTGGCGGCAATCGGACTTCCCTTTGTGGAGGTCCACCTTTCCAATATTCACCGCAGGGAGGAGTTCCGCCACCATAGTTATCTGGCCCCCCTTGCCCTGGGCCAGATCTGCGGTTTTGGACTGGACAGTTATCTGCTTGGTCTGCGCGCGCTTTTTAATCACATTAAAAATTAGTCTAGGGAACTCTTGGAAACTTGCCTACTTCGTGAGAATTCGGTTGAGGGGTCGCTTTCAGTTATGCTAAAAAGCAGACGCCAAAGACTGCTGCCGTTCTTTGAAACCCATGATCTTGACCTGCTGCTGATTGAACATCCGGTCAACCTGCGCTATCTGTCCGGTTTCAGCGGTTCGGAAGGTGCATTGCTTCTTTCACCGGAGCAGGGCTGGTTTCTTTGCGATTCCCGCTATACCGTGCAGGCAGCTCAGGAGGTTGGCGACCTGTGTGTGATTGAGCAGGCGCAGCGCCAGGAGGGAGTTGCAGAGTTGGTGCGTCAGGCCGGGGGATGCCGGCTTGGCTTTGAAGCCTCCCACACCACGGTCTCCAACCACCAGGGGTTGGCAGCGCGATTGCCGGGTGTGACCCTGGTGGGGCTTGGTCCGGAGCTTGATGCAGTACGTATCTGCAAAGATGCCAGTGAGCTGGGGTTGTTGGAGCAGGTTGCCGGTCTGGCTTCCGCTTCGCTTGAGTCTGTGTTGCCGTTGCTACAGCCAGGTGTCAGGGAAGATGAGTTTGCTCTGAAGCTTGAGTTTGAGATGCGTCGTCGGGGCGCAGACGGACGCGGTTTCGATTTCATCGTGGCATCCGGCGTGCGGGGGGCGATGCCCCATGGACGGGCCTCGGACAAGGCCATTCAGGCCGGTGAACTGGTAACCATTGACTTCGGTGCCGTGCAAAACGGCTACCATTCGGATGAGACGGTGACAGTTGCCGTTGGGACGATTGACGAACGGCAACAGCGGATCTATCAGGCTGTCCTGGAGGCTCATGATCGTGCCATTGCCGCGGTCAAGCCGGGGATTAGCTGCCGGGAGCTTGATGCGCAGGCCCGTGATCATATCAAAGAACAGGGGTTTGGTGACTATTTCGGTCATGGACTGGGACATGGCCTCGGGCTTGATGTCCATGAAAAACCGGTTGTCTCACCACGCAGCGAAGCTGTTTTGGAGGAAGGGATGGTCATTACTATTGAACCGGGCATCTACATTCCCGGTTTTGGAGGCGTACGGATTGAAGACACGGTGGCGGTTACGGCGGATGGCTGCCGCTTGCTGACCAAGGTTTCAAAACAGCTTGTCATTATGTAAAACTAATTTATTGCAGATACCAAGAGAAGGAGAATTGACATGGAAGTGAAAGACCTGAAGCAGCTGATAAAGATGATCACCGAGACCGACATTACTGAATTTGAGATGGACAACGCTGAAGAGAAGATCGTGATCAAACGCGGCCAGCGGACCGAGATCGTACAGATGGCTGCTGCCCCTGCCTATATGCCTGCTCCTGCAGCCATGGCTGCTCCGGCTCAAACTGCTGTTGCGGGCGCTGTTCCTGCTGCTGCACCGGTTGCAGAGCTGGCTGGAGAGACCATCAACTCACCGATAGTTGGCACCTTCTACCGTGCAGCCTCTCCTGAGGCAGCGCCGTTTGTTGAAGCGGGGCAGGTTGTCGAGAAGGGACATGTACTCTGTCTGGTTGAGGCGATGAAGCTGTTCAACGAGATTGAGGCTGAATTTAAGTGTAAGATCGTCAAGGTCTGTGTTGAGAACGCACAGCCGGTTGAGTTTGGTCAGCCCCTCTTTGTTATTGAAAAGATCTAGGAGTAGGTAATGTTCCATAAAATACTCATCGCCAATCGCGGCGAGATCGCCATTCGGGTTATCCGGGCCTGTAAGGAACTGGGGATCAAGACGGTAGCGGTCTACTCCACTGCCGATGCTGATTCATTGCATGTCAAGCTGGCGGATGAATCGGTCTGTATCGGTCCGGCACCCAGCAGCCAGAGCTACCTGAATATCAATGCCATCATCAGCGCTGCTGAACTGACCGATGCCGAGGCAATCCACCCCGGCTACGGTTTTCTGTCTGAAAACGCCAAGTTTGCCGAGATTTGCGAGCAGTGCGGCATTACCTTTATCGGTCCCTCCGCTGAGAGTATGCGGGTCATGGGTGATAAAATCTCGGCCCGTCAGGCAGTGATCGAGCATGGTGTGCCGATTCTCCCCGGCACCAAGGAAAATGTAAAGACGGTTGACGAAGCAGTCAAAATTGCCAAGCAGATCGGCTTTCCGGTTATCATCAAGGCCACTGCCGGTGGCGGCGGGCGGGGCATGAAGATTGTCCATTCCCAAGCCACCCTTGCCAACGCCTATGCCACGGCCAAGGCAGAGGCGCAGGCAGGCTTCGGCAATCCTGATGTCTATATTGAAAAATACTGTGTTGAGCCACGTCACGTAGAAATTCAGGTGCTGGCTGACAAGCACGGTAACTGCATTCACCTGGGGGAGCGGGATTGCTCCATCCAGCGCCGCCACCAGAAGATCATTGAAGAGGCTCCCTGTCCGGTCTTGACTCCCGAGACCCGTAAGGCGATGGGGGATGCAGCGATCAAGGCTGCCAAGGCGGTCAACTATTCCAGTGTCGGTACGGTCGAGTTCCTGCTGGACAAGAGCGGCGAGTTTTATTTCATGGAGATGAACACCCGGATCCAGGTGGAGCACCCGGTCACCGAGATGATCACCGGGGTTGACCTGATCCGTGAACAGATCCGTTCTGCTGCCGGTCTGCCGCTACGTTACAAGCAAGAGGATATCAAGATTACCGGCCATGCCATCGAGTGCCGGATTAATGCTGAAGATCCCTTCAAATTCACTCCCTGTCCCGGCAAAATCACCGCCTACCACCAGCCTGGCGGTCTTGGGGTGCGGGTTGATTCATTTGTGTATGATCAGTACAGCGTGGTTCCCCACTATGACTCAATGATCGGCAAGCTGATTGTGCATGCCGAGACCCGCGAAGATGCGATCCGTCGTATGGCCCGAGCATTGGACGAGTATATCATTGAGGGGATCAAGACCACGATCTTCTTCCATAAACGGATTATGACCAACAAGGATTTTATCGAGGGTAATGTTGATACGTCATTCCTTGACAGGATTGTGCTGGAGTAGGGTATGGAATTTCCGGAAGAACTGAAATATTCCAAGGAACATGTCTGGCTGAGGATCGAAGGAAACCGGGCCGTGGTGGGGATTACCGACTTTGCCCAGGAAGAGCTGGGCACCATTGCCGCAGTAGAGCTGCCGGACGAAGGTGATCAGGTGGAGCAGGAAGACTCGATGGGCTCCATTGAGGCCCGCAAGACCGTGGCGGAACTGTATGCTCCTGTAACCGGCACGGTGCTGGCGGTGAATGAAGAGGCTGTGGATACCCCTTCGTTGTTGAATGATGATCCCTATGACGGCGGCTGGCTGCTGGAACTGGAGCTGGAGGACCGGGATGAGCTGAAGGCTCTGATGTCGGCTGATGATTACGCTGACTATGTCGAAGACAAGGATGTATAAAACAACTTTCAGGTATGCTATAAGAAGGGCGGGATGACTATCCCGCCCTTTTGCGTTTTATTCCGATTTTATTTCAAGATCCTATCTTTGTTGGTTCGTTTTGGGCTCCTCAACGCGCCGGTTGTACGCCTGCGTCGCCAAAAAACTTGCCGCCTTGATATCATCCTCGAACTGAATGGGAATTGCAGGGCGACACGTTGAGAGTGGTGTGAGGTGCGGTTGTGAAGAATCTTCTGGTGGTTGTGCTGATATTGGGTTTCGGTGCGGTTACTGAACTACAGGCTGAACCGGTTCGGTTGACCATGGCTGATGCCGTAAAAATGGCAGTTGAAAAAAATCTTGATCTGCGGGTGGAGTTATACAACCCTGCCCAACAGGAGGCTGAGTATCAGAAAAGCCGCGGGATCTACAATCCGACCCTTAACCTGCAGGCAAGTTATAATGATACAACATCCTACTCTGCCAGCCGGCCATCAGGCAGATACTGGAATAATAACAGCCAGCTGAACGCCGGTATCAGCCAGCTGCTGCCCAGTGGTGCCACTGCTGCACTGGGATTCAATAACAGCTATCTTTCCTCCGACGTAACCTCAACCTCAAGCGGATTATCATCCTACTGGCAGTCAAGTCTGGGGGTGACCCTGAACCAGCCACTGCTGAGAAACTTTGGCCGTGAACCCACCGAACTGACGATTGATACTGCTCGTCTGACTAAAGAGGCCTCCCTTGAAAAGTTGAGTAGCAAGCTGATCAGCGTCGTGGCTCAGGTACGGACCGAATACTATAAGCTCTACAGCCTGCGGGAGGAGTTGACTGTCAGGAAAGTCTCCCTTGAACTGGCTCGCCGTGTTCTGAGTGAGACCCAGGCCAGGGTCAAGGCCGGTGTCATGCCTGCCATGGAGACCCTGAATGCTGAATTCGGTGTAGCCAGTCGTGAGAAGGAGCTGATTGACGCTGAGCGGGCAGTGCAGGATCAGGTTGATGTGCTGGTGCAGTTGCTGCAGCTGCAGCCGGCACAGGGGCAGGACGTTGAAACCGTTGAAGTTCCCTCAAAGGGGCGCTATGAAGTATTGGAGCAGGCGGAGATCAAGCGTGCCCTGAGTAACCGGCCGGAGCTGAAGGAGTTGAAGCGCAATCTGGAGCTGCTTGAACTGCAAACCAGGGTGTCCGGCAACAGGACCCGTCCGGACCTGTTGCTTTCTGCCTCTGCAGCAACAGCCGGTCTTGGTGATACCTATCCTCGGGATCTGGATCGTCTTTCTTCAGGCACTTATCCGGCTTGGGGAGTCGGGCTGAGTTTCAGCTATCCCTTGGGAAACCAGGCCGCAGAGAATGACTATCGCAAAAATCGTTTGAAGCTTGATCAGTCGGCCCTGCTGATCCGAAACCAGGAAGAGTTGATCGCCAATGAGGTCCGCTCGGCAGTGCGGGCGATTGAGGCGAACTACAAGCAGCTTGATGTGGCAGACCGTGGACGGGCCTTTGCCGAAGAACGGTTGCGGGCCTTTGTACGCAAGGCAGAGGTCGGGCTTGCCACAACCAAGGATGTGCTTGATGTGGAGAACGACCTGGCTACCGCCAAAAATAACCAGATCAAGGCGCAGGTCGCCTATGCCAATGCCATCACCCAGCTCTGGAAGGCAACCGGCGAGATCCTTGCCAAAGAACAGGTCCGGATGGTAACCCTTGATCCGGACTCACTTTACAAAGGTATGAACTGATGTTGAGAATCGGACGGATAGACTATGCCAACTGCACGCCGCTTTTTATGCAGCTGGAAGATAAACTGCCGGGCGAGACAACGGCTATTGTGCATGGTGTGCCGGCAACGCTGAATGCCAGGCTGGCAAAAGGAGAGATTGATATCTGTATCTCTTCTTCAATCGAATTTTCCCGTCATGCAGATGACTATGCCATCCTGCCGGGGCACTGTATCGGTTCCGTTGGTGCGGTAAAAAGCGTGTTGCTGTTTACCAACCGCCCGGTGGAAGAGCTGTCTGGCGAACAACTGCTGGTGACCAGCGAATCGGCAACGTCGGTTATCCTGCTGCAGATTCTGCTGGCAAAGCGTTGGGGGCTGTCCGGCTGTTCTTTACAAACCAGCTCCATGACGTGGCAGGAGGCGTTGCAGCAGTCTCCGGGGCTGTTACTGATCGGCGACCGTGCTTTGCAGGCTGCATCCGACAGAGCAGCTGTCCACTGTTATGACCTGGGACAGGAGTGGAAGGATTTGACCGGCCTGCCTTTTGTCTTTGCCCTCTGGTTAATCAACCGGACTTCAGCCAGGGGAAAGGAGCGCGCGTTGACTCACTTCAGCCAGCTGCTGGAGCAGGCCCGTGAGCGGATTGAGCCGGATGCCGAGCTGCTTGCTGCACGGGCGCCGGAATCCGCCTGGGTCGGCGTGCAGCCGTTGGCGGAGTACTGGCGTCATGCAATTACCTATCAGCTTGATGCGGCTCATCTGGCCGGACTCGAACGTTTTTACGCCTTTGCAGCTGAGCTTGGACTGATCCCTGCTGCCCCCCAACCGGTATTTTATCCATTATGACCCCCGTACCTTCTCAGGAACAATCTTCTCAGCCCAGCTCAGCCTGGTTTGATTCACTGTCAAGGCTGATTCAGCCGGATGCACGGAATCGCTCCATTGGAGAACGGCTGGTGGAGCAGTGTGTCAGGGTATCATTAATGGTCAAACTGCGCTGGGCCATGCTGGTGGCATTATTCTGTTACGTGCTGCTGGCAGAACTGTTCCTGGCGCCGGACATTGACCTGCCGATCTTCCATATTGAACAATGGAGCCTTTCGCTCAAGGCTACGGCAATCTTCTTTGCCGTTGCCTTCCCACTGGTATCGCTCCCCTGCAGCGTCTGGAGAAACTGTCGCTTGGTGATCTATCTGCAGGTGCTGCTTGATCTCTTGTTTGTGACGGCTGCAATACACTGGAGCGGAGGTGTTGTCAGTTGGCTTTGGCCGGCTTACCTGCTGATTTCGCTGGAGTCTGCCTTCCTGTTTGAGAAGAAGCGGGAGGTCTGGGGTATCGGCATGATCGGCGCAGCACTTTATGGGGTGCTGCTTGCGGCTGAACAACTTGATTTTATCGCAACGGTCAGAATGCCGTTTATGGAGGAGGAAAGTCCCAGTATCCTGTTTGAGTTGTTGATGTGGCTCTGGGTTGCCGGGGTTAATACGGTGGTTTCATTCTTTGGTGCCTTTCTGATGGATAAAATCCGCTCAGATCATCAGAAGGTCCAGCAAAGTCAAGAGGCCTTGACCGGCTTTATTGCCACAGCCCACGATCTGATTTTCTGCTGCCGTCAGGATGGGACCCTGCTGTATCTGAATCAGGTCGGGCAGGATATGATCGGACCACTGGAAGGGGAGGGCGGTGATATCAGTCTGTTCAACCTGACTGATGAGGAAGGTAAGGGGCTGTTGGCACGCCAGTTTGAAAAAGTGACACGACGGATAGATGCCGGTCATTTCGAAATGCGCCTGCTTTCTCCAGCCGTTGGCAGGATCCTGGATCTGGAGGTGAGCCTCTCCACCTGCTGTAATGACGTGCCGGATCAGGTGATCTGGGGGGTCTGCCACGATATTACGGAACGGAATCTGGCCCAGCGTGAACTGATCAAGTTGGCCCATCACGACGTGCTGACCGGCTTGCCCAACCGGATACTGCTGCATGATCGTCTGCAGCAGGCCCGTGCCTTTGCCCACCGGATGAACTCCCGCTTTGCGCTGCTGTTTCTTGATATGGACCGCTTCAAGATTATCAACGATACACTGGGCCATGCGGTGGGGGATGACCTGCTCAGGATGATCGCCCAGCGTCTGAAGGCCTGTTTTCGTGAGACCGATACCGTTGCCAGAATCGGTGGTGATGAATTTGTTGTGCTGATGCTGAATGTTACTGATCGAACCGATATCTGTACTTTGAATGACAAGCTGCTCCAGGAGCTCGCCCAGCCGTTTATGATCCGTGGCCATGAACTGTTTGTAACCACCAGCGGCGGTGTCTGTACCTATCCCGATGATGAGGATGATGTCGAGATCATGATGCAGAAGGCGGATATTGCCATGTACCATGCCAAGGCGCTGGGACGGAACAATATCCAGTTCTATAATGACGGCATGGATCAGAACTCGTCCCGCCGCTTTACCATTGCCAACTCCATGCGGCGTGGCCTGGATCGTGGAGAGTTCCGGCTCTATTACCAACCCAAGCTGGATGTCTCAAGCGACTGCATTGTTGCCACTGAAGCACTGGTGCGCTGGCAGCATCCGGAGCTTGGCCTGCTGGCCCCGACAGAGTTTATTCAGCTGGCCGAGGAAAGTGGTTTGATTGTCGAACTTGGTGAATGGGTGCTACGGGAGGCCTGTCGCCAAAACATGGTCTGGCGGCAGGAAGGGATGCGCGGTCTGCGGGTGGCGGTTAATCTCTCCGGCTATCAGTTGCAACACAGTCGCCTGGTGGAAACGGTCCGCAAGGTCCTTGATGAGACAGGTATGCCGGGCGAACTGCTTGAGTTTGAGATCACCGAGAGCGTAATCATGCAGAACCCTGACTATGCGGTGGAGGTGCTGAATGAGATCACCAACCTCGGCATTCATATCTCGATTGATGATTTTGGTACCGGCTATTCATCCCTTGCGCACCTGAAACGCTTCAGTGTGAATACCTTGAAAATAGACAAGTCATTTGTGCGCGACGTGGAGAACAACACCACCGACGCGGCAATTGCCTCTGCCATTATTGCCATGGGAAGCAGTCTGAACCTGAAGGTGATTGCTGAAGGGGTTGAGACAGAACAACAGATGGACTTCTTGAGGGATAATAACTGCGATCAGGTTCAGGGCTTTCTGATCAGTCGTCCGCTCCCTGCCGATCAGGCCTTGAAGGTGTTACGTCAGAAATGTATTGGTGAGCTGGCGCAAGGGCGTGAAGCTCTGAAGGAACGGTAATCTGCCAAAATTCCGGCATGGTCAAAGCAAAGCGGAGAGGGTAACGTGTCAGGCAGGAACAGATCCAGATCCGCAGCGTCGTCAGCTGCCTGGGGAACCCCGCTTGCCTGAGCAATAAAAACGGTTGTGATGGTATGCATCCGTTCGTCCCGGGCCGGATCGGAGTAGCAGCCGAGCAGATGCAGGTTGTGGATTGACAGTCCGGTCTCTTCCTGAGCCTCCCGAATTGCAGCAGCCTCAAGAGATTCACCATAATCCACAAATCCACCCGGCAGAGCCCAGCCGTGAGGTGGATTTTTACGTTTGATCAGGACGATTCTGGTGTCCAGTTCAATGATGATGTCCACCGTGGGAAGCGGGTTGCGGTATTGTTTAACCGCTGCTCCACAGGATGGGCAGGTGAGGCTGCTGAAGGACATGGTTGTCTCCTGACGTCATTCCGTTACATCAAAGGGCTGAAGACGAGCCAACGAAGATTACGCCTTGAAATGGAATCGGGGTTACAAAAAAAGGGAAGCATTGAGCTTCCCTTTTTAGTGCCTGTATGGATGAAGTTACTTTTTCTTGCCGCCAGAGGCCTTCTTGGAGGCTTTGAGCGGGTTGACCTTGAGGTCTTCCACCTTGATTTCAACCTTGACGTGTGTAGCAAAGTTGCAGATGCCGTTGGCCCACTTCTTTGCAGGTGCCGGATATGCGCCGCAAACCTGGCCGATGCTGCCATCAACAATACGTTCACATCCTTCACAATTTTCTACTACGGTCTGGCAGGAACCATCAGGGAATACACATCCGCTCTTTGCCATGAAGGTACACTCGGTACCGGGAAGCACGGTTTGACACTGCATACTTCATCCTCCTCAAAGTGATTCAGCTCAACTGGAATTAAACTGTAGCAATTATGAAAAGAAAAAGTCAATACCAAAAACTGCACCAACTGTCTATAAAAATATATCAGGTTGCCGTTTTGGGGCGCCGTTTGACTTGACGCTGGTCCTGCACTATAGTAGCCTAACAAGATAAAAGCTGTCTTATATTCTCTTGCAGGGAGGGATCATGGCTCACATCACATTCGGCACTTCCGGGTGGCGGGGAATCTTGTGCGAAGATTTTACCTTTGAGAATGTCAAGATTGTAACTCAGGCCATTGCCGATTACCTGAAGGAATCTGGCGAAGCTGCGAACGGTGTGATTGTCGGCTGTGATACCCGCTTTATGGGCAAACGATTCACGGAAGAAGCCGCTGCGGTGCTGGCAGGTGCCGGGATCAAGGCGTTGCTGTGCAGCCGGGATGTCCCTACTCCGGTGATTGCATTTGAAATCCTGCGGCGTGGTGCTGCAGGCGGGATTAACTTTACGGCCAGCCATAATCCACCTGAATATAATGGTATTAAATTTTCTCCTTCCTGGGGAGGGCCGGCCCTGCCTGAGACCACCAGGCAGATTGAACGACGTGCCAATGAGATGATGGGGGACTTCTGCTACAGCGAGCTATCCCTCGAAGAGGCAAAACGGCGTAACCTGTTAGAGGTGATAGATCCCCATTGCGCTTATCTTGCCGCACTTGAGCAGAAGGTTGATTTTGACGCCCTCAAGACCATCGGCAAGCTGGGATTGAACCCGCTCTATGGCACGGCCCGCGGCTATCTGGATGCGCCGCTCAAGGCCCTTGGCATCCCTTATGCCATTATCAATGACCATCTTGATCCGTATTTTGGCGGGCAACCACCGGAGCCGTCCGAGGCACATATCCCTGACTTTATCTCGCTGGTGAAGAATGATCCCACCATCCGTCTGGGACTGGCTACTGACGGGGATGCTGATCGTTTCGGTATTCTGGATGCTGACGGCACTTACATTGAGCCTAACTATATTATTGCTCTGCTGCTGGACTATCTGATCCGTGTCCGCAAGCTTTCCGGCGGTGTGGCCCGCAGTGTGGCAACTTCTCATTTTGTTGATGCAGTGGCAAAAAAACATGGTGTGCCCGTTTATGAGACACCGGTTGGTTTTAAATATATCGGCGAATTGATTGCCCAGGACAAGATTGTAATTGGTGGTGAAGAAAGCGCCGGACTCACCATAAAAGGGCATGTACCTGAGAAAGATGGTATTCTGGCCTGCTTCCTGGTGGCTGAGATGGTGGCCCGTGAGGGCAAGACGGTACGGGAATTGCTTGAGCGGATGTATGCTGATGTTGGCCGGTTTGTCACCCGCCGTGATAACCTGAAGCTCTCGCCGGAACTGGAGGCTGCCTATCCCGCCAAGGTGGCAGCAGTACCCAAAGTGATTGCCGGCGCTGCAGTAACAGATGTCAGTACCCTCGATGGGGTCAAGTTGGTCCTGTCGGATGGTTCCTGGATGCTGTTCCGTAAATCCGGTACTGAGCCGGTGGTACGGCTCTATGGCGAGGCCTCTTCCGAGGCGCGTCTGTCAGAGGTGATGGCAGCCGGCCGCAGTTTTATTCTTGGCTGATTTTGAACAAAATTGATGCAGGACAAACCCTGCATACTTCTGGACTGTTATGATCAGGTCAGCGTCGTAGCTATAAACAGATAACATATTAAGCACTCTAATGGAGGAACTATGTGGGATTACACACCAAAAGTAAAAGATCATTTCTTGAACCCCCGCAATGTGGGAGATATAGCTGATGCTGATGCTGTGGGCGAAGTAGGCAGTCTGGCCTGTGGTGATGCCTTGAAGCTGTATCTGAAGCTGGATGAGAACAAGGAGAAGATTGTTGACGCAAAATTTCAGACCTTTGGCTGTGCCAGTGCCATTGCTTCTTCCTCGGCGCTGACCGAGATGGTGAAAGGCAAGACCCTGGATGAGGCGTTGGCGGTCAGCAATCAGGATATTGCCGAATTTTTGGGCGGCCTGCCTGAGGAGAAGATGCATTGCTCAGTGATGGGGCAGGAAGCGCTTGAGGTCGCCATCTTCAAATACCGCGGCCTTGAAGTGCCTGATCATGATGCCGAGCATGACCATGGTCATGCCTATCCCGACTACGAGGGGACACTGGTCTGCAAATGCTTTGGTATCACTGATACCTTCCTGAAGAAGGTGATTGCCGACAACCACCTGACCACCTCGGAACAGGTCACCAACTTCACCAAGGCCGGCGGGGCCTGCGGTAGCTGTATCCCCAAGATCAAGGAGCTGATTGCCGAGGTGTTGGGGCAGGCCAAAGAGGCCGCTGCCAAGCCCAAACTCTCCAACCTGAAGAAGATGCAACTGGTGCAGGAAGTGCTGGAGCGGGATATCCGTCCCATGTTGCGTGCTGATGGCGGTGACCTCGAGCTGATTGATATTGATGGTGACCATGTCCAGATCGCCTTCCGCAAGGCCTGTGCCGGTTGTGCCTCCTCAGGCAATACCGCCAAGTTTGTGGAGATGAAGCTGCGTGAACTGGTCTATGAAGGGTTGCATGTGCAGGAGGTCTCGGCATGAAAGAGATCTATCTGGACAATAACGCCACCACCAAGGTGGATGAAGCGGTCTTTGAGGAGATGAAGCCGTACTTCTGCGAGCTGTATGGTAACCCCAGCTCCATGCACTACTTCGGCGGACAGGTGCAGAGCAAGGTGACCGAGGCTCGTAAACGTGTGGCTGACCTGCTGGGGGCCTCGCCGGGGGAGATCATCTTTACCGCCTGCGGCACCGAGAGTGATAATACCGCGATCCGTTCTGCCCTTGAGGTGCTGCCGGACCGTCGTCATATCATCACCAGCAGGGTCGAACATCCGGCTGTGCTGACCCAATGCCGCAACCTGACTGCCAAAGGCTACCGGGTTACCGAGATCGGGGTGGATGGCGCAGGCCGTCTGGACATGGATGAATACAGGAAGGCGATTGACGACGATACCGCGATTGTTTCCTTTATGTGGGCCAACAACGAGACCGGTGTCATCTTTCCGGTTGAAGAGGCGGCTGCCATTGCCAAGAAAAACGGCGCCCAGTTTCACACCGATGCAGTCCAGGCAGTGGGTAAGATCCCGATCAACATGGCTGAGTCAAAGATTGACATGCTCTCCCTGTCCGGACACAAACTGCATGCTCCCAAGGGGATCGGGGCACTGTATGTCCGTAAAGGCACACCGTTTCGCCCGTTGATGGTTGGCGGCCACCAGGAAAAAAGCCGCCGTGCCGGTACCGAGAACGCCGCTGCCATCATTGCGCTGGGTAAGGCCTGCCAGCTGGCCGGTGAGTTTATGGAGGCGGAGAACACGACGGTCAAGGCCAAGTGTGAACGTCTGGAAAACGCGCTGATGGCTGCCGTTCCCCATGCCCGTATTAACGGCGGCGGTGCAGAGCGTCTACCGAATACCACGTCGATCGCCTTTGAATTTGTGGAAGGTGAGGCGATTCTGCTGCTCCTGTCAGAGTTGGGAATTTGCGCCTCTTCCGGCAGCGCCTGTACCTCCGGTTCTCTGGAGCCGTCCCACGTGCTGCGCGCCATGGGAGTGCCATTTACCTGCGCTCACGGTTCAATCCGCTTTTCGCTTTCACGCTACACCACCGATGCCGAGATTGATGCTGTTATTAAAGAGATGCCGCCGATTATTGCCCGTCTGCGGCAGATGTCTCCATTTGGACGGGAGTTTCTCAAGTAGGCCGCCTGTTGGCATATTGCGATCAGATCATGAAAAAGCGGAGCCCTGTGCTCCGCTTTTTCATTTCTGGCTGCTGCAATCACTGCTGAAACTGGTATACTGTCTGCCAGTTAGTATGAGACCTCTACCGGGGAGTTCGGATGAACCGCCTGCTTATTCTGCTGATATGCTTCTGTGCCGCGCTGCCCCGGATACCGGTCCATGCAGGACAGCCTCCGCTTACGCCAACCATCAGGATTCAGACTGATCTGCACAGCGCCAAGATTATGGATGTCTCTGCCAGTGGTGATGGCGCCCTGCTGGCCACCGCCTCGGCTGACAAGACGGTAAAACTCTGGGAAACTGCCAGCGGCAGATTGCTCAGGACCATTAGGCCGCCAATTGCAGCAGGGAGCGAGGGAATGCTGCATGCCGTTGCCCTTAGCCCCGATGGCAGACTGGTTGCTGCTGCCGGTTGGACCGGGGTAAGCTGGGACGGCAGTTACTCGGTCTATCTGTTTGACACATACAATGGCGAGATGCGTCAGCGGCTAACCGGTTTTCCCAAACCGCTCAAGCGACTTGCGTTCTCGCCGGACGGCAAAAACCTGGCAGTCGGTCTGCATAGCTCAGGCGGTGTCTATCTGGTCAGGGTGTCAGACGGTAAGCGGCTGATGTTTGATGCATCCCTTAACGGCACCTGTTTTGGTCTGGTTTTTGACCAAAAGGGGGGGCTGCTGGCCGGTAGCGACCAGGGGCAGCTCCGGCGCTATACTCCAGATGGTGCACGGGTGTATGTCGTGCAGACCGAGGAACGGACTAAACTACTCTCCATGGCTCTTTCACCTGATAGCAGGTATCTGGCTGTGGTTTACGGCGATGGTCATCAAGTTGAACTGCGTACAGCGGCAGACGGCAGGTTTGAGAGCGTACTGCAACGTCCCGGTGGACGTTTCTTCAGTGTGGCCTGGTCCCGTGACGGCAAACAGATTCTGGCTGCCGGCAACCTCAAGGCCGAGGATGGGCGCAAGCTGCTGGTAACCTGGTCCGCTGAACAGCGTCGCCCTCAGGAGTTGGTGCTGTTGCCGAGCAAGAGCGGCATTACCCAACTCCTTCCGTTGCAGAATGGAGCACTGGCCGTTGTCTCCCGTCTGACCGGTTTCGGGCTGCTGACTCCTGAGGACAGTACCACGGTTCTGTCTGCAACAGAGGCGGGACGGGGGAAAAAGCCGGGACTGCGTAATCTTGCAGTATTGGAACGCCAGCCGGCTTATTTTCATCTTCTGGCAACGGCGGATTTTCAGAAGAACCATGACCTGTTCCGGATTACGGCCGATGCGGCTTCCGTGCTGTTCAGCTACGAACGCAACGGTCAGGCACCAGCCAGGTTTGACCTGAAAAAGAGGCGTCTGGTGGCAGTAAGCCCTTCGATGGAAAACCTGATGCCTCACCGCTTTACTGCGGAGGGGCTTGATGTCCAGCACTGGCAGGGAGGGGCTCAGCCGTTACTGAATCGTGTCCCCCTGACTGGTTTCATACCTCTTGAACGTAGCCAGAGTCTGGCAATCCGTCATGACGACAAAGGGTTTGTTCTGGGTACCAGTCACTTCATCCGCGCCTATTCTGCCAAGGGAGCACTCCTTTGGAAGAGCAGGACGCCGTTTACGGTCTGGGACGTTGCCTTGTCGGCCGATGACAGTATGTTGGTTGCGGCACTGGATGATGGCAGTATCCGTTGGTTTCGCATGCTGGACGGCAAAGAACGTTTTGCCCTATTTCCGCATCCGGACAGAAAACGCTGGATTCTCTGGACCCCGGACGGTTTTTTTGATCATGGCGATGGTTCGGAGAACTTGATCGGCTTCCAGATGAACCGTGGCGCTGAGCAGGCTGCGGTCATGGTCGGCGCAGAGCGTATGTTTGATCTGCTGTATCGGCCTGATCTGCTGGACAGGGCAATTGCCGGTGAAGACCTTAGCCCGTACCTGCAACGCTTGCAGATACGGGCCGACGGCCGGATGGCCCTGGCTGTGCCTGACAGTCACATGGTGCCGGTCGCGGCCCAGAAAAAACAGACAGATCAGGGAACGCGGACCGGGGGACAGCAGGACGCTCAGGAACGGCAAGTCAGGCCGGCTCAGGAGCAGGCGGCTGCAGAGCAGAAGGGGCTCTTGGCTGCTGAAACGGCACGTACCGGCATGCAACAGGGGGATGCCGGGCAACTGCCGCAACAACAGGCAGAACCGCTTGACGAAACGGAGCAGGAAACTGAACTGCCGCCGACTGTGGAGACCGAAGCGGAGCAGGCCGAACCGAAGACGGCGTTGGCCAGTCTGGTCACGGCGGCAACAATGCCGCCCAAGGTAAGGTTTTTAACGGCATCAGGCGTAACCGGCCTGCGTGACATGCGGTTGCAGGCAGAGCTGTGTGATGCCGGTGGCGGTCTTGGTGATGTAACCCTTTATCTCAACAAGATGCCGATCGTCTTTGAACAGTCACACCGGGGTCTGGTTGCGCTCGAGAAAGGCCGGAAAGGTGACTGCATCAGTTTTGAGCGGGTCGTTACCCTGACTGCCGGTGAGAATCAGATTGAGCTGATGGCGTTTAATCGGGCCAACAGCATTGAGTCTGAACGCAGCCGGATTGTCGTGCGCTATAATGCGCCGGAACCGGCTAAACCAAGGCTGCATCTGCTTACCATTGCGATTAACAGCTATCAGGAAAGGACACTGGGGCTTAAGTACTCGGTCAATGATGCAGATAACGTGGCAAAACTGGTTGCCGAAAAGGCCCAGAAACTCTTTGCCGGAGTTGCTGTCTATCGCCTCTCTGACCAGCAGGTGACCAGACAGGGCTTGGAGCAGGTCTTTGCAGAGATCAGCGTCAAGGTAGAGCGGGGAGATGTGTTTGTGCTCTTTCTGGCCGGTCATGGCCTGACTGATGAGCTTGACGGCATGTACTATTTTCTTCCGGCAGATTTCCGTCTCAATAATGGAGTGTCTCTTGCCCGCCAAGGGATATCAATGCATGATTTCAAACAGTACATCAGTTCGATCAAGGCCACGAGGAGTCTGTTCCTGATCGATACCTGCAGCAGCGGGGCATTCAGTGAAGGGATGGCGGGGCAGACCACCGCTGAACACGCTGCCCTGAACAAGCTGGCTCGCAGTGTTGGCAGGGCGACTTTGGCTGCCAGTTCCCGCGATCAGGTTGCCCTGGAAGGACATCAGGGACACGGAGTCTTCAGCTATACCCTGCTGCAGGGACTGCAGGGGGCAGCGGCCAACAAATCAGGGCGTATTACCATCACCAACCTGGCCCTGTTCGTGGAAGAAACCCTGCCGGAGCTAACCATGAAAAAGTGGGGTTATGAACAGATGCCGCAAAAGGCTCTGATCGGTTCAGACTTTCCAATCGGGATAAAGTGAGGCGTACATGACACATAATTACTTATTGACAGTTATCCTCTTTGTCTGGTGTTTGCTGATTCCGCTTCAGTCCCATGCCTTCTGGTCCACAGAACCCGGCTCATTGAAGGAGTTGGCAGCCGGTGTGGCAACTGAGTTGAAGGAAAAGTCCGGTTCAGCCGGGAAGAAGCTGTATCTGGATAAGGCCAATGTCAAGGATAGTGTCAGTGGCGAGACGTCAAACCTCTCTGCCTTTCTGGTCAATGAGCTGGAAAGTGCCCTTTCGTCCGCCGGCTTCAGCTTTACTGATTTTATGGAGCAGGCGGATCAGGTGGTGGGAGCCAGTTATCAGCGTGACGGCGACCGTTTGCGAATCTTCATAAAATACTGCCCGGCAAAAGACAGTAGCAACTGCAAGAGCCTTGCTGCGGCATTGGAAATGAACAGGCTTCCCAAAGAAAGTTTCAGTGAGTCGATGGACAGCAGATTGAAACGGCTGGTGCAGAAGGCGGCTGGTAGCAAGAGTGGTCTGAAGGTTTTTATCAGCCCGGTTGTTGAGCGCAGGAACCGTTATGCAAGTGAGTTTTCCGAATATGTGACAGCCAAGGTCCGAAGCTACCTGGTCAACGGCCAGCAGTTTGAGGTGCTGGAGGAATATCCGGTCACCCGCTCTCTCTCAAATACCCGCGGCTTGGCAGCCAAGGCGAAACAGGTACAGAATCTGGAAACCAGCGCAGCCCTGTTCAGCGGTGCTGACGCAGTGCTGGAGGGATACTATCTTGAGGGTACCGGCAGGGTTACTGTTGCCGTTACCCTCAAAAATCTGAAGGGTGGGGTGCTGGGGAGCGCCGACGAAACCTTTGAACGGAGCATGATCCCTTACAGTACGGCCAACCAGGCCGCCGGTACGTTGGCTGCCGTGGCGGATGTAGCTGGCCAGGCCAGCCAGCAGACGGTAAAATTAAATACCACCAAGGGGGATCGCTATCAGGTCTATCGGGTTGGTGAAAAGGTACAGTTTCTGATGCAGGTCACCAAACCGTTGTATGTCTACCTGTTCGGTATCAACGCCAAAAATGAAGTCAGCCAGCTCTATCCTGGGCCAGGACAGCAACAGGTGCCCCTGCAGGCCGGTCTGATTCATACTGTTCCAGGTGATAGGGATAGCTGGGAGATTGTGGTGGAACCCCCCTTTGGCACAGATGTAGTCAAACTGTTTGCTGCTGAGAAGCCTCTGCCGGTACCGGCTATTTCCAACAAAGTGTCAGCCAGAAGCTTTAGTGATGGTACCCGCTCACTGGCGCGCCGGGATGTCATCCAGCAGCAGCTGGCGGTACAAAAGACCATCAATGGGTTTGATCTGGTGGATTATTTCAAGGGGGTGGCTGAACAGCAGGGGCTGACACTGTATGAAGACAGCCTGTTTGTGCAGACCAGACCGCAGTAGGAGCCACACAATGGAGATCCGTATCCCGACAGCAGGTGAGTCTGTGGTTGAGGCGCTGCTGGCCAAATGGCACAAGCCGGATGGTAGCATGGTTTTGAAGGATGATGCGATTTGTGAGATTGAGACCGATAAGATTACCATGGATATCTATGCAGAGGTTTCCGGCCGCCTGGTAATTCACGTTCAGGCTGGTACAACCCTGCCGGTGGGCACCGTGGTTGGCCGGATTCTCGAAGCAGATCCGCAGGCAGAGGATCAACTGGCTGTTACAGCAACAGGGGCGGCTGGATCAGCGGATGCACCAACCTCTCCGGCAGTGCGGCAGGCGTTACGGCAACAAGGTCGAACTGCCGCGCAACTGGCAGGTAGCGGCCCTGGCGGCCGGATACTGATGAACGATCTGAAACGGACGGATACACCGGAACCTCCAGCGCCAGCGCTTCCGGCTGCTCTGCACGCGATGCTGGTTAAGTCTGAGGAAACACCGGTGTATCGGGCTTCAGGCTGCTGGAAACCTGCTCGACCGGCCGGAGATCAAAACACTGAAAAAGCCACAGAAGCCGGGCCTGATCCACAGGCTGCGCCAGGTGAAGAGCGGATACGGATCTCCCCGCTACGCAAGCGGATCTCTGAGCGGCTGCTGCAGGCTCGTCACCAGACCGCCACGTTGACCACCTTTAACGAGGTTGATATGGGGGCATTGCAGGCCTTGCGCACAAATTATAAGCTGGCCGGTCGGCCGGTCGGCTTGCTGCCGTTCTTTGTCAGGGCTACGATTGAGGCATTACAGGCTTATCCGGCAGTTAATGCGCGGATTGATGGTGATGAGATTGTGTATTACCATGTTCAGCATCTGGGTATTGCTGTCTCCTCTGAAAAAGGGCTGATGGTGCCGGTGCTGCGCGATGCAGGTCAGCTGGGCTTGTGGGAGATTAATGAGGGCATAGCGGGTCTTGTGCAGAAGATCAGAGCCAACCAGCTGGCCATTGCCGACCTGGAAGGTGGAACCTTTACCATCAGCAATGGCGGCACCTATGGTTCCATGCTCTCGACCCCCCTTATTAATCCACCCCAGAGTGGTGTGTTGGGAATGCACGCCATCCAGCACCGGCCGGTGGCACGGAATGGTCAGGTGGTGATACGTCCGATGATGTATCTGGCCTTGTCCTATGACCATCGCCTGATTGATGGCAGGGAGGCGGTCGGGTTTCTTAAGCTGATCAAGGAGCGGTTGGAGAACACTGGCTGGTTGGCTGGACTAAACTGAGATTTCAAGGAGAACGGGATATGTCTGAACAGTTTGATCTGATAGTGATAGGTTCCGGCCCCGGTGGGTATGTGGCAGCCATTCGAGCCAGCCAGCTGGGTATGAAGGTGGCGGTGGTGGAAAAACGGGCCACGCTGGGTGGTGTCTGCTTGAATGAAGGCTGTATCCCCAGCAAGGCCTTGCTTGATTCCAGTGAACATTTTGCCTTGGCTCGGGACAAGTTTGCCCTGCATGGAATCGAGATTGATCCGCCACGCCTGAACCTGACTGCCATGTTGGCCCGCAAGGATGAGCTGGTTAAGAAGCTGACCGACGGTGTGGCCTATCTGTTCAAGAAAAACAAGATTACCCTGCTGAGCGGCAGCGCCAGTCTGAGAGGATTGGATGAGACAGGTCTGCAGCAGGTGGCGGTGGAACAGGCCTTTCATTTGAACTTCCCCAATGGCGATCAGCAACCGGTGGAAGTCCCGCAGTTGTTGCGGGCCCCCAAGGTGTTGCTGGCAACCGGTAGCGAGCCGCTTCCGCTTCCTGGTATCCCTTTTGATGGTGAGCTGGTGGTCTCTGCCCGGGAGGCGCTTGCCTTTGATCAGGTGCCGGATCATTTGATCGTGGCAGGTGGCGGCTATATCGGGCTTGAGCTCGGTTCTGTCTGGCGTCGGCTGGGGGCGAGGGTTACCGTGATGGAGGCCTTGCAAGGCATTGTGCCTTCCTGTGATCGCCAAGTGGCTGACTATCTGCAGCGCGCATTGAAGAAACAGGGGGTCGAGTTCCGGCTGAATACCAGGGTGACCGGGTTGCGCCGCCTGGGGAACAAGGCGATGATTCAGTACGGATCAGGTTTGGAGAGTGGTGAGCTTGATTGTGACCGCCTGCTGGTGGCCATCGGCCGTAGACCGCTGCTTGCAGGCCTGGGAGCTGAAGAGGTGGGGATTGTCTGTGATCAAACCGGCAGGATACAGGTGGATGAGAACTATCAAACCACCTGTGCAGGTATCTATGCCATTGGAGACCTTGTCCCCGGTCCTATGCTGGCGCATAAAGCCTCTGAGGAAGGGGTGGTCTGTGTTGAACGGATGCAGGGCAAGGCAGCCGTTGTTGAGTACGACTATCTGCCCGGCGTGGTCTATACCTGGCCGGAAGCGGCCTCCGTGGGCATGACCGAGGAGCAGTTGAAGGAAAACTCGGTTTCATATAAATCGGGTAAGTTCAATTTCCTTGGTAATGGGCGTGCGCGGGCTATGGATGAAACAGAGGGATTTGTCAAGGTATTGGCGCACGCAGAAACTGACCGGCTGCTGGGAGTGCATATCGTCGGTCCCCGTGCCTCTGACATGATCGCCGAAGCGGTAACGGCCATGAGTTTTATGGGTACTGCCCGGGATCTGGGAATGCAGTTCCATGCCCATCCAACCCTGAGTGAGGCGTTGAAAGAAGCTGCACTGGATATTCACAAGGAGGCGATCCATGGCTAAGAATCTGACGACCAAAATTCTAGAGGCCCACCTGACGGAAGGAATGCTGATTCCGGGCAGCGAAATTTCCATCAAGATTGACCATACCCTGCTGCAGGATGCTACCGGTACCATGGCCATGCTGGAGTTCATTGCCATGGGATTGCCACGGGTTGAGGTAGGGCTTGCTGCCCAGTATATTGATCATAACCTGCTGCAAACCGATTACAAGAATGCCGACGATCATGCTTTTCTTACCAGTGCGGCCCGGCGTTTTGGAGTACATCTGTCCAAGCCTGGTAACGGTATTTCTCACCAGGTCCACCTTGAACGTTTTGGAGTGCCTGGTCTGACCTTGCTGGGGGCAGACTCCCATACGCCGACTGCCGCCGGCCTTTCCATGCTGGCTATTGGCGCCGGAGGTCTGGACGTTGCACTTGCCATGGCAGGTCATTCCTTTAGTCTGCCATGCCCCAAGGTGTTTGGTGTCAAGTTGATTGGTCAACTGAATCCCTGGGTTTCCGGTAAGGACGTAGTGCTTGAAATGCTGCGCAGACATACGGTGAAAGGGGGGGTGGGCAAGGTCATTGAATATTATGGACCCGGTGTAGCCGGCCTTTCTGCAACAGATCGGGCTACCATTGGCAACATGGGGGCTGAACTGGGCGCTACCTCCAGCATCTTTCCGTCAGATGAGCGGACCCGGGAGTTTCTGGTGGCGCAGGGGCGGGGGGATGGCTGGCAGCCGTTAGCGGCTGATAGCGGGGCGTTCTATGATGAGTATGATGAAATCGACCTTTCTGCACTGGAGCCTCTGATTGCCTGTCCATCGTCGCCTGACAAGGTGGTGCCGGTGAGAGAGGTTGCAGGAATTAAAGTTGATCAGGTTATCGTGGGAAGTTCGGTCAATTCATCCTTTCGTGACTTGATGACGGTTTGCCGAATTTTGGAGGGTAAGAGAATTGCGGCGGGAGTCTCTTTTCATGCCAACCCGGGGAGTCGGCAGGTGCTGGAAAATGTGGCCCAGCAAGGGGGGATACTGATGCTGTTGATGGCAGGTGTCAACATCCATCAGTCCGGTTGCCTGGGATGCATAGGTATGGGACAGGCGCCTGGCAGTGGCCAGATTTCGTTACGCACCTTCCCGCGCAACTTCCCCGGTAGAAGCGGTACCAAAGACGACAAGGTCTACCTCTGTTCACCGGAAACCGCAGCAGCATCAGGGCTGAACGGTGTGATTACTGACCCCCGTGATCTGGGCAAGAGTATGTCCTGGCCAGCGGTGAAGAATCCGGATCTGTATCTGGTTGATGATTCAAGCATCATATATCCGCTGTCACCTGCTGATGCAGCTGCAGTTGAGATCATAACCGGCCCCAATATTGTACCGTTTCCTGCATTCGAGCCACTACCGGATTCGCTGGCTGCAACGGTTGTCCTGAAGGTGGGGGACAACATCACCACTGACCATATCATGCCGGCCGGGAACAAGATCCTGCCGTTGCGCAGCAATATTCCGGCTATCAGTCGCTACGTCTTTGAGCAGATTGACACCAGCTTTGCTGAGCGGGCGGAAAGTCTGGGAGATGTCGTTGTTGTGGGGGGAGAGAACTATGGTCAGGGATCTTCCCGTGAGCATGCTGCGTTGGCTCCGCGCTATCTGGGGGTACGTGTAAAGATTGCCAAGAGCTTCGCTCGAATCCATAAAGCAAATCTGGTGAATTTTGGTATTCTTCCTCTTGTTTTCAAGAACCCCGTTGACTATGAACTGATTGAGCAGGGTGCGAAGATCGTCTGTAATGGTATACGTGAGTTGGTGCAGGCAGGTGCTACTGAACTGCCGGTGCTTGTTAATGGTGCAGAGATACGAGTACTCTTGGATGTCTCTGAGCGACAACGGTACGAGCTCCTGGCGGGTGGTACCCTTAATGCGGTTAAAGAAGGCAAGGTGTAGCGAATATGCAAAAAGAGCGGCGCAGGACAAAGATAGTGGCAACCTTGGGACCGGCTAGTAGCTCCCCCGATATGATTGAACGACTGTTGAATACAGGTGTTGACCTGTTTCGGCTGAATTTTTCCCATGGAACCCTAGACGATAAATCCAGCTTGATAAACGCTATTCGTGCAGCCTCGGCAAAACTGGGTAGAGAGGTGGGTATTCTTGCCGATCTGCAGGGGCCCAAGATACGCACCGGCAGGATGGCTGGTGATGGCATGTTGTTGAAAAAGGGACAGGAAGTGGTTATTACCACCGCTGATGTTCTCGGTGCTGACGGACTGATCCCGACGATCTATACAGAATTGCCGCGTGATGTGACACCTGGATCCCGTATTTTGCTGGATGACGGATTGCTGGAACTGAAGGTGCTGGCGATTGAAGCTGAAGAAGTCCGCTGTCTGGTGGTGAATGGCGGGCTGTTAAAGAATAATAAGGGGATCAATCTGCCCGGCGTTAAGGTCTCTGCACCATCGTTAACGGAAAAGGATTTGGCTGATCTGGATTTTTGCCTCTGGGTGGATGTTGACTATATCGCTCTTTCGTTTGTACGTACCCACGAAGACGTGGAACAGATCAAAAGAATCATCTACGGCGCCGGTAAGGATATTCCTGTGGTTGCCAAGATCGAAAAGCCGGAGGCCTTACGCAACTTTAACAAGATTCTGAAGGTCTCCGATGCGGTTATGGTGGCCAGAGGGGATCTGGGGGTTGAGATTCAGGCCGAGAAGGTGCCACTGATTCAGAAAAAAATTATCCAGGCCTGCAATCAAGCGGGAAAGCCGGTCATAACCGCTACTCAGATGCTGGAATCGATGATTACCAACCCGCGGCCAACCAGGGCTGAAACGTCTGATGTTGCCAATGCAATTATCGATGGAACCGATGCGGTTATGTTGTCCGGCGAGACTGCATCCGGTGCGCACCCCCTTGCAGCAGTGGAAACAATGGCGAGAATTGCCCTTGATGTGGAAAATGCCGGTTACGGCAGCAAAGCGAATGCACCGGTGCTGGTAACGCCAAGTATTGCCCAGGCGGTTGGTGAGGCCGCCTGTCGGGCGGCAAGCTGCCTGAAGGCCAAGGCAATTGCCGTTTTTACCCAGTCGGGCAGTACGGCTGCCCTCATATCCCGCTTCCGGCCCCCGATTCCTATTGTCGCATTTACGAACGCTGTTGAGATTCAGCGCAAGCTTACACTCTACTGGGGGGTCCGTACCAAGTCGATTAAGATGCTTGAAAGCATGGAACAACAGATCGCGCTGGCTGAACAATCATTGCTGGCCGCAGGCCTGCGCAAGGGGGATATCGTTGTTATTATTATGGGAACTCCGATTGAAGCCCGCGGTTCTACGAATTTGATGAAGATTCACAAGCTGGGCGCAGGAAGGTTTTTTGAAATTTTTTAAAAATAGCATTGACAATGGCAGCGGGTCTCAGGTATACATCCTTTCTCTTTTGCACCGAAAACATTTGCCCGGCAGCAGCGAGCAAAGAAAAAAGTAAAAAAAGAGATTGACAAGCGAAGAAAGATTTAGTAACTTGCCAATTCCGCTGCGACGGAACAAACGAAAGCCGCGGAGAATAGATTTGGTCTTTGAAAACCGAATAGCAAGTGTTGTGAATTGCGGGCCAAGCAATTCAAATTAGTAAAAGCTAGTAATAGATTTTGATACAGGTAATTCAAACTGGAGAGTTTGATCCTGGCTCAGA
>Ga0209016_1000631_pt1 | contig 38929 bp, 42 predicted proteins | sample EPASupsiteSAE305_FD_187265 | JGI IMG/M metagenome (GOLD analysis project Ga0209016, IMG submission 187265) | Bioremediated contaminated groundwater microbial communities from EPA Superfund site, New Mexico - SAE3-05 (SPAdes) (version 2) | ecosystem: Environmental > Aquatic > Deep subsurface >... | reverse complement strand
TTGTGTATATTTCTGAGCTTTGTTGACCATATTATCAATCCTTCCTTATTATGTAGAAATCTTATCATTTCTGTGTCCTAATAAGTGTAGCCAGATCAAGATGACAAAAGGGTATACCATGCTTAAGAGTATGGCTTCTCGTGCTGCATAGAGCATATAACTCATCGCAAATAAAAGTGCGATAATAAACGAATGGTACTCTTTGAGTGCATCACGAAACAGGTATGCCACACCCATACCCACCAAGTGAAACACTAAAATGATATGCCATGTTGGCTCTCTCCAGATAGAGATATCCACACTTCTAGAGAGTGTTTCAAAAAGGTTAGCATCCAAATACGCCCAAACTGCCATCGATACAACCGCATAGAGTGTAAGACTTCTTTGCTCAATGAAAGGCTCAGGTACGTGGTGGAGAAAGAAACTACACACCAATGCAATGAGTGAGAGAGCGATGGCTAGATTGCCTCTTAAAATAGGCTCGTATGTAAAGAGTGCCGTAGCAAGGGCATAGGTAAAACCAAGGGCTATGGCGATTTCACTGTAACGTCCACGTGTGAGTTTAATCAGCAAAGGAGCGCTCATGCCAAGGCTTATGCCAAGAAGACCCAAAACGACAAGGTTGAGTGATGGATAAAAGAGCGAACAAAGAGCTTGAAGCCCTATGAAAAAGATGATCTTTCTCTGGTCGGTATTTAACCAGCCAAAAGAGCGGTACACCAGTAAACTTCCCAATACTCCACCGAGTGGAAGCGTAAAGAAGGCTTGAATGTCAGAGTGGAACACTTCCACAATGCCCGTTTGTGCGATGAGTAAGTAGTAGCAAAACTCACTCGCAACAAAGAGCGTAAAGAGGGCACTAAACATAAAGTCTCCTTTGTAATTTTGCTTGGAAGATGATATACACACACGCAAAGACAAGGTCATAAATGGCGATGAGCATACCTTCGATGCCGAGTTGATGCGAAAGATAAAGCGATAAAAACATCGCAGAAACCGCGATACGGTTAAACGCACTTATCTTCGCAAGCAAAAGCGCATGTGAGGGCTGCGTCAAGCCAAAGAGATGAATGATGCCCGTTGTCATCATAAACGCAAAGACGATGTACTCATACTTTCCTTCAAAGCCAAAGCCTAAAAGTGGGTAAAGTGTTGCAGCAAAAACAAACAAAAAGATACCACCCAGTGCATCTGAGAGGAAGCCTGTAAGATGGTAAAGCTTTAATGTGTCAATTTTCTGGGCATTAAGCCCAAATTCTGGGTAGAAAAAGCCCATGGTCACTAGGATAATGAAGAGTCCACACAGCATACGAATCGTCCATAAAAGGTTGATGTCCGCTTGCATAAAGCCCGCTTCCATAAGTCCTGCCATGGAAAGTGCGATAAGCATCAGTGTAAAACCTAGTGTATAAAAGAATCCAAACGCTTTTTGGTTGAGATTTTTAAGGTACGGTGAAACAACTGCCATTGCCATAAAGAAGATGCCAACACCCATAGCGATGTGTGCATGAGCCACAACAAGGTCATTGCGGTGAAACAACCAGCGAATAGAAGGGATAAACAAGATGTTTCCCTCGATGTCTACAAATAAAAAGGAGTAAACAGAAATCACGAGAAAAGGACTGTTTTTCAGCGTAAGCTTCGCATCACTGAGCCATTTAATCAAAAGAGGCACAAAACAAAGGGTCAGGTACTGAAAAAACCACTCTTGGTTATAGCTCAGATCTCCTATGAAAATGCGGTGTGCCACAGAAGCGATGTAACCCACAAGTGGGATAATCCACATGGCATGGTACTTCGCCACAAAGCTCTCTTTAGCATGAAGTTTGATGAGCAGATAAAAGATAGGAATGAGAGTATAACTCATGCCAAGAGTATTGTCTCCATGAGGTCCTACGATAGTTTTTTCCACTTGTCCAATGACAGGATTCATGAGTACTAAAAGTGCGATAGGCGAAGCGATGACAAGGTATAAAGAGACTTTGATCCAAAGTGGAATGACTTTGTACTCTTTGATGTAGTCATAGAGTGCTAAAATGTAAAAAACACCCGAAAAAGCGAGGATGAAGTTGAGCTCATACGCAAAGTCGTAAAAAACAAGACCCCTATGAACACCCAAAAGAAGACTGATGGTCATAAAGACCAAAAAGATGCACCAAAGCGTAAAATAGATTTTGAGCTTTTCAAGCCCTTTTTCGCTATGGATATTCTCTTTTTCCATCAAGACAAATGGCAAAAAGGATAGCATTAACGGCACAAAACCATAAAGCATCAAGGAGACATGCGCACTTCTAGCATTGACCGCTGAAAGTGTAGAAGAGGGGAGAAAATAGCCCAAAAAATTGAGTGAATACTCAAACCCAAATGCCAAACCTAGCACAAAAAATAAAGAGCCTATGACAAAGGCTTTTTGTATAAAACTAGAGAATTTTTCCATCTTTTACCTCAATAATTTTGTCTGCATACTCGGACACTTTACGGTCATGCGTTGCAATGATAATGGTCGTGCCACTTTTAGAGAGCATTTTAAAAAGTTCATAGATATTTTGTGAATTGTGTGAGTCTAGGTTACCCGTTGGCTCATCCGCAAAGATGATTTTTGGAGCATTTACCAAAGCCCTAACAATGGCCGCACGTTGGCGTTGTCCTCCTGAAATTTCATCGGGGTATTTGTCTTTAATAGCTTCGATACCACACTGTTTTAAAAGTGCATCAATAGCGCTGTTTGGTTTGTTGATAGCTGCAAGTTTAATATTTTCCAAAATTGTTAAGTACCCGATGAGGTAATGAAACTGAAAGATAAACCCAACCTCTTTTTGACGAAATGCATCGATGTCTGGAATGAGCGTGTAAGCTTTTCCCTCAAAAAACAACTCGCCATGACTAGGGCGTAGCAACGAGGAGAGAATGGAAAGTAGGGTCGATTTTCCACCGCCACTCTCTCCTACGATAGCGATAAAATCGCCACGTCTTGCTTCAAAGTTGACATTATCAAGGGCTAGGTCATTTTTGTAGTAATGGCTAATACCACGTGCCTCAAGTATCATAAAGCACCTCTTTGAATAAGAATAATCGGGTCTATTTTTGAAGCACTGTACGCAGGCAACAATGCGCCAAGAAGCGCCATAAAGAGCGAGAAACAAAATACTGCAACAACCGTCTCTAGGCTTAATTCACCATTGACATAACCTTGAAACTTCTCGATGTGGGCTATCATGAACAAAAGCGCCTTGGAGAATAAAAGCGCTGAGATAAAACCAACACAGGTGATGACAAATGTCTCACCGACAATCATGCTCATAATGAAACGTGACGACTTTCCGATAGCCCTTAAAATGCCAAATTCACTGCGTCGTTCATTGATCGTGATGCTGATGAGGCTTGCAATGCCAAGCAGTCCCATTAAAAACGCCACTGCGCTGATGACATTGGAAGAGGTTTCGATGATTTTGAATTGGTTGTAGTTGTCCACAAACTCGTGCGTTGTTTTGGCTTCGATGTCTGAACTTTGAGCATTGATGTGTTCTATGATTGTTGTTGCTTCAAAGTTTCTATCCATGCTCACGAGCAAGATAGACGCTTCTTTGTTAAAGATGGCGCTAGCATCTTCTCGGTTAAGCACAGCCCCACCATCTTCAAAGCCCACACCGTTTTCAAAGATGCCAGAAACAGCGTATGTTTTGTTAGAAATACTGACAAATTTAGGTGAATGAAGCCTTGCATTGATGTTTTTACCAAGAATGACTTCACCTTTTTTAGGGTAGGCTCCTTCTGTGAGCCTGTAGGTCTTAAAACGGTTTTCACTCACGCCGTAAATTGCGGCTATCGGAAGGTCATTGATAGGAGAAGCCCCTAAAATAAGTGCATAGACTTCTTTCACTCCTGCAACGTTTTTGATTTTCTCTGCAAGAGATATATTGACGTCACTAAAGAAAGTATCGGCGATTTTAGCTTGTGTAACGATGATGTCTCCATCACTTTTTAGCATTGTAGAATACATCCCGATAATACCTCTTGAGATCGACGTTATCATAAAGATAGCCGTAATCGCAACAGTGATACTGAGATAAATGAGAAACGTTTTAAAGCGGTTGCGATTTAGCGCTTTGAAAAAAAGTCCAACCACGGAAATTCCTTGTTGTGATAATTTAATGACAATTTTAGAAAATTAAGATGAATGGAGTATGAATTTTCCTTAGATATAAAACATTTGAAAGCAAGAATGACGTACAATGGAAGATAATCACGCACGAAGGCGCGCTTCATGAAAATCATTGTGTTAGATACTGAAACGACGGGTATGTTAGAAAAAGACCGCATTTGTCAACTGAGTTACTTGGTACTCAATGAAGATTTTGAGATAGAAGAGGTGCATAATGATCTGTGTGTGCCACCACTGCCCATCTCGTATGAAGCGATGGCGATTCACCACATTACCCCTGAAATGCTTGAAGGCGAGCCAAGTTGCGTGCAAACCAAAGCCTATAAAAGGCTCTTAGAACTTAACTCCCCAGCCAATCTGATGGTCATACAAAATGCAGCGTTTGACCTTGGAATGCTTGCCAAAGAGGGCTTTGCTTTGCAGATGAATCTTATCGATACCTTTCGAATTCTAAGAGCATACTATCCGCTTGATGGTACATCCTTTAGCTTGCAGTACAAGCGTTACCAATGGGGACTGTATAAGGAAGAAGAGGACTTGGCTAAAAAGCTTGGCATTACCATCAAAGCACATGATGCTCTTGGCGATGTCATCGTGCTTAAACACCTTTTTGAGAGACTTTGCGAAGAACACTCTATGCCAAAGATGATACTGCTTTGCTCAGAACCTATCATTTTAAGTCACATTCCTTATGGTAAAAACAAAGGCAAAAAGTTTGTGGATATCGCCAAAACAGACCGACAAGACTTGCACTATATGCTTAATGCCAACGGACTTGACGCGGATGTCAAAGCGTCCATACTTCATGCCCTTGACGCTACTAAAGAGAGTGTGACTCTTACTATCGGCTTTGGCAAATATGCAGGCAAAACCCCTGAGGAAGTTTTAGAAATCGATAGAAACTATCTTTTATGGATGGTCAATAAGATGGATAACCTGAATGCTGAATTAAAAGAGGCGATAGAAAAGATTTTGGTTTCATATCCATAATCACCATATAAATTTTCACTTCACTCATATAAATTGTTGTAATGGTTTGAACTCATTTTAAAATTGACACTACTATTTAAAAAAGTTATAATCGTTTCAATAGCTCATAGCATGATAAAGCATACTTAAGGAGTAATGAATGCAAAATTTAACTATCTTAATAGCAACAGATTTTTCAGAAGGCTATACAGCTTTACTTAAAAAAGCAATTGATTTTGCAAAAAAGAAGCAAGCCAAACTTCATGTTCTTCATGTCATTGAAAAGACTTTTTTCAAGAAAAAAAATCTTGATTCTATTAAAGAACATTGCTGGAATACATTGCTCTCAGAGTATCCTACGTTGTCAAAAGAACAATTTCATTGTCTTGAGGGCAACCCTGAAAAAATAATTTCGATTGTAGCGCAGACGATTGATGCTCGTATAATCTTGATTGGTGATAACCGCAATAAACACCCGATGGAAGCTATTTTTATGGGTTCGGACACTAAGGCAATTATTAGAGAGTCGCGTGTACCTGTTTTAGTGACAAAAAAACCTGAGTATACAGACTATGAGACGATTTTAATCCCAACAGATTTGTCAAATGACTCGTTAGAGATGATTCAGCATATTGCTATTTTATTTCCACATGCTTATTTGATTTTGCTTCATCTTTACAGTGTCCCTTTTGAGTTTAGGCTTGGAATGTATGGATTTAATGATGATGAAATATCGAATTTTAAAGAAGAGAGTCGTGTAGGTGCTGAAAGTGAGCTCAATCTTTTTATACGAAAATTGAATATACCCGCAAAAAAAATTATTCCTATCGTACGTAAAGATTTGCTCAGTTCTGAGCGCTTTGAAGACCATCATAAAGATTTAAAAGCTGACCTTGTTGCCATTCATACGACAGGGCAGATCAGTTTTTTTGCTTTCGACCTCTTAGAAAAATCCACGAATGACGTTTTAGTTTATAAAATTACACGTGGATAATTTTGTGCTTAATGCTGAGGTATGAAACGCAACAAAACGTGATTTGTCATACCTTTGGCAAGCTCTTCTTCTCCAAAAAAGACAGTGCCAATGTTATCAGACTGGAGCAAAGAAGCTTCATCTTCACTATGCGTACGAAGAATAAGCTCAATGGTGGGATTGAGTGAGCGTGAAACTTCTGCAATTTTACGTACATTGATCGCATCAGGCGTTGCGATAATCAACATAGCCGCTTCATGGATGTGTGCATTGTGAAGAATGTCTGCATCTGTTGCATCACCTGAAATGGCGTTAAAGCCTTGATGGCGTAATGACTCTACAAGTGTTCGGTTTTGTTCTACAATCATATAAGGCAAATTTTGCTTTTTAAGTGCTTCTGAGATGCGTTTACCAACGCGTCCATAGCCTACAAGAACAACATGCCCTTTAGGTAGAGAAGGTTCATCATTTTCTGGAAGTTTTGTCGAAGGGTCTTTTCTTGCATCCAAATGACGAGCATAAGCTGAATGCTTAAGTATCCAACGACTAATGGGTGTTAATGTGTTAAAGATAAAAGGGTTGAGTGTAATTGAAATAATGGCACCCGCTAAGATCAAACTATACCCTTCTTGTGGTAAGAGTCCAAGAGTCATACCAAGGCTGGCTAGAATGAAGGAAAATTCCCCAATTTGTGCAAGACTTGCTGCAACGGTGAGTGCTGTATGCAAAGGGTATCGCAAAGCTAAAACCAAAAGAGCGGCTGCAAGCGATTTACCAAGGATAATAATAGCTACAACACATAAGACCTCTAAAGGCTTAGTTATTAAAATTTGGGGTTGAAAAAGCATGCCTACTGCCACAAAGAATAAAACAGCAAATGCATCACGCAATGGAAGTGATTTTTCTGCGGCTCTGTGACTGAATTCCGACTCACGTAAAACCATACCTGCAAAAAATGCGCCTAATGCAAATGAAACACCAAAAAGCTCAGATGCTCCATAAGCGATGCTTACAGCAACAGCAATGACTGATAGTGTGAAAAGTTCTCTTGAGCCTGTGCGAGACACTTGCCAAATACACCATGGAATAACTCTTTTACCTACAAAAAGCATAATGACAATAAACGCTATGACTTGCAGTAGTGTCTGACCGACAGTTATGAAAAGGGAAGATTGGTCGTGCGAAGCAGGTGCATTTCCGCCTAAAAGATTTGCTAATGGCGGTAAAAGAACCAGTACAAGGACGGTTGCAAGGTCTTCCATGACTAACCAACCAACAGCGATGCGTCCATTCATGGACTCTAAAATATTTTTAGCTTCTAATGCTTTGAGTAATACCACGGTACTTGCACACGAAAGTGAAACGCCAAAGATGAGTGCAGCACCAAAACTGTATCCCCACCATATGGCCATACCCATGCCAAGCAGTGTCGCAACACTCATTTGAATCACTGCACCAGGGATGGCGATACGCCTTACCGATAAAAGGTCTTCTAGTGAAAAGTGGAGCCCAACTCCGAACATTAAGAGCATAACGCCAATTTCAGAAAGTTGCGCAGCAATTGTCATGTCCGCAACGAAACCGGGTGTAGTAGGCCCTATAAGAATACCAGCAAATAAGTAACCAACCAAGGCTGGGATTTTCAGCTTGGTGGCAATGAAGCCAAAGATAAGCGCCAATCCAAAGCCAAAAGCAATGGTGCTGATTAAGGATACGCTATGGTCCATTGGCTTTTCCTCCTGAGCTTTTATGTGAGATTGTATGATATAGATATATATTTATCATACAATAAATTATTTAATAATATGTAAACTCATTTGAAAATATTAAAGCGTCAAGGCTTGCTAAATGGTTATTCCATGCTCTTTTTGTACGTGCAAAAGCAGTGTTCTAAAATCTTCAAAATACCCAATAGATCGTTTTTTTAGTTCTGCTTCTTCATGTTTGGCATATGCATCAAACATAGCGATAACATCGATGCCTGCATTTCGTGCAGCTTCAAGCCCTACTAAAGAGTCTTCAATGACTAAGCACTCCTGTGGTGTGACATCAAGCTTTTGCATGATGAAATGGTGTACTTCAGGATGGGGTTTTATCTTACTCACCATTTCTCGTCCTAAAATGAGCGAAAATATCTTTTCAAAATTCACTTTTTGGCGCATGGTTTGGTTTTCATGGACATAGATGTTGAGATTATTTTGGCTGGTGGTGCTTGCGATGACGAGTTCATAGCCTTGCTCTTTTAAGTAGTGCAACAGCGTGTGTGCATCTGGTTTGAAGTCGATGACATTTTTGAGGTAATGCTGAGCAATGGCGTAGCGCATGGAGCGGATCTCTTCTTTAGAAAAAGGCGCGTTATACGTGTGTGCTAAAAAGTCGCAGTATTCTAAGTAGGCATCTTGAGTGTGGCTAAATGAGCGTAATAGTTCATCACGTTTTTTTTGTATGCTCATTTCATCTAAAGCTTCTCCACCAAGACGCGTTATAAGCTCTCTATCGACAGCGTTCCAAATGCCTACTGAGTCGATAAGTGTGCCATCCATATCGAAGATAATGACTTTTTTATCTTGAAACATAAAACTCCTTGAAGTATTTATAAGAGGAAAGGAATGATTCTTTTTGTATTTTGTATATAGTTTTTATACTCATTTGAGCGTTTTATCCATAACATTTCCTCTTTTTTAGCTTTTAATGAGAGTGTTACAACTAAAAGCGCATAAACAAAAAAACTTAAAATTGAAGGTTTGGAAAGTACCACACCAAGCATCATCACAAGAACAGAAAAGTACATTGGATGTCTGATGTATTGGTATGCTCCTGTAGTGATAAGCAAGGCGTCTTTTTTGATCTCAGGAGTAATGTTAAAGTTGCCAGGTTTGTTATGGCGTATCGTATAAAGTCCAAAAAGAGCTCCTAGAAAAAAGAGAAGCAGCGCAAAGGTATTTGGCATCTGTACGCCATGGAGTATGATAAGCAGTGCTATAAAGACAAATTGTTGAATGACTAAAAGATACGAGTTACTTTTACTTCTTGTATTGAGGCGTTTTCGCATGTAAAACCTAAAAAAACATTCTGTATTTTACATGCAAAACATTACTCTGCCTCTTCGCTTTTTTGCGGAGTTACAGATTTTTTAGCAGGTTTAGCGATAATCTCAATATAACATTCGCCCCAATTCTCAGCGTGTGCTTTGTCGATGATTGCTATGAGTTCTTGTACAGGAATTTCTTCTGCATTTTGGCTATTTTTTCCTGCTTTGCAATCAAAAATCCAAAAAGGAGCTCCTTCTGGTAGTTTTTTATTGCGTTCACGTTTAAGGTATTTTCGGATTTCATGTTTGATCGCATCAACAACTCTATCGCTGTTTTTATTTTCTTCATGAAGATGAAATATTTTTTTCAAGAATAACCTTTTAAATGATGAATATTTGAATGAGTATTGTACTTTCTTTTAGCTTTGAATGCCTATTTAAACTCTGCTTTATATGCATTATCTAATATTGCCATAAAGGATGTTGCATCCATATATCCTGTATAACCTTCGATAATGCTATGGCGTGTTGGTGAAAGAATAGCATTGGCTGGAGTGTACTTGGTGCGTAAATCTTTAGGCAAAGATGGGTCATAAAGATCGATGGAGACAAAAACATATTTTTGTTCTATCTGTTTTCTATACGTTGCGTTACTAAATATTTCTCGATCCATCTGCTTACAGTAAGGACAATTTTCTGTTACGATGTTGACAAGAATGAGCTTTTTTTCTTTTATGGCTCTCGCACTTTCTTCTTCTAAGAAGCTCGCTTGTAGTGCAATCACACTCAAACATACTGTCATAAGAACTTTACATAACCAACGCATTGATGGACTTCCTTTACAATAAAGTATTGTAGAACAATACAACACACATGATATAATAGAGATAAAATACAAGAATAAGTATAAGGAATGTAATGAAAACACGAGTGTATTATGATGATACCGACGCGGGTGGTGTGGTTTACCATGCCAATTATCTAAAATTTTGCGAACGCGCACGAAGCGATATTTTTTACGAAAATGGTAGAAGTCCTGCCGTGAATGGTGGACATTTTGTGGTGCGTCATCTTGAAGCGGATTTTATAAAATCTGCAAAATTAGGTGATTTGATCGAAGTGAAAAGTGAGATGATAGAGCTTAAAAATGCTTCGCTTATTTTAAAGCAAGAAGTGTGGAGAGATGATGTAAAACTTTTTGCGATGACTTCCACTCTTGCGTATGTTAAAGAGGGAAAGCCATGCAAAATCGATGAAGAGACAAAAGCCTTTTTTAAAAGCGCTATTTATTAGTTTCCGCGAATAAATTCATTGCGACCAGGTTGGTATAACGAGGTGTTATAGATAACTTGGTTGCCTGAGATACCTTCTTTAAATGATCGAGAGATTTTGCCATCAAAGAACTGTTGACACAAATAATCTGCACCGATAGATGTCGAGTAGTTGACCCAGTCATAAACAATGTCATGTCCAAACATGGTATTGATCTCTTCCAATGCTGGAGGTGCTTTTTGGATAGAGTTTGCGATGTACATTTTATCTCTATCTTCATATTGTGTTAATGTTAACAGCAATGGATTGTAGTTGACTTGTGTTGAAAGCAATGCGTAAGGACGAATGTCATTGGCTCGAAGCTGAGACGCTATAAGGCTTGCTGTAACAAGTTGTGTATTGAGATAGAGTGATGCATTGTTCAGTGAGCTATTGCCTTTGAACATCTGTTTAAAGTTTGCTTTTGGACTCTCTACACGTTTTTCATAAAAAACACGGTTATTATTTTTTTTGACATATCCATTGAGTTGGTAACTAAGACTGCTGCCATCTTCAAATGTTCCAACACGCTCATTGGCTTTTTCTGCAAGCATAGCGATTTGCTGGTCATAGTCTATACCACCAAAGATGATGTTTGAATTTGTACTTCGTACGCTAGAACGGTGAAGTGTTGGAATAAAGACAAGGGTGTCTGTAACACGACTAGCAATGATGTTTGCACCATCAGCAGTTACAGGTGCTATGATGTAGTGATAGCCTCCTGCTTGAATGTCAGAAAGTGCTTTGGCAATAGACTCTTCTCTCTCATCTCCTGAATTAAAGACATTGAGATCAAAGTAGTAGTTTTTATATAAAAGATAAGAAATAACAGAGTTTACAGAAGTAATAGCGTATTTTTTGATGGTTTTTTGTGGTACTAAAACAGCGATTTTGATCATCGTGCTGTCATCATTGAGTGGTTTTGGCATTGGCGCTGCAAGAACAGGTGTCACAAGTGTTTCTTGTGAGGCAGATGCATCTGATGGCGCTGATGATGGTGTTGTTGGCTCAACGGTTGTGCTTGGCGTTGGTGTTGCCATTGCAAGTGTTGTTGATTTGATCGTTGTGTCTTCTATAACCACAGGAGGTGTTTCAACACTTTGGCTGCTTGTAGCACTCGGTGTTTTTGTACTTACCTGTTTTTCAGAACCAGGATAGCTTGCAGTACTTTTTTGATTGACGGTTGCGCCTTTTTTAGCGCTTGCTGAAAGGTTATACGTGCTTGGTTTGTAGGGTTCTGGGCTTTGGCTGGTGGTCGTACAGCCTGTAAAAATCAAGAAACTGATGGCTAGGGGCAACCAAAATTTCATAACATGCTCCTTACTTTTAGCATATCTGCAAAAACCTCTTTTTTAGCGCTTGGGTTTCGCAGTAAAAAACTAGGGTGAAACGTTGGAATCAATTTGGCTTCACCAAAATTGAGGACGCTTCCTCGTATTTTATCGATAGGTGTATCATACTCTCCTGTGAGATGATGAAAACTGGTTGATCCAAGAGCAACGATGATTTGTGGTCGAATCGTTTGGATCTGCTGCATGACATACGGCTTACAACATGCAACTTCTTCTGGTGTTGGTACACGATTATCGGGTGTTTTACATTTCAAAATGGTCGTAACATAGACCTCTTCTTTGGAGAGAAGAAGAACTTTTTCGATCATGTTGGCAAGCATTTCACCGCTTTTACCTGTAAAAAGCATTCCTGATTCGTCTTCGCTGACTCCAGGATTATCTCCTATGAACATCACTTTGGCTTTTAGGTTTCCAGCACCAAAAATGACATTTTTACGACTCTTCGCAAGTGCACAGAGATGACACTGTGCGACACTGGTTTTGAGCTCTTCTAAGTTGTGCGAGAGTGCGGGTTGTTTGCTCAAAGAGAGCGGTCTGTACTCCTGAAAGTACTCAAATCCCATCGCTCTATACTGGTATAAAAGTTTTAAAAGTCGTATTTTTTCAATGTGAGTCATTCTTATATGGTAGCCTAGTGGGAGTTAAAGTATCCTTATTTGATATCGCAGTACTCTAAAGAGGGGAGGTTTGGCTTTTGAAGATTGTGGTTATTGGCAATGAAAAGATTTTTAAGATGAGCAAGGTTTTTTAGGGATTTTGGAAGCGAACTTAAGCAGTTTTCTTCTACATCAAGCTCATACAAGTTGCTTAGATTTCCAATGCAATCAGGAAGCGTTTTGAGCTTATTGGCACTGACATCAAGTGAAGTCAGTTTAGTAAGCTTGCATAGGCTAGAAGGGAGAGTTTCAAGTAAATTATTTTCTAGAGAGAGAATTTGTAAATCTTCAAGTTTGGAGAGATCAAAATCGATAGAGCGAAGATGGTTGGACGCAAGATTGAGTTTTATAAGCATATCGTGTGCTTCTAGGGAAGGAAGATTTTGCAGTAAATTGCCCTCCAGAATGAGCGTTTCAAGTTCTTGTATCTCGCTTAGTGAGTCTGGGAGCGTTGTTAATTTATTGAAAGAGAGGTCAAGATAATAAAGCGATTGCATTGTACTAAAAACATCTGGCAGATGCTCAAAATAGTTGGTGTCAAGACTAAGATGAAGCAGTTTTTTAAGGTTTTTAAAGGCCGTATCTAAGTGGCTAAGGCGATTTACCGCAAGGGTTAAACGTGTGAGATTTGTTAAGGTGTAAAAGCTTTGTGGTAGGGTGTTTAATTGATTGCCATTAAGGTTTAAAATCACTAATGATGAGAGATGTCCAAAATGCTCGGGAAGGCTTTGTAAAAGATTGTTTTCGCATTGTAGATTCCGAAGATTTTTGAGTAAACAGATGTTGTTAGGAAGCTCTCTCAAACGATTTCCTGAAATTTTAAGCACGCTGAGATTTTGAAGTGCACCAATGCTTTCAGGCAAACTTTTAAGTTTTTTACGGCTTAAATCAAGACTAGTAAGATTTTCAAGTTTGGAGAGTTCACGAGGAAGTGTGTGCTCTAAACCTTGAGATTTTATCCAGTGTGCAAAATCGCGAATACTCTCACTCATCACTCTCTCCTTGGTCTTCAAAACGACTATTTTTCTGATCAATCAAAAAAGCAATCTCTTCGTAGTCAATTTCTCCAAATTCCACCATGTTAAAGAGTGCCATCAATGGGCGCCTGCAACAGGTTTGATTGCATTGCGTAACGAGTTTTTTAGCTTTTTTATAGGGTAGGGTTGTGGATTTGAAAATCTCTATAGCATCTTGAATGGTTTTTTGCCCGCATTCACAGATGATTTTAGAGGCATACTCATGCATCATTTTATCCTGCTTTGGAAGCAATATAGAGGGCTTCTAGCTCCTTTTTATTGAGCACTTTTTTACGTTTTGTGACCATCTCACGCACATGAGGAAGCATTTTGTTGATGACCTCATTTTCAGGCTCATAGCCCATAGAACGAAGGTGAAAAAGCAGTGTTGAACTGCCAGAGTGTTTGCCAATAGGATAGCTTCGCTTCATCCCTACGCTTTGAGGCGTGAAAGCTTCATAGGCTTTTTCATGCTTAATCATGCCATTGACGTGAATGCCCGATTCGTGTGAAAAGATGTTTTTACCCACGATTGGCATGGTGGCGGAGATGCTTTGGTTGGAGGCTTTTTCGACCAACTGCACCACATGTTTGAGTGCGTCTGGGTTGATGATGCGCTTTTCTCCAAAAAGGTGCGCAAGGCTCATCAGCACTTGTTCAAAGCTCGCATTTCCCGCACGTTCACCAAGCCCAATGACCGTTGTGTTAACACTTATCGCTCCTGCTTCAAGACCGCTAATGGCATTTGCCGTTGCCATGCCAAAGTCATTGTGAGTATGCATTTCGATCTCTAAGAGTTTGAAGTTTGAAAGATACGCTATATGCTCATAAATCTGATGTGGTCGCATAATCCCTACGGTATCACAATAACGAAAACGATGTGCTCCTACACTTTTTCCTAACTCCATCACCTCTTTTAAAAATCCTATATCCGAACGAGAACTGTCTTCTCCACCAATGCATATAAAAAGTCCTTCATGATGGGCTGTGCATAAAACTTCTTCAAGATTTTTTAACAGATATGTTTTATTGCCTTTAAATTTCGCTTCGATGAGAATATCCGATACAGGGATGGAAAGATCAACCGCTTTTAGACCACACAAAAGAGAAGCTTCAAGATCATTCATCGTCGCTCGATTCCAGCTCATGATACGAAGAGGAAGATCAAGTGCGAGGATTTCTTTGATGTCGGCTTGCTCTTTTTCTCCCATTGCTGGAATGCCTACTTCTAGCTCATCGGCTCCTGCTAGATAGAGTGCTGAAGCGATAGCAAGCTTTTCTTGCGTGTTAAACGCAACATACGGTGCTTGCTCGCCATCTCTAAGCGTGGTATCGTTGATAATCATTTTATGCTCCTTATGAAGCGGATGGAAAAAAGTGCTTTCGCACGCCTTTTAGGACAGATATCTCAATCGGCTCATCCGCAAAACTCTCATCACAGGTTAAATGAATGCTCTCTAACTCTTTTTGTGGGCATTCGCCGATTTTTTGAGTCAGTAAAAGGTTACAATCAGAGAGAGCATTTTTGATCTCATCGATAGGGTAAGAGCCATCGCATCCCTCTTTACCCATGCAGTATGATTTTTCTACTTTTCGGTGCATGATAAATTTAATGGCTTTGTCACCCGCTTCGTAGATGAGAAACTCTTTTGCACTGCCAAAGTGGTCGTTAATAAGACCATTTCCACGCGTTGTAACCGCAACAAGCATGGTGTTTCCGTTGGAGCTAAGTTCTTCTTTGTTAGCGGATTCTTGGCTGATTTTACCATTTGCCGCTCGAAGCGCTCTTCTCCATGTCTCGATGTTCTCATGCGTTTTCATACGTTGGTTAAGGTTGTAGTGCATGGAAAGCTCTTCAAAACTTTTTTCAGCAAAGCTCTCTTTGAAAAACTCATCGCTCCTGTCCTCACCCAACAGTCCTACGGCATCAGCACGACACTGACGGCAGTGTCGCATCATCTTCACGTTGACATCACAGGCTTCTTGTGCCTTCATAAGCTGTTTATGAGAAGCACTTGGTACACCATCGAGTCCAAATTTAGTTCCAAATTCGGGCTTTGACATCAGTGGCATCACGTTGAAGATAAATACACCTAACTCTTTGACTTTGCGCGCAACAAACGGTAGATGTTCTTCATTGACTCCTGGGATAAGTACAGAATTGACTTTAACCAAGATACCTCGTTCAACGAGCATCTTAATGCCTAAAAGCTGTTTTTCAAGCAGAAGTTTAGCTCCCTCAACACCTCGGTGTTTTTTGTGCTCATAGAAGACCCATGGGTAGATTTTAGAGCCGATTTCACCACTTTCATCAACGCTGTTAAGCGTTACTGTGACATGTTCGATGTTGTACTTTGCGATCTCATCAATATGCTTGTGAATCATCAAACCATTGGTGGAGAGGCAGAGTTTAATATCAGGGGCATATTTTTTAAGAAGAGCAAACGTTTTAAAGGTTTGCTTAGGGTTGGCTAGTCCATCGCCCGGTCCTGCGATGCCCACAACACTAAGTTGCTGGATGAGTCCCCCGACGTGTAAAACCTTCTTTACGGCTTCTTCTGGGCTTAGTTTATAGCTCGTAACCCCTGGACGGCTCTCATTTGAGCAGTCGTATTTGCGATTACAGTAGTTGCATTGGATGTTACATGCTGGAGCAACCGCTACATGGATACGCGCATAATGTTGATGAGCATCTTGGCTATAACAAGGGTGGTTGTTAATCTTTTGCAAGATGCTGGCATGAAGTTCATTTTGGGTGTTAGTGGATGATGTACAAGAACAACTCATGTGCGATCCTTTAGAATTTCGTTATTCTAAAGTTTGCACAAAGTGTTCCCCTGAATAAAGGTTAGTCTTTTAGCTCCTGATAGATGGTACGAATTTTTTCAATGTTTTCATTAAAAAGGGCAATGAGTGCAGGGTCAAAATGGGTACCGCTATTTTCATTGAGAAGGGTATGTGCTTTTTCAAAACTCCACGGTTCTTTGTACGGGCGCACTGAGATAAGCGCATCAAAGACATCGGCAATAGCAACAATACGACCAAAAATCGAGATTTCTTCTCCTCTTTTACCATGTGGGTAACCTGTTCCATCCCATTTTTCATGATGTTCAAGTGCAATCAGTGCTGCTGCTTTGAGGTATTCGTTTTCTTCGTCAAAGAGAAGATCGTGTCCTAACTGAGTGTGTGTTTTCATCATCTCAAACTCATTTTTACTGAGTTTGTCGGGTTTGAGTAAGATCTTATCGGCAATACCAATTTTCCCCGCATCATGCATAGGGGCTGCCAACTCTATTTTGGCGATATCTTCTTGACTAAGCCCGTATTTTTCTGCCAAAAGTGCACTATAAAGTCCAACACGTTTGGTGTGTTTTGATGTTTCTTGGTCTTTAAATTCTGCAGCGGAAGCAAGTTTGTTAATGATTTTGGTTTGAGTGTCACGCAATTTGTCGTACAAAATAGCATTTTCTATAGCAGAAGCAGCATAATTGGAAATTAACAGTAAAAGTTCGGCATCGACGTTGGTAAAAATGCCTTGCTTTTTATTGAGTGCTTGAAACACACCAATCGTATTTTCTTGGTTATCTAACAGTGGTACAGAGAGAATCGTGTGAGTGAGATACCCCGTAGCTTTATCAACTTCACGATTAAAGCGATAGTCATTGTATGCATCCACAACGATTTGAGTCTCTTTAGAAAGTGCCGCATAGCCTGCGAGACCTCTTTTGGCAGTAATACGGATAGGATGTACTTCATGAGCGACTTTTGACCACAGTTCATCTTTGTTTTTATCGTAAATAAAAATAGAACAGCGATCCGCTTGTAAAATGTCTCGTGCAAAATTTGCCATAGACTCTAAAACATCATCCAAGCTTTTGGTTTTGTTGATAACTTTACCAAATTCCAATAAAATAGCAAGTTGTTTTTCTGCTGAGTTCATGGTCGTCTCTTAAATGGAAGATGTATGTGTATTATAACAAAGTTTTAAATTCTTATATGCAAAACTATCTCCTTTATGTATAATACAAAATAATAAATTTTTGGAGTGGTTATCAAAATGCAAAAGAAAATTAAAGTCCTCTTAATAGAAGATGACTACACTGCTGCAAGTCAAGTTGCACAATACCTTGAGAGCGTAGGGTTTGAACTTGATATTTCAGAAACAGCAGTCGATGGTCTTTTAAAACTTTCAGCACAACATTATGATATTTTATTGCTCGACCTTAGTCTTCCTGATTTTAGTGGTTTTGAAGTCATTAAACAGATTAACAACCAAAGTAACATTCCAATTATCGTTTTAAGCTGCCATTCTAATCTTGAAGCCAAAGTGCAAGCATTTCGCTTTGGTGTGGATGATTATTTGTGCAAACCGTTTATGCTTGAAGAGCTTGAAGTGCGTATTTGGGCAATTTTGAAACGTTGCTCAATGATTAAAATGGAATTTAATAAAAACAATCTTGTCATTGATTATAACAACCAAACGATTTTGCTTAACCAAAAACCACTTTCTCTCACAGCAATTGAACATAAAATCCTTTCTTTCCTCATAGAAAACAAAAATAGGGTTGTTTATCGTAATGTTTTAGCCATTCATCTCTCATCTTTAAGCTCGCCACAGTCTTTGAATTATCATATTCAAAATATTCGTAAAAAGCTTGGCGATGACCCAAAAAAGCCACGATACATCGTAACAGAGTATGGAACAGGATACCGCTTGGTGTTATAAAAGCGTTACATTTCTTATAATCCTCATAAAAAACTGATAATGAGCCATATTTTTGGAGTATAATGAAAATATTGATCCAAGAATATGAGGAAAATGATGGACACATCAGCAATGGAGCGTCTGAAATCTCGTTGTAAAAATATACGCATTTTATACATTGAAGATGATGAAGTTACGAGGAAATATACGCATTCGATTTTAAGTGAATTTTTTGATACTGTTGATGTTGCCAGTGATGGGCAAAGTGGTTATGATATGTTTGTTGATGCAGAGATTGCCATTCCTCATTTAGGACTTTCACCCGTACTCAATATCCAAAAATACAATCTTATTATTACCGATATTAAGATGCCAAAGATGGATGGCATCTCTCTTATCTCTAAAATCCGTAAAATCTGCAAAGAAACAGCAATTATTGTGACGTCAGCACATAATGATATTGAATATTTGATCGAGACGATTCGTTTAGGTGTTGATAGCTACATATTAAAGCCAATCGAGCTTGACCAACTTTTGGATTCGCTTTCATCAACAATTGAAACAATTTTGTTAAAAGAAGAGAGTCACGCTTATACCAATTCTTTAAAACAAACGATTGAATTGCAACAATCTGCCCTAGATGAACAGCTCCATACCGATGCACTTACAAAACTTCCTAATAAAAATACACTCGATAATATCTTATCGCAAATTCAACCCGTAGAAGTTCCCTCACTTTTCCTCATAAACATTGATAATTTCAAAAATTACAATAAGCTGTATGGTCTTGATGCTGGTAATCAGATCTTGCAAGAGTTTGCACACCACTTAAAGGCGATTGCAAGCTCGTTGTGTTACGATGTTTTTCGTATCTCATCGAACGAATTTGTCATGCTTCGCCTTGATACGCACCTTGACCCTGATAAGATTTATGATGACATTACCAAAACACTTGAAGTGCTTAATGGTATTGAAATTAAAATCAAAGGACTGAATGAAAAAATCTTAGTCAATATCTCCATGGGTGTGACGTTTGATCAAGAAAATCTTTTCAATAAAGCCTTTACAGCGCTTGATTTTGCCAAACAAACAGGTAAAACATTTGTTGTCTATACAAGCAATCTGGATGAAACAGAGTCCCTTGCCAATGATTTTTACTGGCAAGATGTCATTGCAGATACACTTGATAAAGACAATGTTGTACCTTTCTTCCAACCGATTTGTGACAAAAGCGGGCAGATCATTAAATATGAAGCGCTTATTCGTATTAAGACAAAAGATAAGCAAGAACAAGAACAATACGTTTCTCCATATTACTTCTTAGATATCGCACGACGTACCAGACAGTACGATAGCCTCAGTCATAGAATGATAGAAAAAGTGCTAGAAATGATGACATTACACCCAACGGTAACATTTTCAATCAATTTTAGTTTTAGGGATATGCTCAATAAAGAGATCAGAGATATGGTTCGCTCTAAAATTGTTGAAATGCGTGAAGAAAATAAGGCAATCAACCTTATTTTTGAAGTGGTTGAGAGCGAAAAGATGACTGATATCAACGCCATTAAAAACTTTTTAAAATACATCAAATACGATGATGCGCCTATTGCTATTGATGACTTTGGAACAGGGTATTCTAACTTTTCTCATTTGATGCAGATGGAGCCTTCTTATCTGAAAATTGATGGTAGCCTCATTAATGAAATTGATACGAATAAAAAGACGCTTTTGCTCGTAAAAGGTATTGTCTCATTTGCTAAAGCGTTACAGATCAAAACGATTGCAGAATATGTACATAACAAAGCGATTTTTGACCTACTGGTTGAAATAGGTGTGGATGAATTTCAGGGTTATTACATAGGTGAACCATGTTTGGAGCTACAATGTCAACTATAACCTTCGATACAATGCTTATTATTTTAGGTGGTGTTCTACTCTTAGGCATATTGTGGATTTATCTACTGACCAAACAGCGTCAGAAATTCAAACAGTTGATTGATTTTGCGATCGAAGGCTTGATTATTTCTCATAAAGGGTGTGTCGTTGAAATTAACGCACAAGCCTTAAAACTTTTTGGCGGGACGGATAAAGAAGAGATTTTGGGTAAGTCTATGTTTAAGTTTATTGCTCCAGAGTCTAAAGAGCTTGTGCAACAGCAGTCTGAGAAGAGTCATACCGAAATGTACGAGTGTATGCTTTTACGCAAAAATGGAACTAGTTTCCCAGCATTGGTACGTGGCTCTGATATGATAAGCTTTGGCAAGAAAATGCGTGTTTCCGCTGTTATCGATTTGAGTGAACTCAAAGAAGCTCAATACGCATTGCAAGCACTGAATGACAATTTAGAGATGCAGGTACAAACGCAAATTGAAAAAAATCGTCAACAAGAAATGATGCTCTTCCAACAATCACGTCACGCTCAAATGGGTGAAATGATCAGTATGATTGCACATCAATGGCGTCAACCGCTAAATGTCCTTTCTCTTTTAGCACAAAATATTGTCTTCAAATACAAACTTCATAAATTGGATGATACCGTTCTTGATGAGTTCAAAGAGGACTCTATGCGCCAGATTTTACAGATGTCTAAAACGATTGATGATTTTAGAGACTTTTTTAAACCCGATAAAGCTATAAAAATTTTTGATGTCAAACAGCAACTTTTTCATGCGGTTGAGATGGTAAAGCCTATTGTCGCAAGTCATGGAATTGAACTCACTTTTAATGCCGAAGATAATTTAAAAATAGAGAGTTTCCCTAACGAGTTTGGTCAATCCATCATCAACATCTTGAATAATGCGAAAGATGTCCTTTTGGAGAGCTGTGGCGATCATACAAAGCAAATTATCGTTGAGGCAAAACGTGGAGAAAATTTGGATATTGTTGTAAGTATTGAAGATAATGGTGGTGGCATTGATGAGATTGTTATGCCTTATATTTTTGAGCCGTATTTTTCTACAAAAGGTGCACAACACGGCACAGGATTGGGGCTTTATATGACAAAGATTATTGTTGAAGAGCATATGCATGGGCGTATTAGTGTAGAAAATACGCCTGAGGGTGCTAGATTTCAAATTGTTTTGCGAGGGTTGGAGTAATGGATTTAAGTTTACTAAGGGACATCCGTCCTTTGATTATCGAAGATGAATCTGATGCAATGAATTCAATGTTTTCCATTTTTGATACCGTTTTTGATATTTTTTATACGGCGCGCAATGGTGAAGAAGGGTTATACCGTTTTTACAAAGACACTCCCGATGTTATCATCACCGATTTGCAAATGCCGTTTATGAGCGGCTTTCGTATGTTAGACCGTATTCGCATGGAAAATAAAAATATCCCTATCATTGTAACATCCGCTCATGGGCATAAAGAGCACGTTGAAAAAGCAGATGATCTAAATGTCAATGCATATTTGATAAAGCCTTACGATATGAACATATTGTTTGAAAAAATTTATGAGTGTTGTTATATTAATACTCTAAGTAAGATCGATCTCGACCAATTTACCGTTTAAAATTTCCGCAAATTCAACCCCATAGCTATAACAGCTTTTTAGCTCTTGCTCACTAGGGATTAGTTTGATCTTTAGTGGTGTCAGTGGTGGTACGCGAAGCTTCAGTGATTTGAGTCGTGCTAATATATGATCCACCGCTTCGCCACTCCAACCGTATGAGCCAAAAGCACCTGCACATTTTCCCTGTTTGTCCAAGAACATAAGGCAAGAGAGTAAGTCCCACACAGGTTTTGGAGCGTCAGCATTGATGGTAGGCGTACCGATGAGAAAGCCATCACTCTCTTCCAAAATCGCTATCATATTTTGTGCTTCGATGGAAGCTAAGTCATACATGTTGGCAACGACACCTTCGACACTTTCGCATCCTTCAAAAATGGCTTGTGCCATCTCTTGTGTGTTTTTATAACTGGTAAGATAAAAGATGGAGAGAATTTTTTTGCCTGCTTTATGGGTTTCAATTTTATGACTCCACGCATGGTACAGCTCAATATACTGCTCTGGTTTTTCACGCAAAATAGGACCATGAAGTGGAGCGATTAGCTTTATATCGAAGCGCTCATAAAGTTTCAATGCACTTTTAACATAGCTTTGAAAGGGGCGCATGATGTGGTCATAGTAATAAGCAAAGGCATAGGAAAAATCACCCATTTTATCGTTAAAAAGGCGTTTATCATAGTAGTGTGAGCCAAAGACATCGCCACTAAAAAGAAGTTTGTCTTCATGCACATAGCTGCTCATTGTTTCTGGCCAATGCAAGTAGGGAGTCGTCAAAAAAGTGATGGTTTTGCCACCTAATGTTAATTGTTTATTCGTCCAAATGGTCTCAAAGTTAATCTCTTCACAGTTTGTGAGTGCTTTAAGCATAGTTGTAGCTTGCGGTGAGATAAGCACTTTGGCTTGGGGTGCTCTTTGCATCAGCTCTGGCAATGCCCCAGAATGGTCAGGTTCGATGTGATGCACTATCACATAGCGAATCGACTCGTACGTACAAAGGCTCTCTATGTGCTTAAAAAAGGTCTCTTGAAACTCTTTTTTGACCGTATCGACGATGATGACACCATCGCTGGTTTGAATGAGATAGGCATTGTAGCTTGAACCATTGGCGGTTCGCATCACGATGTCAAAGGTACGAATATCGGGGTCAAAAACGCCTATATAATAAATGTCATCAGCGATTTTAGGAGGTAGTTGGCGCATGGAGAAACCTTTGCATCCACAAAGGTGGATTGCTGTTTTTTAAGGCTATCAGCGTGTTTAAAAGCGTCTCTATGGGTTCATTTTCTTTCTCCGTTTTGAGCACAAAGATACCTGAACTCTTCACCATCAAAGAAGCCCTCGGTCCAATGTGTGAGGCACACAAGATATTGGCATCTTCTAGGCATTGAATTTTATAAGAGAGTTTGTCGCCTTCTTCAGCGATTTCATTGGGTGAGGGAAGGGCTTTTAAAAACGTAAAGGTATCCCCTTGTATCTCATAGAGGTAATAGCATTTGCACCAGCCAAAATGGTCGTTCACATGAATGTTATCAGTGGATGCAAATGCTATTTTCATCTTCTTACTCCGCTACTGGAGTATGGGCTTGGCGTGCAGCGATAGAGATCGCCTCACGGTATGGTTTTGGAGAAACTTCAGGGAACATAATGCCGTTTTTCTTATGCTCACGAATGTTATAAACACCACTCTCATGACCTGCGACATAGTATGCATTGTACTCAGCAGTATAAGGCATATCCCAAACGATAGCGCCTTCTGTTGGACAGGCATCTGCACATTTTGGCATGGTGCCATCAGAACATTCGATGCATTTTTCTGGTTTGACATAGGTCGTCTCACCATTAACAGGTGAGTCAGATGCACTGACAATCGCTGTTGCTGGACACTCGTCGATACAACTGTCACAATTGATACAAAGTTCTGTAATTCGTACTGCCATGATAGATCCTTTTTGAACAAGAAGTTGTTGTCTCTCAAAAAACCTTTTAGAAAAGACCACGATGCACAAAGGGCTTTACACATCGTGGCAGTTGAGTAAGGGTTTTTAAAGGTACACGCCTCTTACTTTGCAAGAGGTGTTCCGTAGAAAAACGAAAGGCTCTTTTTCGTACATTTGCTTACAAAATAGGAGTTATATTTATATGGAATAGATTATGCAAATTTATCTGCATGGTAAATACAAAACTCATCAAAGATTTGTTAAACGAGAGTGCTTGTTCTCATAACAAAACGAAAAAGAGTAGCTGTGACAAACCAAAGCCTGGAGCAACAAGCGGAGGGTGTGCGTTCGAGGGGGCGCAAATATCACTTTTTCCTTATGCGGACGCTGTGCACTTGGTGCATGGCCCCGACACGTGTCTTGGTGCTTCTTGGGAGACTCGCGCTACACTGACAAGCTATGAAGGTGAAAACAACACGCCACTTGGCTATTGTACCAATGTCACCACGCAAGACATCATCTTTGGTGGGGATAAAAAGCTAGGCGAAGCTTTGGCGTACATCATAGAGCACAAAAAGCCTAAGGCGATTTTTGTTTATGAAACTTGTGTGACTGCCATGATAGGCGATAACATCGACTACACCTGTAAATGCGCCGAAGAGCAGTTTGGCATCCCCATCGTTGTGGTGCATTCTCCAGGGTTTGTGGGCAGTAAAAACTTAGGCTCAAGGCTGGCAGGCGAAGCAGTATTGGATGCACTGATTGGGAAAAAAGAGCCTGAAAATGTCCACCCTTTTGGCATCAATCTCATCGGGGACTATAATGTCACGGGCGATATGTGGCAGTATAAGCCCATCTTAGAGCGCATTGGCATCAAAGTCGTCGCTACCCTCTCAGGCGATGGCAGAATAGAAGATATACAATGTGCGCACACTGCCAAGCTCAATGTCATCGTTTGTGCAAAATCCTTAGTGACGTTATGCCGTAAGATGCAAGAACGCTTCAACATCCCTTATGTCAGCGTCTCATTCTATGGCAAGCGTGACACGTCCAATGCCATTCGCTCCATCGTCAATGCCTTTGGCGATGCTGAACTGATCGCTAAAGCCGAAGCGATTATCGCCGAAGAAGAGGCGAAGTTAGAAGAGCGTTTACGCCCATACCATGTAATGCTTAAAGGTAAAAAAGCCATTTTAAATACAGGTGGCAATAAGTCGTGGTCCATCGCTTCTGCGCTTCAAGACATTGGCATCGAAGTGGTGGCAACGTCTATTCAAAAAGCCACGGAAGAGGACATCGCCATCGCACAAACCTACGTGCCTATAGTCTTTAAAAGTCCTGCCACCGAACAGCCACGCCTTATTGATGAGCATAAGGTGGATATTTTGCTAGCAGGTGGGCGTAGTCTTTACACTGCCATCAAAAAACGCATCGCTTTTGTGGATGTCAATCAAGAGAAGAAGGTCAGTTACGGCGCGTACGGTGGGCTTGAAAACCTTGCCATCGATGTGTGTGCCGCACTGCATAATCCTGTGTTTAAACTGGTCGGAAGGAGTGCCCCATGGGAGCAAGCTTAAATCTCAAATCTTTTAAAGCCACGACGCTAAAACCGTTGCACATCAACCCCTTAAAACTCTCCCAACCAATGGGTGCAACCTTGGCATTTTTGGGCATCAAAAACTGTATGCCGTTGATGCACGGTGCGCAAGGGTGTGCCTCTTTTACCAAGGTGCTTTTTACGCGCCATTTTAACGACCCTATCGCCATTCAAACCACAGCGGTCAATGACATCACTGCTGTGATTGATGGAGGAGAGAAGGGCATCTCTGAAGCGATTGAGAACATTACCAAAAAAGTGACACCTGATCTTGTTGGGCTTTTTACCACAGGTATGACAGAAACTAAAGGTGATGACATCAAAGGTGCAACCTTGCTTTTAAAAGAGAAGCAAAAGATGGTCTATGTGCATACGCCTGATTTTGAGGGAGGCTTGGAGAGTGGTTGGAGCCTCAGTGTTCAAGCCATCATCTCTCAACTCATTGCTCCTACCACAGAGTGTAAACACGATAAAGTGCTACTCATTCCCAATGTCAATCTAAGCCCGATAGAAGTCGAAAAACTCAAAGAGGCTTTGGAGTTGTTTGACTTTGATGTGCTGGCACTGCCAGATTTAAGCGATTCGCTTGATGGGCATTTGGGTGTCAAACAAGGAGCACTCAGCAGTGGAGGCATTAGCGTTGCGGATATTGAAAAGCTGGGCAATGCAGGGCTTATCATTAGCATCGGGCATTCGGTGAAAAAATGCGGCGAACTGTTTAAAGAGAAATTTGCTCAAAGCACGCATTTGCATTTTGACAGTCTCATGGGACTAGAGGCATGCGATGCATTTTACGCCAAAATCATTGAATATACTGGCTCAAAAAGTGTGCCAAATACGGTTAAACGCTGGCGTGCACGTCTGCAAGATGTGCTTTTAGACACGCATTTTGTGATTGGAAAATCCAACATTGTGATTGCTGATGAGCCAGATAGCGTGTATGCAATGAGCAAAGCCTTGCAAGAAGTAGGGGCGAACATCAAAGCGTTTATTGCTCAAAGAAGCCCTATTCAAGAGCATTTTACGTGTGATATTGCCGTAGGCGACTTTGAAGATGTTGAATATGCCCTAGATGGCGCACAGATGCTCATTGCGAACTTTCACGGTGAACGCATTGCACACAAACACCATAAAGCACTGATTATTCGAGGGTTTCCAAACTATGAGCAGGTCGGAATTGGGCTACGTCACAACATTTTGTATGAGGGCAGTTGTCATTTTTTATGCGAGGTCAACAACCTTTTAGGACATCATTAAATGAGAAATGATAGTATTTTCTAAAAAGAGGGAGTATAAACATTGAACCCTATAGAGAAAATACTTTCAACACAAAAAGTTCTCATTTTAGATGGTGCCTTTGGTACCGAGCTTGAGCGTAAAGGGTATGACATCAATGACTCCCTTTGGTCAGCGAAGTTCCTCATGGAAAAGCCTGAGGCGATTGCTGAGGTGCATAAAGACTACCTTGAAGCAGGTAGTGATTGTGTGACAACAGCGAGTTACCAAGCGACATATGAGGGTTTTATGAAGCGAGGTATGAGTGAAGAAGAAGCCAAAGCACTCATCCAGTCTTCAGTGAAAATCGCTCAAAAGGTACGTGATGATTTTTGGAGTGAACCCAAAAACCATACCAACCGACAAAAGCCTCTAGTTGCAGCTTCCATTGGTCCTTATGGAGCGTATTTGGCGGATGGATCAGAGTTTAGAGGTGATTACGGGTTAAGCCTTGAAGATTTAAAAGAGTTTCATACCAAACGTCTTGCTACACTTATTGAAACCAAGCCTGATTTACTCGCGTGTGAAACAATTCCTTGTCTGATTGAAGCACAAGCATTGTGTGAACTTCTCACAGCCTACCCAGATGTTCATGCGTGGGTGAGTTTTAGTGCTAAAGATGGTAAGCATATTAATAGTGGTGAGAGCATCAAAGCGTGTGCGGCTTATTTAGACGCAGTGCCTAATGTTGTCGCTATTGGTATTAATTGCACCGCACCACAGTATATTGAATCTCTTATTGATGAAATAAAAACAGCCTCAAGCAAGCCTATTATCGTCTATCCTAATGGTGGAGCTACGTATAATGCACTTACCAAAACATGGGATGGCATTTCAAAAAGTTCATCGTATGGGAAAATGGCACAGATGTGGTATGAAAAAGGTGCGAAGCTGATAGGAGGATGTTGCCAAACAACCCCTATGGATATTGCTCAAGTCGCAAAATGGGTTAGGACTTTTTAAACGTACTCCCTGCAATAGCAATGACAATAAGAAAAATCGCAATCCATTGATGCAGTAACAACGCTTCTCCTAAAATAGCCCAACCACACAGTGCGGCAATCACAGGAGAAGCACTGACGATAATGCTAAAAATGTGTGTAGGTAAGCGTTTTAGCGCGATCATTTCTAAAGGAAAGGGAAGGGCGCTTGAAAAGAGAGCAACCATAAGCCCCATAAACAAAATAGAAGGCGAAAATAAGGTACTTCCCGCTTCAATGATACCAAAAGGTGCTGCAACACAGGCTGCTATGAACATACCAATCGCAACAGTGTTGAGTGTCGAATCTGTCGAAAGCTTTTTACCTACCAAAATATAACACGCCCATGCAACTGCTGCTCCAATGGCAAACAAGATACCTACGCCATCTAACGCAGCATCGTGTGTTTGCAAAGGAAGAAAAAGGCTAAGTCCCACTAACGCTAAAATAAACCATACAAAATCAATAATACGTCTTGCGCTAGCCAACACTACGCCTAAAGGTCCTAGAATTTCAATCGCAATCGCAATACCAATAGGAATACGTGCAAATGCTTGGTATATAAGCAGGTTCATCAGTCCTAATATAACACCATAAATAGCAATGATTTTAAGGTTTTGAGTATTGGGAAATTTTCTCCATGGACGACAAATCAACAGTAAAATAACTGCAGCAAAACCGATACGTAAAGAGGTCATACCAAAAGCTCCAATGAGTGGAAAGAGATGCTTTGCAAAAGCCGCACCTGCATTGACACTAATGCTTGAGGTTAAAATGGCAAGTATGCCTAAACCGGTTTGTTGATGTATTTGTGGAGTGTTCATGGGAAAGAAGTATATCTTCTCAAAGCGGTAAGTTGCCTTAACATATTTTTATGAGTGTTTTTCGCTGAGAAGCTTTTATGTTTGGGTGTGGATTACCTGTAAGGAAAACCTTACAGGTAATAGTTTATGCCATTTCTCCTGTAGGAGCAGCGGCTGCAGCCATCGTTGCTTTTTTCTTGCTGCGTTCCATAGATTGAAGGACTAAATATTGTTCTCCAAACTTGAGCATATTTTCCATCTCATCATCAAATTCTGCGAAGTGTCCTTCTTCTTCAAGGACAAGCTCTTCGAACAGTTTTTTAGAGACGCTATCGGCATGATTGCCACACTCTATTGCAAAGTTGTTGTACATGACAATGGCATCTTCTTCACTTTGACGTGCAAACTCAAGCATCGCTTTGACATCGGTAATTTGTTTGACCTCTTCAGAAGCTTTCATTTCAATGGTTCCTTTTAAGAAAAGAACTCTGTCTGCAAGGCGTTCTATATGAAGCATCTCTGCAATGGCGGTGCGTTTAAAAAGGGTGGAAAGTAGATCATAACCCTGGTCATCACAATGAAAATGTAAGAACATATATTGGTGTACGGCAGAAAGTTCATCTGCAATAGCACGATTGAGCAACTCGATACTTTTATCTCTTTTCATAGAACACTCCTTTAAGATTTCTTTGAATCAATACTACCATAAAATAGGCTTTTAAACGATTATTTTTTACTATTTTAATGAAGAGTTTTATGCTTTTTTAAAAAGGGATTAGTCAGAGTTTAATGAATTTTTTGTGCTAAGGTTTTCATGATTTTTGGATAATCATGCAAGAGCGTTTCTATCTGAGCAATATCGAATGTGTCTATTTTGTCTAGCAATGTTTGGCTATAGTGTTGCAGATAAGAGATATTGTATCGTGTTGATAATTCTAGTAACGTTGACGCGAATTTTGCCATCAGTTGAAGATCATTTTGGGTAATGGCTGCTTGATATAATGGCTCTACATTTAGTTCGTGCAAGAAGTTTTTTAAATCTTCTACATTTTCTACTGAAATGTTCTCTTCATGATGTATTTCTGGTGCTCTTTGTGTGTATTTGAGAAATTTTGAAAGCTCATTCATGAGTTCATTTTTTGAAACAGGTTTACGTAAGTAGCCATCAAAGCGTTGCTCTTTAATCTTGGTTAAATCTTCTATCATAATAGACGCAGTCAACGCAATGATAGGAATATCAAAAGATTCTTTGATGATTCTTGTTGCACTGTAACCGTCCAACAGTGGCATTCTAATATCCATTAAAATGAGATCAATAGGATGTGTTTTCACTTTTTCAATGGCTTCTTGTCCATTGACAGCTTCAATAATCTCAATGGCAGTATTATCAAAACTTTCTTTAATAAGGTTCCTGTTTTGTTCGACATCATCTGCAACTAAGATAACGGCTTTTTCAAAATCTATTGCACCATAATGCATCATTTGTTCATTTTGAGCATTGATCGCTTGAAGGGAGGCAATATCTAAATTATTGAGTTTGAGGATAAAGATGGAACCTTTCCCTACATCACTTTCGACTTCCAATGAGCCACCCATCAGTGTTGCTAATTTTTTGCTGATGGCTAAGCCAAGCCCTGTACCACCGTATTTTCTTGCATCTTGGTTGTCTTGTTGCTCAAACATGTTGAAAATCTTACTTTGGGCTTCTTTAGGTATGCCAATGCCACTATCTAGCACTCTGATAACGATGTCAATTTTACTAAGATGTTTATGGACACGATGCACTTCTACAATGACTTTGATGAACCCCTCATCGGTAAACTTTATAGCGTTACCAATAAGATTCGTAATGATTTCTTTAAGTCTAAAAGCGTCCACAAAAATCACTTTTGGGATTTTTTTGTCGATACTCAGCTCTAAATCAATACCTTTTTGCTCTGCTTGCAGGGTAAATGTTGCAATCGTCTCTTCCAATAATTTTTTGATAGGAGTTGCTTTGTTGATAATCTCAAATTTCCCTGATTCGATTTTTGAGAGATCTAAAATATCATTGATGAGCATGAGTAAGCTTTCGCCAGAACTGCGAATAGTTTTAATGAACGATTTGAGTTTTTTATCTTCTATCTTCTCATCTAAAAGTTCGGCAAAGCCTAAGATGGAGTTCATTGGTGTTCGTATTTCATGGCTCATATTTGATAGAAAGTTAGATTTTGCGTTTGTAGCGCTTTGTGCTTCTTGTGTTGCGATAACCAGCTTTTTGTTTAATTCTTGCAAAGCCAATTCAACGGCTCTTCTTTTTTCTATCTCTGCGGAGAGCTTTCGATTCCAAAATAGTGTGCCTATGAGAATGAGCAACATGATACCTATAATCTCAAAAACGATGGTATAATCGATACTTTTATCGTATTTGACCTGTACCCATTGGTTGTAGATATTGTTTTTTTCATCTTCTGTAATAGAGTCTATCGCTTTATTGAGGACGGATATACCCTCATTCTCCCAGTCATTGCGCAGAGCCATATGAAAGTTTGACTCATATTTGCTAATACCGGAAATTTTTAGATTTGAAAATCCATTTTTTTGGATATAGCTACTTGCTACGGGTGAAAGTTCTATATAAGCATAAGCATCACCTTCTACGACTGCTTTAAACGCCTCTACAATGTCTTTGACGATAAGCGCATGGATTTGGGGATGCTCATTTTGAATGATTTCACTTTGTGCATAGCCTTCCACTAAAGCAACTTTTTTTCCATATAACTCTTTAATGTCCGTTATAAATTTAACATCGTTTCGCGTGATGAATACTTGAGGCATAGTGATGTAAGGTTGTGTAAAATTGAGAATTTGATCTCTTTGCGGTGTACGTGTGATACAGGTATACATGTCTGCTTCATGTGCATTGAATTTTTCAACGCTCTGTGACCATACGTGTGTTGGTACTTTAACAAAGTTTATGCCCGTCTTTTGAGCGATAAGTGCCAAATAACTACTTGCAATACCTCCATGTGTTTTGCCATCTTTTGTGAGGTATTCTATAGGGTCAAACTGGTTGTCAATGACATAACGAATCTCTTTATGTTTATTGATCCAAGCTTGTTCTGCTTCTGTAAAATTCATAAGTCCTTTAGATGCTTCGAGTGTTTTACTCCATTTGCTGTTAATGACTTGTGACTCTTTAGGCGAGATATCTTTGAGTGTTTTTTGAATGATGCTAAAAAGTAGAGGGTTGTCTTTGTCGATAGCAAGGCTAATTGATGTTTGAAATTCTTCCAATTTAGCAACGATTTTGACGTTATTGAGTAAGTACTGGTTCATAATATATGCGGTAACGGCTAGATTACCTACATAGGCGTCTACTTTGCCTAATGAGAGCATTTCTAGTGAATCTTCATTGGATGTAGAAGGCAGAAGTTTGATAGAAGGGTATTTTTCTTGTAACCATTCATGGATGTACGAGCCTTTGTTAATCGAAACAACTTTGCCTTTGAGATCATCCAGTGTTTTGATGTCGGTATTGTTAATATTGGCTACAATGACCATAGGAACGGTAAGATAGGGATCGGTAAAGTTAAGGTATTTCTCTCGCTCATCTGTTTTAACAGCACAAGTTAGTCCATCATACTTTTTATCTTGCATATTTTTGATGGTTTCTGCCCAAACGGCTGGGTAAATATCAAACTTTAGACCACTTTTTTGAGAAATAAGCTGTATGTAGTCATAGGAAAGACCTGTTGGTACACCATTTTTATCGATAAAATCAAAAGGAGGCCATTTATAATCAGAACCTAACGTGACAACAGGATGATTGTCGATATAAGCTTGTTCTTCCGCCGTAAATGTAGGCGTAGCATACAGTGAAGAAATAAGAATAAAAAAGATGGCTAAAAAGCGCATCATCATTTTAATTCTTATCTTCTATGATTCTTCTAAAGCTTTCCAAATTTTCTTCAAAAAGCTTTACAAGATATGGATCAAACTGTGTCCCTTTACGCTCTATAATATAATGTGAAGCCGCATCAAAATCCCATGGTTCTTTATAGACTCTTACATGAGTCAATGCATCTAAAACATCAGCGATGGCTACAATGCGTGCATAGATATGAATTTCTTCTGCTTTGAGTCCTTGAGGATACCCTGAACCATCCCATTTTTCATGATGTTGGTAAGCGATGATGTCACCTGCTTTCATAAGCCTTCGGCTTGATTTTTTCAGTAAATTATGTGCATTGGTGGTATGTGCTTGCATCACATAAAACTCTTCTTGTGTGAGTTTTCCATGTTTATGAAGAATCTCATAAGGGACGGTAATTTTGCCTATATCATGTAATGGTGCGGCAAAAAAGATATCGTCTATCTCCATGTCAGATAAACTGTGGTGCAGTGTTGCTAATAACTTTGAAATTTCCGCCACGCGTTTAATGTGTTTACCTGTTTCATCAGAGGTATCTTCCATCAGTTCGGTCAACACGTAAATAATCTCTTTTTGACTATTTTCTAATTCAGATAAAAATCTCTTTTCACTTTGAAGAATTTTGACATGCAAGTCTAAATTATTTTGCTGTAGTACTTTTTTCGCTCTATACAGTTCAATATGGGTTTTAACACGTGAGATGAGTTCATCAGCGTAAAAAGGCTTTGTAATATAATCAACTGCTCCGACTTTAAAGCCCTTTGCAAGAGAGTCTAAGTCCGCTTTTGCTGTGAGAAATATAACAGGAATGTCCTGCGTCTGAGGGTCTCTTTTGAGATACTCACAGACTTCAAAACCGTTCATGTGTGGCATCATGATGTCAAGTAAGACAATATCAAAGGATTTCGTTTTGATGATTTCTAACGCTTGTTTGCCATTGAGTGCAAAAGAAAAGTTGTAGTTGTTTTCTTTGAGGATATTCATTGCGACTTTGATGTTATCGCTCACATCATCGACAATCAAAACATTATAATCAGCACTCATCCTTAATCCTTCTGCAAAATGTTTTATTCTTGAAATACGCTTTTCACTCTAAAATCATTTATAGGATCATGTATGCAAACAATGACTCTTTAAATTCTAGCACAAATTTTTAAAGCTTGGCATACATTGTACAGAATACTTTTTGATGGGCTATAAAATAGGCTCTGAGGCGATTTAAAAGTAACCATACCCAACGGAACACTTCTTGTAAATGTATGAATAACGTTTAGCATAGGAGGATACAAAGATGGTCAAGGTAGCGTTTTTTACGAACGATCTTAAAAACATAGATGCCCATTTTGGCTCAGGTGAACAGTTTGCGGTCTATGACGTGAATGGAGCAGGGTACAACCTCCTTGACGTCGTTCAAACAGGTGAAGAGCGAACAGAAGGCAGAGTAGAAATGTTACAACATGAACACATTGACATTGTCTATTGTGTTGAAATTGGACCAGCAGCAGCCGCAAAAGTGGTCAATAGCAAAATTTTTCCTATCAAATACAAAGAAGTCGTGAGCATAGAAGCAGAGCTGGATAAGCTTCAAAGCATGATTGCAACCAATCCTCCTCCTTTTATCAAAAAAATTATAGAAGCTAGAGGATAGGTCGATGAGCGAACTTGAAACACTGTTCATTGAAACATTAACATCGCAAATTAGGGCACTCGATCAATTTGGTGTTTGGGCAAAAAAGAGCAATGAAGAGGTACTGTGTGAGAAGTATGTTAAGAGTAAAGAGCAACTCAAAAACATCCCTATTATTGCCGACATTGATGAGATGCAAATCAAAGACATACGTTTGATTTTTCAATCTATCGCTTTAGCGTTTGAGCTTAAAACAGGAGTCATGTGCTCTGTTGTGATGGAAATGAGTCATGAGGGATTTGGACGAGCGGTGGTGTTGGCAGAGAAAATTGCCATCACAAATAAATTTTTTAAAGACGCGCATCGTTACAGTTTTAGAACATATGAAGATCTCATCAAAGAGGGTGGCAAGATGTTAAAAGATGCCATTGAAATTTATGAGATGCATCAACAAAAGGCAGGATAGAACATGTCAAAAGTAGGGATTTTTTACGCAAGTGCGGGTGGCAATACAACCTTGGTGGCAGAGGCTCTCAAAGAAGCGTATGCGCTAGAAGATGAAGATTGTGTCTTGATGGAAGATGATTTTGACAGTATTGAGCAGTTTGAAAACTACGATGTGCTTTTCTTTGGAAGCTCAACCTGGGGACAAGGCGATGTTCATTTTAGTTGGGTTGATGCACTTTTGGAGATCAACTCGGAAAAGATGAGTTTTGAAGGCAAGACCATGGCGTTTTTTGGGGCGGGTGATAGCAAAACACATGGAGAGCATTTTTGCAGCGCACTAGGGAAATTTTACCAACAATTCTCAAAGGCAGGTGCAAAGGTAGTCGGTTTTGTGGATAAAGAGGACTACACCTATGAGGCATCTTTGGCAGAAGTCAATGATAAGCTCTGTGGTTTAGCGATTGATAACATCAATGAAAAAGAAAAAACAAGCGAGCGCATTGAAAACTGGATAGAGCAGTTACAAAGCGAGCTTGCCTAAATCAACGAAAGGATAATGCATGAAAACGCTGAATGATTTTTATCAACAAAAAGATGCGGAAGATTATTTTCATTTTTTTGGCATCGACTATGATGAGCATATTGTCTCAGTGAAGCGTTTTCATATGATGAAAGAGTATGGCGCACTCGTTAAAAAGGGTTTTGAAAATTATAACGGTGATGAAAAGTACTTGATGGATTTTTTAAAATTTGCGCTTATTCGTGTCTATATGGATTATAAAAATGGACATTCTCCTAGTGCTGCTGAGGTTTGGGGACTGATCCAAGATGGTAAAGCAAAAGGGTGTTTAGCATGTGCTATGTCATCACAAGGAGGAAACTGTGCTTGCTAGTGAAGAAGTGGTGTTGCATAACACCGTAATGGCAAAACTCTCAGGTAAAGATGAAGCAAAAGCGAAATTTTTTCTTGGTCAAAAAGTGAAATTGTTGGAAGATGTCAAAAATGATGGAACATACCCTTATTTAGCCATCGGTGAAGTGATGATTAAAAAAGGCTCCATTGGGTACATCAGAACCATTGGCGAGTTTTTGCAGGTCATTCGAGTGTATGAAGTTCATTTTTTAGATGCTGAAGCGGTCATTGAAGTGATAGGGTGCAGAGAACACGAGCTTGAAGCGCTTGAACCGTACCGTGACCTTGAAGCGGAAGAGCGCGAGTGGATGATGAACCACTATAAAAATAAACAGTAAATAAAAAATCTTGAAGGAGGAAAGTTATGGCAAAAGTGATCTTTATGCATTTTGATAAAGAAAAAGATGGTATCTACGATGCCAAAATAGGCGAGCCCGTTGTACGTCTAGCAAAAGAGAAGGGGATACCTATCGCTTTTGATAAAGACTATTCAAAATGCTTAGTCAGCGTTGAGCATATCAGTGATGAAGAGCCAACAAGTTACATGGAAGATGAAGAACTTGATGAACTTGTAAAACTTGGTGCGATTAGCCAAGAAGATGCAGATATCTGCCAACAATTTACCGTTAGCCCAAAAGTTCGCATCGCTTCAATGATGATGATTAAGGGTGATGTTTTGATTAAACCATTTAACAAATAAAGGATACACAATGACAACAAGAGTAGAAATCGTCAATGATTTTTTAGCAATCAATGTAAAGCCAGGTGCAACCATTCAAGACGTTGTAGAAGCAAGCGGTAGTGCGCTGCCTTTTGGATGCCGTGATGGACAATGCGGAACCTGTGTGGTTGAAATCGTTCAAGGCATGGAATTTTTATCGCCTAAAAATGAAAAAGAGTTCAAAGTGCTTAAAGAAGTCTGTGCAGGTACATGTTCAGAAAATGCACGCCTTGCATGTCAAATGAAAATTGAAAAGCCAAATGGCGTTGTACGAATTAAATACTAGAATAGATCATAAACCTTTTTCAACGCCACGTCAAATCTCTCTTCATAGTGGCGTTGAGACTCTCACACTTTTTAAAAAATCTTTTTTATTTGCATAAATTTTAATCAAAAATAGTTCTAAAAAACATACAGCATTTAGGCATAATTTACGTATGAGAAGTATTAACCTAGAATTCAAGCAAAAGCAGAGTTTAAATCTCTCTTTGAAGCTTTGGCTCCCATTGTTACAGCTTCCACTTGGGGAGTTAAGTACGCACCTAGAAACCTTGTCGTACGAAAACCCTTTTTTAGAAGTGAAACGACCTTTTGAGCAAAACCTAGGCTCTAGCCATGGGATAGTCGAAGAGTTGATTCTTGGTAGTGAATCGTTGCATGAAAAAATTATTGAGCAAATTGTACCTCCACTTTTTCCTACGCCTATCTCTCAAAAAGTTGCACATGAAATACTGTGTGACATCAATGAGGAGGGATATTTTGATGGAAACATCGAAGAAATCGCGCAAATGTGTGGAGTCTATACAGAGTATGTGGAGCGCATACGTCAACGTTTTTCCAAGTTAGAGCCTTATGGTATCGGGGCTCTTGATAGTAAGGAGTCGTTTGTATTTCAACTCGATGCCCTAAGCGATGACATTGATGATGAGCTTTATAACTTGGTGCTTAAAATGATCGACCAAATGGCAAAAGTGGATAAATTTTTTAAACATGGACGTTTTGAAGAAGCAAAAGCAATCATCAAAAAATTTGCCAATCCGCCTGCTGTGGAGTACCAAGCGGCATCAAAACAGATCATTCCTGATTTTTATGTGGAAGTGGGCGATGACATCACACTTCGCATCAATAACGACTATTATCCAGATATCTTAATCAATGATCCATTTTCGAGTAAAAGCGAGCATATCAAAGAAAAGCTCAAAGAAGCACGAGATATTGTCAATCTTTTGGAGCTTCGAAAAACCACACTCTATAAGATAGTCCTTTTAGTTGTGGAGCGCCAACTCTCCTTTTTTGTGGGAGGTGAGCTTAAACCTCTTAATATGGCAAACTTAGCAGATGAACTCTCTTTTGCTGAGTCTACCATTTCGCGTGCTATTTCAAACAAATATATTGAGTCCAAGCAGGGCGTTTTCCCTCTCAAATCTTTTTTTACTAATGCCGTGGCAACCAAAGAGCTTTCCTCTTCTGAGATTAAGAATTTTATCAACCAACAAATCGAATACGAAGATAAAAGCGAACCACTAACAGATGATGATCTTTTAGAGCGTATAGAAAAGCGTTTTAACATCAAGATGGTTAGGCGTACCATCACAAAATACCGTAAATTGATGAATGTAGCGTCATCCAAAGAGCGAAAAAAAATCTATAAGGTACAAGCATGACAACAACCCTAGAAGTTTTACCAAGTCAATATTCTAAACTTGAGTTGATTAAATTGGAACGTGAAGTGATGATTTTTTTACAAAGTTATGCCAAAAATCGTTACTCAAAGTATGTTATAGCGCCTCATATTGCGGCAATGTCATTACAAATGAATCATCTTTATGAAGCGATGGGATTTAAAAACCGTGTACAAATGGGAAAGTATATGAAATGTCATTTTCCTGAGCTTGCAGCTAAAAAACCTGTGGATAAACTATGGAAAAAGTTTATTTATGACTCTATTAGCCGTGTAGCACCTTTTTGTTTTAGCTGTAAAGATAATGCTAACTGTTTCGCGTGCGAGTTAGCAGGCTAAACTTTTACCCGTGCTTTTTCTCTTGTTGCTCAAGGAACTCTTTAAGCGCATCGTATGTTAAAGGCTTAGAGTATAAGTAACCTTGAAAGCGGTCGCATCCATGCTCCTTTAAAAGCGCTTCTTGTTCTTTTCTCTCAACACCTTCAGCTAAAATATACATCTCTAAATTTTTACCAATAGCGATAATGTTTTGGATCATTTTCTCTGCGGTAACATCATTTAAAATCGCATCAACAAAGCTTTTGTCTATCTTTAGCTCATCAATAGGCAGTTTACGCAAAATACTTAAAGAAGAATACCCTGTTCCAAAATCATCCATAGAGATGTGAAGCCCCATTGCATGAACTTTTTCTAAAAGAGGCAAAATATAGTCTATATCTTCGATAAATAAGCTCTCTGTTATCTCTAAACACAAAGAGATGCGATTGAAATTTTCTTGTTCAATTTTTTGAACAAGGTAGTCTAGAAAATGAGTCTCCATAAACTGTTTAATAGAAATATTGATGGAGGTTTGGAGCGAGAGTCCAAGCTCAGTTTGCAATGTTTTCATCTCTCTGAGAGTTGTACTTAGGATGAATTTTCCAAGCCGAGGCATTACACCAGCTGCTTCTGCAATAGGAATGAACTGATCTGGTGGAACTAATCCCATCTCCGCACTGTTCCATCTCACCAATGCTTCAACACCGTAAATCGTTCCTTCATGGTCGATTTGCGGCTGATAGACCATGAAAAACTCATGTTTATCCAGTGCCTTATGGAGTGCTTGCTCAACATTGACACGGTTGAGATAGCCTGATTGCATCGAAGGTGCAAAAAGGCGAACACTGTTTTTATATTTTTTAGCTTCATACATTGCAATATCAGCAGCACGTAAGAGCATGTCTAAGGATGTACCATGTTCAGGATATTTCGCAATACCAATGCTTGCCCCCACAACAAAACTAAATTGTTTGATATGATAGGGTTGAGAAATTTCATTAAGAATGGCTTGCGAGTGGGCACGG
>Ga0209016_1000630_pt1 | contig 38938 bp, 35 predicted proteins | sample EPASupsiteSAE305_FD_187265 | JGI IMG/M metagenome (GOLD analysis project Ga0209016, IMG submission 187265) | Bioremediated contaminated groundwater microbial communities from EPA Superfund site, New Mexico - SAE3-05 (SPAdes) (version 2) | ecosystem: Environmental > Aquatic > Deep subsurface >... | reverse complement strand
GCCGTTCATAACCGGGTGACGGCGGCTGACCGCGAGCGGATCAAGAACAGCCTGATGACCACCAAGCTGGAAACTATGGACCCCAAGCTGCGGGCGCTGTTCATCGATCCGGGCAGCGCCACACCTGGACATTATTTCAGGCCGGTCACCGATCGCGATTACGACCAGGCCCGCCGCATCATGCAGCAGCTGGGATACTGACCAATGATCCGCTTGTCATTAAAATACCGCATCGCCTTGGTGGTGTTCCTGTTTCAGTTGCTGGTCTTGAGTCTGCAGCTGTGGCACACCTTCAGCGCCAGCCGCGAGGCTGACCTGAACCAGCTGATTACCCGTGAAGAGGTCTTCATGGGTCTGATCAGCGAAATGGGCCGTAGCGCCCTGTTGACCAACGAACCGGCCGACTTTCAGCTTTTCATTACCCCCTTCACCAATGCCCCTCACATTAAGCGGATCATGCTGTTGGACCAGACCGGCCGGGTGGTGGCAAGCACGACTCCCCAGGACTTGGGGAATAGCAATCCCGAGATGACCGCCAGTCTGCCGCTGCTCTGGAAGGTCAAGCAGATCGAGAATGCTACGGAACGGTTAGGCGGTATTGCGGTGCAGTTTTCCCGCCAGGAGCTGATTGATCGTACCGACCTGCTGCTGGCGCGGGGTATTCCGGTGGCTTTTGCCGGTATTGTACTGAGCGCACTGACCGGACTGGGGCTGGGTACCCTGCTGACCCGCCGCCTCAAGAAGCTGGAGCAGGCCACCCAGCGAATGGGAGCCGGTGACATGGACGTAACGGTTTCTATCCCCGGCCACGACGAGATCGGTCGACTGGCTCAGGTCTTCAATGAAATGTCGGCCAACCTGCGTTCCCAGTTTCTCGAGTTGCAGCAGATCCAGCAGGAGCTTGCCTTTCAGGCCCACCACGACCCGTTGTCGGGACTGCCCAACCGGACCCTGTTCGACCTGCGCTGCAGTCAGGCCCTTGAGGCGGCCCGCTTGGAGGGGAGCCAGGTGGCGCTGCTGTTCATGGACCTGGATCATTTCAAGAATATCAACGACAGCTACGGCCACCAGGTGGGTGATTGTGTGCTGCGGGACGTGGCCGCCCGCCTGACGCTGGTACTCAAGGATCAGTACCTGATCGCCCGTCTGGGTGGCGATGAATTCTGCGTGGTGATGGAACAGCTCAACAACGAGCAGGAGGCCAGCGACCTGGCCCAGTCGGTGTTGGATACCCTGGCTGCTCCGCTGGGTTGTGAGCAACATGAGTTTTTCCTCTCGGCCAGCATTGGTATCTGCTTTTTCCCCCAGGACGGCGACGATGTCACCAAACTGCTGCGCAACGCCGACACCGCCATGTATCGCGCCAAGGCTGCCGGCCGGGGCGGCTATCGCCTCTATTCCCGCGAGCAGACCACCACCCTGCGGGAGCGGGTTTCGATGGAATCGCGGTTGCGGCGGGCGATTGAGCGGGGCGAGCTGCGGCTACACTACCAGCCCCAGATCGATTTCAGCAGCGATAGCGCCGTGGGGGTCGAGGCGCTGGCCCGTTGGAGCAGCCCTGAATTCGGCCTGGTCAAGCCGTCCAAGTTCATCCCGATCGCCGAGGAGAGCGGGCTGATCATCCCGATGGGCGAGTGGATCCTGTTTGATGCCTGCGCCCAGATGCAGCAGTGGCGCACGGAAAAGCTTGGCCTGCAGCGGATGGCAGTCAACCTGTCGGCCCTGCAGATTCAGCGCGGCGACATCGTCAACCTGGTGCGGCGGGCCTTGGACCATACCGGCCTGCCGGCCAACTGTCTGGAGCTGGAGATCACCGAGGGGTACATCCTGCAGGAGACCGAGCGGGCCGTGGAGACCCTGCAGCAGCTGCGGGACTTGGGGGTTTCCATCGCCATCGACGACTTCGGCACCGGTTTCTCATCGCTTTCTTACCTGCATCGGCTGCCGATCGACCGACTCAAGATCGACAAATCCTTTGTGCAGGAGATCGGCACCACCTCACGGGCCGCCACGGTGGCCCAGGCGGTGGTGGACCTGGGACGTACCCTGGGGCTGACCGTCATCGGTGAGGGTGTCGAGCAGGAGCGCCATGCTGCAGCGCTCAAATCCTGGGGCTGTCATGAGGGACAAGGTTTCCTCTACTCTCCCGCCGTGGAGCCGGGTCAGTTGAGTAGCCTGGCCCCCTGGATGAAGAAACCATGAAGGCAGTGATCCAGCGGGTACGTTCTGCCTCGGTGACGGTGGACGGGGTGATCGTGGGCCAGATCGGCCAGGGACTGATGGTGCTGCTGGGGGTCGAAAAGGGTGACAGCGAGGCGCCGGCCGACTGGCTGGCCGAGAAGATCGTCGGACTGCGCATGTTTGAGGATGACGACGGCAAGATGAACCGTGCATTGACCGAGATCGGTGGCGCGGTGCTGGCGGTGTCACAGTTCACCCTGGCCGGCAATTGCGACAAGGGACGGCGCCCCTCCTTTGACAGCGCTGCCCCGGCAGACGAGGGCAAACGATTGTACGACTATTTTGTCAATGCCTTGCGGCGGCTGCAGGTGCCGGTGCAGACCGGCATTTTTCAGGCCGACATGCAGGTGGCCCTGGTCAATGACGGGCCGGTAACCTTTATCCTGGAACGGAGGTAGCGACGTATGCAGCTTGGCAGTTTGAAACATGCAGCGGCCACCGGCGGCTTCTGGCTGGCCTGGTTGCTGTTGGCAGCCGCAGGACTGATCGGATCGCCCACCGCCGGCTTCGGCTTGGCTTTCCTGGCGGTAAGCTGCGCCGTACTGCCACTGGCCTTCGGCAGCACGCGGCAACGGATCAGCGCCGGGGTGGCTCTGCTGTTGGGTCTGCTGCTGGCGGTGTCGATGGTGGACAAGGCCCAAAACGACCCGTACTTCACCAAGCAGCGCAGCAAGCCGGCCCCTGCAGCCGTTGAGCAGCCGACCACCCGCTGATCGTCTGCAGAAGGAGTGTTCTATGAATCGTCAGAAAGTACTCAAAATTACAGGCTTGCTCGTTGGGATCGTGGTGGCCCTGCTGGTGGGGCTGACCATTCTGGCCAAGGTGATGATTTCGCCGGAATTGGTCAAAAAGACCGTGCTGCCCAGGATCTCTGCCGCTATCAACCGTCAGGTCAGCCTGGGGGATGTCTCGGTCAGCATCTTTTCCGGTATCCGTCTGCACGATCTGGTGGTGCAGGATCGCGAAGGCAGCGAGCCCTTTGTGAAGGCCGGTGCCATCCGGCTGGAGTACCGCCTCTGGCCGTTGTTACGCAAGCGGGTAGAGATCAGGCAGATCCGCCTGGAATCGCCGCTGATACGGGTGGTACGTAATGCAGACGGCAGCTTCAATTTCAGCGATCTGCTGGTCAAGAAGCAACAGCCGGCGGAGCCGGTCGAACCCAAGGCCAAGAGCCCGATCGATCTGGCAGTCTCCGAGGTGGTGATCAGTGACGGCCGGTTGATCTTTGACGACCGCAAGGGCCTGAGCAACCAGCCCTACCAGACCGAAATCAGCGCGATCCAGTTTGCCGCACAGCAGATATCGCTGGATGGCGAATTCCCGACCTCGCTGCAGGCAACCCTGCCGGGCGAAATGCAGTTTGATCTGTCCGGCACCGCCGCCAAGGTGGGCAGCGGCCCCGTCGTGGCCCTGGGGGCCAAGCTGGTTGCCAAGGATCTGGCAAAGCTGGCGGCCGGGCTGCCGCCGTCTCTGGGTGAGAATATCAACAAATTCGACCTGGCCGGCGGTCTGGAACTGAACCTGAAACTGGCCGGTGGGGCCAAACAGCCCAAAGAGCTGCTGCAGGGGGGTGAACTGACGCTCAACGCCGTCCAACTGACCGCTGGCGGCCAGCGCCCCACCATTGGTGGCCAACTGCTGCTGGGCAAGGACAACCTCGAATCAAAGGGCCTGACCCTGACCGTGAAAGAGCAGAAACTGGCTATCGGCCTGAAGGTTGCTAACCTGCTGGCCAAGCCGATCAGGCTCAGCGTGGCGGTCAGTGGCGATACGCTGGACCTGAACAAGCTGTTGCCGGCCAAGGCAACGGCTACGGCACCGTCGACCGGTGCTTCAGGCGCGTCCGCTGCCCCGGTCGCCGCAAAGTCTGCTACAAAGCCTGAGCCGGGGCCGCTCAAACTGCCGTTGATCGCCAACGGCAGCGTCACGCTGAACACCCTGCTTTTCCGCACCCTGACGATCAGCAAACCTGCCCTGACCTGGCGGCTGGCCGACAATGTCTTGAACGTTGACAGCCTCAAAGGCGGTCTGGCAGGCGGCAGCTTCAGCGACACGGCCCGGGTCAATCTGGGGGTCAAGGGGTTCAGCTACAGCACGCAACTGACGGTGCAGGGGGTGCAGGCCGACCAGCTGGTTGCCGCCTTTGCGCCCAAGGCAAGCGGCTCCATCTTCGGCTCCCTGGCCTTCAAGGCCGATATACAGGGTAACGGTACGCAGCCCGAATCGATCAAGCGCAACCTGAACGGCAACGGCAACTTTGCCATCACCGACGGCAAACTGACCGGCGAGGGCTTTATGCCGCAACTGGCCGGCTACCTGAAGGCTGACGCGCTGCGCATCCTGCGCTTCAGCCGCTACGAGGGTGATTTTGCCATCAAGAACAGCATCGTTACGCTTAATTCGGCCCTGGACGGCAGCGATGCCAGGTTCAAGACCAGTGGCACTGCCGGCTTTGACAAGAGCATCAACATGGGACTTGATCTGCGTCTGTCGCCGGCCATTACCGGTCAGGTGGTGCGGGGCAGCGCGGGGCGCTTCCTGACCGATGGTCAAGGCTGGGGCATCCTGCCGCTCAAGGTGGTGGGCATGGTCGGTTCACCACGCTTCACCCTCGACAGCGCCCAGGCCGGGGAGCATCTCAAGGGTAAGCTGCAGGAGGAGCTGAGCAACCGGCTGTTGAAGGACAAGCAGGGCCAGCCGCGGCCGGAAAAACAGCTGCTGGAGCAGGGGTTGAAGGGGTTGTTCGGCAGGTAGGTCTGTTTGATTACTGCTTGTTGTTGAGCCCCAGGCTCTGCAGCGCAGCGAACGGTTGATTGCCGAAGCCGGCTTTGGGCGAGACCGGATTCGCCTGAATACGTGCGTTGGCAGCGTCGGGGGCTCCTCGACGTACATCAGTGTACGCCTGCGTCGTCCCCTCCTCGCCGCCTGCGCCTTCAGACGACTGCGGCCTCGCGGGCCTGTCCTGCTCATCCTGCGCCGCCTCTGCGCCATCCTGGCCGTTGCCGGTGAAGAAGTACAGGTTATACAACCGGTGGTGGCTGGTCCAGCGGTTGCCCTGGGCGGTCTCGCGGGCCATGTGGGCCTGGATGCCGTTGATCTTGGAGTCCATGTCGTCCAGGTAGTGCAATACGGTGGCCTCAAGGGTCTTGGGCCGTTTGGGTGAGCCGTAGTCATACTGGCCGTGGTGGGAGAGCAGCATATGTTTCAAGAGCATCGCCAGTTCGCGGGGGAAGCCGTGCAGTGTGGCGAACCGTTCGCTCAGCATCTCCACGCCGATGCTGATATGGCCGATCAATCGTCCCTCGTCGGTGTACTCGAAGGCACGCTCGTAGCACAGCTCGGCCACCTTGCCGACATCGTGCAGCAGCGCTCCCACCAGCAAGAGGTCACGATTTAGGCCCGGATAGAGCGGCACCACGGCATCCACCAGCCGCGCCACCGCCAGGGAATGCTCCAAGAGCCCCCCCAGGTAGACGTGGTGCATCCCTTTGGCGGCCGGGGCCTTGCCGTAACCGGCCATGAACGGCTCGTCGGCCAGAAAACTCTCCATCAGCCCTTGCAGGTGCGGGTTGGTCAGCGAGGCCACCAGCGTGGTCAGCTCGGCCTGCATCTCTGCCAGCGGCACCGCTGAGACCGGCACGAAGTCGGCCAGATCGACCCCATCCTCCTCCAGCCGTGCAATCTCCTTGGCCACCAGCTGCATCTTGCCCATGTAGAGCGAGGCCGTGCCGCGAACCTTGACAAAATCTCCCTTCTGGAAGGCCTTGTCCAGCTCGTCCACCTTATCCCACAGCTTGCCGTCCATCTCGCCGCTCTTGTCCATGAACTTCAGGTTCATGTACGGCTTGCCGTTCTTGGCCATGGCCATGGTCTTTTCCTTGACCATGAATGCTGAATCGATGCTGTCGCGGTCCTTCAGATCGGCAATATATTGTTTGGGCATGAGGGCTCCTAGCCTGCTACTGCTGACTTGGCACGTTCGAGCCGGGCAATTGTTTCATCAAGGCCCAGCGCCATCACGATCTCACCGATGCCGGGGGCCTGGGTGCTGCCGGACAGGGCCACCCGCACCGGCTGACCCACCTGGGGCATCTTCCAATTGTTCTCGGTGCAAATCTCCTTGAACAGGGCATCACAATCCGTTGCAGTGGTTACTGCCGCTGCGGACAGCTTGGCGGCCACCGCCGTGAAGACCGCTGCCAGGTGGGGCTTGTCAAATTTGGCCAGGGCTGCTTCATCATAGGCTTGAGGGGCCTGATAGTAGAACAGGGCCCGCTCGGCCATCTCCTCCAGGGTTTGGGCCCGCTCCTGCAGCGTGACCACCACCCCGGCCAGGTCGGGGGCGGAGCAGTCGGTTACGCCCCGGCTAGCCAGGTGTGGTTTCAGCAGTTCCGCCAGCCGCGCCGGATCGCCGGTTTTTATGTAGTGAGCGTTCAGCCAGTTGAGTTTTTCAGTGTTAAAGACCGACGGTGCCCGGCCGACGTGGTTGATGTCGAATTTTTCCACCATCTCGGCCCGAGAGAAAATCTCGTCGTCGCCGTGGCTCCAGCCCAGCCGCACCAGGTAATTGTTGAGCGCCTCCGGCAGGTAGCCCATATCACGGTAAGCGATCACGCTGGTGGCGCCATGGCGCTTGGAGAGCCGGGCCTTGTCGCTGCCCAGGATCATCGGCACGTGGGCAAAGATCGGTACCGGATAGCCCAGCGCCTCGTAGAGTTGGATCTGGCGCGGGGTGTTGTTGACGTGGTCGTCACCGCGTATCACGTGGGAGATCCGCATCAGGGCGTCGTCGATCACCACGCAGAAGTTGTAGGTGGGGGTACCGTCGGTGCGGCTGATGATCAGATCGTCCAGTTCGGCGTTGGGAAAGGCAATGCGACCCTTGATCAGGTCGTCGAACGCGGTTTCACCCTCCTCCGGCGCCTTGAAGCGGATCACATGGGGTTGATCCAGCGGTTGGTCCTGGCGATGACGGCAGGTGCCGTCGTACTTGGGCTTGCGCCCTTCGGCCATGGCCGCCTCCCGCTTGGCCTCCAATGTTTCCTGGCTGCACCAGCAACGGTAGGCCTTACCCTCGTCCAACAGCTTTTGGACATGCTGTTTGTAGAGCGGAAAGTTATCGGTCTGGTAGAACGGCCCCTCGTCCCAGTCCAGCCCCAGCCATTCCATCCCCTGCAGGATGGCGTCCACCGACTGCTGGGTGGAGCGCTCGGTGTCGGTATCTTCGATCCGCAGGATAAAGGTGCCGCCGAAGTGGCGGGCGTAGAGCCAGTTGAACAGGGCGGTGCGGGCACCCCCCACGTGCAGATAGCCGGTGGGTGACGGGGCAAAGCGGACGCGCAGGTCGGACATGATCGGCTACTCTCTTTCTATCGACATGAAGGGATTCATTGGTCGTTTTTACTGCTGCCTGTAATCTTTTTCTGGAGGTAATTCTGCTTGCTGACCACGCTACGGCCCAGCTCTTTTTCAGTATCAATACGAGCCTTGCCAGCCACCCTGCCGCCACGCTTGGCGACGTTTTTGTTCTTTTCAAAGGTATCAGGCTTTTCAGTCTGCGAAATCTCGGTGGTTACTTTTTCGCCCAGCATGGTGAAGATCAACTCAAAGTCGGTCATGTGGTCGCGCAGATTCTCGCTTTTCCTGGTCAGCCCCTTTAGCTCTTTATGTTCGGAAGGTGTTATGCCAAAGGTGGCCTTGGCTATCTCGGCGGTCAGAATACTAAAATCACGCTCTGAGCTGATGCCCCGCTCCTGCCACTCGTCAGTCAGATTCTGACGGATGGCGATGCCACGCAATCGTTTGTCGATCCAATCCTTGGGATAGCCTTTCTGCTCGTACAGCTCCTTCATCCGCTGCTGGGCCAGCTCCGGATTCTCAATTTCCTGTATCCGCTCGTAGCCCACCTGGGCCAGCCAGCGTTTGAATGGCTCTGCCTTGGGTGACGGGATGGACTGGATGATGCGGAACATCCCCTCGGTACTGGCACAGTCGGTGGCGTATTTTTTCCCGTCAGCTGCAGGTAACTTCAGTTGTCGACAAAGTGTCGATAACTCAACACCCGATAATTTTTCACGTTTTTTTATGCGATACCAATAGTCTTTCGCATCAGCGCTGTCAGTCAAGACACTAACCACATCCACCACCGAAAACCACCATTCGCCATTATGGATAGTTTTGCGGATCTGCTTGCCTTCAAATACTGCCAGCTTAACGAGCTCTTTTGCAGTCATGGTTTTGCTCCTTTTACGGAAGCACGCTCCACCAAGGCGATCTCCTCGTCAGTCAAGCCGTACAGGGCATAGACTAACTGATCAATCTCGGCCTCAAGCTGTGGCACGTCAGGGGCATCGGGGGCAGACAGAATCTGCTCCACCCGTTCAATGATCGGTGCTTGCTGAGCTTGGGTGGCGGTTGGGTTCGCCCTGGCCGAATTGCGGACAATCACTGTCCTGTCCTTTCGCATCGGCAGTATCGCCTGACTACGACTGCTGTTTGCTCCCTTGGTAGCTGTCACGGCGTTTCAGTTCGTTGAGCACAGCATACCACATCTGGTTGTTCTTCAAACCCCATTGCGGGGCCACCCGGATCTCCAGCGGCGACGAGCCGTAGAGGCGCTGGATGCTGATGCGAGGTGCCAGCCGTTCCAGGAAGTCGGCCGCGGTGGTGACGTACTGCTCCAGAGTGATCGGCTCAAACTCCCCCCGGCGGTACATGGCGGCCAGTTCGGTCCCCTCCACGGCATGCAGCTGGTGCAGCTTGACCGAGCTGATGCCGGGCAGACTGTTCAACAGGTCGGCGCTTTTGATGAATTCATCGGGCTGCTCACCGGGGAAGCCGTGGATCAGGTGGGCGCAGATGTCGAAGCCGCGATTGCTGGCCCGCTGGACAGCAGTCAAAAAATCATCCAGTGAGTGGCCACGGTTGATCTGCTCCAGGATGGCGTCGTCGGTCGACTGCAGCCCCAACTCCAAACAGACGTAGTGCTGTTTGGCAATGCGCGTCAGCAGTTCCAGCGCCTCATCGGTCAGGCAGTCAGGCCGGGTGCCGACCGAGATGCCGAGAACATCAGGGACCTTCAGGGCTCGTTGGTACAGGTCGGCCAGGTGTTCCACCGCAGCGTAGGTATTGGTGTACTTTTGAAAGTAGACGATGAATTTTTCTGACTTGAGCCGGGTACGGTGATAGGCCATGCCGGCCGCGAGCTGCTTTTCCAGGCTGATCTCGGCCAGGGTGTCGCGGGGCGAGAAGGAGACGTTGTTACAGTAGATGCAGCCGCCGGTCCCCTTGCTGCCGTCGCGGTTGGGACAGGTAAAACCGGCGTCCACGTTGACCTTGCTGACACGGCAGCCGAAGCGCCGGCGCAGATAGTGGCCGTAGGAGTTGATCCGCAGCTGGGGATGGATATGTTGGGATGAGAACGACGACATTGAAGACCTTTTTTACTGCAGACCCCTTCGGAATGCCTCGGCCGCTGCGGCCGGATCGGGAGCGGCCAGGATGTCGGAAATCAGGGCCACCCGGTAGCAGCCGGCAGCAGTCACCTGGGCCAGGTTGAGCTGTTTGATGCCACCCAGGGCGAAGACCGGACCGCGCAGCTGCTGACAGGCCTGGGCCAGCTTTGTCAGTCCCTGGGGCTCGCCATAAGCAGCCTTGGAAGGGGTGTGAAAAACCGGGCTGAAGGTGACGAAGTCGGCCCCTTTGGCCAGGGCAGCGGCGGCCTCGCCCAGGGCGTGGCTGGAGTAGCCGATAATGAGATCAGGCGCTATGCGGCGGGCAGCCGTGACCGGTAGGGAGTTGATCCCCAGCTGGACGCCGTCGGCCTCCACCGCCAGGGCAATATCGATTCGCTCGTTGATCAGCAGTCGCGCGTCATAACGGGCCGTCAGGGCCCGCAGCTCCCAGGCCAGGTCGTACAGTTCGGCCGTGGGCAGGTCTTTTTCGCGCAGTTGCACTGCCCGCACCCCGCCACTGAGCGCCGCCTCCACCACTTCCAGCAGCGGCCGCCCAGCGGTCTGGTTCCGGTCGGTGATCAGGTAGAGCGAAAAGTCGATCACGACCCAATAATATCGGTCAACGGACTGGAGGCGGTGGCGTATAGTTTCTTGGGAATCCGCCCGGCTTCAAAGGCCAGCCGTCCGGCCTCGACCCCCAGCTTCATGGCGCGGGCCATGGCAATCGGATCCTTGGCGCCGGCAATGGCGGTGTTCATCAGGATGCCGTCACAGCCCAGTTCCATGGCCAGGGCGGCGTCAGAGGCGGTGCCCACCCCGGCGTCCACGATCACCGGCACACTGACCGCCTCCATGATGATCTTCAGGTTGTAGGGGTTGCGGATGCCCAGGCCGCTGCCGATCGGTGCAGCCAGCGGCATCACCGCGGCGCAGCCCAGTTGCTCCAGCTTCTTGCAGAGGATCACATCGTCGCTGCAGTAGGGCAGCACGGTGAAGCCTTCGGCCACCAGCACCTTGGCCGCCTTGAGCAGTTCCTCGTTGTCCGGAAAGAGGGTCTTTTCATCTCCCAATACTTCCAGCTTGACCATGTCGGACAGACCAGCCTCGCGGGCCAGGCGGCAGGTGCGGATGGCGTCCTCGGCGGTGTAGCAGGCCGCCGTGTTGGGCAGTAGGGTGTACTTCTTGGGGTCAATAAAGTCCAGCATGCAACCCTTGCCCATCTCGGCCAGATTGACCCGGCGCACCGCCACGGTGATGATCTCGGCCCCGGATGCCTCCAGTGCCGCCACCATTTGCTCGTTCGTGGCATACTTGCCGGTGCCCACCATCAGCCGCGAGTTAAACTCCCTGCCTGCGATCGTCAGTTTCCCTGGTGCCATAACGCTATCCTCCTCCCACGAAGTGTACAATCTCGATCCTGTCGCCGTCTTGCAGGGTGCGCTGGCCATAGGTCGCCTTGGGGGCGATCTCCAGGTTGATCTCCACCGCCACCCGGGTCTGCGGAATCTGCAGCTCATCCAGCAGCTGACTGATAGTTGTGCCGTTGGATGCCGAACGTTGTTCGCCGTTTACGGTAATGTTCATAGCTGTCTCCTGAAACAAAAAAACCGCCTGGGAAGGGCGGCGATTCATGTGGGGCTTGAAATCGGCCGCTTCCCTCCGCCGGAATTACCCGGATCAGGTTCCAAGGGTCGCGAGTCTTTACGGCTCGCTCTCAGTCGAAACTCCCCTAGCGGTAACTGCTTGGTATTGTAAGCTGAAAGAACTGTAATAACCGTAGAGGATTCAGGGCGGCATGTCAACGGGATTCTCCCGGTCTTGTTTGATGGTTTTTGTGTATACTGTTTGCTGAAAAATGCCGCGTTTGTGCTATCGTTCCAAGTCATGGCCAGTATTCACGGTATGGGAGGGACGGTATGTCTGACAAGCGGGATAAACAGCGCACCAGAAAACGGATTGCCCTTGAGTTCGGCCCTGGCGGGACCGCCGCTCGTAAGGCGTTCAGCGAGGATCTCTCGCCCTTGGGCATGTTCATCAAGACCGCCAATGTCAGCAACCCCAATACGGTGCTCAGGATCGAGCTGCAGCACAACGACCAGCTGATCAGCCTGGATGCCCGGGTGATGTGGGCCAAGCGTGTGCCGCAGAATCTGTTCCATCTGGCCAAAAAAGGGGGCATGGGGGTACGGATTATCCGTTTTCACAGCGGACATGAGCAGTATCTCGATCTGTGCGCCCATCCGTTCGTCTAGCCCTGAACCTGCACGAAAGGTAGCGTTATGTGTCGAAAAATCTTTATCGGCGCCACTGGCCAGCACTGTGGCAAGACCACCATCTCGCTGTCGCTGATGCATCTGGCGCGGCGCAAGTATCAGCGGGTCGGTTTTATGAAGCCGATCGGCCCCAAATGCATTCAGTTCCGCGGCCTGACCATGGACAAGGATGCGGCCATGATCGCCAGCGTCTACGGCATGGAACAGGATGCCCATCTGATGTCGCCCATGACCCTGGTCAGCGACACCACCCGCCGTTTTCTGGATGGTGATGTTTCGCCCGACGCGCCACGCAGGGCGATCCTGGAGGCCTGCGCCGAACTGGAAAAACGGTATGACTTCCTGATCATTGAAGGGGCCGGTCACGGTGGCGTCGGCTCGGTGGTGGGAGTCAACAACGCCCAGGTGGCGGCCATGCTTGGGGCCCCGGTGCTGATGGTAACCGGTGGCGGTATCGGCAACGTGATCGACTCGGTGGCCCTGAACCTGCCGTTGTACGAGCGTGAGCAGGCACGGGTCAAAGTGATCATGTCCAACAAGCTGGTGCCGGAAAAACGCGAGGCTTCGCTCTCCTACCTGACCAAGGCCTTTCAGCGCAACGGCCTGCTGGTGACCAGCGCCTTCGATTACTCCCGTACCCTGGCCGACCCGACCCTGCAGCATGTGTCCGATCTGCTGGGGCTGCCATTGCATGGTGATCTGGCTGATCGCAGTAGGATCTGTCATACGATTCAACTGGGGGCTGCCTCTTCCCAGAAGGTGATCGACAGCCTTGAGGATTCAACGTTGCTGATCGTCACCAGTTCCCGTGACGAGCTGATTGTGACCGCTTCGTCGCTGCACCATATCCCAGAGTTTCGGGCGCGGCTGGCCGGTCTGATCGTGGCCGGTCACGCCCCCATGTCGAACATAACCGAGCGGATTCTGGTTGACAGCAACATCCCCTACATGCGGATTGCCGAAACCACCTCCGAGGTTTACTACCGGCTGCGGGAGCACGTCTCTAAGATCGGGCCGGACGATACGGAAAAGATTGAACTCATTAACTCAATTGCCGAAAAGTATATCGATTTCGAAGCAATAGATGCCATGCTGGATTGAGTGACGCACGTCTGCTGGCCTGTGTTACTGCGAAAAAGCTTGACCTTATCTAGTTGTTTGATATTTTTAGTGAAAAATCGCACCCAGAGGAATGTATGATCCTGGTCACCCGCCTGGACCGTCAGGTGATGCTGCTGAACCCTGATCTGATCGTGACGGTGGAGGAGACCCCTGACACCGTGATAACCTTATTAAACGGCCATCACCTGCTGGTCAGGGAGCGTGCCCAGGTGTTGCTGAACCGGATCGTGGCCTATCGCACCACGGTCCTCAGGCGCTCCGGCAGTGCTGCTGTCACCCGCAAATATCTTGCTCGCAAGCGGCTGGGGCAATTTGGCCGCACCAAGCAGGATCGGCCGGACCCGCAACTCTCATTCCACCACCAGGATAGCTAGCCCATGGATTTAGCAACAATAATAGGTATTGCGCTCGGGTTTGGCGCGGTGATCGGCGGCGCCGTGCTGGAGGGTGTCCATGTGGGGGCGTTGATTTCACCCACGTCGGCCCTGATCGTGCTCGGCGGTAGTTTCGGCGCCACCTTCGTTGCCTTTCCGCTGCCGGCGATCATCAAGGCCTTCAAGGATATCAAGATTGTCATCCTGCCCCCTAAGGTCGATCACGAGACCGTGGTCAAGGACATCATCGGCTACGCCACCAAGGCCCGCCGTAACGGCCTGATCTCACTGGAACAGGAGGCCCAGAACGCCCGGGACCCGTTCATCAAGAAGGGCATCTCGCTGGTGGTGGACGGCATCGATCCCCAGAAGCTGCGCGAGACCCTGGAGGCCGACATCATGGCCTTTGAGGATCATCAGAAGCATTCGGTGGAGTTTTACGAAGCTGCCGGCGGCTATGCACCGACCATTGGTATCATCGGCGCCGTGCTGGGCCTGATCCACGTCATGGCCAACCTGTCTGATCCGACAAAACTGGGGGCAGGTATTGCGGCCGCCTTTGTGGCCACCATTTACGGCCTGATGGTGGCCAACATCGTCTGTCTGCCGATCGGCTCCAAGTTGAAGATCCGGATGAAGGAAGAGGTCCTGCGGCGGGTGATGATCCTGGAAGGGTTGATCGCCATCCAGAACGGCGAGAACCCCCACTTCATTGAACAGAAATTGAAGGCGTTTGTGGGCGGCGACCACTAGGAGCGGATGTGGCCTTAAAGAAAGAGCCAGAAAAGCATGCCAACCACGAACGCTGGCTGGTCTCCTACGGTGACTTCCTGACCCTGTTGTTTGCCGTGTTTGTGGCCTTGTATGCCATGGGGCAGACCGACAAGAAGAAATCTGAAGACCTGATGCAGTCGCTGCGGGAGTCCTTCGGCTACTCCACCCTGGCTGCTGCCGGCCAGAAAGGTGTGCTGCCGGCTGAAGACATCCGTCTGATTCCGGCCATCAAGCCTGAGATGGCAGTGATCCCGATCTCACCTAAGATGCCGCCGGCCGGCCCCAAGCAGGGTGGCCTGGAAAAGGGTCGCGGCAAAGGACATGCCGAGGAAAAAGAGTTCAAGGAGATCATGTCTTCGATCGAGGCCTATCTGATCAAGCAGGGCGCCCAGAATAAGGTCTCGCTCTCGATTACCCGGCGGGGACTGGTGGTCAGTCTGAAGGAGGCTGGCTTCTTTGCTTCCGGCTCGGCGGCCATCAAGCCGGACGGGTACCAGCTGCTGAATACCATCATCGAGGCCCTGGTGCAGTACGATAACCCGCTCAGGGTGGAAGGGCATACCGACAACGTGCCGATCAGCACCGCCCAGTTCCCCTCCAACTGGGAACTGTCCGGCGCCCGCGCCACCAACGTACTGCGCTACATGATGAAAAACTACAACGTTGATCCCAAAATGCTTTCCGCCACCGGCTATGGCGAATTCCGTCCAACCGCCGAAAACACCACCCCTGAAGGCCGTGGCAAGAACCGTCGGGTGGATGTTGTGCTGCTCTCCGGCGGGGCCGAACAGGGCGAGCCGTAACCTACCCTCCATGGGCCGGCTTCAGGCTGGCTCGCCGATCACCAACTCGTAGTGCTGCCCCTGCTTGCTGATCTCTACCTGATAGCCCATATTGCGGGCCATCTCCGGTATGGTTACCGTTGCATCGCGGTTTTCCAGCAGGAGTCTCAGGCGTACCGTCCCTTGCTGCAGCTGCTGGCGGTGGTCGTTCATCTCCTTCATGGCAACCAGCAGGGTTGACGGGCAGATCCTGCCCCGCAGGTCAAAGACCATCTCTTCCATCACCATCACCCCCAGGCTTACTCAGACCGTACTACCAGTCTGGTCAGAAGTTGGACACCCAGCCAGGTTCCCGGCAGCAAACCCGCCACGAACAAGATGCTCTGCAGGGCCATGATCGGCAGTCCGCCGGTCAGGTGCCAGATATTGCAGGCCGGCGCCAGCCGGCTGGCCAGCCCCATCACCAGGCCGCCGCAGAAGGCAGACAGGTACTGACGCCGTGGCGCCTTAAAATACCATTGCAACTCACCCAGACGCAGGGCCGACAGGGCGCCTCCCGCGACCAGTCCGGCCATCAGCGGCAGCTGAATCAGGGCAATGCCGTCCAACCGGGGGCCGCCGCCGCCGGTCAGGCGGATGCCGAGCAGTGGATGGCTGAAGTCGAGGCCCTGGCGTTGGAAATAACCAAGCGTAGCAACATGCTCTGGTGCCAACGGCAGCAGCAGGTAGCCGGCCAGCTTGGCATAGGAGGTGGTCACGCCCAACGGGATGCCGGCCAGCAGGGTAGACAGAAACGCGATCAGGGCCAGCAGCAGGGCTGCCATCCAGGGCTGAAGGTGCCCTTCCGGGCCAAATGGGACCTGCAGTAGGCCGCGTCGCCACCAGAGCAGTAGCAGGGGAACGGTGACGGTCAGCAGCACCAGGCTGATCAGCCAGGGGGGCAGCTGCAGCAGCTGAGGCAGGGTAATGGCACTGCTGCCGAGGGACAGTGACTGTCCAATCGGCAGCCACCAGCCGTCCAGCTCGACGTACAGCAGACTGCCGACGATCAACCCGATCACGGCGGTTGCCGAGAGGGTGCTGCCGCCTCCCATCCGGTAGAGACTGCCTACTACGCAACCGCCGGCCAGTACCATGCCGATGCCGAACAAGACACCACCGAGCAGGTTTGCCAGCGAAGGAGCGCCGAACAGGGGGAAGGGGTAGAGTAGTATGCCGAGCCCTTGTGCCAGCGTGTACAGCAGCACCAGGCAGGTCATCAGTAGCAGCAGCGCGTAGAGCATCGTGCGGCGGCCAAACAGGAACAGGTCACGGAAGATGCCGGTCATGCAGAAGTCGGCCCGGTGCATCACAAAGCCGGCTGCCATGCCCAGCAGTAGCTGCCCCAGCAGGATGATCAACTGGGAGCCATTCATGGTTTTTCCAAACGGGTCGGGTTTGCCACAACCGTGCTGCCGCCCAGGAAATCAGAGAACTCTTCCGGTGACATCGGCTGGGCAAAGTAGAAGCCTTGCAGCTCGTCGCAACCGTGTTCCACCAGAAACTCCAACTGGTCAATCCGTTCCACCCCTTCGGCCACCACCCGCATGTTGAGGTTGTTGCCCAGGCTGACGATCGCCTTGGCGATGGTGGCGTCGTCGGGGTTGCAGGTGATGTCGCGCACGAACTCGCGGGGTATCTTCAGGCGATCGATCGGGAACAGCTTGAGGTAACTGAGGGAGGAATAGCCGGTGCCGAAATCATCGATGGCCAGGTGTACCCCCAGGGCCTTCAGCTGGGCCAGGGTCTGTTGCGCCGTTTCCGGCTCCTGCATCAACATCGATTCGGTCAGTTCCAGTTCCAGGAAGGTGGCGGCAGTACCGGTTTCCTGCAGCACCTGGGTGACCGTCTCCAGCAGGTTGCCGCGTCGAAACTGGTAAGCACTGATGTTGACCGCCACCCGCACCGCCGGCAGCCCTGCTGCGCGCCACTGCTGATGCTGGCGGCAGGCCGATCGTAGTACCCACTCGCCGATCGGAATAATCAGGCCGGTCTCCTCGGCCAGGGGGATAAAGCTTTCCGGGGCCAGTAGTCCCAGATCGGGGTGTTGCCAGCGGATCAGGGCCTCACAACTGACCACCTGATTGGTGCGGGCATCCAGCAGGGGATGGTAGCAGAGTCTGAATTCATCGCGTTCCAGTGCCCGTCGCAGGCTGGTTTCAAACAGCATCCGCTGCATGGCCTTGGTATTCATGTCGCGGCAGAAGAAGCGGAAGCCGTTGCGTCCTTGTTCTTTGGCTTGGTACATGGCCAGATCGGCATGCTTCAGCAACAGCGCGCTGCTGTCGCCGTCACCGGGGTAGAGGGCGATGCCGATGCTGCCGCTGCAGATGATCTCATGGTGGGCTACCTGCAGCGGTCTGGTCAGGGTCTCCAGCAGCTTGGTGGCGATGTCGGCCACATACTCCTCATGGCGGATGCCGGGCAGCAGGATCACGAACTCATCGCCCCCCAACCGCGAGATGGTGTCGGAGGTGCGCATCAGCCCGCTCAGGCGTTGGGCGACTTCCTGCAGCAGCTCGTCACCGGCGGCATGCCCCAGAGAGTCGTTGATCGATTTGAAATGGTCCAGATCGAGGAACAACACCGCGACTTTGCTGCGCTCGCGGGCGGCCTGGTTGATCAGTTGGGTCAGGCGGTCCTGCAGCAGGGCTCGGTTGGGCAGGTTGGTCAGGGTGTCGTAGTAGGCCAGCTGGTGGATCGCCAACTCGGCCTGTTTGCGATCGGTGATGTCGGAGTACAGCAGGATGATGCGATGGATAGTACCGTTGTCGTTGTAGACCGGGGCGCCGGCGATGGAGTAGTGGCGATCCCGCAGCACACGGTCCACCTGGTGGATCGACTCGCCGGTCTCCAGGATGCACGTGGCGACGCAACCCGGCATCGGGCACTCCGGACAGCCGACCACCGTGCGGCAGACCTGTGGCTGGCCGTTGGAGGGCTCGCTGATACCGAGCATCTCCTGCAGGCGGCTGTTGTAGGCCAGGGCGTTCAGGTTGACATCCAGTACCAGGATGCCGGCCCCTGCCGAATCGAAGATCGCCTTGATCTCCTCGTTGGCCAGGCGCAGGTTGCTGTTGGTCTTGTGCAGATTTTCCAGCACCTGTCTGAACGATTCGGTCACGATGCCGATCGGATCGATGGTGATCAGGTGCTGGTCATCCAGTTCTTCCGGCTTGAGCGGCAGCGTCCCCATCAGGCTCAACAGCTGGTTGATCTTCTGGCGGATATAGGTAAAGGAGGCCCGTTCCCGCTCCTGTGAAGCGGCAAGCTCGGTGCTTAGTTGCTCTATGCGGGCGTTGGCATCGTGTTCAGTCATGGCGATTGAGTACATACTAGCGTGGAATTGGCAGAAGTCAAAGCATCTGATGGTGCCAAAAGCCGTTAAAGGACGCTGTCTTCAACGCAAACGGGACGGCGCCTGTCCGACGTCGTCCCGTTTGTTACCGCGAGTGCGTTTAGATTGCTAGTAGCGGTAGTGTTCGGCCTTGTAGGGCCCTTCCACCGGTACGCCGATATAGTCGGCCTGCTGCTTGGTGAGGGTGGTTAGCTGCACATTCAGCTTGCGGAGCTGCAGCCGGGCCACCTTCTCGTCCAGATGCTTGGGCAGGGTGTAGACCCCCACCGGGTACTTGCCCGGATTGCAGAAGATCTCGATCTGGGCGATGGTCTGGTTGGCAAAGGAGGAGGACATCACGTAGCTGGGGTGGCCGGTGGCGCAGCCCAGGTTCACCAGTCGGCCCTTGGCCAAAAGGATGATCCGGTTGCCGGAGGGTAGGATGATGTGATCAACCTGGGGCTTGATCTCCTCCCACTGGTATTTTTCCAGGGCTGCCACCTCGATCTCGTTGTCGAAGTGACCGATATTGCAGACAATGGCCTGGTCCTTCATCTTGACCAGATGCTCGTGGGTGATGACATGGTAGTTGCCGGTGCAGGTCACGAAGATGTCGGCCTTGTCGGCGGCGTAGTCCATGGTCACTACCCGGTAGCCTTCCATGGCGGCCTGCAGTGCGCAGATCGGGTCGATCTCAGTCACCCAGACCTGGGCCGACAGTGCGCGCAGCGCTTGGGCCGAGCCCTTGCCCACATCGCCGTAGCCGCAGACCACGGCCACCTTGCCGGCCACCATCACGTCGGTGGCCCGTTTGATGCCGTCTACCAGCGATTCACGGCATCCGTAGAGGTTGTCAAACTTGGACTTGGTGACCGAGTCGTTGACGTTGATGGCCGGAAAGGCCAGCTCACCCCGCTCGTGCATCTGGTACAGGCGGTGCACGCCGGTGGTGGTCTCTTCGGTGACGCCCTTGATCTGGGCCAGGCGGGTGGAGTACCAGGTCGGATCGGTAGTCAGCTTTTGTTTAATGGCGGCGAACAGGATCGTCTCCTCTTCGGAGCCGGGGTTGTTCAGCACGCTCAGGTCCTTTTCGGCCCTGGCCCCCAGGTGCAGCAACAACGTCGCATCGCCGCCGTCGTCCAGGATCATGTTGGAGAAGCCGCCGTCGGGCCACTCGAAGATCCGGTGGGTGTAGTCCCAGTAGTCGGTCAGGGTTTCGCCCTTGACCGCAAAGACCGGCACCCCGGCCTGGGCGATGGCAGCAGCGGCATGGTCCTGGGTGGAGAAGATGTTGCAGGATGCCCAGCGAACCTCGGCCCCCAGTGCGGTCAGGGTCTCGATCAATACTGCGGTCTGGATGGTCATATGCAGCGAGCCGGTGATGCGGGCGCCTTTAAGCGGCTGTGCCTTGGCGTACTCCTCGCGGATGGCCATCAGGCCCGGCATCTCGGTCTCGGCTATCTTGATCTCCTTGCGGCCCCACTCGGCCAGGGAGAGGTCGGCAACGACGTAGTCGCTCATCGGTAACTCCTTTATTCGTTTGATGTTGGTAAACTTGTACTATGGCAGGTGGCAAAATGCAAGCCGGGGCACCCCGCTAAGGACGCCCCGGCTCGGCATGTGCGTATAGGTCTCGGTCAGGCTGCCTGTTGCAGTTCCTGCTGTTCACCGAACAGTTCGTCGAAGATGGCCTGCACGGTGGTGATCCGGTCGGCCTTCCAGGCGTTGGTGCCGCAGAACACCAGGCCGGTTTGCACATCACCTCGTTGGGCGCGGTCCAGGGCGGTGACGATGCAGAACCGCTCGCCGGATTCCTTGTAGGTACATTTCTTCAGGCAGCCCATCCGGCAGACGGTGTGCTGATCCAGGTCGTACTGGCGGATGTTGGGGGTGTTGGTCAGGATGGCGCGGCCCGGCAGTCCGGCCGGCGACATCAGCAGGCCGATGTCTTCCTGTGTGCATTGCAAGTAGGCCTGCTTGAACTCAGGGGCGGCGTCACACTCCTCGGTGCAGACGAAGCGGGAGGCCATTTGTACGCCGTCGGCCCCTTCGGCCAGGGCGTGCTCAAGGTCGGCACGGTCCCAGATGCCGCCGGCGGCGATCACCGGCACCTCGGTGTGGTATTCGTCACGGAAGAACTGCTTGATGGCCCGGATGGTGCCGTACTGGTCATACTCGCCGGTGCCGATGTTTTCCAGCTTTTCACCCAGGTGGCCGCCGGCGGTGTCCGGGTCTTCCACCACCACGGCGTCGGGCAGGCGGTGGTAGCGTTTTTCCCAGGTGCGGGCGATCAGTTGGGCCGCCCGCAGCGACGAGGCGATCGGCACCAGGGCCACATCGGGGGCGTGGGCGGTCAGTTCGGGCAGCGACAGCGGCAGGCCTGCACCGCAGACCACCACCTGGGCGCCGGCATCCACGGCAGCCTTGACCAGCGCCTCGTAATCGGATAGGGCCACCATCACGTTAACGCCGATGATGCCGTCCGGCGCAATGGCGCGGGCCTTCTTGAGCTCGGTTTGAAAGGCCCGCAGTTCGGCCGGAAAATAGTTGGTGCCGGTGTAGTGGTCGCTGTTCAGGGCGATACCGGCCGCGGCCACCAGGCCGACGCCACCGGCCTTGGCCACATGGCCGGCCAGGTTGCCGCCGGAGATGCGGACTCCCATGCCACCCTGAATTAAGGGGTAACGAACGGTATGCTTGCCGATTTTCAAAGGTTTGGTCATGGTGGTGTCTCCTACGACGTTAATGATCACTGCATTGCTACCATAGCAAGATGCCGTTGTCGGCGGTGTAATAGTTCTGTAAAACCGATGCCCCTTGACCCCTGCTGCCTGACCCGGCATAATGCGGCACCTGTTCCTTGAACGTTATCCCTCGCTGAGGAGGCTTGTACTATGGATAAAAACTGGAAGATCGAGACCCTGGCGATTCAGGGCGGCTACGAGCCAAAATCGGGCGAGCCCCGCATCATGCCGATCGTGCAGAGCACCACCTTTAAGTACGACAGCGCCGAACATGTCACCAAGCTGTTTGATCTGGAGGAGGCCGGCTTCTTTTATACCCGGCTGGCCAACCCGACCAACGATGCCTTTGAACAGAAGATTGCCCTGATGGAAGGGGGCGTGGGCGCCCTAGCCACCTCGGCCGGGCAGGCTGCAACCACACTCTCGATTTTTAACATCTGCCAGGCCGGTCAGCACTTTGTCACTGCCAGTACCTTGTACGGCGGCACCTACAACCTGTTCGCCAGCACCCTGCCTAAGATGGGGATCGAGGTTACCTTTGTCGATCCGGAGGCCCCGGCCGAGGAGATCCTGAAGGCGTTCCGTCCCAATACCCGGGCGCTGTTCGCCGAGACCATCGGCAACCCCGGGCTGAACGTGCTGGACTTTGCCAAGTTCTCGGCCATTGCCCGTGAAAAGCAGGTGCCGCTGATCATCGACAGTACCTTCGCCACACCGTACCTCTGTCGCCCCTTTGAGCACGGTGCAAACATCGTGATCCACTCGGCCACCAAGTACATCGACGGCCATGCCACCAGCGTGGGCGGTGTGATCGTGGACGGCGGCAATTTCAACTGGGACAATGGCCGCTACCCGGAATTGACCGAACCGGATGTCAGCTACCACGGCCTGCAGTACGTCAAGAGCTTCGGCCCGCTGGCCTATATCATCAAGGCCCGGGTGCAGCTGATGCGCGATCTGGGCATGACCCCCTCGCCGTTCAATTCGTTTCTGTTCAATCAGGGCCTGCACACCCTGCCGCTGCGTATGCAGCGCCATAGTGAAAACGCCCTGGCGGTGGCCAAATTTCTGGAAACGCACCAGAGCGTCTCCTGGGTCTGCTACCCCGGCCTTGCCAGCCACCCCAGCCATGAGCGGGCCAAGCGCTACCTGCCCAAAGGCTGCAGCGGCGTCTTGACCTTCGGCATCAAAGGGGGCGCTGAGGCCGGCAAGAAGTTCATGGAGGCGACCAAACTGATCGCGCTGGTGGTGCATGTGGGCGATGCCCGTTCCTGCGTGCTACACCCGGCCAGCACGACTCACCGCCAGCTTTCCGAGGAGCAGCAGATCTCTTCCGGTGTGGCGCCGGACCTGATCCGTCTCTCGGTGGGCATTGAGAACGTGGAGGACATCATCGCCGACATCGATCAGGCGCTGGCGGTCAGCCAGAGCTAGCAGATGCTGGATATTGCCATCGGCACCATCACCATGCGACCCTATGTGTTCGCCTTTTTCGGGGCCTTCCTGCTGGCCTGCGTGCCCCATGTGGGCTGGCGTAAGACCCTGGCCTTCACGGTGGCAGGCTACCTGATCGCCTTTGCCTCGGAAAAACTCTCGATCAGCACCGGCTTTCCCTATGGCTGGTACTACTATATCGACGCCACCAGCCACAAAGAGTTGTGGATCTGGGGGGTGCCGTTCTTTGATTCACTATCCTACGTCTTTCTAACCTACTGCAGCTACAGCACGGCACTCTTTATCCTCTCGCCGCTGGCCACCAAAGGCTATGACCTGATCACCCTGGAGACCCGCGCTATCCGCAGCTCCCGGGCGGCCCTGGTGCTGGGGGCCTTTTTGCAGACCTTTCTGGACATCATCATCGATCCCACTTCCCACCAGGGCCACCGCTGGTTCCTGGGGCAGATCTATGGCTACCGGGAGGAGGGGATTCATTTCGGCGTTCCGCTCTCCAACTATGCCGGCTGGCTGCTGACCAGCTTTCTGCTGGTGGCCGCCTTTCAGTGGATCGACCGCACCCAGAACGAGGCACGGCCGGCCGGTATCATCCAGCTACCCTTTCGTTCGCTCTTGGGGCCGATCCTCTATCTGTCGGTGCTGATCTTCATCTGGACGGTAACCTTCTGGATCGGTGAGCCGCTGATGGCCGTGACCGGCATCTTTACCTTCACTCTGCCGATCGTTATGGTCACGGTGCTGGCCTTGGTGCGGGTCAACCGCTACCGGCAGGAGGAACTGCAGGAGCATCTGCGCGATTATCCCTGGTCGCGGCTTAACTCCTGAACACGGGCCTCATCCTGGGGGGCTGCCATGAAAATTACCCATTCCAAACTGATCCGTATCGTTATCGGTGCGGCTGTAACCCTGCTGTTCAGCCTGCTGTTGCTGCGCCCTCCTGCCACCTTTTCCCTGATTGAGGCCAAGCTGTACGACCTGCGCTTTCAGCTGCGGGGTCCGATCACGCCGCCCGACAGCGTCGTGATTGCCACCATCGACGAGCAGAGCCTGGCTCGTTTGGGGCGCTGGCCTTGGCCCCGCACGGTCCTGGCCCGTTTGGTGGAACGGTTGGAGCAGGCAGAGGCGGCGGTGATCGCCTTTGACGCCATCTTCCCCGAACCGGAAGCCGGTGATCTCGCCTTTGCCCGGGCCATCGAGCAGGCCGGCAGCGTACTGTTGCCGGTTGCCTTCGACTTTGAGCATCAGGTCGAACAGCCGGCAGCGGATCAGTTTTTGGAGGCCTCGGCACTGGTCAGTGTCGAGCAGGGTGAGCGGTTTCAGCAGTACCCCCCGATCATGTCGGGCGGCCTGCTGACGACGCCGGTGCCACGCCTGAAACAGCAGGCCAAGGGATTTGGCCATATCAATATGTTTCCGGATGAGCTCGACGGCACCCTGCGCTGGGAGACGCTGTTGTTGGGATACGACCGCTTGTTGTACCCCTCGCTGTCGTTGCGGGCCGCTGCCGATTACCTCGGTATCCCGGTGGAGCGGGTGGTGGTGGACGCTACCCGCGGGGTGCGATTAGGCAAGGTGGTTATCCCCACCGATCCCTGGGGGCGGCTACCGATTCAGTACTACGGGCCGGGCAAAACCTTCCGCCACATCCCGGTGATCGATATCCTGGACGGCAAAGTCGGCGCGGAGCAGCTGGCCAATCGGGTGGTCTTTATCGGTGCTACCGCCATCGGCATCTACGACCTGCGGGTCACGCCGGTCTCGGCCGCCTATCCCGGCGTGGAAAAAAATGCCGCCGTGACGGCGTCGATTCTGGATGGGCGCTTTATACGTCGGGCCTCGTCGGCTCAGGACCTGCTGTTCCTGATTGGCAGCGGCCTGTTGCTGACGCTGCTGTTAAGCCGAATGCGGCTGGTGTGGGGCGCCCTGGCCACCCTGATAACCCTGGCGCTGATCTTTGTTGCCGGGCTGGTACTGTTCGAGCAGGCCGGTCTCTGGATCAACCTAGCCTGCCCCCTGAATAATATTGTCGTGATCTTTATCGCGGTGACCGCCTGGAATTACGCCTTTGAAGAGCGCTACGCCCGCCAGATCCGGGCCATGTTCTCCAGCTATGTCACCCAAACCATCGTCAACGAACTGATCAATAACCCGCAGATGGCCCGGTTGGGGGGCGAACGGCGGATGGTGACCGTGCTGTTTTCCGATGTCAAAGGCTTCACCAGCTTTGCCGAACAGCACACCCCGGAAGAGGTGGTGGCACTGCTGAACGAACTCCTGGGGGCCATGACCGATGTGATCCTTAAGTGGGGTGGCACGCTGGACAAGTTTATCGGCGATGCGATCGTGGTGTTCTGGAACGCGCCGACCCCGGTGGCTGACCACGCCGAGCGGGCGGTGCGCTGCGCTGCGGAGATGATCAGCCGGCTGGAGGGGCTGCAGCAGGCATGGCAGCAGGCCGGCAAACCCTGTCTTGCGGTCGGTATCGGTATCAACAGCGGCGAGGCGGTGGTGGGCAATATCGGCGCCGAAGGCAAGAAGATGGACTACACCGTGATCGGTGATCAGGTTAACCTGGGGGCCCGGGTTGAATCGCTGACCCGCCAGTTTGGCCGCGATATCCTGATCACCGATGGCACCCTGGCAGCGTTGCAGCCAGGGATTGCGGCCGGCCGGATGAACGGTATCGCCATCGATGGTGTGCAGCGGGTGATTGTTAAGGGCAAGCAGCTGCCGGTCAGCCTGTACGCAGTCGAGAGCCTGCCGCCCACGGAACCGTTCCGCTTCAGCGACTGTCCGGCTGGGGAGCCGCTCAGGATGACTGAAAAATAAAGGGGTGGCTCATTCGAGCCACCCCTCTGCAGCAGGCATCAGCTAGGGACCGGTGAAGAAGTGCGGTTGCATTGGTTCAGCTGGTGGTGGTGGTGGCGGAGGCGGCAGCGGCGCCGTGGTGTTGCTAATCACCTGCCCGCCCGGCTGGGCGAATCGGTCGAGCGTCCCCTCGCTGCTCACGCTGTCAATGATCTCCCCCACCAGCTCGCTGGCGGTGGCTGTCGTGCTGTCACTGCCGTCCTCACTCCCGGTCTTGCTGCTGATCCGCATCTTGCGTTTGTCATGCTCCAGGGCCGGACGGGGAGGGGTCGGACGGTTGTTACCGATGACCGTGGTCAGGGTGCCAGGGGTCAGGTTGACGATCTGGCCATCCTTGACCAGATTGTAGACAAACACCTGGCCGGAGGTGACCAGCACGTTGGTCTGATCTTTTTCATAGGCAACGGTGTAGTCGGTGCCGCGTACCCCGGCGATGGCATTAGGGGTGCGGATCTGGAACCGCTTGGCCCCCGGGGCCGCCGTGGTGATCTTGCTCAGATCGACCACCGCCTGCACCTTGCCCCGTACCAGCCGCACTTCACTGCTGGTGGGGCTGGTGCCGCTGAAATGCTCACCGATATCGATTCGGCTGCGCTGGCCGACCCGCAGCAGGGTGCCGTCGAGATAGACCACCTCGGCGCTGGCCCCGCTCTTGGTGCGGATCAGGTCGCCGCTTGAGAGCGGTGCCCCGTTTGTGGCTGCCACGGCCGGCAGCTTGCCGCTGGCCAGGATGTCCACCTGACCTGCTACGTTACGCAGTGTGGCGATGGTGGCAGCCTGCAGATCTGCTACGTTGAACAGAAGGGTGAGCAGGCAGATGCTGATCCACAGTGCACCCATTGGTATGATTCGTTTGCTGGTCTCCATGGCTCACGCTCCTTAATAACGAAACTCGATGCCGGTCATGACCAGATTGCGGCGGTAGTCATAGAGGGCAACGTTGGATATCTCGCGGGTATAGAAATACTGCAGGTTGACGTAAATGTTGGGTGTGATCCGCTGGTTGATCGTAGCTGAGGCCAGCAGGGTGGTGTCTTCCCGGTCGCTGCTGCTGTCTGTGTAATCCTGCCAGGTGCTCTCGGCGGTCAGGATCAGCTTGGTGCTGTCGGTCAGGGGTGCCAGCAGGTCGGCGCCGATACGCAGACCATTGTTGCGCCACTCCTCGCCACGGGCCCCTTCGTGGAACCCTTCGCCTCGCAGGTTCAGCAGGCCACGTCCCTCGGCAAACAGGAAGATGTAACCCAGCTGCAGGTTGACGATGCTGGCGGTGCGGTCGTTGGCCGGACCGTTGTCCTCACCGTCGAACATGTCGCGGTAGGTGTAGCCCAGGGAGAGTTGCCCCAGCTGGCGTTGGCTGAACGGCACGGTGAAGGTCGGCTTCAGCGAGGTCTGCAGCGAATAGTTTTCATAATCCAGGGTGGTATGGCTCAGGTTGAACGGCAGGGCCAGCATGCCGTTTTCGTTGCGGTTGATCAGGGTGGCGGTCAGGCCGTGCACCAGCATGTCGTACTCATGGCGACGGAAGTAGTTGTTGTTCTGCAGCGCGTACTGCAGGTTGGCGGACCACTGCTGATCAAGCGGGGTGTCGTACTCCAGCCGCAGATGCTCAGTGATGGCGCTGTCTTCTCGTTTGCGGGTATCGAATGACCCGCCTGGTACCCTGCTCTTGAGGGTCACGTTGTCATCATACAGGTAGCTGATGCCGGCGTACAGGTGCCAGGGTTTGGGTGGCACCAGGGTGCTGATCCGCTGGTCGTATTCGCTGGCAAACGTGGCGGCATCGCTACCAGGGTAGCGGGTAACGATCGCCTGCAGGTTTTCACGGGCCTTGGCGGTCTTGCCGTTCCGGGCGTAGGCCAGGGCGATCTGCAGATCCGCCTGCTGATCAACCTCCGGGTTGCCGGTGCGGGCCGCCTCAAAGGCGGCGATCGCCTCTGGATAGTTGCGCTGTTTGAACTGCAGCACCCTTTCAGGTAGGCCATATCCTTTGGCCTAACCTGTTCCTGCTCCGCCCAGGTGACCCATTGCCAGGCGTCTTCAGTGCGGTCCAGGTTGATCAAGAGCGCCACCAGATCCACCACCGCGTCTTTTTTCGGTTGTGGCCCCTGCAGCGCAGCGGTCAGGCTGGTTACTGCCTTGGCTTCGTCGCCGGTCTGTTTCAATGACAGACCGGTGTAATAATCGTTCAGGGCGCTCCCGCCTTCGGCCTGACGGGCAGCCTGCAGCATGGCCAGCGCTTCTTCGTAGTTTTCGCGGTCGTACTCGCTAATGGCCTGCTGGGTTGTCGGCTGGGCAGACGCGAAGGTGCTGCCGGCCAACAGTGCGCCGAGCACCAATGTGGATGTGAGCAGTTTCATAGCCCCCCCTCTGCTAATGAGATCAACCTGGGCAACAGGTTTGAAAAACCTAATACCACGCATTCGGCTGCATGCAACCGATTCGTTGTACATTTGTCAGGCCGCAAGGTTGGCGACCAAAGCCTGCAGGCCGTTGCGTAGACTCGTACCGGCTTTGGCGCTGCCCACGGCCAGCCGCAGGAACTGTCCCAGTAGTACCGGTCGCCGCATGAGCAGCCAGAGCACTCGCCCTGGGGCCACCTGGCCGGCGGCAGTGCTGATCTCATCTAGCGAAAATAACAGTTCCTCGGCGGCATCGTCACTGACCGCCCGCAGGCCGATGAAGGGGATGCCGGCGCCGTTGGCCGCCAGGGCTACTGCCGCGCTCTCCATCTCCAGCACCGGGTGGGCCAGGTCATCCGGCAGACGTGCCGAGATGGCGGCCTTGGAAGTGATGGCGCGGGTGGTGATGAAGCTGCCCTGCCAGGCTCGCAGGCCGTGATGGTGGAGTTCGGCTGCCAGATGGGCCGCACGTTGGTGGCTGTCCGGCAGGTGCAGCTCCTGCACCCGCTCCCGGTCGGCGGACAGTAGCCGGCTGCAGAGTACCAGATCACCGGCTACAGGTCCGGGTCGCACGGCGCCGCAGAAGCCGGCTGAGACCAGTAAGGACGGTCGTTGCGTGTCTAGCAACAATTTGGCAGCCTGGGCGGCGGCGGTGGTGCCGATGCCGCCTTCCGCCAGGCAGACCGCCTGTTGCGCCAGTTGACCGCAGTACAGCAGCAGGCCACCGTGCCGTTCACGGCTAACCTGACGCATGGCTTTCAGGACTGCCGTACGCTCCTCCGGCATGGCGGTGACGATTCCGATCATGGTGTTCCCCCCTGCTGCGGACTGTAACCCAGATTCGGTTGCCGGCAAAAGGGCAATAAAATTCTGGACAGCAGCAAAAAAATATACTAAATATCAAGACCCTTCTGCGGAGAGGTGTCCGAGCGGCTGAAGGAGCACGATTGGAAATCGTGTGTACGCTAATCCCGTACCGAGGGTTCAAATCCCTCCCTCTCCGCCATAATTTAAACGGTAAAGGTCACGCGGGTATGCCGCGTGACCTTTTTGTTTAAACGCAGGCGCGTAGGCACCGTACCTGTCTACGGTCCTTGATAATCCTGTGCTGGAGGACTTGAACAGCTTTTGACAAACTGCGGTCAGGTATGGTATGCAGACTGCCTGCTTGATCGTCACGAGTGATTCGTCCCGGTTGTGGGCGGAGATGGTAGCCGGGCCCTGCGCAACGGCAGGCCGTGAACCCCGCCAGGTCCGGAAGGAAGCAACGGCAGCGGCTGTCGCCGTGTGCCGCGGGTCAACCCGGCTACCATCTCCGCCCACAACGCATCACAGCAGTCCAGACCCAGGAAGCCAGCCGTGTCTTACGTCGTCCTTGCCCGTAAATACCGTCCCCAGACCTTTGGCGATCTGACCGGTCAGGAGCATGTCACCCGCACCCTGCAAAACGCCATCGAGACGGAGCGGGTGGCCCACGCCTTCCTGTTCACCGGCGCCCGAGGGGTTGGCAAGACCAGCTCGGCCCGTATCCTGGCCAAGGCGCTCAACTGTGAGCAGGGTCCGGCGGCCGAGCCCTGCAACGTCTGTCCGCTCTGCAAGGAGATCACCGACGGCAGCTCCACCGATGTGCTCGAGATCGACGGCGCCTCCAACACCGGCGTGGACGATGTGCGCGAGCTGCGCGACAACAGTCGCTACCTCCCCTCTCACAGCCGCTACAAGATCTACATCATTGACGAAGTGCACATGCTCTCCACCAACGCCTTCAACGCCCTGTTGAAGATCCTGGAGGAGCCGCCGCCCCACGTCAAATTCATCTTCGCCACCACTGAGCCGCACAAACTGCCGATCACGATCCTCTCCCGCTGTCAGCGTTTCGATTTTAAGAGGGTGCCGCTGGCCAAGATCGTGGCCCGCCTGCGCCACATTGCCGAGCAGGAGGGGATCACCATCTCCGACGCCGCCCTGGCGATGGTCGCCCGCAAGGGTGACGGCAGTATGCGTGATTCACTGTCCTGCTTCGATCAGGTGCTCGCCTTCTGCGGCAACCAGGTGCAGGACGACGATGTGGCGACCCTGGTCGGGGTGGTGGACCGACGGCTTTTGGCCGATATGTCGGCCGCCGTGCTGAACGGCGATACTCAGGCTGCCCTGGAAGGGGTTGGTCGGGTGGACAGCTTTGGCTACAACATCCGTCAGTTCACCCAGGAGTTGATTGCCCACTTCCGCAGCCTGCTGGTGATCCGCTCGATACCCAACCCGGCCGGCATCCTGGACCTGGCCGAGGCCGAACTGAACGAACTGCGGCGCCAGGCCGAACATCACGAACCCCAGGCCATCCAACGCCGTCTGACCCTGCTGATCAAGGCCGAAAGCGAGATGGCCCAGGCCTCCTTCCCGCGTCTGCTGCTGGAGATGGCCTTGTTGAAGATGGCTACCCTGCAGCCGGTGCTGCCGGTGCAGCAGCTGATCGAACGGATCAAGGCGTTGGAGACCAGCGCCGCGGCCACGCCGGAGTTGTGGCGTAACCCTGCGCAGCAGAGCGCGCCTGTCGCCAAACAGCAGCAGGCGTCGGCTGCCGTTGTCCGGTCGACACCATCAGCTGCTGCCGCTACCCCAGCCGGCCAGGCCGGCGGTGGCGCCTGGGAGCGCTTTGTAGCCTTCTGCCTGGAGCGCAAGCCGGCGGTAGGGGCACTGCTTGAGTACGGTTCGCCGTTGCACTGCGCACCGGACCGGATCGAGATCGGTTGCGACGAAGGCTCTTACTACCTGACCTGCCTGCAGGATAGCGATACCCTGCAGTCGGTGCGCGAACTGGCGGCCGAGTTCAACCATCAGCCCACCCAGGTAACGGTGAAATCGGTGGTTGCCAATACCGCAACGGCACCGCAATCGCTAGCTGAAAAAAAAAAGCATGATGACGAACAACGGCTGAACGATGCCCGTCGTGAAGCGGCCGAACATCCGGTGCTGATGGCGTCGCTGAAGGTGCTGGGCGGCGAGATCATCGACGTCAAGCCATTGTAAACAGACGATAGTAACTCTGTTTTATCACTACCAACACCATGGAGGGTATACGCAGATGTCAAAAGGTTTGGCAGGTATCATGAAGCAGGCCCAGATGATCCAGCAGAAGATGGCCAAGCTGCAGGAAGAGGCGTCCCAGAAGACCGCCGAGGGCACCGCCGGCGGTGGTGCCGTCACTGTGGTGGTCAGCGGCAAGAACGAGATCAAGTCGCTGGTGATCAAGCCGGAGGCGGTGGATCCCAATGATGTTGAGATGCTGCAGGACCTGATCATGGCAGCGGTCAATGAGGCACTCAAGAAGGTGCATGCCGAGCTGTCCGATGAGATGTCCAAGATCACCGGCGGCATGAACATTCCGGGCCTTTTCTAACAGCATGCTTTTACTCAGACTGTAATGAACCGCCTGATATCAGACAAAAACAAGCGGACGATGGGATTCCTGTCGTCCGCTTGTTTTTAACCACACTATAATTATAAAAAATTGTTTTACCTGGATTTTTTCTATGCTACAACATGCACCAACACTGACGCGGCTGGTGGGCGAGCTGAAAAAACTGCCCGGCATCGGTGAGCGGACCGCCTTCCGGCTGGCCTTTCATCTGCTCAAAACCCGGCATACCATGACGTCGCTGGCTGAGGCGCTGCTCGCAGTACAGGAGCGGGTGCGGGCCTGTTCCGTCTGCTTTGCGTTGACCGAACAGGACCCCTGCCCCTTGTGCAGTGGCCAGCGCGACACCCGCACGATCTGCGTGGTGGAGACCTCTCAGGATCTGCTGGCCCTGGAACGGAGCAACGCCTTCCAAGGGGCCTACCATGTGCTGCAGGGGGCGATTTCACCGCTGCACGGAGTGAATCCTGAATCGCTGCGGATTGCCGAACTGCTGGAGCGGGTCAAGGCCGGCGGGGTGGAGGAGGTGGTGATTGCCACCAACTTCACGGTTGAGGGTGAGACCACAGCGCTCTACCTGGCCCGGCAGCTGAAACCGCTGGGGGTCAAGGTCACCCGGTTGGCCCATGGCATCCCGCTGGGCAGCGACATCGAATTTGTGGACCCGGCCACAGTGCAGTGGGCCCTCAAGGGTAGAAGCGAGCTTTAAGAATCCGGCGTAGCGGACATTTTTTAGGTACCACAATCAACAGGAGGAGCAGCATGAGCAAGAAGATGGTGACCATTGACGGCAACACCGCCGCAGCTCACGTGGCCCACGCCACCAACGAAGTTATTGCCATTTACCCGATTACCCCGTCCTCGGTGATGGGCGAGATCTCCGACGCCAAGAGCGCCGTAGGTGAGAAGAACATCTGGGGTAACGTTCCCTCGGTGGTCGAGATGCAGTCCGAGGGCGGCGCCGCAGGTGCCGTGCACGGTGCCCTACAGGCCGGCGCGCTGACCACCACCTTCACCGCCTCCCAGGGCCTGCTGCTGATGATCCCCAACATGTTCAAGATCGCCGGCGAGCTGACCTCCACCGTGTTCCACGTCTCGGCTCGCGCCATCGCCGCTCAGGCCCTGTCGATCTTCGGCGACCACTCCGACGTAATGGCCTGCCGTGGAACCGGCTGGGCCTTCCTCTGCTCCAACAACGTGCAGGAAGCGATGGACTTTGCCCTGATCGCTCAGTCCTCCACCCTGCGCAGCCGGGTGCCGTTTTTGCACTACTTTGACGGCTTCCGTACCTCCCATGAGATTCAGAAGGTGGTCGAGCTCTCCTTCGACGAGATGGCCGCCATGCTGGACGACAAGCTGATCGCTGAGCACAAGGCCCGTGGCCTGAACCCGGACAAACCGGTCATGCGCGGTACGGCCCAGAACCCGGACGTCTACTTCCAGGGCCGTGAGACCGTCAACCCCTACTACCCGGCCTGCGAGAAGATCGTGCAGGAAGAGATGGACAAGTTCGGCAAGCTGACTGGCCGTAAGTACAAGCTGGTGGACTACGTCGGCGCCAAGGATGCCGAGCGGGTCATCGTTGTGATGGGTTCCGGTGCCGACGTGGTGCAGGAGACCGTTGAGAACCTGGTCAAGAAGGGTGAGAAGGTCGGCGTGGTCAAGATCCACCTCTATCGCCCCTTCCCTAAAGACGCCTTCCTGAAGGCGCTGCCTAAGACCGTCAAGAAGATCGCCGTGCTGGACCGCACCAAGGAGCCGGGCTCCCTGGGCGAGCCGATCTACCTGGATGTGCGCACCGCCATCGGCGAAGGGATGTCCGAAGGCAAGTTCAAGTTCAACGGCTATCCGGTGATCGTCGGCGGCCGCTACGGGCTGGGCTCCAAGGAGTTCTCCCCGGCCATGGCCAAGGCCGTGCTGGACAACCTGAAAGCCGCCAAGCCGAAAAACAAGTTCGTGGTCGGCATCGAGGAAGATGTCACCAACAGCAGCCTCAAGGTGGACTACAACTATAAGAACCCGATGGAAGGTGTTTATCAGGCCATGTTCTACGGCCTGGGTTCCGACGGCACCGTGGGCGCCAACAAGAACTCGATCAAGATCATCGGCGAAGAGACCAACAACAACGCCCAGGCCTACTTCGTGTACGACTCCAAGAAGGCCGGTTCCATGACCACCTCGCACCTGCGCTTCGGCAAGAAGTACATCCGTGCCCCGTACCTGGTGCAGGAGGCCGACTTCGTGGCCTGCCACAACTTCTCCTTCCTGGAGAAGTACGACATGCTGTCCAAGGCCAAGCAGGGCGCCACCTTCCTCTTGAACGCCCCCTTCGGGCCGAACGAGGTCTGGGATACCATCCCCAAAGAGGTGCAGCAGCAGATCATCGACAAGAAGATGAAGTTCTACGTGATCGACGGCGTCCACCTGGGCAACGAAATCGGTCTCGGACCCCGTATCAACGTGATCATGCAGACCGCCTTCTTCAAGATCTCCAACATCATCCCGATCAAGGACGCCGTGGCCTCCATCAAGGATGCCATCAAGAAGTCCTACGGCAAGGCCGGCGAGAAGGTGCTGGCCATGAACTACAAGGCGGTGGATGCGGGCCTGAACAACTTCTACGAAGTTAAGGTGCCGACCAAGGCCAGCAGCAAGATCAAGATGGCTGCTGCTGTCTCGGCCAAGGCGCCTAAGTTCGTCAAAGACGTGACCGGCGTGATCGTGGCCGGCCTGGGCGACCAGCTGCCGGTCTCCAAGATGCCGGCCGACGGCACCTTCCCGACTGCCACCTCGCAGTACGAGAAGCGCAACATCGCTACCGAAATTCCGGTCTGGGACGAGAAGCTCTGTATCCAGTGCGGTATCTGCTCCTTTGTTTGCCCCCACGCCGCAGTGCGGATGAAGGCCTACGACGCCAAGGAGTTGAAGGGTGCGCCCAAGGCGTTCAAGTCGGCCGATTGCCGGATCAAGGGCCAGGAAGGCAAGAAACTGACCGTGCAGGTGGCGCCGGAAGATTGTACCGGTTGCGGCGCCTGCGCCCATAACTGCCCGGCCAAGGACAAGACCAACGCCAACCACAAGGCGCTGGACATGGCCTTCCAGCCGCCGCTACGCGCCCAGGAAGCCGATAACTTCGAGTTTTTCCTCAAGCTGCCCGATGTTGATGCATCCCAGGTCAAGCTGGATACCCTCAACAACAACCAGCTGATCCGCCCGCTGTTCGAGTTCTCCGGCGCCTGCGCCGGCTGTGGTGAGACCCCGTACTTGAAGCTCTTGACCCAGCTGTTCGGCGACCGGATGATGATCGCCAACGCCACCGGCTGCTCCTCGATCTACGGCGGCAACCTGCCCACCACTCCCTACGCACAGCGCGCCGACGGTCGTGGTCCGGCCTGGTCAAACTCGCTGTTCGAGGATAACGCCGAGTTCGGTTACGGCATGCGTCTGACCGTTGATCAGTTCACCAAGTCGGCCCTGGAGTACGTGGCTGAACTGGCGGCTGACAAGGCCTTTGCTGCCTCCGCCAAGCTGTTCAAGGAGATCGCCGCCGCTGACCAGTCCAGCCAGGCCGGTATCGAAGCCCAGCGCGGCCGGGTCGAGAAGTTGAAGGCTGCCATCAAGGGCAGCAAGAACAAGGTGGCCAAGCTGCTGCTGCCGATCGCCGATTATCTGGTCAAGAAGTCGGTCTGGTGTATCGGTGGTGACGGCTGGGCCTATGACATCGGTTTCGGTGGCCTGGATCACGTGATCGCCTCCGGCAAGAATATCAACCTGCTGGTGCTGGATACCGAGGTTTACTCCAACACCGGCGGCCAGGCATCCAAGGCGACCCCGATCGGTGCGGTGGCCCAGTTTGCCGCAGGCGGCAAGCCGGTCGGCAAGAAGGACCTGGGCATGATCGCCATGTCCTACGGTACGGTCTACGTGGCCGCCGTGGCGCTTTCCAACCCGTCTCAGTGCGTCAAGGCCATGCTGGAGGCTGAGGCCTTTGATGGTCCCTCCATCATTCTGGCCTACTCCCACTGCATCGCCCACGGCATCAACATGACCGAAGGGGTGGATGCCCAGAAGAAGGCCGTACAGTCCGGCTACTGGCCGCTGTACCGTTACAACCCGGCCCTGGCTGCCGAGTGCAAGAACCCGCTGCAGCTGGACAGCAAGGCTGCCACCATCGACTTCATGGAGTACGCCAACAACGAGAACCGTTACCGGATGCTGAAAAACGCCAATCCCAAGGCGGCTGAGGCCCTGATGAAGAAGGCCGGTGAATGGGCCCGTGCCCACTTCGCCTACTACCAGAAGCTGGCCAGCTTAAGCTTCGAGGACAGCTGCGAGAAGAAGTAGTCGCGTAGCTTTAAATGATGCTACACTACAGCCCCGCGGGAGACCGCGGGGTTTTTTTATAGCAAGGAGTGTGTCGTGAACGATCACCTCGCCCGGGCCATGGCGGCCAAGGGCAAACTGCGGGCCGTGGCCTGCGTCACCACACAGCTGGTCAACGATATCTGTTTCCTGCAAGGGACCTCGCCGGTGGTTTCCATCGCGCTGGGCCGCGCCATCTCCGGTGTCGCGCTTTTGGGCAGTACCCTCAAGCAGGGGCAACGGCTAGCATGCAAATTCGAAGGCAACGGTCCGATGCAGAAGCTGATCGCGGAGGCCGATTGGGACGGCGCCCTGCGGGCGACCGTGGCTGTGCCTGATGCCGTTGCCGAGAGTGTGCCGGACGTGCTGGGCCGGGCAGGCTTCCTGACGGTCACCAAAGACCTGGGGCTGAAAGAACCCTACAGCGGCATGGTGCAGCTCTACACCAGCGAGATTGCCCAGGATCTGGCCTACTACCTGACCGATTCGGAGCAGATTCCGTCAGCGGTCGGCCTGGGGGTCAGCCTGGCTCCGGACGGCCAGGTGGCCGTGGCCGGTGGGTTTCTGATCCAGTCGCTGCCACCCTCCGATGAGGCGGCGGTGGAGCAGGTGATGGCCCGTATCGAACAGCTGCCCTCCCTGACCAGCCTGCTCACGGCGGGCAAGAGTCCCACAGAGCTGCTGCAGCTGTTGCTGGAGGGGTTGGATTACAACCTGCTGGAGGCGACGGATCTGCATTTTCGCTGCGGCTGTTCACAGGATAAGGTGGAGCGGGCGCTGCTGTCGCTGGGCAAAGAGGGGCTTGAGCGTCTAATGGTCGAGCAGGGCGAGGCTCTGGTGACCTGCGAATTCTGCCGCCGGCAGTATCGGCTTGAGCAGGAGCTGCCGGCACTTCTGGAGCGGCTCCAGGCAGGGCCCTGACAGGACGCCTGCTGGGGCGTCGGGCCAACCATCCGCTGTGGTCTGGACAAGCTGTTGAAAATATGCCATGACAGGCAACAAGTACATCGCACTATCTCCGAATCGCAGGGCCTACCAGGGAAAAAACCTCACGGACTGTGATCGCCGGTGCCGCCGGAAACAGCGTCGCCATCCTTTTGAAAAGGGGAATGCGCATCAGTGACCCGGTCTGTCCGAGTCCTAAGGCCCCTTTTCTTTGTGAAAAGGGGCCTTTTCGTGTACTGCAATCAAACTGAGTCGGGGGGGATCAATGATGCTCGTTGCACGTATCTTGTGTGCTGTGCTGCTACTGGTGATGTCGACGGGTGGTGTCGCAGCATTCGCCGCAGGTGAGGGTGGTAAGACGGTTATCCTGGCCACCACGACCAGTACCCAGGATTCGGGCCTGCTGGATCTGCTGCTACCGATCTTTGAAAAGCAGAGCGGCTACCAGGTCAAGACGATCTCGGTCGGTTCTGGCCAGGCGATGAAGATGGGCGAACGGGGCGAGGCCGACGTGCTGCTGGTGCATTCGCCGGCTGCCGAACAGAAGTTCATGGCAGCAGGCTTTGGCGCCACCCGTCGTCTGGTGATGCACAATGATTTCGTCGTCGTCGGTCCAACCGCTGATCCGGCAAAGATCAGAGGCAGTGGCGCTGTCGAGGCCATCCGACGTATCGCTCGCAGCGGCGCATTGTTTGCTTCCCGGGGCGACAACTCAGGCACCCACGCCAAGGAACAAGGCTTGTGGAAGGCAGCTGGCATCAACCCCGAGGGGCAGCAGTGGTATCAGCAGACCGGCCTGGGGATGGGTCAGACCCTGAACGTGGCGGCCGAAAAGAAGGGCTACACCCTGACCGACCGGGCCACCTACCAGGCGCTCAGGAAGAACCTTAGCCTTGATATCCTGAGCGAGGGCGACGGCAAACTGCTCAACGTCTACCATGTGCTGGAACTGAATAGTGTCAAATGGCCCAAGGTAAACCGAGCCGGTGGCAAGGCCTTTGCCGATTTCATGGTTTCAAAACAAGCCCAGCAACTGATCGGTAGTTTCGGTATCAGCAGGTACGGTTCAGCGCTGTTTTTTCCGGATGCAGGCAAAACGCTCGAAGCATTGGGGCTCTGATGGAACTGATTGTTGAGGGGGTACGGCAGGCACTGGCGCTGCTGCTGGCGCTGGATCGCGAACTGCTGACCATCACCTGGCTTTCGCTCAAGGTCTCTTGTAGCGCTACCTTGATCAGCCTGGCGCTTGGCCTGCCGAGCGGTACGCTCCTGGCGCTGTCCGATTTTCCGGGGCGGCGGCTAATCATCAGCATGGTCAATACCGGCATGGGCTTGCCGCCGGTGGTGGTGGGCCTGTTCGTTACTATCTTCCTCTGGCGCAATGGGCCGATCGGCTTCCTGGAGATCCTCTACACGCCGACGGCCATGGTGCTGGCCCAGGCGGTGATTGCCACGCCGATTGTCACCGGGATCACCATCGCCTCGATTCAAAATCTGCCTGCTAAGCTTAAGTTGCAGATTCTGGCCCTGGGCGCAACGCGTCTGCAGATGGTCTGGATACTGGTCCGCGAGGCGCGGCTGCCGCTGCTGGCCGCAGTGATGGCCGGTTTCGGCGGTGTGATCTCCGAGGTGGGGGCCTCGATGATGGTGGGGGGCAACATCAAGGGGCAGACGCGGGTGCTGACCACCGCAACGGTTATGGAGACCGGCAAGGGTAACTTTGATGTGGCGATCGCCCTGTCGCTGGTACTGCTGGGGCTGGCATTCGGGGTCAATTATCTGCTGACCGTGATCCAGCAGCGTGAGCGTCCGCGATGACCAACTTCGTGCCATTACTGGAGATGCAGGATCTGCTCGTCAGGCGCGGCGGCAGCGAGGTGCTGCGGGTGCCGTCCTTCGTGCTGCATGAAAACAAGACCGTGGCCCTGATCGGGCCTAACGGCTCGGGCAAGACCAGCCTGTTGCTGGCGTTGGCCCGGCTGCTGGATGGCGCACGCGGTCTGCTGTACTACCGAGGAGCCCCGGTTCCTGACGGCAGACAGGTCGTTGACTACCGCAGAAAGCTGGCGATGGTCTTTCAGGAACCGCTGTTGTTCGATCAGACAGTGGAGGAAAATGTCGCTGCGGGGCTGAAGCTGCGAGGCGTGTCGTCTGCAGAGGTGCGCCAGCGGGTAGCCGCCTGCATGGAGCGCTTCAAGATCGCCCATCTGGCCAAACGTTCGGCACGCAAGCTGTCGGGGGGCGAAGGGCAACGTACCAGTCTGGCAAGGGCCTTTGCTGCCCAGCCGGAGGTGATCCTGCTGGATGAACCGTTTACCTCGCTGGACCCTTTGGCGCGCAGGTCGTTGATTGAA
>Ga0209016_1000625_pt1 | contig 39109 bp, 30 predicted proteins | sample EPASupsiteSAE305_FD_187265 | JGI IMG/M metagenome (GOLD analysis project Ga0209016, IMG submission 187265) | Bioremediated contaminated groundwater microbial communities from EPA Superfund site, New Mexico - SAE3-05 (SPAdes) (version 2) | ecosystem: Environmental > Aquatic > Deep subsurface >... | reverse complement strand
CCGACAGGAAAAGATGCCGGAATGCTTTCTCTCAATACTGACAGAAAAGGTACATTTGGTCAGAATTTAAATATTGATGCTGCAGATGTTATTGCACTAACTCAGAAGTTTGGAATCGATACTGACACAAATTCTTCGTACAAGTATATGAATATATTTAGTAAGCAAGGAAGTACGAGTGAGAAGACTATTGATATCGTCGATCTTTCGGTTTTGATTAATCCAAAGTATTGGAATTTCCCATATTAATTTAATTATTTAAAAATAAATATATGTTGCTAAATTTAAGTTTAAGAACACTTCGAAATGTTATTGGAACGATCACAGTTATCTGCGCTTTAGCTCTTTTAACTCAAATGATTCCTTTAACCAGTGCTGCTTCCGGGCAGGCATTCTCTCTTACTTTTTCTCCCGAAAATGGGGTGGCGGGAAGTAATAGAGTTAAAGTCATGATCAATCCTGATAACGGGAATGTTCAATCCATGAAAATTAAATTTGGTAATAGTGGAAATGTTTTTAGTTTCAATGGTTTGAAACATGACAATGTTATTATTAATAAAACCATGCCATTGGATATGGTTGTTTGGGAGAATAATGCTGTTAATTTTTATACTATTGGAACAGGAAGACTTAATGGGACAGATCAGATTTATCTGATGACATTAGTCTTGGATCCAACGATAAATGCCGGAACTGTTAGTATAGATAATTCGGGAACGATGATTATTCCTGAGGGTGGTGATCCTATACCACATACGGCAACAGTTGCTTACGATGTAACAAAAAATGAGAACCTTCAACCAGCAACACCGGTCGGTGCAAAAGTAACAAAAGCTCAGTGGCCTAATCCCTATAATGCAAATCAGGTTGCCCTAACTTATGAATTCACTCCTCTTGATACAACTCTTCCAGGCACTCTTTCCAAATTTTATGTTTTTAATAAGAAGGATTTACTTAGTATACAGAATGGGTATAACGGACTTAATTATGCGACCGGTAAAACATATAATGACTATAAAACAGAATTGAATACTGCCATAACTGCAAATAAATTTTTGTCAGTTAAAGAGGTTTCGACAACAGAATCTTTACCTCTTAAATATACTGTCGGTATTAATGCTGGATCTGTAGATGGGGTCAACCCAACTGCAAAGTTAGGTAGTTTTAAGACAGGATTGTTAACATTAGTGGCTCTTGATACGAAGGGAAACTTTAGTATGCCTGCACAAGTTTATAAAATTGGAGATGTTAGAGCATCGGATGGAGGATATCCGGATGGTAAAGTTGATTTAAGTGATGCAAAATATCTATATATCTACAGTACTAAGCCTGATGTATGTCCATTGCCTGCTAATGAGGTAATCGATCCAATTTGTAGTAAATAATTAATAACATAAAATTGTGAATATCAATTTAAAAAACCTAGAGGAACATCTGTTTCCACATAGTCATGGCAAAGCAATTCTAATTTCCATTATTATTGCTATGGCCATATTTTCTTTTTTTGCCGTCTTCAAATTTCACGATTTCTTGGATTTGAGTTTGATGTCGAGATTAAAAGGACAATTATTTACTTTTGGGTCATCGGATTTCGAGATGGACATTGTAAATGAGGCCACTATATCTAATGGTTATTTAAATATTCCAGTAAAAATTACTGGTGATATTCCTACAACACAAAAAATAACTGATATATGGATAGGTTTTTCTAATATCCCTGCTTATTTAATTAAGGCATCTACTTCAGTGTCAGCTGATTTATCGCCAAACGCGGTGACATCTGTCTCGGGTTTGCCAGAGGAATTGAGTGGCGGTGAATATAATATGCAAGCTACAGGCCTAGACCTGTCTGGAGATTTCACTACACTCACTGACTACATGACAATTAGGTTACAGGTTGATACTACACAAACAATTACTGCCGGAACATTTAATGTCTCCTATATTAATGTTTTTACATCTGGACCTCAGTATGACAACTACGATGGTCAGGTCATCACAATTATTCCTAGCGTTCCACCAACTGCACCTGTAGGATTTAAGACTACTCAAGTTACAGCAAACAGTATCGGTGTAGATTGGACTACTGCAACAGGAGTCACAGGATATAGTATTTTTAAAGATGATGTCTTAGTCGGTTCTCTCGATGGATCAGCTACTTCTTATTCATATGCCGGTTTGGAAATTAACAAATCATACTCTTTGGCTATTGAAGCCGTTAATCAATACGGTATTCATTCGTCGAAGACTACAATAACCGCATCAACAGGAAATTCGTTTTCACTGGGTACGATAGCTTTATCGGGAACAAGTCTGGAAACGGATAAATTTTTTGCCATACTAAATAGTCAAGTTGCTGCTCAAATGAATGTCAATTTGGGAACATATACCCCTGCAGATTTTGAATATAAATTTACTTGGTCATGTCTTTCTCCATCTTCAAGCTGTCCAGCCGCATTGGTCCATCCGACTTCCGGTTATCAAGCTTCCAGTTCGGACATATTGACAGTAGCCATTACCGATTGGAAAAACACCAATTGGAGTGTCAAAGCAGATGTACACAATAAGACAACAAATGAAATTCTTGTATCAAGTAATAAAAATTTCTCATTCGTAAATCCATTGCCTGTTGTGACTTTGAGTTCCGTAACCTCTTCTCAGAGTAATACCGGAGCGACATTGACTTCAATTCTAAACATTGCAGAAAATGATAGTGTAGCAGTTGCCTTAAATTATTCCGATGATGCCAATGATGGTCAAATTATCGAGACTTCAAAGAGCAGTGATTTTGTAGGCTCGGTTACTTATGCGCCTAGTATCAGTACAAAAGTAGGAACGATTATTTTGAATTTTCCAGTAGGTAACGGTGATGTAACATCAGGAACGAATACGAAGAATATATCTTTCAATGTTAAGGATTCTGATGGAGCTATTGTTCCGGTTGTTCTTAAATTCAAAGTTCTTAATAAGAATAATGCACCTACTATTTCAGCTCAGACCAAAACTTGGGATGTAAATCTCACCGATCCAACTTATGTCCAACCGGTGCAGTTTATTGATGCTAATGATTTGGACTTGATTTATCCTGACGTCGGAGAAGAACTTACTTTCGATTGGGCTGTGCCTTTACAAGCAGAATTGCAAGGATTGTCCATAGACAATGCTTTAGGCACAAATACTCAAACTGGTATTAAATGGGCAACTGGCAAACCAACTTTTGCACAAAAAGGAACTTATAGCGTTCAGATCAAAGTCACCGATAAAGCTGGACTTTCCAACCAAGCGACAATGACATTTGTTATTAATTCTGGAAATGTTCCACCAACATTGCGTACAGAGCAAATGACTGCTGATCATACGGGACAAGAAGATATGCCCATAACAATTGTGGCAGATCCGAAGGTTGTCGGAGATGATCCTGATGGAGATAATAATACACTACGATGGGAAATTAATTATGGCAGTATTTCATCGCAAGATATAATTTCTATCGATACTGCGAAGACAAAGGTTGTTGGCGATACATTTACTTTTACTCCTAACCCGAATAAAAATAATACTGTGAAAATTCCTGTAGAAGTTAAGCTGTTCGATACTGCGGGAACTTTTGTCAGCTATACATTCAATTTAAATTGGACATCTGTAAATGATGCTCCAGAAATTAAAGTAAATTTAAATGACTTTATCAAACCAAGTCTTTCTGAAGATCTTAAAACTATTTTGACTTTCAATGACGCTATGGTTTTAGATCCCGATAATGTTTTCTCGGATTTGACATGGTCTTACACAACAGCAGATTATCCGGCGGCAATTTCCAGCACTGTAAACATCAACAAATATCAGATTGAAGTATCACCAACAAAAGACGCCAATGGGCCAGTGAAATTAACTCTAGGAGTTTCTGATGGTTTTCTTTCTGATTCCGCAACACTAGATTTGACCTGGGCTTTTGTCCCCGATTCGCCGGAATGGATTAGTTGGCCCGGTAAAAACGGAATTGATACAGCTTATATTGGAGAAAATTATATTTTCAATCTAACCAATGCGATTTATGACCCTGACACAGTGATGTCTCTAAACAGGGCACAAGGAGCATATCAAAGTGCTTTGAGCGTTACGTTTGAAGGGACAAGTCTTCCTTCAGCTGCAACAATTGCGAAAAATAATTCGGGTGAATATATCTTGACTTGGATTCCTCTGGTTACTCAAGAAAATATGTCCTACACATTCAACGTGACGGCTATAGATGGTACTTTGTTTAGAGTTTCTAAGGATTTCCAGATGCAGGTCAAAGATGGGGCCGGTTTAAAAATAACCAGTGTTACACCTATTAACAGTACTTCCTTACAAGTATTGATGAGTGGATTGGTTAAGAGTATATCGGTGATTAAAGATAACTTTGCATTGAATTTATCCGGAGGTATGGGATCTATAGCGGTAAGCGGAGTGACGCTTGGTGCTGATGAAAAAACAATTACTGTTACAACCGGTCAAATGGCAAGTAATACAGCCTATGACCTTATTGTTAAAAATCTTGTTTCTAAGGACGGACTTTATACAATTCCTTCTGCGGGTATAAATAAAACATTTACATCTACGACTACTGCTACAAATTCGAGTGGAGATTGTAATGGAGATACGTTTGTTAAATACAATGATCCATTATTGGCTCTTGAGTATGCAATTGGTAAGTATCCGGAAATGAGGAGTACTGTTATCGGTAATTGTGATTTGAATTCTCCATCGTCATCGGGGACAATTAATGTGAATGACGCTTTGGCCGTTTATCAACTATACGTAAGTCAACAATAATTATGAGAAAATTCAATTTAAAAAGAACGGCTGTTTCTATTTTTTTACTGGTTTTATTCTTGGTCATTACAGGTTGTGGACAACCTGTTGCTAAGAAAGCACCGCTTAAGCAGGTGCCAACTGACAATACGGTAAAAGAAGAGTTAGTGGTTCAAACATTAGATGGATATGAAATTAAAGCATCTCTGGACAAAAGTTCAGCATCTCAAATTTCCATACCGGTAGAACTCATCAAGAATTCTTCTGCACAAAACTTCGATATTAAGGGCATAACTCTTACTGTTAACGGTTCTCTAATGCTAAAAGATTTGATAATCAGAGAAGGAGAAATGACAAAAAATTGGATTTTTCAAAGTAATTACGACGATAAAGCCAATCAATTGAAAGCTGCATTTATGAATCTGGCTCCCGTTAGTGAACAAGGCAATCTTTTTTATATAGATATCCCTTCCAGTGCGGGAGAGGTTTCTAACAAAAATTTAAAACTTGATATAGAAGTAGCTGATGGCACCAATAATTATTCCCTTCCTTCTTTAGATATCCCTTTATCTTAGTTTAACGAAATAACTTAATATAATGAACAATCAAAACGATTCAAATCAAATAGACTTAAAACATGGATTTTTTACTCTAAAAACAATTGGTATATTTGGCGTGCTAGGAGCATTTGCCATATCTATGTTCATTATTGTTTCTATTTATGGAAGTGATTCCAAGGTGCTTCAAGGATATTTAAAGAGTGTCAAAACGACAGACACGGCTCCAATTGAATTTCAGTATGAGCATCTATACGTTCTAGACACTAATCAACAAACTTTAACGATGTCTTTTTATGCCAAAGATGTTACTCCTAGAAATCTGACTGGGTTTGAAATAGTATTCGAAAATTTTCCATCATATTTAAGCTATAACAAATATACTTTACCTACTGAATTAAATGGTTGGACATCTTTTGGAAGTTCTCTTTCGACTGAGTTTCAAAAAACTAATCCGAGGCTGAGTATGAGCGGATCAACTTTACTTAAAGATGGTAAATTGGTTGATGTTGTATTTGATATATCACCTACAGCAACATTGTCTTTGGCAGATGTAAAAGTTAAAGGTGTTTTTGCTAACGCCTTGAACAATTTTGAAACTGCTCAGGGTAACTTCTTTATTGTTCCGAAAGATAAATACGCATTAAGTCATGAAAGTAATATAAGTGTTGTAGAACAAGTGGAGATTCCTGTTAAAATAGCCGGTGTGAGCGCAGCAAATCCTGTCTATGGGGTAACTGTAGAGTTGGAAAATGTTCCTTCATTTATGACTTTGACGTCAGTCTCTACTACGGGAATGGCTACAGCCAATTGGAATGTTCAACAAAATCTAACAGATTCAATTAAAAGGATTGTAATGGCTGATTTTACCCAAACCGGCGTTAAGGTCGATAATTCCGACATTTTTAAATTGGTATTTACCGTTGCTAACCCAAGTACCGTTACTTTACCCACCGAACCAATTACCATTTATGCGGAGTTTGCCGATGGAGTGAAAACTTATTATAGTTTGCCTACATATTTGTCTTTTGGAGAAACAGTTGCTGATTCAGGGGATATTTGTTCCAAGGATGATGATAATGACCTAACTGCAGGAGTTAAGGATAGTCTGACCTACATGGCTGATTTGAGTTGTTTGGTAGTGGATTGGAATCAAACAGGAGAGAATTTGGCTGGTGATGTTTATAAGGCTGATGATTTGAGTATTGTGAATATTAGAGATTTGACTGTGCTTTTAAGTAGATGGAGTAATGAACCGGAGATCCAAAGTATTTCACCTCAGACGGGTACTGTTGGAGATGAAATTAATATCAACGGTAAATATTTCTATCCGGATATACCGAGAAGTAAATTAAAAGTTTATTTACAAGATAAGGAGGATGTTAATAGAATGACAGTTTTAACAGTGACGGATGTTACTGCTGACACAATGAAATTAGTTGTGCCAAGTACGGCTACTACAGGAGATTATAATGTGAGGATTAGCATCGCTAACGAGCTTTCAGTAACTAGTGACGGGTTTACTGTTGAATAAATTCCTAATACTTGTCATCCTCGGACAAGCAATGTCCGCCTGTGGAGGACGGAGCGCAGATCCGGGGATCTCGTGAGATCCCGTGTTTCCACGAGATGACAGTATTTGAAAATTGATAAATCCTTTTGGGATTTATTGTATAATAATGTAGACTTTTTTTGGCAAACATTTTTTGCATATGAAATATATCGTTCAATACATCTTGAAACTGTTAGCTGGAAAACTTCTCAAGAAACATTCGCCAAAAATAATCGGAATAACGGGGAGTGTTGGTAAAACAACTACGAAAGATTTAATTTTCCATGTTCTTGACTCTGAAAAGAGTTTGAAGGTTCTGCGTAATGTGGGGAATTTGAATAATGAATTTGGTTTACCTTTGACCATTTTGGAAGAAAAGCCGGTTAAGGGAGTGCTAAATTGGATTAGCTTAGTATTTAGATCTATTTTAAAGGTTTTAAAAAGTAAGGAATATTATGATGTTTTAGTCTTGGAAATGGCGGCTGACGGTCCGGGAGATTTAGCATATCTAACAATGATTGCTCGTCCGGATATATCTGTCGTTACCAATGTGGAAAAAGTTCATCTTCTGCATTTTAAATCTTTGGATGAGTTGGCTTATGAGAAATCAACTTTGGTACGAGCGGTTAGAAAAGATGGAATGGTAATTGTTAACTACGACAATGTATTCACTCGAAGTATGGCCAGGATTAGAAGTGATGCCAGTGTCTTTAATTTTGGAATCGATAAAGAGTGTGATATCCAGGCTAAAGATGTGGTGAATACAAAAAAAGGTCTAAATTTCAAAGTCCTCTACAAAGGTAAAGAAGTTGACATTAAAATGCCTCATGTCATTGGTAAACATAATATTTATACAGTTCTTCCGGTTTTTCCAATTGCCGAGTATTTTGGTTTAGAACTAAAGGATATAGAAGAGAGTATTTCTACTTTTGCTCTTCCACCTGGCAGAATGAATTTGAAAGAAGGTTTAAATGAAACTTTTTTGATTGACAGTACCTATAACGCTGAACCATCTTCAATGAGAGCGGCGATTTACACTCTGCGAGATTTTCCGGAAGGAAAAAGACGCATTGCCGTAATCGGCGATATGCTAGAGCTGGGACCTCTTGAAGAAATTTCCCATCGGGAAATAGGTAAGATATTGAAAGAAGCCAGAATTGATTTAATATTTTTTGTTGGTGCCAGGATGAAATGGGCTAAAGATGAAATGGAGCAAGGGGTTTCGGATTTTCGCAGAATTTCTTTCCATTTTAATGATTCCTTTGAGGCGTCTAAAGAGATTTCTCAGAAAGTTAAGAAAGATGATGTTATTTTGGTGAAAGGTTCTCGGGCAATGATGATGGAAAGAGTTGTTTATAGATTGTCGAAGTAAATCTAAAAATGAATAAATCGTTAATAGCGCAAATTCCGAAAGGAGTAACTTTGGTGGCTGTAACCAAGACAGTTTCCGTTGATGTAATAAATGAAGCTCTAAGGGAAGGAATAAGCGATATCGGAGAAAATAGAGTGCAAATAGCTTTAGATAAGTTTAAGGAGCTAATTTTGCCTTGTCAGAAGCATTTGATAGGACATCTTCAAACAAACAAGGTGAAAGAAGCTGTAATGTTTTTTGATTATATTCACTCTGTCGATTCGTTACGAATTGCCATCAAAATAAATGAGCAATGTTTGAAACAAAACAAAAGAGTTAAAGTATTCTTTGAGCTCAATTTATCGGGAGAGAAAAGCAAGTTTGGTTTTACCAAAGAAGAATTTGAAAAAGAATATACGGAATTGCTCAAACTGAGGTATTTTGAACCGATTGGCTTAATGACTATGGCACCTTTTTATGATAATCCTGAGGAAACGAGGCCACTATTTAGAGAATTAAAGAAGCTGGCAGTGAGATATAATCTACCTGAAACATCTATGGGAATGAGTAATGATTATAAAGTGGCAATAGATGAAGGGTCTACGTTTGTGAGAATTGGAACAGCAGTATTTAATTAAAAGTAACAACTAAATCCGGCAACCAAATAACGAATATTCGATATTTGCTATTAGTGCTTTGGTTTTGACAGGAAGTTTATATTGACGAAAATTTAAAAGTTATTTAAACTTTTAGGGCAATCAAAAAGGCAATGAACATAAGAAAGAATTTCTATATTGTAGCTCAAATTATTATCCTCTAACGAGGGGCGATTTGTTTGACTTACAGTAAATAAACCCCTTCGAAACCAAAGGGGATTTTTTTATAACTTAAAAAAACTAAAATGCCTTATGAAGAGTTTTACAAAATCAAAAGCGTGGTAACTGGTAAGTACTGGTCGGAGAAAGAAACCACTTCAATTTGTCCAGACACGGGGGAAGCTTTGGATATCGAGTATGATTACAAGAAAATCAAAAGCAGATTAAATTTCTATGCTTTAAAATCTTCACCTATTTCTTCCAGAAAATATTTGAATTTCTACCCTATTAATGACTTAAGTGAACTTATTACCAGAAACGAAGGTGGAACGGCGCTAACAGTTTGTAAAAATCTTCGGGAGAGATTTGGTTTAAAGAAATTATTTATCAAAGATGAGGTAACAAATCCTACGGGGTGTTTCAAGGATCGTGGTTCCATGGTGGAAATAACCAAAGCCAAGGAACTTAAAGCTAAGGCAGTGTGCTGTGCGTCCACCGGGAACATGGCGGCTTCGGTTTCCGCTTATGCTTCAATCGCTAAGTTGCCGTGTTATGTGTTGGTGCCGGAAGGAACTCCGATGGGCAAGATGTCACAATCCTTAGCTTATGGGGCTCGTATTATTCAAGTTAGAGGAACCTATGTGGATTGTGTCAGGCTATGTGAGGAGATGGCCAAGAAACACGGATTTTATTTGGCCGGGGATTATGTATTTAGAGCGGAAGGTCAGAAATCAATCGCTTATGAAATATGTGAACAATTATTTTGGAAAGCTCCGGATTATTGCATTGTACCGATGGGTTGTGGAACTTTGATTTCAGCAATATGGAAAGGGTTCAAGGAGTTCTATGAGTTTGGATTTATAGATAAATTACCCAAGATGATTGGAGTTCAGCCGGAAAATGTACCAACAATTGTGGAGGCTTTTAAAACCGGCAAGAAGAGAGCAATTAGAATTGATAATCCTCAGACGGTAGCGTCTGCCGTTGGAATTGGAAAACCACAAGATGATTTGAAAGCGCTGAGAGCACTGCGAGAATCCAAAGGTTATGCCGAGACCGCAACCGAGGACGAAATCTTGGAAACCCAATTAATTATGGGCAGAGATGAGGCTTTGTTTGTGGAACCATCATCTGCCATACCCGTTGCCGTTTTATCTAAATTGTTGAAGAAAAAAATTATAAAAGCGGACGATACTGTGGTTTGTGTTACGACGGGAATTGGTCTTAAAGATCCAAAATCCGCTACGTCAATGTTGCCTGATCCACCGGTGATTGAGCCTGAGTATGAGGAGGTGGAAAAATATTTGAAATATAAACTTTATGAAATTAAGGCAGCGGGTCAAAAAGGAAAAGAAAAAGTCTTGTGGTCCAGAGTTCCCGACAAAGCGAAACTCAACACCGTCATTAAAGAAGAGTTTAATCTCAAGATTGATCATAGTGCTTTAGATATGCTTTATGTAAGTGTAAAAAGTTATCATGAGAAAAATGATCAGATGAAAAAAGCGAATCTGCAATATTTGTTAGAAAGTACATTAAAGCAGAAGAATATTGAAATAATCGTTCTTCAGGTTTTGGATTACAGATTGGATATTTCCAAGCATGAAAGGCCTGTTGCCGATGTTTATGTGTTGTATAAGGGCGAGAAAATTCATGCTCAAACGACAGGTGTAGGACCGGTGGATGCTGTAATTAAGGCTATTTCAGAAGCGATATTCAAGAAGGACACACTTGATGTTCGATTAACCGATTACAACGTGGAAATCGATACCAAAGGTACTGATTCGACAGTGGAAGTTAAGATGGAGCTTAAAGACAAGTACGATAATAAAATGACTTCAACGGGAGTCTCACCGGACATCATTAACGCTTCAATAGATGCCTTTGAAAAAGGATACAACATTTTGTTTTCTAAGGGGAAACAGAATTAATTTCGAAATCCGAATGACCCTTCTTCGTCCGCCTCTGGCGGACTACTCAGGGCATGCAAATAATAATTAACTTATATCTTATGAACGAAACAAAATTTATCTGGCAGGATGGCAAAATGGTCAAATGGGAAGATGCTAAAATACATGTGCTAAGCCATGGTCTGCACTATGGAACATCAGTGTTTGAGGGAATTAGATATTACAAGACTGGCAAAAATTCTTCCGTCTTTCGACTGCAAGAACATTTAGAAAGACTGTTTTATTCCGCTGAAAGGTTGGAAATGGTTCTGCCCTATTCGCTGAAAGAAATGAAAAAAGCGGTGGTGGAAACATGCCGAGTAAATGAAGAAAGAGAAGGATATATCAGGCCAATCATTTTTTATGGTTATGGCAAAATGGGGCTTAATCCTGCTGGAATGAATATTAATGTCGCAATTGCCGTTTGGCCTTGGGGAGCATATCTAAGTAAAGACAAGATAAAAGTAATGACGTCTTCATTCATGAGAATCCACCCTAAGTCTCTGGCGACCGATGCCAAAATTTCCGGTCATTATGTTAATTCTGTAATGTCCAGTTTGGAAATGAGTCGTTTAGGTTTCGATGAGGCATTACTCTTGGATTATGACAAAAACGTTGCCGAAGGACCCGGTGAAAATATATTTTGTATAAAAAAAGGAGTTCTTTATACGGTAAAATTGGGGAACATATTGGCGGGGATTACACGAAATTCGATAATTAGAATAGCCAGAGAAGATATGGGGATGGAGGTTGTGGAGAAGAATTTGAAACTAAAAGACCTTTATGAAAGTGATGAGGCGTTTTTTACCGGAACGGCAGCTGAGATACAACCGATTGAATCGATAGATGATAAAGTTATTGGCAATGGTGATATAGGTAAATATACCAAGAAACTACAACAGAAATTTTCACAGGTTGTTCACGGCGAGAATGCTAAATATAACAAATGGTTAACGCCGATCTTTTAATATCTAAATTAAGCTTATGAATTCAAAAGAAAGAAAAATTGGTGGAGCGGATATAGTATGGAAAGTTTTAATCGAAGAAGGGGTTGATACTGTTTTCGGCTATCCGGGAGGGTCTGTTCTTCCACTCTATGACGCTTTGTCTTATTACCAGGATAAAATACGTCATGTTTTAGTCAGACATGAGCAGGCGGCATCTATGGCGGCAGATGGATATGCTAGAGCTTCCGGTAAAGTTGGAGTTTGTTTTGCTACATCCGGACCAGGAGCGACCAATCTAATTACGGGAATTGCCAACGCTTACATGGATTCAATCCCCATGGTGGCAATAACCGGGCAAGTGCCATCGCCTCTGATTGGAACTGACGGTTTTCAAGAGATTGATATTGCCGGGGTTACAATACCTATCACTAAACAAAACTATGTGGTGGAAGACGTGAATGATCTTCCAAGAATTTTGAAAGAGGCTTTTTTCTTGGCTAGAGAAGGGAGACCCGGTCCGGTGCTGGTGGATTTGCCGAAAGATATCGCGGCTATGGAATATAAGAAACATTTTGATTATGGAAGAATTAAATTAAATCTGGCAGGATACAAACCAAATTATGCAGGAAGTAAGCCGATGATAATGAAAGCAATTTCTCTAATTGAGAAAGCTAAAAAACCAATCGCTTTAATTGGTCATGGGGTAATTCTAAGTGAAGCCTATAAAGAATTGGAAGAGTTTGTTAGAAAATGTGATATCCCGGTGATTAGTACTATTTTGGGTCACGGGGCTATTCCTTATGACCACCCTAATTATTACGGGATTATTGGCATGCATGGAATGAAATATTGCAACGAAGCTACCACTGAAGCTGATTTATTAATTGGAATTGGAATTAGATTTGATGACAGAATAACAGGTAGGGTTTCTGATTTTGCCAGCAAAGCAAAGATTATCCACATAGATATTGATCCGGCCGAAATTAGAAAAATTGTCCCGGCGGAGGTGCCGATTGTTGGAGATATAAAAAAGGTACTGGTTGAGATAAATAAAGAAGTGAAGCCAATGAGAAACGAACCATGGAACAAGAAATTAACCAAATTGAAGGAAGAATTCAATTTTAAAAAGGTGGAAGAGATGAACCGTAAAAAAGGTGATACTCTAATCCATCACGGTGATTTACTACGAGATATATTTGAAATAACTAAAGGGAACGCCTTAATGGTAACGGATGTCGGACAGCATCAAATGCTGGCTTGGCAATATTATCCACAAAAGAAACCAAGAAAGTGGTTAACTTCCGGAGGTTTGGGAGCGATGGGTTATGGATTACCGGCGGCGATGGGTGCTAAACTTGCTCGTCCCAAAGAAGATGTTTGGCTAATTGTAGGAGATGGAGGAATGCAAATGAATATTCAAGAATTGATGACTCTAGTACAGGACAAAATCAACATCAAAATATGCATATTTAATAATTTTTATTTAGGTATGGTTCGCCAATGGCAAGAGATGTTTTATGAAGAAAATTATTCTCAAGTGAATTTTTTAAATCCCGATTATGTGAAGATTGCAGATGCTTATGGAATCAAAGGTTACAAAGCTACGACTATTGAGGAAGCAAAGAAGATTAATAGAGAAATTGTTAAATTAAACGAACCTGTGATTGTAGATTACCACATGCAAAAATTAGGGAATGTATTCCCTATGGTCACGGCGGGAGCAAGTCTCAAAGAAACACGAATTAAATAATAAATATTTATGAATAAAATCTATTTGATAACACTTTTGACTCAAGATCATAAAGGTGTTTTGAACCGAATAACTTCTGTGATTAGGAGAAGACAGTTTGACATTTGTACTGTTGCAGCAAACTCTACGGAGTTAAAAGGTGTCACCAGAGTCACATTCCTAGTGCAGGGTAAAAGCGATATTGATCAGCTTATTAAGCAAGTTTATAAAATTGTGGAAGTGACTAAAGTCGTTGAATTAAAAACAGAGACATCAATCATGCGCGAACTCGCACTGGTTAAAATCGGCCTTAAAGAGAGTCTTAAGTCGGATTTACTTAAATGTATTGATGCTTTTGATGGTGAAATCTTGGATGCGATGAATACACATATCTCTGTTCAAATTGTTGGAAATCCTCAAAAAATAGACTCTTTTGTTAATATGGTGAAGAGTTTTGGAATAATAACCGTAACCAGATCCGGAGTTGTGGCTTTACGACAGGGTCTTTAAGTTTCGATGAAGACAACTGTTGCAAGGATCTCAACACTGTCTTCGGATAGAGAAAGTCCAACTGCTAATTGTTTCCAACGTTCATCACTATAAATTGGTTGGTTCGAGGAATTCTTATTAGTCAGTAGGTTTGTGATCAGACTATCTAAATCGCTTCCACTCAGGATAACGGTGGAAAAAGACTTGTTAAATCCGGCATCTTGAATATTTTTTTGTAGAGAATCGTTAGTGTTTGGATTGTCAAAATTAAAGAAATCGTCGTTCGCCATTTCTTTACTCCAATTGGTAACAATATCTTCAGCGAGAGAATTTGTGACGAACGTATCCATCTCCAATTTTTGCCTTTCTTTATTTATATATGAATACAAATCGTTTTTTATTGATGATAGATCGGATTCTTGAAGTGGTTTTGTGGAAAACTCCTCAACCGCCAGAACGTTACCTTCTTTGTCCATGGAAAAACCGATGCCGACTCTTTCCCAATATGTGCGCAAGACATTCGCTCTGTGAATAGCGCTTCTCATTAAACCTTGATGAATAGATATCAAATTTCTGGCTTTAGCTAGATTCTCACCGACGGGAGTTTTGATATTGAAGGCTGCTTTTCTTTCTCCGGGACCTTCTCCATTCATATTTATGTGACTGAAATAATTGTTTTTGGAAAGGTCATCAGAATGAGCGTTGGCAAACATGTTCAAATCATCATCCAAAACAACGGGACTTAGTTTAAGCCTTCTTCTATCATTATTAATCATAGCCAGTAAATCTGTGCGCAATTTTTTTAAATTATTGATGATTTGAGATTGGGTAATAGGTTCTAGGTCTTTTTCCAAATCTCTGAAGTCCGGTAATAAAGGAATTATGTTGCCGACATAAAGTGGAGAGTTGTAAAGCGCTAAGCCATTGGAGGCATTAATCTCTACAAAATAAACACCTTCTATCTTGGCTGGGAAAAAGAACTTAAATTCTACCGGAGCTTTATACATAGCTTGGTTCAGAACTGAAGTGGATTCTTTCTGGGAGGTTGTGACATTGTAATCCACTGTAAATCCATCTGGTCTAATAATTGTTGCCTCTTTTCTCATATCGACATTACTTGTTCCTTCGAATTTTATAGTTTTGCCGATGTCGCTTTTGATGGAAAGTGTGTCTAGGATTAGGTCGTTTTTTTCATAAGAAACAAAATTATGAGTTACAACAGTGATGCCTTTTGTTTCGGATGAGGTCCAGTCACTACTGATATTATAGGCACCATTAGTTGAAGAATTAGCCAAAAATACCGTCCAGTAAACTAATCCCGGCTTAAAATCTTTGAATAATTTGTAGTCCGGAATCCAGGTATTTCCGTTTATGGATATTATTTTAGTAACAAGTTTATCACTTTGCTGGAAGACTATTTTTGAAAGTTTGGCTGTTCCATTATCCCATTTGAAAACACTGTCGCCATCTTCGTTGATAGTGGCGGTCAGATTTTTGGCAAAATCAGATAATGTTTTCTTGGGAGGTGTTTTTTCCGATACCACTACAATGTCTTTTACATTCGAGGAACCCGTGGCCCCAAGAATTATTCCGATTGCAAATTGGCCTCCAATATTAAAATCAACCGGCACAGAAAAAGTACTGTCTGCAGTATTCACTATCCCAGTAAAAGTATATTGCTTTTCACTGTTTTTTTCACTTAAGAAGATGGTTACAGACTTGGTTTTCTTCTCTACTTTTCCGCTAATTGTGTATACCTCATTAATTACAAATGTTCGGGGGATATCGTTATCGAGCGTAATCTGTTCATAAAAGGTTTTATTAATGGTTCCTGATAAGGTTGACGGCGCATCTTCCACTGACATGAGTTGCGGGAGTTCAATTGAGTCAACAGTTGATTTGACGACAACGGGAGCTTTTTGGTTTTTTAAATATCCTTTTTCAATTGTTAAGGTGTCGTTGTAAGTGGTAGCTTCGTTTGCTTTTATAGCTACTAATCTGTAAATCATTTCAGCCATTTCTCCCCTCTTTAGTGAGTCATTGGAACCAAATAATAGTGGTTTTTGACCGGCTATAATATTCTTCTTGGAGGCGGAAATTACGTAAGGTGCATACCAACTGTCTTTTGGAACATCAAAATATGATGAGGCCGTTGAGGTTTGCGGGTCAATGACTTCTTGTCGTAAAGCAAAAAGAATTTTGAGAGCTTCTATACGAGAAATGTTTCTCTCTGGCCAAAACAAACCGGTATCATCGCCTTTTATAGCCCCAAGTGTTTTTGCCTCATTAGCATAATTATTGCACCAGAAAGTGGGGTCTAAGTCCGGGAAGATTGTCTTTGAAGTGTCTTCCACTGTTATGTTAGAGGCTTCAATGGCTATTTTTAAAAATTCGCATCTTGTTATGTTTCTATCAGGGCCAAAGGTGCCATCAGAGAATCCTTTGATGACTTCTTCACCTTTTAGAAATTCAATTGATTTGGCATTTAGATTATCTATTGATACATCCGGGAAAATATTCTCCGCCACAACATGACTTGGAGAAATAAATAAAGAAGCTACTAACAGTAAATTGAACAGACCTTTAATCATTTTATTTTGTTTTTTCTTCAATATAGATTATAAATTTTCTTTTTTCCAGAGTTAAAAAAACTCCCTTGCATTATCATAAACGCAAGGGAGTCAAAAACATTTCAGTTTACTTCACATTTTCCAAACTTGGTTTGTCATAAGTGAGCATATTGATCTCATCCGCTATCACTTCCGTTTGATAATGTTTGTTTCCTTCTTTATCATCCCAAGTGTTGTTCTGAATTGAGCCTTCAATATAGAGGCCTTTTCCTTTTTTGATGTAGCTTTCCACCAAATCAGCCATATGTCGGAAGGCTGTAATTCTGTGGAAATCCGTGATTTGTTTTTTCTTTTCGTCGAACCTGTTGGTTGCGATGCTGAATTTTGCAACCTTTAACCCTTTACCCAGAGTTTTAATCTCCGGATCTGTCGCTGTGTACCCTATTAGGAGTACTTTGTTCAAGCTTTTCATGTAGCTTCTTGTTAAATGACATCATATTTATAACAAGCTGATATAAAAAATTGATAAAAATATATTAAAATAAACATAAAAAAACCTAAGATGTTAAATTTAGAAGATAAGAACACCAAAATTAGACGAAATGACTCTTTTTTTGTCGTGAGGTCGATAGGATTATTTTTTCTTTTGCATTTTGATATTCATTATATTAGAATTTACGTCTGGAAATTCACTTTTTAATATTATGACAAGAAAATTTTGGGTGAGGCTAATGCTTATTCTTTTGACTACGTCTTTCGTAGCACTTTTCGCTTACCCTTTTAAAGAAGGCGATAAAATTCTAGGACTTGTAACTGTTCCTACTTTTTTTACAAAGTTTGACTATAATCTCGGACTTGATTTAAGAGGAGGTACTCAATTGGTTTATGACATTGATTTGTCGAAAGTGCCAAAAGAGAGAGAAAGTGATGTGATAAATGGAGTTGAAGAGGTAATCAGAAGAAGAGTTGATGGACTCGGAGTCTCTGAGCCGGTTATTCAAAATAGTTCCGTAGGAGCTAAAAAGCATGTTTTGGTTGAGCTTCCCGGCATTTCCGATATTCAACAGGCAATCGATATCGTAGGTAAGGTTGTGCAATTGAAATTTAGTGAAGAGAAAACAAGTTTTACAGCTGATGAGCTAAAAGCCATTGAAGAGAAAAATGTTAAATTAAAAGAAGAGGCTACTGCGACTCTAGATAAATTAAAAACGACTAAAGATTTAACTTTAGAAAAAGCGGCAACCGATACTAAATTAGGGTTGTTTACTAAAGCCGGGAAAGATCTTGTGTTAGTAAGTAGTTTGGGTATGGAAATGGCCAGCGCTTTGGAATCAAAAGATGTCAAAGACGATACCCTTTATCCGGAAATTATTGAATCTGAAGATCAGTATTCAATTGTTTACGTTGATAAGATTGAAACAACAAAAGAAAATGAAGTTGATTTAAGTCATATATTGGTATCATTCCAGGGTGCTGAAAGAGTGGCAGCGGATGTTACCAGGACGAAAGAAGAGGCTCTTATCAGAGCTAAAGAAGCTCAATCCAAAATTACTGCCGGTACAGATTTTGCAACTGCTTCTGACGAATACTCAGATGATACGGTAGCTAAAGCAGACAAGGGAGAATTAACAGAACCAATTAAAGGAGATGTAAGCCCTTATGATAAGGATTTTACTATCGCGGCGCAAAAGTTAACAAAAGGTCAAGTAAGTGAACCGGTTTTAACTCCTTTTGGATACCACATCATTAAAGCGCGAGATATTAGAGAAGTTGATGTTAAGAAAGTGCTTATGGATCAACTGTCATTCAAGAAAGAATCGACTGTTCCTACAGGTTGGAGTGAGACAGCTCTTACCGGTGAACATTTTGATTTTGCTTCGGCCTCATTTGATCCAAACACTCTAGCTCCAATGGTTAATATTCAGTTTAATGATAAAGGAAAGAAATTGTTTGAAGATATTACTACTCGAAACTTAAATAAACCTATTGCCATATTCTTGGATGATAAACCTATTATAGGTACTGATGTTTACGCCCCGACCGTTCAATCCAAAATTAGTGATGGTAAGGCTGTAATCACAGGGTTGCGAAGTCTGGAAGAGGCATCACAACTTGCTCAAAATCTAAACACGGGAGCGATCCCAGCACCAATCTCACTCATAGGGCAATCGAATGTGGGAGCAACGTTGGGACATGATGCAATGATGCAGGCTTTAAAAGCCGGATTAATAGGATTAATAATTTTAGCTTTGTATATTTCTTTGTATTACAGACTTTCCGGATTAATAGCAATTCTTGCATTATTCATTTATGCGGTTCTTCTATCGGGAGTTATCAATCTTATCGGTGTCACCCTTACACTTGCTGGCTTAGCTGGTGTTATACTTTCTATCGGTATGGCGGTTGACGCTAATGTGCTGATTTTTGAGAGAATGAAAGAAGAATTAGCTTTAGGAAAAGATTTAAATTTAGCATTAGATGAAGGTTTCAATAGGGCATGGAGTTCAATTAGAGATTCTAATGTTTCAAGTTTAATTACTTGTGCCATCTTGTTCATGTTCGGAACTGGGATTATCCGAGGTTTTGCTTTGACACTCGCCATAGGTATTTTGATATCAATGTTTACGGCTATTACAGTTACTCGAACATTTCTAAAGATAGCAGTTTCATTTAAATGGTTGGGAGACAAGCATGGTTTGTTTATAGCTTCAAAAAAGTAAATCTAATTAAAATACACTTATATGTACTTATCAATTATAAAAACTCGAAAAATTTGGTTTACCTTCTCCGGAATTTTAATAGCTCTAAGTATTGTATCCCTTTTCATGAATGGACTTAATCTGGGCATTGATTTTACCGGTGGAACATTGTTTGAAATTAAAATAGATAAAGCATCTGTTGCTGACGTAAATCAGTTTTTTAAAGATTTTAAAGAGGTTGGTGAGGTGAGAGCAACCAGCTCCGGTGAAAATACATATTTAGCTCGTTTTCGTTATATTGACAATGCGACTCATAAGAAACTGGTTGAATCTATTACCAAAAAATATCCCACTTTTGAGGAGCTTAGGTATGAAACTATCGGTCCGGTAATTGGAGCTGACTTGAAAGAAAAGGCGGTTCTTTCCGTCGGTCTTGCCGTATTATTCATGATTCTTTATATAGCATTTGCTTTTAGAAAGATTCCTCAAAATTTAAGTTCATTCAAATTTGGAGTTGTGGCAGTAGTTGCCTTAATACATGATGTTTTGATTACGATTGGTGTGTTCAGTGTTTTAGGAGTTGTACTAAAGGTTGAAGTCGATAGTTTATTTGTAACTGCTCTTTTGACAGTTATGGGATTCTCGGTGCACGATACAATCGTTGTGTTTGATAGAATTAGAGAGCATGTTATCAGGGATCACAAAATTTCTATTTTGGATGCCGCAGACAAGAGTATCAATGAAACAATGGCTAGATCTATAAACACTTCTCTTACCACTTTAATTACTCTCGTAGCGTTGTTTTTCTTTGCGGGAGCTACAATTAAATTCTTTGTTTTGGCCTTAATCGTTGGTATTGCTATCGGAACATATTCTTCAATATTCTTAGCCAGTCCTTTACTCGGTCTTTGGGAGACAAGTCAAGGAGAATTAAAAATGCATGAATCCACAGATAAGGATGGGAACAATCCAAGTACTCCACAAGTTGATGAAAATTTGCTAGATTTTAAAAGGCAAACTAAAAAATTTAAGAAGAAAAGAAGATAATGGGAATTGTTTTTCCGAAGTGGAATATACTTAATGAGTCATCGGCGGACATAGAGGATATACTTTTAGATAATCGTGAAATAACAGATAAGGAAGGGTTTTTTGAGCCTAGCTTGGATAAACTTTGCGATCCTTTTCTTTTTGCCGACATGGAAAAGGTGTTAATTAGATTTGCTTTGGCGAAAGAAAAGCAGGAGAAGATTGTTATTTACGGTGATTATGATGTTGATGGCATCACTTCAGCTATTTTGCTACGAGATATTTTAGTGGATTTTGGAATAGCAGAGGTGGATGTCTACATACCTCATCGTGTTAATGATGGTTACGGTTTGAGTGATAAATACTTTGATAAATTTAAAGAGGATGGGGTTTCTCTAGTAGTGACAGTTGATAATGGTATTTCGGCTGTGAATGAGGTGAACAAAATTAAGAAAATGGGTATTGATATTATTGTGACGGATCATCATGAGCCACATGACTGTGTTCCTAATTGCTTGATAATCAATCCAATGGTAAAAGGATCCAAATATCCGGATTTAAGCATTTGCGGGGTTGGCGTGTGTTTCAAAATACTGCAAGCTTTCTCCATTAAATATCCGGAGGTCTTTAATCAAGAATATTTAATCTCAAAACTAGACTTGGTGGTTTTGGGAACTGTCGCCGATATGGGGTGTATGCTTGGTGAAAATAGAATTTTGGTAACCAATGGACTGAAAGCCTTGGGTAATACTAAGAGACCGGTGTTAAAACATCTAATGAAATTTTCAGATATAGATTTGTCGGCGATTTCCGTTCAAGATATCGGGTTTAAGATTGCTCCTAAAATCAATGCCGCGGGAAGAATGGAAAGTGCTTTACTATCTTTTGAGGCTTTATCCTGTATGGATTACAACAAAGCCTTGGATTACGTTTTTGCCTTACAAGATTTGAATTCCAAGAGGCAGGATTCAATTAAATCGATGTCCGCCAAATATTCGAAGAAAGTTGATAATTCTTTGAATTACATATTGGTTAGAGACGATGAATTTAATCCCGGATTAATTGGTCTTCTCTCAGCATCCTTGTCACGAGAATATTCCAGACCATGCTTTGTTCTCTGTAAAAATGGTGATGATTATGTGGGCTCGGCTAGAATTCCGGATATTGATTTGAACTTGGTTAAAATTATCGGAAAGATGTCAAAGTATTTGAAGTATTATGGGGGACATAAAGGAGCTGCCGGATTTACTGTTTTAAGTGGCAAAATAGAACAATTTGAAGGTGCTCTAGAAGATTATTTCAGTACGGAAGTGGATTTGAATGATATGGAAGGAAGTTTAAAAATAGATACCTATTTGGATGCGGAGAATATAAATATGAATTTATTAAAAAGAAATATGAAGTTAGGCCCTTTTGGAGAAGGTAATAAAGAACCAATATTCCTGGTTAGGGGGCTTATGATAGATAGAATAAACAAAGTTGGAAAAGATAAAACTCATTTACAAATAACTTTGAAGAAAGGAAGTGTGACTTTGCGCGCAATAGCATTTAATTTTTCTAAACATTGTAATTTTCTAGAAAAACATAAGGCTGAGCAGAAGACATTTGATTGTGCAGTTGAACTTAAAATAAATCGTTGGAATGGAAATGAATTTTTAGATTTGTGTATTATTGATGTTGATGTAAAAGATAATCTATGACTGTTTTAGGTATTGAATCGTCCTGCGACGAAACATCCGCTTCGGTGGTAATTGACGGAAGAGAGGTGAAAAGTATTATCATAGCCAGCCAAATAGAGATACATCGAGAAACTAATGGTGTTGTGCCAGAGGTTGCTTCCAGGGAACATGTGAAGGTTGTTATACCCGTTATTAAAGAAGCCTTGAAGGAGGCAAATATCACTTTAGATGAGATAGATTTGATAGCCGTTACAAAAGGACCGGGACTTGTTGGTTCTCTTTTGGTAGGTGTCGAAACGGCTAAGACTTTAGCTTTTTCCAAAAACATTAAGATAGTCGCAGTTAATCATATTTTAGGACATATCTATAGTAATTGGCTTGATCATCAAGACATTATTCATTTCCCTATTCTTACCTTGACTGCATCGGGAGGACATAACGATTTGGTGTTAACTAAAGACCATTATGATTTTGATATACTGGGAAGAACAAGAGACGATGCTTCTGGTGAAGCTTTTGATAAGATTGCTAAGATGTTGGATTTACCATATCCAGGAGGTCCGGAGGTGTCCAAACGGGCAATTCTGGGAGATAAAAAACGATTTCAATTTCCTCGTGCTTGGCTCTCCAAAGAGTCTTATGAATTTAGTTTCTCGGGACTTAAATCTGCTGTCAGACGAGAAATCGAGACTTTGGGTAAACTAAGTGCAAAGGATATTAATGACATATGTGCTTCATTTCAAGAAGCGGTAACGGAAGTATTAGCGACCAAGCTTCTTTGTGCCGCAAAAGCAAATGGTGCTAATGAAATCCATTTAGCCGGAGGTGTTTCAGCTAACTCCAGGTTACGAGAAATTATTGCTGAAAAATCTCCATTACTCTTTAGGGTTCCTAAGAAGATGATTTATTGTACAGATAATGCGGCGATGATTGCGTCAGCGGGATTTTTTAAGTATCAAAAATTTGGAGAAGACAGTTGGCAAGAAATTGAGGCTGATCCGCGTTTTGAAGTTGATATTTAAGTGTTTTTGGAGTCAAAGAACAGATTGTACCATTTTTGATAGATGGGAGTTCTGGAATAATCAACTTCAGTCGAATAGTCAATTTCTTCCGATGTTTGACCCTCTTCGGTATCTTTGATAGCTATGACTATTTCCCCCGGTCTTTTTAGATTTAGCTCGCGTTTAGCAACAATTTCTTTATAGGAATCGGTATCAAGATATTCTATTAATCCTTCCAATTCGGTGTTCTTTTTCTTTAAATCTGCGATATTGACCTGAAGATCCTTAATTTCCGTTTCCACTTCATAGTCTTTATACACGGCCGAGGCATATTTGAAAAACATTAGAGCTACCACGACAAGCCCGGCAATTATTATAAGCTGTATAGAGAAACTGTTTTTTTGATGAGTCATAGATCTAAAAATTCACATTTAAAATTACATCTTAAGGGGTTGAAAGACAAGCTTAGTAAGTAACAGTAAGTTATGGGATTTCTGTAGGCTTGTTAAACTTTACTACAAAGAGTAAATTACAGTGGCTTGGTTTAATTATGTAATCTTATTATATGAAGATATGGCTTTTGAGTAGTCAAAAAAAGCTTAGAGGATACGATAATAGCAGGTTTAGAGAAGAGGCTTTAAAGCTTGGAATTAAATTTCGTGTTGTTGTTCCTGATAATTTTGAAATTATGGCGAACGTGGAACCAAATGAAAGTATTTCTTATAATTCGAAACCCATTAAATTGCCTGATGTGTTTATTCCTCGTTATGCCATTAAATATTTTTCTTCCGCTATTGTTAGACAATTTGAGAAAACTAAAACATTGGTTTTAAATACAACTGATGCTCGTGAGCTAGCTAAGGATAAAATGGCGTGTCTTCAACAGTTAGCGTGTTTCAATTTACCTATTCCCAAAACAATTCTAGCTAAATTACCTCTCGATATTGAATTTATTGAAGCAAATTTGAAATATCCGATTATTATTAAAAGGACAGAAGGATCAGAAGGGAAAGGTATAATACTTTGTGAGAATAGAACTCAACTAGAAGACATTTTTGAACTTATCGCCGGTCAAATGACCATGGATCCGAGTTTTAATATTATTTTGCAAGAATTTATTACCAGCAGTTTTGGCAAAGATGTGAGAGTTTTTGTAGTAGGAGGAAGAGCTGTAGGAGCAATGCTTAGACAAGGTAAAGAAGGAGATTTTAAAGCTAATTTCTCCGGAGGAGGAAGTGTGGAGAAATTTGAATTAACTCCGGAAATAGAATGGCTGGCTGTTGAGTCCGCTAGAGCTGTGGGACTGGATATTGCCGGTGTGGATATTTTGTTTGATAAATCCGGTTATAAAATCTGTGAAGTCAACGGTTCTCCCTATTTTGAAGGTTTCGAACAAGCGACAGGTATCAATATTCCACAAGAAATCTTCAAGTATATTTCGCTAAAAATGGGGAACTAAAGATTGATTTCCAGTTTCCAAAGGGTCAGGGATCAAGCCTCTCGAAGTCGGCAGGATTTGATATTTGTATTTGGTAATTTGGGTCTTTCTTGGAGGCTTTGAGCTTTGAAATTGGGATTTGCATCTTTTTTATGCAATACTTACATTGTTTAACCTTGTTCTATGTCTATGTTTACAGCAATTAAAAATCGCTTTAGTGAGCTTACTTCTCGCCTTACACATGTTGGTCAAAAAGAGCCTCTTTCCAAGCTATCTATTGTCGTTATTATATTCTTGGATATTTTTGTTTTGACTACAATCATTTCTGGCTTAGATGATAGTGCGTCACAATTAACAAGCCCGGAGAATTATATTCCTTATGATTGTCAGAGTTTTGTGATTTCTGCGGACATAAAACTAGATTCAGAAAAACTTGATTTGGTAGCTGAGAGAGTAAATACATCAGCTCCTTATTATCCTGTTGAAAAAGTTATGGAGTACGAACAAGCTTTGGTTAATCAAAAAAGTCACCCAATTTGTGCGCAAGTTCAAAAACGCATTAGCGATGTGAAGGCTTCAGCAACAATCCAAGAACTTTTCCAAAATAGATCGGATTTACTGGGAAAGAAGAGCTCTATTCAATCTCAAATTGATGAAGTCAAAAAAAACTATGATACCGTCCTTTTGGAAAAAATTGCCAACTTAGAACAGGAAGCTCTCAAGATGCAACAAGAGAGAAATAAGCTAACAGCAGATTTAAATAGAGTTGATTTGGAAATAGAAGTATTGGAAACTCAAATCAGCGCAACAACTGAGTATAAAGCCGTTTGGTCTTATGTTTTGGATAATTCCGCATTGAATCAAAAAACTCTTGAAAAGGAGCTTGAAGTAGCAAATTTCTGGTTCCCCGTAAAAAGACTGGGGATGGACTTTGCCTTTTTATTACCTCTTCTTTTTGTCATCTATTTCTGGAATTCCAGAAGTATCAAGAAAGACAATGGTGTTCAAATGCTACTTTCTTCACATCTGCTTGTTGTTGTCGCCATTCCAACTCTTTGGAAAATTATCGATTTGGTTTTGCAGATTATTCCGGATAAATTATTGGAGATGGTTATGTTGTGGCTTTCGGCCATGAAGCTTCTGGCGATTTGGTATTATCTTCTTGTAATAGTGGCAATTTTCGTTGCGCTTGGAATAATATATCTAATTCAGAAGAAGTTTTTTAATAAGAAAAGATTAATCGAAAAAAGACTTTCCAAGGGTGAGTGTATCGAATGTGGAGAGAATCTTCCTAAAGATTGCATTTATTGTCCTTTCTGTGCCACTTCACAACTTCGTATCTGTGAATCCTGTAAGAAGGAGACGTATGTTGGTGGTGAATTCTGTAAGAATTGTGGAGCTTCAAAATAATCCCTATTTCTTAATCTTTATTTCATCTCTGTAGTGAATTTTTAAAATTTAAAACAGTTTAAATGTTTAAGCGTTTAAAGGTTTAAGTAGTCATTATTAAACTATTAAACTTGTCTTCAATTTGTTAATTGTGCTCTGGAAAATTTATTGCCGTTCGACAAGCTCACGGCCAACGATTGTTTTACTCCGACCTCAAGTTTATCGAGAGGAAAACTGAGAAATTGCTTTAGTATCATGGTGCTTATTCCACTACTTTGAGAGTACCCCAATGGCCGTTTTGTCTATGTTCCGGTTTAGTGCAGTAATAGATAAACTCACCAGCTTTGTCAGCTGTAAATTCGACTGTAGAAACCTGGTTTAGCATCGTGTCTGCATACACATTAAATTCGTCGATTTTGAAATCATGCATTCCGCTGGTTACAGTGATGTTTATTTTCACTTTGTCTCCTTTATTCACAGTAATTTCTTTTAGTGAGTATTGAGGTTTTGGACTGCCGTCTTCGGCATATTCGGTGAAAGAAGTCATATTAAATTCTTTAAAAGTCGGTTCCAAGGCTTCTGTTGTTGGGCTTTCTCCTACCTGATTATTTTCACTCGTCATTGTCTCTGCCACAACAGATTCGCTTGGTGTAGTTTCTTCCATCTGAATCGGAGGAGTTGCTATCTCTTGGTTTTGTACTTCAGAGGTGTAATTTGAAGTGCCTGTATCCTCTTCTTTCATACTATTTACCGCAAAAAATACTATCGTGAGGATTACAGCTACAATGACTACTGGAACAAAAAAATTCTTATTCATTTTAATAATTTAGTTGATAATTTTGTCGACGAACTTTTTGAGTAATTCATTGACATTTGAAATGATAAACTAGAGACTATACATAGTAAAGTAGTTACAAAAAGTATAGTAAAGAATATGGCAAGCAAAAAACAAAACACAATCTGTCCTGTTGAAAGAACATTGAACATTATTGGCAAGAAATGGGCGGTTTTGATTGTTCGTGATTTATTGGGAGGAAAGAAGAGATTTGGTGAATTATTGGATTCGCTACATGGAATAAGTCCACGTACTCTTTCGGCACGATTGGATGATCTGGAAGATGGCGGAGTACTACATAAAGAAATCTATCCGGTAATGCCACTCAAAGTGGAGTACAGCTTAACTAAGAAAGGTGAAGAATTGCATATCATTCTTGATCAAATGAGTAAGTGGGGCCAAGACGAAAAGATCTCTTGCAAGAATTGTGAGAAGGATTGTTTTAGAAATCGAGATTAGAGAAATAGGGAATAGGAATTAGGAAATAAGAAATAGTTTTTAAAAAAGACAATTCAATGATAATTGAGAATTGGAAATAGAAAATTGTAAATTGAAAAAGTGGTACCCCGGAGCAAAGAAGGGTACCGATTAAAACATTTACTTATTTTTTTTGCGTTTCTTCCTTTGACATTCTGTCAGATGTTCGAAATATTTTTTATCTGAACTGAATGTCCTATCACAAACGTTACATTTCTTTTTAGTTCTTCTTGAAGTGGTTGAATATCCATCCCTCAATCTAAACCCACTGAATCGAGAATAGTCATAAAATTCCATAGCATAGCTCCCCATTTATTAAAGAAATCTGTTAATTAAATTTTAACAGGTGGGAATGGTATACCAAGTAAGATTGGTTTGTAAAGAGATACCATTCAACATTTAGTACAAATGTCATAACTAGATTAAAGATGGATGTTATAATGCTGACAATATTAGTATTATCTATTTCTTAACCATAATTGCTAATAACAACCATTAGAAATAGAATATACCTGTAATATTTCTAATAGCTATAAATGAACTTGTTTGAAAACTTTGACTGGTCTATAAAATCAATTGGAAAAGTAATAGGTGTTTTTTTACTCGGAGCCCTGACTCTCTCAATCGTTCTATCAATGATCGGTTTTTCACTAAGAACAATCTTTACAACTCCAAGTAATAATCAAACGGTTGGCTATGGAGGACAAAGTGAAAAGGCCTATGACAGCAATGAAATGACTGATTCTATGATGCTGTCTAAGTCAAACATAATACCACCAACTCCAGATTACTCCACAGGAAGTGATGCCGAAAACTTTGAGATTAAAACTTATAATGCAACTATTAATACGAATAGATTAATAGATACATGTGCAACGATAAATGCTCTTAAATCAAGAACTGATGTTGTTTTTGAATCAACAAATCAAAATGAAAATAATTGTAATTTTCGATTTAAAGTAGAGAAAGAAAAGTCAGAAGAAATCCTTAAGATTATCAATGATTTAAATCCTGATAGTATCGATGAGAACATCCAAACAATTAAGGATAATATAGATGGATATAATGACCAACTAGACATATATACTAAGAAACTAGAAGCAATTGAAGACACTCTTCTAAAAGCTCAAGATGCTTATGATGAAGTAAGTAAATTAGCAGTTGAAAAAGAGAATGTTGAAAGCATGACGAATATTATTAACAACAAACTGACTCTAATAGAGAAGCTCACAACTGAAAGATTAAATATAAAAGAACAAATAGATATGTACTCTAGAAATAAAACTAGAGAACTAGATCGTTTGAAATACAGTTTCTTTAATATCTCTATATATAAAGATCAAATCTTTAATTGGAAAGAGCTAAAAAATAGTTGGAAATATGAGTTCAAATCACTAATCACAAACTTCAATGAAGCTTTACAAGGAATGTCTGTGAATCTTCTAACCTATATGATTAGATTCGTTCAAGTTGCCATCTACTTCTTTATATCTTTATTCCTGTTGAAATTTATTTGGATTATTACAAAGAAAGTTTGGAATAGAAAAGCTTAGATTTTTGCAAGTGATAGCCTATCTCAATTTTAAGACGAATAAGTACAAGTTGTTCGAGGTTAGTTTTTTGAGGCAGAATGAAGGGGTAGAGAATAAGCAGATGGCTTATAGGTAAACTCTAGATCTTCATAATTCTCTGGTCTGGTGGGTTATGGAGAAGGGGGGGTTATTATGGTATATTATAGCAAATTGAATATTACAAAATGGATGCAGTAAAGAAAGGAATGGATTTGAATGAGTATCAGTTTAAGTACTTTTGCAAATCTACATTATCAATTGCCAAGACGGTATCGTTCAATGACGGGATTAGTGTTATGAAAATAGAGAAATATCATTTAGGAAAAGATTTTGGATTAACATTTTTGTTTACTACTACGGCAAAAAACAATATAGAAGCCCGACAGAATGCATTGGAACGCTTAATGAACACCATTGAGGTTATATCTTTTTCGACAGACATACCCATAAGTGCCCCACAGTTAATATATCTGCTGAGAGCAAGCCGTGGGAATAAAAGAGTTGTTTTACAAATGGAAACGGAATATCAGGAATACAATAATAGTTTGTCTCAAAATAACTGGGACTCAGTATCTAAATTATCTGAAATTCAAGTTATCGGGTTAAAAAGAGCTATAAAGTATTATTCAATAAGTCTAGCGTCTCAGAATTTTCTAGATAAGTTTTTCTTTCTGTGGTTATCATTAGAAAATTTGGCTGGATTTAAAGTAATTGTTAGCAGGTGTTCTAGTTGTAATGAAGAATTAATATGCAAAGAATGTAGCAAAACCAGCTCTCACCCATCCTGTGACAAACAGATGTTAGAGGATTTTTTTAGAAAATATGATATTAAGAATTTCAAAGATATATACAAAATAAGACAGCTTATATTCCATGGTAAAAGAGCTTTAAAAATGGATGAATTGGTATTATTAAAGTTTAATTTTTTCCATCTTTTTTCATCTTCATTAAGAAAGGAGATTTTAAATAGAGCAAATATAGATATTCCACTTTCTAACTATTTGTGGAAAACACGAAAGGACAAATTGTATTTATGTGTATTTGAATCGAAACAACCGACTAAAAAATTTATTACTGACTTCCCCACTATTGATGAAATTAATAAGGGTAGAGAAGATATTAAACTTGAAGATTTGTCCATATATGAATGGTAGGTAACAGGTAATAAGCAAATAGTTAATTGGTAAGGTCTATGTTCGTCTATTTTTCATGTTCTCAGGGTTATGGGCAACCAAGAGGTTATTATACAAACAAGAATAAATCGCTTATAATACTTGTTGACTCGATAACTTATGAATACAAAAAAGATTAAGAAATATGGGAAAATAATTACAGAAAACGCTATAATCCCTGCCGCGGTTTTAGTATTTTCAGGTAATCCTTTGTTGGCTGGTGTATTCTTTGCGGGAACAAATATTTACAAAGCACTTGTAGATATTAATAAAGATAAAGTTAAAGAATTTCAGATTTTTTTGGAAGAAAACATAGAAGTTTTCACAAAGACCGTAGTTACTTCAAAAGGATTTAAAGAAGGGCTGTTTATTACTTTCGAGCAATACTTAAAGGAAAGGTCTGAAGAAAAAAGGAAAATCATTACAGATATATTTTTGGATTATTCAAAACTCGATGAAAAATCAAGAGTAAGCTTTGAACTTGAGCGTTACTACAATGCATTATACATAATCTCTTTAGATACTTTATTATTCCTTATTGATGAGATCGAGATTGAATACAAAAAAAATATAAAGATTATAGATGGAACAAAAACATCGAATGATAAAGCTCGTGAGCATTATTACGAATGTGCAAGCCTAGGAATAATAGAAATAATGTTTGTAGCCACTTGGGGTGGTGGTTCTGCAGATTATCATTTTTCAAAATTTGGCATAGATTTTGTTAATAGAGTGAAAAACATTAATAAATGAGGGTTTATTATAGAGCACACTGCAAACGTCATCCCGAAGCCGTTTCATTGACATTCGAACATTTAAATACTATAATAAATATGAACATCAAAATTCGAAATAACCTATTGACTGCAAGCAGGCTAGTTATAGTATGCGTGCTCAAAAAATTTTATAGGTTTATAAAACACTGTGATTAACGGCAATCCGACTACGTTCTTTAACATCAACCTGGCAAGATTATATAACCTCTTTGTCTATGATTGAAGCGGACAAGTGTATTTCCTTACCAATATTTGATTTATGTAGAGGGTACAAGGAAATGGTAATTGTTTCAGGTTTAGACGTTTCATTGGTTTTATTCATTTTGTTTATTGGAATGGCTGTTTTAATTTTCTATAGAGAAAAGAACAGATACATTTATATGTGATCCTGTTCAAGTTATTTTGTTTTTCCACAAAAGGGATTCTCGCATGTCGAGGATCCTTTTTAGGTTATATAAATTAGATCTGGAGATATATACAATAATGATCTAAAGAAACTCGAACATTCACTATAGGTCATCGACCATGAGCGATCCTGAGTTTATCGAAGGAGTATCTAATAAAGTAAATAGCCCCGCACCACTCACTAACGTTCGGGTTCAGGGCATATACCACATTTAGTATATGTTTTATTGCTGCGCCATATACCCGACCCTCGTACCAGAAAAGCATAGCTTTTTTCGGTACAGGGGAGTGGTATATGGTGGAGAATAGCGGATTCGAACCGCTGGCCTCCTCGGTGCAAGCGAGGCGCTCTAGCCAACTGAGCTAATTCCCCATGTTAATCTTGGCTATACGAAACTGTGATTTTAATTTACCGTGTTTTTTCTTTATCTTAACCGCTGGCCTTCCGCCTCCGGCGGACTGCTCTAGCACACTTAAGCTAATTCCCCATTTTTTTGGCTTATCCAATATAGCTTTTCTGTTTTGAAAGTGCAAGATTTGCTCAATTTCTGATTAATTGACAAACCTGAAAAGAACCAATAACCTAGGTAGTAGGTAGATTACTTAACAATGATAATATGGCAAGTGAGCAAAAAGCTAAGTCTGGTAAATTACTAAAACAAGCTTCAGGAACCCTTACAAAGGTTTTGGAAATGATTGATAGGGATGAGTATTGTCCGGATATTTTACAACAAATGGACAGTGTTTCCGGTTTGATTAAAAGCGCTAAAAGAGAGATGTTAGCGGGTCATTTGGATACATGCATTGTGAAACAAATGAAAGAAAACAAAGAGAAAGCGATTTTAGAACTTCTAAAAATTTATAATTTATCTAATTAATGACTTCAAAAAATTTCAAAATTGAGGGAATGCATTGTGCAAGTTGTGCCGGAATCATCCAAAAAAAAGTTTTGAAAATGGGAGGTGTTTTAAATATTCAAGTAAACTTTGCTTCAGAGAAAGCCATGGTTGAAATGACTGAAGGTTTTGATGAAGACCTTTTGACCCGCGAAGTCGAAAAAATGGGGTATAAATTTATTTCGAAATCAGAAGAACAAGTGGAACATGAATCCGACAGCGAAGATATAAAGAAAGAGGAGCTTAACCGAAAAAGAGGGAAAGTATTATTTGTATTACCTATATCTTTCTTTGTTTTTCTAATTATGATTTGGGATATTTTGGCGAGGTTCTTTATCTCTTTTCCCAATTTGCCGATTCCAATGGTCTTCTTGAATAAGATTATGATGATTCTTGCGACAATAGTTTTGTTCTGGATTGGAAAACCATTCTTGCTTGGCGTTGTTAGGTTTATTCGACATGGAGTTGCCAACATGGATACTTTGATTGGAATAGGGACATCTGTTGCTTATTTATATAGCACCTTAATCATTCTTTTTCCGGAGATTAGGATACTCCTTCGTGCCCCTGATTATTCTTATTTTGATGTTACGATTGTAGTCATCGGATTTGTGACTTTGGGTAAATACTTGGAAGAAAATTCCAAACAAAAAACAGGTGAAGCGATAAAAAAACTTTTGTCACTACAAGCTAAAACAGCACTTATTCAAAGAGATGGGAAGGAAATGGAAATTGATATTAAAGATGTCATTATAGGAGATATCATGATTGTCAGAACTGGATCTAAAATTCCCTTGGACGGCAAAATTATCGAAGGGTGGTCATCTGTCGACGAATCGATGGTTACCGGCGAGCCGATGCCTGTGGATAAGTCAGTCGGTGACAAGGTAATTGGAGCGACAATCAATCTTCAAGGTTTAATCAATGTTGAAGTTTTGAAAATTGGTAAAAATACTTTACTGCAAGAAATAATAGAAATGGTGGAAAAAGCTCAAGGATCGAAAGCTCCAATCGAATCGTTGGTTGATAAGATATCGTCAGTATTTGTGCCGGTTATTCTTGGTCTTTCTTTGATTGATTTAGTATTGTGGATTACTGTGGGAGGTACATATTACGGTAGCTCCATGGGAATATCATTTGGGATATTGTGTTCGATTGCCATTCTGGTTATTGCTTGTCCTTGTGCTTTAGGACTAGCTACTCCTACGGCGATTATTGTTGGCGTTGGCAAAGGAGCGGAAAATGGAATTCTAATTAAGAAAGCTGAGAGTCTCCAAAAGCTAAGTAAAATTGACACGATTGTAATGGATAAAACCGGAACTATCACCAAGGGCAAACCTGAGGTTACAGATATAGTTGTGTTAAACGAAAGATATAAAGAAGAAGATATCCTAAAATTAGCATCAAGTGTGGAAAAGGGTTCTACTCATCCCCTTGCGCTAGCAATTACCAAAAAAGCAAGAGCTCTCGGACTTTTGGATTTTGACATTTTGGATTTTAAAACTATGGAGGGGGTGGGAGTGGAGGCACAAATTAATGGGGAACTAGTTTCTATTAAAAAGCCAAATTCCGAAAATCAAAATCTAATTAAAGATAAACAAAACGAAGGTAAGACTGTGGTTTTTCTTTTAGTTAATAGTAAGGATGTTGCCTATATAACCATAAGTGATACGGTAAAGGATGAAGCCAGAGAAGCGGTTTCTGATTTAAAAAAGAAGGGAATTAATGTAGTGATGTTGACGGGTGATAATAACAGGTCAGCAAAATATATTGCTGAAATGGTGGGAATTACGGAAGTTATATCTGATGTGCTTCCAGGAGAAAAGGCTGATGTAATAACGAGGTTAAAAAGTGAAGGTAAGATTGTTTTAATGGTTGGAGATGGTATCAATGATGCTCCGGCATTAGCTCAAGCGGATTGTGGAATCTCCATGTCCGATGGAACGGATATTGCTATCGAATCTTCAGATATAACTCTACTTCATGGTGATATTAGAAAAATATCCAAGGCTATTTCACTTTCCAAAGCTACCATGAAAACTATTTATCAGAACCTTTTCTGGGCATTCATATATAATGTTGTAGGTATTCCTTTGGCTTCGGGAGTTTTGTATCCTTTCTTTGGAATATTACTTAATCCGGCTTTTGCGGGACTGGCCATGATGTTCTCGAGCTTCTCCGTTGTAACCAACTCTCTTCGACTTAAGAAAGCTATTCTGAAATAAGTTTATGTATAAAAAATATACTTTTCACATTTCGGGCATGCATTGCGGTTCTTGCGTCTTGATTACGGAGGGAGAGCTAAGTGAGATAAATAATGTCAAAAGTGCAAAGGCCAAAATGAACGAAGGTATTGTGGAAATTGAAGCGGATTTTGGTGAAAGAACAGATAAAGAAATCTTGGACGAATTAAATATGGCTTTGGATGAGTATGGTTATACATTGTCTTTGGAGAAGAATGTTGTTCCCAAGAAATGGAAGGATTTGTTTTATGCCTTTCCTCTGGCGATTGTTTTCATGATTTTATTCATTGTTCTTCAAAAAATGGGAATAGTAAATTTGGTAAATGCCGAGAAGATAACATTACCTACTGTTTTCTTGCTCGGAATTATTGCTTCGCTTTCATCATGCATGGCTGTTGTGGGTGGTTTGGTGCTTTCTATGTCGGCAACATTTGCTAAAGAAGGTGATAAATTCAAGCCACAAATCTTGTTTCATCTTGGAAGATTATTATCTTTTTTCCTTCTGGGAGGATTGATTGGAGTAATTGGTGATTTTTTTATTTTAGGTAGAACGTCCTATTTTGTATTGGGACTCATTTCAGGACTAATAATGTTAATTCTGGGGTTGAATCTTTTGGACGTGTTTCATTTTGCTAAACGGATTCAATTCACATTACCCAAGTTCATATCTCTAAATCTTCTCAAGATTAGGGAGCTTAATCATTCATTAGTTCCATTTTTGATTGGAGCTATTACATTCTTTTTGCCCTGTGGGTTTACACAATCCATGCAAATCTATTCGCTCTCAATTGGTGGTTTTGTAAGTGGAGCTTCGATAATGTTTGTTTTCGCTCTGGGCACTTTGCCAATACTATCCTTAATGAGTTTTAGTTCAGTTGGTTTAAAAAGCGAGAAAGTAAAAAGTATCTTTTTTAAAACAACAGGACTTGTTGTAATATTCTTTGCACTATTAAATATTTTGTCCGGTATGACAGCATACGGGATTTTGCCACCTCTATTTAATCTTTAAGTTATGAAAAAAATATTATTATTCTCACTTTTTTCACTCCTTTTCTTACTGTCAGCCTGTGGGGAGAAAGAAGATACCGATTCCAAGCGTGTTATTACAGCTAATGTTTCTTCGGAGGGAGGAAAGCAATTAATCAATATGATGGCAAAAGGTGGCTTTGAACCGAATGAAACAGTCGCTAAATCGGGAGTAGATTCAATTATTCGTGTTGAGACCAGAGGTACTTTTGACTGTTCTTCCAGTTTGGTTATCCCTTTCTTGGATTATAAGACAAATTTGCCACCGACGGGAGTGACGGATATTGACCTGCCTTCTCAAGAAAAAGGTTCAACGTTATTCGGATCTTGTAGCATGGGCATGTATAATTTCGAGATAAAATTCATTTAGCTTAAGAACACATTAAAGTTTTTAGGTAAGTCGCTTTTGTGGCAAAATCGCATCCGGTAGCTTTTTATGGTATAGTGGTGTTATATAGGCATCTAACAAAGCGAAATGAAAAATTCAATTAAGCTATTATTTAAGGTCGCGTTCCCCCTGGCGATCGGAATATTTTTTGTATTCTTAGTACCGGGAAAAGTATTGGCTTTAGAGGCTGGTAATTTAGAGCTAAATAAGATCTATCGTTATGACGAAATTTTCAATCTTAATACGGCAGAGTTTGCAAAAAATAACGACATGGATGTTAAAGATGTTGGTTATGATTGCGTAAAATTAAACACGCAAATAGACAAAATAAATTTGAAAATAAATGAATTTGAAAATAAATTGGAAGTGGAGACTTATGCTGTGAGACTTGAACAGTATGAAGCGGAAAAGAACTCATATGTAAGATTATTGGCAAAATATAGAAATTATGTCGGGAACTGTGTGGATAAAGCCGGAGCAACACCTCCTGATATTGGAGTGAATTATGTTGCTAAGAAAGGCGAATATGATGATATTCGAATAGTAGTTGAAGACAGAGGAGAATCTTCAGTTAAAATCTTATATACATTAGATGAAGATAGAGATTTATCTTTAAGCGCTACACTTTTAATCACTAAATTGGATATTAGTTTCCCTTACAGTCAAATAAAAGACACAGAACATTATACGGTTTCATTTAAAGTCAAAGAGCAGTCGTTGTATCTAAAAGGTAATTTTGCATCTTATAAAGATTATTACTTATATGTAATCCCCACATTCAACACAACAGACTTTTCTTTTACAACTCGTAAAAATACGATTATTGAGGAGCTTGGTGATGACAGTATATCGAAATTCTCAGATTTAAAGAGGACAAATATATATTATCTATCAATCAAAGAAGCTCTAAATAAAGGTATTATTCAGGGATATCAAAATCTGACATTTAGACCCAGTAATCTGGTTAGCAGAAAAGAGTTCTTGAAAATAGCAATTAACTCAAAGTATATTGACCTTTCCATTGATGATACTCCTTTACCTTTTAGAGATGTGGAGAGAAGTGATTGGGCGTTCCCATATTTGAAAACAGCATTGGAGCAAAGATTTATCGTCAATGCGACTTCATTTTATCCTAATCGAGGTGTTTCATTGATAGAGGGAATAAAAATTCTCAGCAAAGTTTTGCAGATTGATATCGGTAGTGACATGACCAAGGTGAATGGACTTAGTACAAATCACTGGGCAATACCATATGTAAATTATTTCTTTAAGAATGGGTTGATAGCCAAGACAACTACTGACTTTGATATTCAACTTAAGAGAGATCAGGCGGTAGATCTGATCATGAAAACAATAAATTCATTAAGAGGATAGTTACATCCATACATTGAATAAGAGCCACCCCAGTTTTTATCTTGGAGTGGCTTTTTGTAACAAAAGAGGTTTAAAAGAGTTTCTAACATGGAGGGTTTTACTCTACAATATTTTTAAGAAATACAAGATGACAAAACATTTGAAATTATTTAGTCTGTCTTTAGTAATAGGAGCTCTCTTTGTAGCAGTCTCTCCGACTGAGGTTTTGGCTTTTGATAGTGGGAATATTATTTTCAATGAGGTAAACAGATATGAGGAAATATTTGATTTTTATAGACAAGATTTTGCAACTAAAAATGACATAAAAACTATCAACGTAAAATTTGATTGTGATAAATTGTCAGCTGAAATTGAGACAATAGATGACGAAATTGATGATTTGAAAGATCGATTGGCAGATGAAACGGATGCGGAAAAAATTGAGAAATATAAAAGTAACAAGAGGTCTTACAATAAGGCATTATTAACATATAGAAGCTACGAAGGAAGTTGTACGGATGACAATGGAGCTATTCCACCGACTATTGGCTCGATTTATTCTTACAAGAGAGGTGACTATGATGATCTACGGATTGAAATTGAAGATAGGGAGAAATCTCCTGCCAGGCTTCGATATTATTTAAGCGAGAATGGAGATGTAAGTGTATCCGCTTCAATAGTCATTACCGGTGAGAATATTACATACCCTTATGAGTTAAAAGATTATGAAGTTTATAATGTCTCTTTTAAACCGGAAGAAGAGAGATTCTATCTCAAGGGAAATTTAGCTTCGTATAAGGATGCTTATATCTATATCATTCCGAGTTTTGCAACTACCGATTCGTATTTCACCACCAGACCGTTTAGTATTGTGACTGAATCCAAGAATGAAACTGATATGTTGAAGCTTGTGGATTTGAAGAATGGTATGCCATATTATGATTCGATAAAAGGCGCCTTAGAAAAGAAAATAATCCAAGGTTTTAGTGATAATACTTTTCGAGCAAATGATATGGTAACAAGGAAAGAGTTTTTGAAAATTGCTTTACTCGCAGGAAAGAAAACATTAAGCACCGAGAAGAGTGATCTACCTTTTTCTGACATTGATAAAGGTGACTGGAGCTTTTCTTATCTTAAGACAGCTTTGAAAGAAAACATTATCGAAGGAAAAAATAAAGAATACTATCCAAATAGAGGAGTGAATTATTTGGAAGCGATGAAGATGATTAGCAAAGCTTTAAATATTGAAATTATCTATGACACGACTAGTGTGGATAGTTTACCATCTGACCATTGGGGTGTGCCTTTCGTTAATTACTATCAAAAAAAAGGAATAATAAGTAGTAATGTTAAAGATTACGAAAGACCACTGAAAAGAGGAGAAGCGATAGATTTGGTGATAAAAGCACTGGAACTCAAATAATTTGCTACTCGTAGAAATTTTTTACATCAAGAATTAGTTGTAATGCTTCTATCTATAGAGGTATATTTGAGGAAAATAACGGAGGAGACATGAGAAAATGTGAAATTTCTGGGAACGAGTTTGAGTATAGTGAGAAAGAGCAAAACTTTATTTTCGGTCTTTCTTTTAAATTTGCTGGGAAAAGTTTTTCTGTTCCACTTATTAATTTGTCTCCGGACGAGAGGTTACGAGAAAGAACCGCATATAGAAATGAGCAATATATGTATCGAAATTTCTCCGCCGTTGATAATAAACCTTTGGTTTCAATTTTCTCTGTGGACAAGGGTTTGAAGATATATCCGCAGAGTTTCTGGTTCTCCGATAATTGGGCCCCACTATCCTATGGAGTAGCTTTCGATGCTTCCAGGTCTTTCTTTGAGCAGTTTGCCGATTTGAGTAAGACAGTTCCAAAAGCAAATATGGTGACTGTGGATAATGATAATTGTGAATATACAACGGGGACGGGATATTGTAAGAATTGTTATCTCATCGATTCGTCCGAATATTGCGAAGATTGTTATTATGG